>SXGT01482925.1_pt1 | contig 13367 bp, 4 predicted proteins | sample 3176221 | NCBI WGS metagenome assembly SXGT01 (sample SAMN11356862, study PRJNA531348) | freshwater metagenome | isolation source: freshwater sample F1-120 | place: China: Fuxian Lake, Yuxi | collected 2017-12-25
AACGGTGGTGCAGGCGGGAGCGCGAGCGCGGCGCCATCGTCGTCGCACACGAGCCCGGTCCCGGCCGCGTCGCACACCCACGCCCCGCCCGCACACGTGTCGCTGTCGGCGCCATCGCATGCAGCTCCCTGCAAGGGTAGCGACCCCGCGTCGTCGGTGCAGTCGAGGCCCGTGCCGGCCGCGTTGCACACCCACGTGCCACCGGCGCACGTGTCGCCGTCGGCCCCGTCGCAGCGCAGCCCCTCGTTCGCGAGCCCGGCCGCGTCGTCATCGCATGCGAGCCCAGTGCCCGAGACGTCACACACCAGCCGCCCGCCCAAGCACGCGTCGCTGTCGGCGCCGTCGCACCGCGCCCCTTCGTCGCCGAGCGTGGCCGCGTCGTCGTCACAGGCGAGGGCGCTCCCGTCGGCCGCGCACCGCCACGCGCCGCCCTTGCAAGTGTCGCCGTCCCCCCCGTCGCAGGCCGCACCCTCGGCGGCCCCCGACGGCGCCGTCGCCGCGCCATCGTCGCACGCGAGCCCGCTTCCGTCGGCCGCGCACGTCCAGTGCCCGTCCTGACACGTGTCCTCGTCGGCCCCATCGCAGGTCTCGCCCTGGACGGCACCCGGCGGGCTCGTGCTGGCACCGTCGTCGCAGTCGAGCCCGAGCCCGTCGACCGAGCAGACCCAGTGTCCGTCGCTGCACGTGTCCGGGTCCGCCCCGTCGCACGGCTCGCCCTTGGCCGGCTCGAAGGTCTCGTCGATGGCGTTATCGCAGTCGTTGTCGAGCCCGTCGCAGATCTCGTCGTGGGCGCCGCCCGAGGGCGCGTCGGTGCACACGGTGCCCCCGGTCGCGGTGCAGGTGTAGACGTCGTCGGGACAGCTGTCCGGGTCGTCGGGGCTGTCGCACCCCTGGCCGGGACCGACGGCGTTGGCGATCTTGGGGTCACAGTCGGTGCAGTCGTCGATACCGTCGTTGTCGAAGTCGAGGACGACGCCGTAGTAGGTCGTCTTGACCTGCCAGCTCGGGCTCGCGATGTTTGCAGGCACGTGCAAGAGTTTGCTGACGTCGATGGCGTCGGCGTCCGAGCAGAGGACCTGCCAGTTCCCGAGCGAGCTGCGGGCCGGCAGGGTCCGCGTGCCCTCCAGGTTCGTGCCGCTCACGCGGACGGCGCCGTCCGTCAGCGACACCATGTACTCGTACTTCAGCTCGCGGCGCACTGGCGTATAGGGGAAGAGGTAGTGCAGCTGTGTCTTGGTGTGGTCGCTCTCGTCGCCCGCGAAGCTCGTCCCGAACGTCGTCGTCAGCGTCGGGCGCTTGTCGATGAGGCGCAGCTGGTAGTCGCCGTCGCCGACGCCAAACGGCCGCACCTCGATCGTGTGGCGCCCCGAGCCGGTGTCGAGCGCGAGCAGCGGCATCTGTAGGTAGGGCGTCCAGGCCAGGTCGCCCGACACCGGCAAGTCGAGGAGCGGCACCCCGTCGTAGCTGACGCGCACTTCGTCGTCGGCCTCGATGTCGAAGGTCTGCAGCTCGAAGAGCTGATCGCCGGCGGCGGCGAACCAGAAGACGCGGAAGCCGTCTGGGCGGCGGCTGTCGTAGGCGTGCGTCGAGTCGTAGCCAAGCGAGTCGCCGAACGTGAAGAGGCCCAGATCGGTGACGCCCCAGGTATCGCCGGGGGTCTTCTGGCGGAACTCGATCCAGTTGTCGCCGGTCCTGAGCGCGCTCGTCTCGACCCAGAGGAGCAGCGGTAGATCGTGGGCGTTGTCGGTGGTGACCGGGAGATACGTGAGGAACGTGCCGTTGATCCGGACCTCGACCTCGTCGGGGCTGTCGACGTCGAACGCCTTGACGGCGAGCCAGTGCTGCTTCGCGGTCGCGTCCTTCGTGAACAAGGCCGCGATGCGGTATTGATGCTCGTTCGTCCCGTAGCCGTAGCCCCACGCGCCGTCGGTGTATTGGTGCATGGTGAGACGGATGATGTAGCAGGCCTCGTCGAAGTGCAGCGGGTCGGGGTCTTCGCCATCGCAGCAGGCGTCGCCGTCCGAGTCGCCCGTCAAGGGGTCGAACCCTTCGCGCACCTCGAGCCCGTCCCAGAGCGAGTCGCCGTCGGTGTCGGCGTTCGTCGGCACCGTGCCCCGCTGGTACTCCTCCAGGTTCCCGAGCTCGTCGCTGTCGCCGGTGTCGTCGCTGGTCCCCTTGGTGAGGCCGTTGAAGTAGTTGTACTCCCACCAGTCGGGCAGCTGATCGCTGTCCGAATCGTTCGCCTTGTCGCGCCCATCCATCACGATCCGGAACTGCTGCGCGGCGGCGTTCTTGTTCTCGGCGACGAGGTAGTAGGAGCGACCGGGCATCCAGGGGTGGTTAAAGATCTCCGCGTTCGTGTGGTAGAGCGGCTTGTCGAGGTCGGCGCTCGAATTGACGCCGCTGTTGTTCCAGTCGCCCGAGGTCGACGTGCCCGTGGGAGGCAGCGTTCCGAGCTGCACCCGGACCCACACGTTGGTGCCGGTCGTGGCGTCGTGCTTCCAGCGCGCGGCATCGGCGGGGAGGTCGACGCGGTAGATGCGCTGCTCGCCCGGGGCGAGCGTGACGTCGACGACGCCGGTCTTGTAGTCGAGGAGGCCGGAGAGGTGAAGGCGGCTCGCGCCGATGGTCGACTCGAGGTCGTAGGTGGAGTCGATCGCCGCGTACACGCTGACGATGTAATCGGTGCCGGGCATGACCGCGGGGATCGCGAGGGCCTTGGTCCCGGAGTCGTCGAGCACCGGGGACACCAGGAGGCTCGGGGTGCCCCAGGCGTTCGCGCGGTCGTCGACCCAGTCCTTGAGATAGGACGAGGTGCCGGCGTTGCGCGACGGTGATTGGTTGATCGGCATGAGGCCCGTCGGGAGGACCTCGCGCACGTAGACGAAGACGTCGCCCTGGTCCTGGAGCAGCCGCAGGTTCCACTGCAGCGGCGCGGAGCTCGCGTCGTCGAGCGCGCTGTCGCCCGTGCGCACGCGGTAGTGGCGCATGTCGCCGGCCGCGAGCGCGTGGTTCTCGGCGAGCCCGCCGTCCTGAACGAGTGGCTCGATGCGCCCGACCGAGAGCTGGAGCCGGTAGCGGACGTTGGAGGTGGGCGCGTGGATCCCGAACCACCAATGCCCGGGCACGAGGTCGTAACCGTAGCGCGTGTTGTCGGGGACGAGGTGTCCGTAGGTCGTGCCCGTCAGCGTGTCCTGCCAGTCGTAGCGCGCCGTCGAGGGCGCGGCCTGACGGCGTACGTAGAGCTCGGGGTTGCCCGAGAGGGCCTCGAGGTAGGTCGACACGACGCCCGTGTTCTCGGGCGGGACGTAGACGCGATAGAAGTGCCAGCGCCCTTGGGCGACGTCGGAGCCGCGGTCGCCCGCGTTGATCGGCGCGCCGGTCGGGCTCGTGCCGGTGTCGGCGAAGAACGGTGCGGCGACGCCGGGCGTGCTCGGAAGGACCGCCTTGGGCGGCGTGTTCCAGGCGCGAAGCTCGCGCAGCTCCTCGCTGAAGAGCGTCATCGACGAGAGCGTGTTGGCCGTGACCGACACGTACCAGGTGCCGGCGTCGATGTCGGGAGGCGTGATGATCGTCTGCGCGACGCTGCTGGTCGTCGAGATCGTGTACGAGCTCGGCGTCGGTAGCGCGTCCTTGCGGGTGCGGATCGTGAGACTGCCGGTGACGTTCTCGGGCGTGAGGATCCAAGCGGCGAGCGGGATCCCGTCGCAATCGCGCGGGATGTCGTAGCGGAAGTAGGTGACCTCCTTGTCGGCCAAGGTTGCCGACACCCGGCCGCCATCCCAGTTGGCGGGGGTCACGGTGCGCGCCGTAACCGCGAGATCGAAGCTGGCCCCCACGTCCGCGCCGGCGAGCGTGTTGGCGTGAACGACGATCGTGAGGTCACCGGTGTTCGCGAGCGTGGGCGCCGCGATGTCGGCGCCGAGGATCTGGCTCCAGCCGTACTCGGAGGCGTCGTACGACTCGTTGGTCGTGGAGGGCACCGAGAAGCCGAAATAGGGCGTCACCGAGGCGTGGAAGTAGGGGTTTCCGACGCGGCTCTTGAGACGGATTTCATAGGCGGGCACATCGTTCTCGACGCGCACGCGATACAGCTTGTGCTCGCCGTAGCGGAGCGACTCGCCGGCGAACGTGACGCCCGCCGTCTTCGACACGCGCTGCTCGGGGCCGCCGTTGAGGGGAAGCGCCCCGACGCTCTCGAGCGTGAAGCTCGCGTTGCCGGTCCCGATGTTGTTGCGCGTGTAGTCGGCCGCAGCGACCTGCCCTTCGCTGACGACGCCGAGGTAGTAGACATCGCCCGGGATCGTCGCCACGTTGGCCGAAGGGTAGCGGTACCAGAGCTCGAGCCCCTGCTTGCGCTGACGCACCGGGTACGAGTAGCTGGTCGAGTCCGACGGGTACGCGCTGTAGCCCCCGCTCGTGGTCGGGATGCTGCCCTTGCGCACCATCAGGCATCCCTCGCCCGCACTCGGGCGCAGCTCGACGGCGCTGGTCGTGCTGTCGCTCGGCACCGTGAGCCGATAGTAGGCGACCTCGCGCGGCGGAAGATCGCTCACCGCGAGCGATCCCTGCCACGGGAGATCCACGACCGGCAGCGCCCACGGCTGCCCCAGCGTGTCGACGCCGCTGCCGATCCCGCGCGAGACTAGGACGTAGTCGAGCGCGGCTCCCGGCGTCGTGGTCCACGAGCCGGAGACGCCGACATAGTACGTCCCCGGCTTTGGTCGCGCCGCGACCGCTGACGATGTCGACGTTGGGCGAGCCGATCGGTCCGTACGTGCGCCCGGTGAAGTCGCTGCCGACGGCCCACGCCTGCCCGGTCGGCCAGTCGAACTTGCTGACGTCGAGCGTCGTCGAGAAGTTGGCAGGCAGGTCGTCACGGCGGATCACCATACGCGGCGTGCCGCTCGTGATGTTCGTCAGGCGCAGATCCCAGCCGAGCGCGTCGGCCGGCACGTCGATCCGGAAGTAGCGCCAGGTGTTCCAGACCTGGGCGGTGACCGCCGCGGTGCCGCCGTTGAACGCCACGACCTGCTCGCCGATCGCGGTCGCCTTCAGGTCGAAGTCGAGCGGCGGATAGGTCGTCCCCACCGACGGCACGTAGACCGACAACGAGGTGACGATGACCGTGTACCAGCCGCTCGGCTCGGGGATGGTGACCAGGAGGTTGTTGTCATCGACGAAGCCGGTCTGGCCGCCCTCGGACGCGACGTAGGTCTCGTACGGATTCGGGAAGAGCAGCCCCGGCAGGACGCGCAGGTCGGCGTCGCCCGTGACGTTGAGGAGCTGAATGTCCATGCTGCTCATGCCGGGCTCGGCCTGAAAGCGGAAGACGCGCTGCTCGCCGTAGCGCGCGTGCTGCGCGGTCCAGGCGACGGGGCTCCCGACCTGCAGCGCCGCGGCGGCGACCTGGACATCGACCTCGCCCTTGCTGCGGATGACGAGATCGGAGGTGCCGCTGCCGATGTGGTTGGCGTCGCTCGGGGACTGGCCTTCGCTGACGACCGCGAGGTAGTAGGTGCCGGCCGAGATGAGCGTCTGCCCGTGGCTCGGATAGCGATAGAAGTGCTCGAAGTCGCCTTTCTGGCGCGCGGTCCCGGGGACATAGGTGGTCGAGGTCTCGTCGCTCAGGTAGCCGGACCCCGCCCAGTTGTTCGGGAGGCGGTCCTTGCGCAGGGCGAACATGCCTTCGCCGCTCGTCGGCTCCAGCTCGAGCTCCCAGCTGACGGCGTTCGCGGGCACCACGACGCGGAAGTACGCGAGCTCGCGCGCCGGCAGCGCCGTGACGGTCGCCGCGCCCTCCCACGGCAGGTCGGCAACCTGGATCTTCCACGGCGTCGCCGCCGCGTCGTTGCCGATGCCGATCCCGCGCGACACCAGGCTGTAGCTCATCGCCGCGCCGGTCGTGCTGGTCGTCGAGTCGATGACGCCGACGTGGTACGTGCCGGGCTCGAGCGGCGAGGTCATGCCGACGACCAGGGTGCGACCGTAGACGCTGCCCGTATTGCCCGTGCCCGCCGGATAGGTGCGGTTCGTGACGTCCAGCCCCGCCACCAGCGCGCAGCCGGACGCCCAGTTGCTGCGCGTCTCCTGGTAGCTGCAGCTCGTGCTGAGATCGGTGGGGAGGTTGTCGCGCCGGACCACGATGCGCGGGGCGCCGGACGTGACATTTACGAGGCGCAGGTCCCAACCGAGCGCGCCGTCCGGGACCACCACCTTCCAGTAGCGCCAGGTCTGGCGCGGTTGGGCGACGACGTCGGCGCGCGCGTCGTTGAACGCCAGCGTCTCCTCGGCGCGGGGCGTGATGCGGAGATCGTACGACGCGTCGCTCGTGCCGGTGCCGACGTACGTGAGGACGGTGTAGGTGCCCGAGGGCTCGATCAGCGTGATCGTCTGATCGTTGTTGGCGGTCTCCGCGGTCGTCCCGCCACCCTCCACGTCGCGATAGGGCGGGGTCGGGGTCGGGAACATGTTCGGCAACCGCGAGACCTTCATATAGGGCTTGCCGATGACGTTCGCGAACGCGAGCTCGACGTGCGAGAGGCCGGCCGGAACCGTGAAACGGTAGGCGCGGATCTGGCCGAAGGCGAGCGGCTCGCCGCTGAACACGAGCGGCTCGGTGGGCGAGAGCTCGGCCGGCGGTGACCCCGCGACGCCGTTCACCGGCAACGTGCCGATGCTCTTGATGCGGAAGCTCGTCGCGCCGGTCCCGATCCGATCGACCGCCGACGGCGACTGGCCCTCGCTGGCCACGGCGAAGAAGTAGTTGGCACCCGGCAGGGCGGCCGCCTGCGCGGCCGGGAGGCCGTAGTAGAACTCGGCCCCCGTCTTCTGCATGCGCCGCCCCATCGCCCAGCCGGTGCCGGTCGAGGCGTTGTTCTCGTACGCGTCGTTGTTCGGCAGGAAGCCCTGGCGCAGCGCCAGCATCGCCTCGCCCGAGCTCGGCACCATCTCGAGCGCGACGCTGTCGGCGCCGACGGGGACCGCCACCTTGAAGTAGCTGAGCTCGCGCGCCGGGAGCTCGGTGACGGTCGCCTCGCCGCCGGCGAAGGCCAGGTCCTGCACCTGGATCGTCCACGGCACGCCCAGCGTCGCGTCGCCCTGCCCGATGCCGCGGCTCTGGAGACGATAGCTCATCGGGACGCCGCTCGGCGTGGCCACGTATGTGTCCGCCACGCCGACGAAGTAGGTGCCGTATTGGAGCGGCGTGCCCATGCCGAGCTGGAAACGGCGCCCGCGCTCGGAGACGCCAGCGGCGGTCTTGTCGCGCTGGGTCATGTCGAGGTCGGCCGCCCAGGCCTCACCGCTCTGCCAGGCGCTGTACCAGGTGATCGGGTAGGCCGTGGTGTTCGTGAAGTCGACCGGCAGGAGATCGCTGCGCGTGACGATGCGCGGGGCGCCGCTGGTGACGTCCTCGAGGCGCAGATCCCAGCCGAGCGCGTTCGTCGGGACGAGCACGCGGAACCACTGGAAGCGCCCCGAGACCTGCCCCGCGATCGTAATGGAGCCGCTGTTCATGTCGAGGAGCGGCGCCTCGATGAGGCGCGTCCGCAGCTTGAACGCGCCGAGCGTCGTGGTCGGCTGGTGGATGCCGATGTACCAGATGTCGGCGGGGTGGTTCGGGCGCTCGAGGAAGCCGAGCGTGCTCGAATAGTCGAAGTGACCGTCCTTGGTGATGGTCGTCGAGTTGTTGCGAAACTGGCGGCGGCCCGGGACGGCGTTGCGTCGAATGGCGATCTCGGTGCCCGGGACGTGGTCCTGGAGCTCGAGGATCCAGCCGAGGGCGCCGACCTGCTCGGGGATGTTGGGCACGCGGAAATAGCGCCAGCCGACCTGGTCCTGAAACGCGAGGTCGTTGAGGACCGGGCTCGCGTCGTTGATGAACGGGATGTCGGTGACGACGGGCTCGCCGGACACGAGCGTGAAGTCGACGGCGGTGCGCGCCTTGATCGTCACGTACCAGATCCCGTTCGTCAGCGTCGTCGGGACCAGCGTGACCGAGTCGGCGACCGCGACGCCGGTGACCTCCGAGAAGCCCGAGTTCGCGGTCTCGTTCGGCACCGCGCCCTGGCGCAGGTAGACGTCGACGTCGCCGACCTGGCTCTGCGCGGTCACCTGCCACACGATCGCCGACACCGGCACGTCGACGCGAAACGTGCGATAGCGGACGCCACCGACGGACGCGACCGGGAGCTCGAAGTCGAAGTTGTCGCTGCCCAGGACGCCGGGCGCGTCGAGCGGGACCTCGATCGTTTGGAGCCTCGACTCGACGTGCACGGGTCCGGGGGTGCCGACGAGCGCGACGAGGTACCCGCGGTTCGCCAGATACGGCGGGACGATGAGGAGCTGGCCCATCGCGTCGTAGTCGTAGCTGGACGCGGTGCCGGCGATCGGCACGGCCGTGTCGTTGACGAGCACGCGCACGGCCTCGGGGGCCATGACGCGCCAGGCGAGGGCGTTGGCGGGCGCGCTCGTCTTGAACCACGCGGCGCCCTCGGGGCCGATGACGAGGTCGCCGGCCGCGCCGAGGTCGCCGGCCTGCATGGTGCCGAGGTCCTTCACGTAGAGCTCGCCCGCGGCGAGCGTGAAGGTGGCACCCGCGCCGGCGCGTACGCGGAAGAACCAGGCCTCGCCCGCGGCGTAGCCTGTGCCGAGGGCGACGCCGTCGGAGCCGACGCGCGTCGAGCGGTGCGTGGCGCCGGCGACGGTGGGCAGGCTCGACTTCTGGAGGTAGAGGTCGGCCTCGCCGCCGCCGACCGCGAGGACCGCGCGGAAGGCGTAGGTCGGGGCCGCCATGGTGAGCGTGAAGGCGTAGTCGCCGCCGACCGTATCGGGCTGGGGCGTGAGCTGGGTGCCGGCCTGAACGGTGCCCGGGTCCCAGGTGAGAGCGACGCTCTGGCGCGCGTCGGTGCGCAGCGTGTACGTGACCGGATTGCCCGCCGCGGCGCGCACCTCGAGGTAGGTGTTGTTGTCCGCGGTCGTCGAGGCCGAGGCGACGAAGACCGTCGGCCCGAGCTCGTTCAGCGTGCTGCCGAGGGAGGCGCCGGTCGTCGGATTCGTGCGGCGCACGTAGAGCGAGCAGGTGGCCGAGCAGACGGCGGCGATGCGGAGTCCGCTGTGGTCCGCGGGCACGGTCAGCCGGTAGTATTGACTGGCGCCGGCCGCGAGCGAGCCGCTGCCGACGCCGACGGCCGCGTCGGCCGACGCGGTGATCGGGAAGGGATCGGAGGCGTCGCCTTGCAGGGCGCGCGTCGCCGTGGCGGGCGCGCGAGGCTCGGCGGGGTCCGCGGATCCCGACTCGCAAGCGACCAGCGACAAGCCAAGCGACACGGAGACCGAGACGAGGACGGTGCAATGCCTACGCATACCGGCTCCGTGGCGAGGAGGGTCATTCTTCAGCGGCGCTATGTGACGTCGTTCGCACGACCGAGGGACCCAGGGATGTTCCCGCACGACGCCCCCGGAGACAACCATCAAGACGTGCCGACGCCCCATGAAGGATGTGCGATTGCGCCCACGCAAGCCGGATCGTCGCCTCCTGAGCGGGTGCGGGGCCCCTCGGTCGAGGGTCCTTGCGTCGAAAACGCGGTCTGGTAGTTTCCGGGCCGCCCGTCCCGCGTCAGGAGAACTGTCATGTGCGCGATGCTCGATCGAGGCGCCTCGGGGCGCATGCACCAACGTTGGGCCCAGGCCATCGAGGCCACCATCCAAGCCCACCTCGCCATCAACGACCGGCTCGAGGCCGCCGCCAAGGCCGCGCTCGAGTCCGAGTCACTCGCCCTCACCGATCGGATCACCAGGCTGGTCACCGCGGTCGCCCCCTACCGCAACTTCCTCGAGACGGCGCTCGTCCGGATCCGCGCGAAGCAGCGCGTCGCGGACTTTCTCGTCGACGAGAGCCAGCGCGTCACCGCCGGGGCCGCCGCGGGCCTGCGCAGCGAGCTTCAGCGCGCCCTTCCCGGTGGGCTCGCGGGCATCTGGCAAGGCAAGCCGATCGCGCGGATGATCGGCGCCGGACGCGATGCGACGATCGACTTCGCGCGCAAGGCCGCCGCGCGCCTCGGAGCGCTGCCCGACAGCAAGCTCTTCGCGTTCAAGGCGAGCGCCATCGATGGGCTCGAGCGCGCCGCGGATCTGCTCGAGCGCTTCGTCACCGAAGAGCGCGAACGAATCCAACCGCAGCGCCTGCCGCTCAAGGCGGCCGTCGAGCGCGAGGTCTTCGCGCTCCGCGACTTCCTGGCGCAGATGAACGGGCGACTGCGCGGCTACTTCCCGCAACCCTTCATCGACAGCCTCTACCCCGAGCTCGCGGCCAAGAACCGCGCGCTCGCCGAGACCGACGACGACGACGAGGACACGACGCCCGAGCCCGGCGCGCCGTCCGCCTGAGGCGCCGCCCGTTCAGAGTTTCTTGAGGTGCAGGACCAGGTTCCGCAGGCTGTCGACGTCGCCGACCGCGTGCTCGAGGTCGAGGGAGAGTCGGCGCTTCGCCAGGATCGGGAAGAGGGGCTGGAGCAGATCGCCAAGACCGATCATCCGCGCGCGCTCTTTGTCCGAGAAGTCCTGACTCACGCGGTGGTGCTCGAGGATGACGACCTCGTTCGCGCGCGTCAGGACCTGCTCGTAGAGCGCCGCGAACTCGCGCGTTCGGTCTTCACGCCACCAGCGGAGGCCTGAGTTGTTCAGGATGTGGAGCACGGCGACGTCGAACGATGCGGCCGCATCGATCGGCGCCGACGCCGGTTGCACGACCACCTCCTTGGCTCTGAGCTCGGTGCCGAAGCGGGCCGTTCCGGGGATCAGCTCGAGCACGCGCTTGCCGGCGGTCCACTTACGCACCTTCGCCGAGGCGTCGAGGTGGTCGCCCTTGGCGAGCTGGATGAACGGCACGAACTGGGTCGTGGCCGTGCGCCGATACGTACTCATGAAGACGAAGCGAATGGCTCGATTGCGCGCGAAGAACTCGTCGTGCGCGCGCATCACGAAGCGCTCGTAGGCCTCCCGGCCTTCGCGGAACCAGGTCGAGAGGTTGCTGCCCCAGAGGAAGATGTCTTGGCCCTGGATATCCTGCACGGGGACGGCGCCGATGTCCGAGACGAGGAAGCGGACCCGCGCCGCAGCGAGGGCCGCACGCGTCCGATCATAGGAGGCGTCCGACGCGAGCCAGCCCCGATCGTAATAGAGGTAGTTGAAGCCCGCCGGCATCCCTTGATCCGGCCCGCGAAGCTGAAGGTAGCTGCCGTTGGTGTTTCGTTCGACGCGCAGCGCCTGGGTCGCGGGGTCGTAGGTCGCCTCGGCGATGAGGGCGAGGTCGCGGGCGCAGCTCTCGCGGAGCGCGGCGTCCTGAATCTTGCGGGTGTGCGCCTGCAAGAGCGCCGCGCTGCCGGCCTGCGCGAGGAACGCGGGCTCGTCGGACACGAAGGGCCGCGAAAAAAGCGCCGCGACGAAGGCGTTGCGGCTCGGCGACAGCTTCACCAGCTCGACCACGCACCGTCCGTATTGGACCTGCGCCGGGTTCAGATCGACGAGCAGGATGTCGGCGGGCTGGAGTCGCTCGATGAAGTTGAGCGCCGCGAGGCCTCCGACGATGCCCACGAAGGTGCCGCCCCGAGACGCGGGCATCTCGCCGAGGCGCTTCAGGACCTTCTGGATGTCATCGCGACTCGCCAGGTAGAGATCGCGCTGCCGCCCGTCGCCGGCGCGCGCGTGCGGCGCCGACAGCGCCACCAGCAGCAGGGCCAACATGACCATCGACGCACCCGACCTCTGCACGACTCTCTGCACGAGACGCCTCCTCAGCCTGCGACCCCATGATGACCGTTTCCGCGGGGCCCGAACGACCCATCAGAGCACGAAAGTCCACCGAGGATCCGCGAGCCGCCGCACGATGCTCGCGGATCGCGTCTCAGCCCGCGCCGCGCGCGTGGCGCGTCGCCCGTCGACGGCCGTTTGTGCGTGTGCCATGCTCGCGCGCACACGGAACAGGAGAGGCGCATGCGCGGACTTTCGAACATCGTCGGCGCGGTCGTGGCGACGCTCGTCGCGGGTGGTTGCGGCAAGGGAACGCCGGAGCGGGCGCGCGCCGAGAAACCCGAGGCGGTCGTCGTTTTGGCCCATCGGTTCATGCACGACGGGGACGCCGAGGGGCTGTGGGCCCTCTTTTCGGACGCCGGGCAGGCGCAGATGGAGCTGGTGCTCGGCGGGATCGCGTCGATGCCCGAGGAGGATCTCCAACGGGAGTTCGGGGTGCGCAAGGCCGATATCGACGGCCTCGCCGGCGAGGCGCTCATGGCGCGGATCATGGCGTCGCCCGTGGGCCGCACGCGCGCCAGACGCGAGGAGAGTCCGGCGGTGACGCGCGTCGTCCCGGCCGGGGATGACCAGGCGACGGTCGAGTACACGCGGGGCGAGGCGACGTGCTCGCAGCGCGTCATCCGGGTCGGCGGCCTCTGGAAGATGATGGACGACGGCGGGAAATGCAGCGCGCCAGCGCGGCCCGTCGATCGCGGCGAGCACGACGCGCGTCCGGCCACGGTCGTCGCGACGCCGGCCCCGGAGCTGGCCCCGGAGCTGGCCCCAGCGTCGGCCGCCCCATCGGCACCGGCCGCTGCCGCTGCAGCACCCGCGGTGGCGCCCGGAGCGGCGTCCGCCGTGCCCGTCCCCCCGACGCCGGTCGTGGAGCCCAGCGCCCCGCGACCCGCCGCGGGGGGCGGACCCTCGAAGCCGGCGACCGCCGTGCCCGTCGATAATCCCTACGGGCGATAGTTCGAGGGTTCGCCTCAGCCTCGTCTCTCGCGTGGATCGGCGATACGGCCCGATCCAAAGGATCGCCAAATGTCCGTCGCCCTGGTCGCTCTACTCGTGCTCGCCGCGCCCACCCCGCCCACCCCGCCCACTCCGGACCAGGCGTGGCGGGACGTTCCGTCGCTCGCGCACTTCATGGGCGCCGACCCGGTCGTGATCGACGGGTGGCTGGCCTTTCGCGCGGGTGAGACAGTGGTTCGCCTGGCGCCGGTGCCGACGCTGCCGACCGGGGCCACCGCGGCAACGGCGTGCGGCAAGCTGCCGCGGCCCGAGCCCGATTGGGCCGGGATCTGGGCGTTCCCCACGGCGAATCCGGTCGTCCTCCACCTGGCCGAGGAGGCGACGCTGTGGCAATGGACGCCCGCGCGGCGCTGCTGGATCGAGGTTCCGCTGCGGGCGCGCGGCGCCACGGCACCGGGGACGCTCACGCGCGCGGCGCGGCGCGAGGCCGACCTGACGCTCGCGCTGGGCCCGCTCGACGCGGCGCTGGCGGGGTTCTCGCTGAGCGACGCGGGCGGGCACGTGCGGCTCATGCGGGATGGTCAAACGATCGCCGAGGCGCC
>SXGT01816445.1_pt1 | contig 13367 bp, 9 predicted proteins | sample 3176221 | NCBI WGS metagenome assembly SXGT01 (sample SAMN11356862, study PRJNA531348) | freshwater metagenome | isolation source: freshwater sample F1-120 | place: China: Fuxian Lake, Yuxi | collected 2017-12-25
GAGCGCGGGCAGGCGCAGCTCATCGCCACCAACCTCCTGGAGATGGCTCGCCTGGAGACGCCGATCATTTGTATCGTCATCGGCGAAGGAGGATCGGGGGGCGCCCTGGGCATCGGCATCGGCGATCGCGTCTCGATGCTCGAGTTTGGCTACTATTCGGTCATCAGCCCGGAGGGCTGCGCAGGCATCCTTTGGAAGGAAGCCAACGAGGAGACCAAACGACTTGCCGCCGACGCCTTGAGGCTAACCGCGCGGGACCTGTTCAAACTCCACATAATCGACGAGATCATACCGGAGCCTCTCGGGGCGGCTCATCGAGACCCGCGGCAAATGGGGAACATCCTCAAGGCTTATCTTTTGCGCTATCTGCGTGAGTTGAAGCAGATTCCACTCGATGAGTTGCTTGAGCAACGCTATCAGAAGTTTCGCCGCATGGGCGTCTTCGACGAAGGCACGCCTCCCGCGGTCGCAGCGACCGTCTAGAAACGAGCGCAATGCCGCAGACCGTAAACACTGCTCGATTCAATTAAACATAAGAGCGATTATCAGACGTAGTTTTCAGAGCGAGAAATCCAGATCGCCATGGCCCAACGTCCGATAATGTCCGTTATGTTTAATTGACGATCCGCAATTCCACTTGCATTCCGCTCGCAAATGGGCGACAACTGAAGCGTCTTGCGAACCCGCGGTCGGGTCGCCACATCTGGAGGTCTTCCCATGCGTAGCTCAGCTATCCTTGCGTCGGTGTTGATTCTCGGTGCAGTTGGGGTCGCGGCGGTCGCCAAGCCGGTGCCGCCGCCAGGCAAGAAGCCGGACGCCGTGCCGGCGTTCAAGCCGATCGAGATCGCCAGCGAGCTTAACCAGAACGATCCGAATGATCCGAAGATCGGTAATCCTTCGAAGAAGTACACGGTGAAGCTGGCCAAGGATCGGACCTACGTCATCGACCTTGAAGCCAAGGATTTCGATGCTTATCTGCGCCTCCTCGACAAGACCGGCAAGCAACTCGCCGAGGACGACGATGGCGGCGGCGATCTCAACTCACGGATCATTCATTCCCCTACCGACGGCGGCGATCACCAGATTGTTGTCACCACCTTTGATGCCAACCTGGGCAAGTTCAACCTCCGCGTCCGCGAACTGAACATCAAGGCCGAAGCAAAGCCTCGTCAGCTCACCAAGAACAGTCTGGAACACGCCGGCAATCTCGGGGCGAACGACAAGACGGACCTCGGTAAATTGAGCACCACCGTCAGCGTTCAGCTGAAGGCGGGCCAGTCTTATCTCTTCGAAGTCGACAGTGAGGACTTTGACTGCCAGCTTTACGTATTCGATCGCAAGAATCGACTCCTGGGTCAAGACCTGGCCAAGGTAGTTTGTGCAGCCACGGAGGACGGGGTCCACAACCTCGTCGTTGCATCTTTTGACGGCATGCTGGGCAAATTCAACCTCAAGGTCCGCTCTTTCAATCTCAAAGGCGAGGCCAAGCCGCGCGCGATCGGCAAAGACGGCCTCAGCATTACCGCCAACATCAATGCCAATGACCAGACGGCTCTCGAAAAGCTCGGCAAGGTCTACAGCGTTCAGCTGAAGGCCGGTCAGACGTACACGATCGAACTCGCGAGCGCTACCATGGATTCTTATCTCTACCTTTTCGACAGCAACAGCAAGTTGATGGGTGAAGACGATGACTCGGGCGGCAATCTCGATTCGCGCATCACCTTTCGCGCCGAGCGCGATGGCGTCTATCACATCGTTGCCAGTACGCTCGTCGGCGACGAGACAGGCGAGTTTACTCTGAGGGTTCGTGAAGGAAAATAGGCCAGCCAAGCCCTGGGATGAAGCACTCCGAATCCCAGGGCTTTGCGTCCCCGTTTTTTTTGGCATCTCGTCAATTCCGACCTACACTTGCGCAGGTACCTTGTTTCCTCGCCGGAGGCCTGCGCGTGGCACCGATGCCTGCTCTCCCGAAAATACCTGGATTGCACGAATATGAGCTCACGCGGCTTCTGGGGGAAGGCGGCATGGGCAAAGTCTACCTTGCGCGGAGCCTGCGCAGCGGCGCAATGGTCGTCGTCAAGACCATTCACGAACACCTTCTGAGCGAAACCAAGACCCGCCAGCGGTTCCAGCAGGAAGCGGACCTGATGCGGCGTTTTCGCCACCCGAATGCTGTCACGTTCCATCAGTCGTCGCCGCCCAATGTCGAACCGCCTTTTATCGTGATGGAGTACGTGCGCGGCATCACCCTGGATCAGCTGATGCAAAAGCACGAGCGTCTGTCTCCTTTCCGCGTCGGACAGTTGCTCGCGCCGCTCTGCCTGTTTTTGCAATCGGCCCATGACAACGGACTCCTGCATCGCGATTTGACGCCTGCCAATTTGATGATCGTCAACGAAGGCTTGCCGTCGGAGACGGTCAAGGTCATGGACTTCGGCCTGGCACGGCGGATAGGCTTCTACATTCCGTCCGGACAGCTCGACAGCGGTTCCAACGCCATCGATGGCGGCACGCCCGACTACATTTGCCCGGAACAGATCGAGGGAAAACAAGTCGATCATCGCGGCGATCTCTACAGCGTGGGAGTCCTGCTGTACGGGTTGTTGACGGGGCACGTTCCGTTCGAGAATCTGACCGACCCGCACCAGATCATGCTGGCGAATGTGCATCAGCCCCCCCCACGCTTTTCTCACTGGCACGTCGGAAACGTGCCACCGGCTATCGAACGCCTCGTGCTCCTCTGCTTAAGTAAATCCCCCAAGGACCGCCCCGTGTCAGCACGGGCACTCGTCGAGACCTATCAACTCGGGCTTGGCCGCGTGTTGCTGGATGATCAGGCATTCGAATCCTCGGCGGAAAGCGCGATGTCGCTTTTGAAGGACGACGAGCGCATCGATCCCCGCAGCGTTCTCGATAAGTTCGAGGCCTGCATGGTCGAACACACCGCAGCCATCAAGCTGCGCGGTTTCGTCGACGGCGTCGGCGGCCAGGTTGTGGAGAGTAATGCCGGCGTCATCCGCGTGAAGCTCCCTCGGGTTCTTGAGGTGGAAGCGAAAAAAGGCCTGCTGAGCTGGTTCGGACCCAAAACGGAACAAGAGATCGACTGGATCGGCATGGAACTGCACATGGCCAAGAAACAGGCGGCGACACGCAGCATGATCGACATAACGGTTGTACATCCACAAGTACTCCCGGCATCCCGCAAGGTCTTCTGCGAACAGATTTGCCGCGAGTTGAGGGCGTACTTGATGGTGGGGCGCTGACGTTGCCCCAGCCCGCCGCGACGAGGCGGGGCTAAACGAACAAACGGCGCATCCCTATCATGAGCGCCATGATCGCAACACCGAATCTCTCCTGTCACAAGCTCCGCGCCGGCATGATCGGCATGGGCATGATTTTCGACGAAACCTATCGCCCCTTCTTCGAGCAGATGCATGCCCAGGGGCTCTATCGCCGCGACTTCGGCCTCGTGGATATCGAACTCGGCGCTGTGGCGAGTCGGACCGGCAGTCGGGCGGAAAAGTACCGCAAGGAAGCCGGGGCCAGGATTGCTGCGTTCGAGAGCTTTGCCGGTCCGGATGCAACTCAGCGTCTACTCAAACATGGCGTCGATGCCGTCTGTGTGGCGACCCCGGACGACCGGCATTTCGACTCTGCCCGCATGGCGATAGAGGCAGGCAAGCATGTGCTCATCGAAAAACCCTCCGTCTTGAAGCTGCATGAGCTTGACACTCTCGAAGCGCTCGCCAAGAAAAACAGCGTGCTCGCCAAGGTTGTCTACCACAAACTCGGCGATCCGGATCACAAAAAGCTGCACACCCACTACGTCGATGGGAACTTCAAGCACGTCAATAACGGCTACTGCACACTGCTGGAACCGAAGTCGATCAGCGGCAGCCAGTTTGCCGAATGGATCAAGGGACGCAATCCAGGCACCTACGTTGCCGTGCATTACATCAAGCTGATCGACTTCACATTCGGCGGCGATTGGCGCCTGGCCCGCGTAACCAGCAATGGACAGCGTGGCATCGTCGGCCCGGCAACCGGAACCACCTGGGACTCCGTACAATTGCAGATCGTTTACGTGTATCCCGATGGCCGCGAGGCAGCGTTCGATATCCATACCAGCTGGGTCACGCCCGACAACTTCCCTGGATACGTCGATCAAGAGGTGCAATTCCGTTTCGACAACGCCGTCTGGATTGCTCACCAGCGCAAACGCGGCGTCGAGATGGCCATCGAAGATCGCACTCCCGGCGAACTCAAGAATACGCCCAATTACCATTACAACGGCAGCTTCCTCGAACCATCGGGGGAACGCTCGCAACGCGGCTACGGCATCGAGATCATTCAAAAGTTCTTTGAAGAGGCGGCCTACGTCGAGCACGCCGGCCCCCCTGCCCTGCGTGCCGAACGCCTGGGGAAGATGCAATCGCTCAATTACAATGATGTCAGCGCCGACCGCAACACCGTTGCCATCGTACAGGCCATGGAGGCGCTCCTCGAACGCCAGGCCAACGGACAGCCCGCGGGCGTTGTCGAAGTCAACGGTCAACGCGGCGGTCTGGTGCTGTTGACGCCCGGAAACGCCGAGGCAACGGTGCTTTACGCCGGACGCGTATGAATCTCGCTTTGAACGGCTGGCTAGAATGTGCTTGAAACCTGGAGTCCTGACATGACCACGCCGATCCATCACATGAACGAATCCGCTTCCAATGCGGACCGCGATCTCGTCGTGCGCTTTGAGCCCAAGAGCCTGCGGACCTTCACCCCCTCGCAAGCGGTCTTGGCCAAGAGCGCCGGGGTCTTTCACTGGACGCCGGAGGGGCGCAAGCTTTACGATTTCTCGTCGGGCGTTCTTGTCGCAAACCTTGGGCACAATCCGTCGGCCTGGATGCAAAAATTCGCTGGCTACATGGGTTGGTCTGGTGCTCCGTGGCAGCAGTCGGGCTACTTTTCCGCCCTGCCCCTCACCGCCTATAACGCAGTGACGCCGATTGAAACCCAAGCCAGCAAGCGGCTGACGGACTTGCTGCAAAGCCGACCCGGCGGCAAGCGATTGCAACAGGTCATGTGGGCCGCCTCGGGTTCCGAAGCTATTCAAAAGGCGCTCTGGACCGCCCTCGCACGAGATCGCGCTCGCGAAATGATGATTGCTACCCGCTTCGGCTTTCACGGCAAGAAGGGACTTGCAGGCGCTGTCACCGGTTCGGAAGCTGATCGTGAGCGCGATCCACGTGTGCGCTTCATCAGCTTCCCCATGAAGGAATGTCTGGATGTAAGTCTGCGCGATGCTCCCTTTGACCCCGCTCCTTTCCGCGCCGAACTCGAAGCACTCAAGCAGCAGTTTGGCCGCAAGATCGGCGTCCTGATCACCGAGCCCTACATCGGCGGGGGCGGTTCGTATCATCCGCACAGGGCTTACCTGCAAATGCTGCAAGCGTTTTGCCGGGAGAATGACATCGTGTTCATTCTTGACGAAGTCCAATCGAATTTTGGCCGCACGGGCGATCTATTCGCGTTAGAAACGTATGGCCTTGAGCCCGACATCGTGGTGCTGGGCAAGGGGCTGGGCAACGGTGTGCCGGTGGCGGCGGCGGTGGGGCTCTCGTCGCTGTTCAATTCGTTGGACTATGGCGAGGGCTCCGACACTTGGAGCGCCAACCCACTTTGCTGTGCGGCAGTGCTGGCGACGCTGGACGAATTCGCGCGCGGCAACGTACTCGAGAATTGCAGGCGCTCATCCGCGATCCTCGAAAAGGGCCTGGTCAAGCTCAAGGACCTTCCCTTCGTCGCCCACGTTCGCGGCGAAAAGGGAGGCATGGTCTGGGGCGTTGAGATGTGCGACCACGGCGGACAGAGTGCGGCCGACTGGGCCAATGCGGTCGTCCTGGCGTGCTATCGGGGCGAAGGCGACGTCGGGATTCACCTCCTGGGCCCGCTGGCAAAGAAGGTCGTCCGCATCTCACCGCCGTTGATTATCACCGAAGCGGAGGCACAGGAATCGATGGCGCTGATGCAACGGCTTCTTGCCGGATTGGCAATGGCGCCGAAAACGAGAACCGCGGAGCCGGCGCTGGCGTAGTAAGTTCGATGAACCATGGTTAGCACAGAGCGGTCCAGCGGTGTTTCCGAGGGGTTGATTTCGGTGATTGGCTTGTGGTGACATGATGGTCTCTTGGCCGGCGGATTGGTTGGGGTACTGCATCAATGCAATCTGCGAATTGCCTTGGCCGGCTGAATCTTTTTTCACGCATGACGCCAACGTGCGCGGGCTGCTCGCCACCCTGCTGGTTTGTTTCATTTGTGGGGCCCTTGGCTCGCTCGTCGTTGGCAATCGAATGGCGTTTTTTTCGGATGCTCTCGCCCATTGCGCATTCGCAGGGGTCGGATTCGGGCTCTTGATCAGCATGCTGGCCGGCGCCGCCGACGACCAGCAAGTCCGCCAGCAAATCACTTTGATCATGGTTGCCTTCGGCATCATCATCGGTCTGATGATTGCCTTTGTGCGCGAGCAGACCGGTCTGGCCAGCGATACCGTCATCGGCGTCTTCTACGCCGGCTCGATCGGCATCGGCGCCGTCGTCATGCGCCTTGCCCAGAGCCGACGTTTCATCAGCATCGAGGACTTCATCTTCGGCAATCCCAGCACGGTGCGTGACTGGGAGGTCATCTGGCTTCTCGGCCTCGCCGTGCTGATGTCTGTCTTCCTGTACTTCTTGTACAACTGGCTGGTACTCGCCAGCACCAGCCCGAGCCTGGCCCTGTCGCGGCAAGTGCCGGTCAGCCTGTGCCGCTATCTGTTCATCGTCCTGCTCGCTCTCATGGTCAATCTCAGCCAGCAGATCACGGGGACGCTACTCATCAACGGCCTGCTGATCGTCCCCGCGGCCGCGGCAGCGAACCTGGCGAAAAACCTTCGGCAGATGTTCTGGTATTCCATTGCCATTGCGACATCCGTCGGCTTTGCGGGATACCTGCTCAGCTGGGAAATCAGCAACACCTTCTATCCGCGTGCATCGATCGGTATCAGCGGCGCGATCATCGTGCTTAGCGTTTTGGCGTTCGTGGCTTCAATTGCCATTGCCCGCTGGGGCCGACCAGTGGCACGCGTGATTTGGATTTGCGTCAGCCCGGCTGTTTCATTGGCGGCCGAGGTTTGGCATCGTGTGCGAGGGCGTACGCGGACCTGATGGCCCCTTGCAATCAGTCGTGAATCGAGCGACAATGATGAACAAACCCCTGCGGCCGCTTCGTAAGGAATGAAGCTCCTATACGTGCGGGCGTTTCGCGATCGCGTGAAGCGCCCCTTTTTCACTTACGTGCTGGGAAGAAAAATTACGATGTCCGACCACACGCACGCGTCACCGCATGAGCATACCCACGACCACAGCCATGGCCATTCGCACGATCATCACGGCGATGAAGACAACTATTTCATCGATCAGCTCTGCATGGTGGGCCTTTCGGGCGCCTTCGGCGTCATCTGCCTGTGCTTGTGGTTCTGGCAAACCGGCATGCTCAATAACCTGCTCGACAAGCAGTTTCACCTTTACGTGCTGTTGAGCGGCATCGTCTTGACATCCATCGCCTTCACGCGCGGCTGGGTGCTCTGGCAGCAATCGCGCGACTCGTCTTTCCGAAAGCCGCACGATCACGGGCATTCCCACGATCACGATCATGGGCGCCACCACGAACACCCCCTTGAACACTCGGCACCGGAAAAGCCTCTTGTCGAATTGGCCATAATGCCAGCGCCAGCCCACGTACACGGACCTGCCTGCGGCCATGAGCATGCCGCGGGCGAGACCTGCGGGCACGAGCATGCCCATCACGAACACGATCACCACATCGGCAAAGCCCATGTGCATCACGATCACGACGAAGCCGATCACGATCATGGCTGGGCGCCGTGGCGCTATGTCGTCGTTTTGATCCCGATCATCCTGTTCTTGCTCGGTTTGCCAAATCGCCAGCTCAGCATTGCCGACACCGGAGCAGAGCGGCTTCTCATCGACTTTGTGAGCATCGTCTACGAGGCGATGCCGTTCATCGTTTTGGGCGTTTTGCTGGCAGGGATTCTGGAGGAATTCGTGCCGCAGCAGGCGCTGGCGAAATTGGTGCCTCGCAACACGCTGCTTGCCATCATGATCGGCGGTCTGCTGGGGTTGGTGTTTCCGATGTGCGAATGCGGCATCATCGTCGTCATGAAACGGCTGCTTCGGAAGGGATTGCCGCTGAGTGTATGTGTCGCCTATATGCTGGCGGGTCCGGTGATCAACGTTGTGGTAATGACGAGCACGTTCGTGGCCTTTGGAAGTTACAGCGATGTTGGTCGCAACGACGTCCTGGGCGGCCCCTGGCAGGTCGTCGGCTTGCGCGTGGGATTGTCCTACCTTGTTGCTATCGTGACCGCTTTGGTGGTCGATTGGCAGTGGCAGCGGCATGGCAAACGACTACTCCATCCCAGCGTGTTGCACGGCTTGGATGCCGGAGCGGACGCAGAAGACTCGGCCGCCGCCCGTCCATGGCGTGACCGGATCAACAACATCACGCAGACGGCGCTGCACGACTATGTGGATATTCTCGCCTTTCTCATCCTCGGGGCCGTCCTCGCGGCGGGCGGCAAGTTTGTCATCAAGGAGACCAACGTGCAGGAGTGGCTGCAACAGGCGCCGGCCATCGCGATCCTGATGATGATGGGTATCGCCATCGCGTTCTGCCTGTGCAGTGAGGCGGATGCTTTTGTTGCCGCCAATTTCCCACTCTTTTGGCCCGATGGCTCGAAGCTGGCGTTTCTCGTTCTCGGACCGATGCTCGACTTCAAGCTGCTGCTGATGTACACGCGCGTCTTTCGCGGGCGTCTGATCTATACTATAGTTGTCTGTCTCGTGGTTCAGGTGTTCGCCTATTCCACGGCGGTTCACTACCTGTTTGGCAGGGACCATCCGCGCGACACGTCCGGCTTCATCATGCCCCCGAGCGTGGAGCCCCACCTCCTTCATATCGGTACGGGATCGGACCCGTTGGCCCAGTTGGCTTACCTCGGCGGCCGGCTCCATCTGCAAGAATCCGGCCAGGGCGAGCCGACGAGCTACCGAGTCCTGCTCGACGTTGCCGCACGCGAAGACTTGCGCAACCAATGGAAGGGAAAGGTCGTCGAAGTGCGCGGCGAATACGAACCAGGCCGAACTGGAAGCGACATGGTATTCAACCTGTCCAGGCTCAAGCGAACGTGCTGCGCGGGCGACGCCACTCAGCTTCGGACCATGGTCGTGTCCCATGAAAGCATCAAGGACTATAAGCTCGGCGATTGGATCAAAGTCACGGCTCGCATCGACTTCCATCCGCGTGGTCCTGGGACATTCGAGACGATTCTGAGAGTCGTCCGAGCCGCGGACGTGGCGCCGTGTTTGCCCGATCAGGATCCCTACGTGCAGTGACAGGCCAAGCCCAGGGACGAGGGTTGCGAGTCCATGGGATCTTTTTCATTTCCCCGTTGCACTTTCTGTTCCCGGCCGGGCATAATAGAGTCTGTTTGGACTCGTTCCATTTTGGCAGTGTTTCGGCGAGATTTGTCGATGAACGTCATTCGTGGTTGTGCCTGGCTCTTCGCCCTGGGGGGGCTGTTGCCTCTCGTGCCAGGAGGCCACGCGAGTCCGATCTGTTGCGAAGGGGAAAGAGGACTGCCACTCTTGCAGCAGTTCGGCGAGGCGAAGATCGTAATCCTGGGCCATTTTGAAAATGCCAAGCCGGCGGCGAATGGCGTCGACGGGGGAAGTTCGGAGCTGGTCATCGAACGGGTTTACAAAGACCACGAAATGATCAAGGGAATGACCCGCATCACGCTGCCTCGCTATATCGCCGATTCCAAAACCAAGTTCATTATCTTTTGCGACGTCTACAAGGGAAAGATTGACGCCTACAAGGGAACGGCCCTGGTCAATGAAAAAGAAATGCTCCGTTACGTCGATGGCGCCATGAAGCTCAAGGACAGGCCGCCCGCGGAACGGTTGCGTTTCGCGTTCGACTTCCTGAACAGTCCGGAGGTCGAAGTTGCGATGGACGCTTACCGCGAGTACGCCCGCTCCGACTACAATGATTACAAGGAAATGGCCAAGAAGCTGCCCGCCGAAAAACTTGGCACATGGCTTGAAGACTCCAAGACGCCTACCCATCGTTATGGGCTTTATGCGACGCTCCTGGGACATTGCGGCAACAGCAAGCATGCGGAGTTGATCCGCGCCATCATCGAGGATCCGGAGAAGCGCCGCGGTTCCGGCCTCAATGGTTTGCTCATGGGTTACGCAATGCTCGAACGTCCGAAAGGCTGGATCTATCTCAAGGATCTGGTGCGTGATCGGGAGAAGCCGTTCCTGGTGCGCCATGCCGGCTTGCAGACGATGCGGTTCCTGAATGACTATCGGCTCGATCTCGTCAATCCGAAGGATCCAGCGGTTGCGAAGGAAGAGATCGTCAAGGGGGTCGCCGCCATCATGAGCGTCCCCGACATGGCTGACTTCAGCATCGAGGAATTGCGCAAGTGGAAACGGTGGGATTATTGTGAATCGATCATCAAACTGTTTGGCCAAAAGGACTACGGCACGCCGTTCGTAAAGAAGGCGATCCTGCGCTACTCGCTGCAATGCGAAACAGAGCGGGCGCGGGCCTTCGTCAAGGAGCAACGAGAGCTGAACGCAGAATGGGTGGACGACATTCGCGAATTACTCGAACTGGAAACGAAACCCGCGCCGGCATCGAAATAGGCTGTTGGGCGCGAGTGCGATATTCCACGCGATTTTGAACTCAATGAGGTTACATGATGAACTCGCTTTCTCGCTTCGCCGTTTTGATTGGTGCGCTCGGTGTCCTGAGTCTTGCGATCGTGGAGCCGGCTGGCGGGTGTCCGTTCTGTGAGGGGGAGAAAAGCTCCACCCTGGTGCTTCAGATCGATGAAGCGCAGATCGTGCTTTTTGGGCATTTCGAAAACGCGAAGGTGGTTGCCGGCGGTCTCGATCAGGGGCAGAGCGATTTTGTCATTGAACGCGTTTACAAGAGCCATGACGCGATCAAGGGCATGAAACGCTTGACGCTGCCCCGTTACATCACTGACGCCAAGACGAAGTACCTCGTCTTTGCCGATGTCTACAAGGGCAAGATCGACGCCAACAAGGGGACACCTGTCGCCAATGATGGCGAGATGGTTCGCTACATCGAGGGCATCATCAAGCTGAAGGGAAAGGCCCAACCGGAGCGGTTGCGCTTCGCGTTCGATTATCTCAACAGTCCCGAGTTCGAAGTTTCGATGGATGCCTATCGCGAATTCCATCGCGCCGACTATACCGACTACAAGGACATGGCCAAGAAGCTCCCCGCTGACACGATTGCCGGCTGGCTGCAAGATCCCAAAACGCCGTCGTATCGCTACGGCCTTTATGCGTCGCTCCTGGGGCATTGCGGCAATGCCAAGCATGCCGACTTGCTCATGAGCATGATCAACGACCCCGAAAAGCGGCGTGGCTCTGGCCTGTACGGTCTCATGGCAGCCTACACGATGCTCGAACCGCAGAAAGGGTGGAGCTTTCTGAAGGACCTCGTGCAAGACAAGGAGAAGCCGTTCCTCGTGCGGTACTCCGGTCTGCAGACGATGCGGTTCTTACGCGAATCCCGGGCAGACCTGATCAATGCGAAAGACCCAGTTGCCGGAAAGAACGAAATCGTCAAGGGCCTCGCCGGCGTGATGAATGTGCCGGACATGGCCGACTTCGCCATCGAGGATTTGCGCAAGTGGCGCCGCTGGGAGTATGCCGATGAGATCCTTGGCATGTTCGGCAAGAAGGATTACAACACGCCGATTATCCGCAAGTCGATCCTGCGTTACGCGTTGCAGTGCGACACGGCCCCGGCCAAGGCGTTCGTCAAAGCTCAGCGTCTGCGCGACCAAGAATGGGTCGACGAAACGAAGGAGTTGCTGGAACTCGAGCCGGCCCCGGCAAAGTAGCTGCGTTTCGCCTCGCGAGCGCCAAGCCGCAAGCGGCGCACGTCTCAGGAATGGAGTCTAACCATGCGAAAAACGGCCCTGCTCTTTGGCCTGTTGATCTTGCTCCCTTCCCCTGCCCCGGCATGCAGTCTGTGCGGCGATCGGTTGTCGCGCAGCATGTCGCTGGCATACGAATTCAGCGAAGCCTCCGTTGTCTTGTACGGTCCGATCGCCAATGCCAAGCTAGGCGTCGTGCCCGGGCAGGGCACGACCGATTACCACATCGAGAAGATCATCAAGGACGATCCCGCGTTTCCTCGCACCAAGAAGGTCGTCCTTTCTCGCTACTTGCCAATCTTCGATGCGAAGGCGCCCCCCAAGTACGTGATGTTCATTCGCGATCCCAAGAAGAGCGTTGAGCCCTACTGGGGCAAGGAAATCACCTCCCCCGCCGTCATGGAATTCGTCGCCCAACTGCACGAACGCCGTAAGGAGCCGGCCCAGGTTCTCGTGCATGCTGCCAGGCACTTCGATCACGCCGACGCCAACGTTGCCGACGAGGCGTTTCTGGTGTTTGCGAAAGCCGATGACAAGCTGATCGCCCGCACGGCGAAGAATTTGTCTCCCGTCAACCTGCGCAAGCTGATCAAAGACCCCGACCTCGAGCCGGAGCGGATGAGCATGTTCGCTTACTTGCTGGGCGCCTGCGGCAATGCCGACGACGCCGAGTTATTGCATTCGCTACTGAAGAACCCACCGCAACGGTTTTACAAGTCTTACGAAGGGATTCTCGCCGGCTACATTACGATTCGGCCCAACGAGGGCTGGGCCGTTGCCAGGGAAATGCTCATGAGTGATAAGCCGTCGTTTCTCTTGCGTTATGCAACGTTGCGGACCATGCGATTCAATTACAACGCGAGGCCGGAAGAGATGGGGCCGCGCGTTCTGGAAGCCATGCGTCTGGCGATCGGCCTGCCCGATTTGGCCGACATCGCCATCGAAGACCTTCGCAAGTGGAAGCGCTGGGAGCACACGAAGCAGATTGTGGCCTGCTGGGACCTGAAGAGCTACCAATCGCCGCTCGTTCGGCAGAGCATCGTCCGGTATGCTTTGGCGTGTCCGCAAAACGAGGCGCGTGACTTCCTGGCCCGCGCGCGGCGCCAGGATCCGGAATTGGTGCGCGATCTGGAACAAGAACTGAAATGATACCTGATTCACGTTTAGCGTTCGCAAGATGCCATGCGAGGGCTAACCCGCAATTCTCACCAGTAGTGGGCAACGCCACACTATGGGAGTTTTTTGCCGATGGAGACTCGATTAGCTTGAGGAAGTTGCGTTCGGCGGACCGGTCCGATGGTTTTGTGTTTGGTCGGTGAGCGTTCTTGGC
>SXGT01611680.1_pt1 | contig 13366 bp, 17 predicted proteins | sample 3176221 | NCBI WGS metagenome assembly SXGT01 (sample SAMN11356862, study PRJNA531348) | freshwater metagenome | isolation source: freshwater sample F1-120 | place: China: Fuxian Lake, Yuxi | collected 2017-12-25
ATGGCGAAGTGGTACCACGACCCGAGCAACCCCGACATTCCGGGGATCGCACGGAACACCTGGGCCATCCCGACCGCCAGCGACACCGCGCCGCCCGGTCGGCCGGCCAGCGCCTCGCCGATCTCGGCCTCGAAGGTGGGGAGATTCACCATCGACAAGCCCATGGCCGTGAACTTCTCGGTGGCGACGTTGATGGCGTAGTAGTCCCCCGGCTCCAGGCAGGCGGCGGCGATGAGCGCACACAGCCCGACGAGGCCCTCCAGGAGCATCGCGCCGTACCCGATCGCCCGCACGTCGCACTCGTTCTTGATCATCTTCGGGGTGGTACCGCTCGAGACGAGGCTGTGAAACCCGGAGATCGCCCCACACGCGATGGTGATGAACACGAACGGGAAGAGCGTGCCGGGGACGATCGGCCCGCCGCCGCCCACGAAATCGCTGAACGCCGGCGCCCGCAGCGTGGGGTTGACCCAAATGATACCTATGATCAACGCCGCGATCGTCCCGAGCTTCATGTACGAGGACAGGTAGTCGCGCGGGCAGAGCAGCACCCACACGGGGAGGACGCTGGCGATGAACCCGTACGCCGCGATCGCGAAGATGATCTCGCCCCGGCTCAGCGTGAACCACGCCGCATACGCCGACCGCGCCACGGGTTCGCCCAGGAAGACACAGGCGATCATCCCGATCACGCCGAAGGTGCTCGCGCCGAGCACGTCGCCGGGGCGCCACTTGTACAACCAGAGGCCCATGGCCAACGCCAGGGGAATGGACATCGCGATGGTGAAGGTGCCCCACGCGCTCTCGAAGAGCGCATTGACCACCGCCAACGCCAGTCCCGCCAGCGCGATCACCAGGATGAAGAGGATCGCCACCGAGGTGACCAGCCCCGAGCGGGGCGAGAGCTCTTCCGCGGCGATGGCGGCGAGTGACCGACCGCCCCGCCGCACCGAAGCGGCGAGGATCACGAAGTCGTGCACCGCTCCACCGAGCACCACGCCCAGCAGAAGCCACAAGAATCCTGGCGCATAGCCGAACTGCATGGCCAGGACCGGGCCGATGAGGGGCCCGGCGCCCGCGATGGCGGCGAAGTGAGGGCCGAAGAGCACCCACTTGTGCGTCGGGTGGTAGTCGACCCCGTCGTCGAAGCGGATGGCCGGTGTGACGCGCGCTTCGTCCAGCACCATCACCTTCGCCGCGAGGAACGCGCTGTAGTACCGGTACGCGAGGGCGAGGACGGCGAGCGCCGGCAGGAGCAGGAACAGGGCGGACATGGGCGGGCCGAGTCTACCTCAAGCGCACGCCGCCGCGGCGGTGGACGTACCGGATGCGGAACAACAACGAGGTGCCCACGATGGCCAGCCCCAGGCTGATGCCCCACCAGATGCCCTCCGGGCCCCAGCCGGCGCGCAAGCCGAGCCAGTAGCCGAGCGGCAACCCGAAAAGGTAGTACCCGACGAGGTTCGCGAGCGTCGGAACCCGCACGTCGCCTGCGCCGCGGAGCACGCCGAACCCGATCACCTGCATGCCGTCGAAGAGCTGGAAGGCCGCCGCGATCGGCGTGAGGCTCGCCGCGATCGCCCGCACCGCGGGATCGGGGTTGTACGGCTTGACCAGCTCCGGGCCCAGACCCCAGAAGACCAGGCCCGACGTGATCTGCAGGGCCACACCGAGCAGCACCGCCGCCTTGGCCGCATCTGCCCAGTCCTCCCCGGCCCCGAAGCGGTGTCCGACGCGGGCGGAAGCGGCGGTGCTCACGCCGAGCGGGAACATGAACGTGACCGAAGCGAGGTTCAAGGCGGCCTGGTGTGCGGCCATCGCGTCGGGACCGAGCCGGCCCATCATCATCGCCATCGTCGCGAACGCCCAGAACTCGGTGCCCATCTGTACGCCGAGCGGCAGGCCGAGCCGGAACAGGCGCCACAGGCCCGCGACGCCGAAGTCCGGCGTCCTCGGCCAGTACTCCCGCAAGACCGAGCGCGTCGCGAAGACGAGCGCACCCAGCATCAGGAGCTCGACCACGATCGACGCGAGCGCGACCCCGGTGACGCCGAGCGCGGGCACCGGCCCAAACCCTCCCATCAGCGCGACGTTGAGCGGCACCTTGAGCAGCGCGCCGCCGACCATCACGATCATGGCCGGGCGCACGACGCCCAACGACTGAAGGAACGCGCGAAGGGACTGGACCAACAACGCCGGGAACCAGGAGACCGCGTAGGCGTGTGCGTAGGCCGTCGCGGACGGGAGCACCGACTCCGGTTGGCCGAGGAAGCGCAGCCCGGGACCGGCCATCACGTACCAGAACGCAGCGAACGCAGCGAGCGGAATGGACAAAACCAGGATTCGAACGAGTGCCTGCCCCGACGCCTCGCGGTCCCCCTCCCCGTGCGCCTGGGCGACGATCGGCTCGACGGCCCGCACCGCCCCCATCGCCAGGACCGCACCGCTGAGGCCCCACGCGTGGGTGGCCCCGACCCCGGCCTGCGCCAACGACCCGAGCTGCCCGACGCTGATGGTGTCGATGACGTTCATCGCCATGAACGCCGCCATCCCAAGGCTGGAGGGCCACGCGAGGTGAATCAGGGAGCCAAGCTCGGCACGAAGCGAGGAGCGCACGGGAACCGCCGTCTATGCCGCCGCGGGCTCCGAAGGGCCCCGAAACGCCCTTGGGGCGGCGCGCCGCGACCGTCCGCGCGGGCGAGCCCGCCGGGCAGAGTCCGGCGCGCGCCGCGCGCCCTGCGGAGGCCGACCGGTCAGGGCAGGTTAGCCCCCGCGCCATGCGCTTCATCGACGAGGTCGAGATCACCGTGACGTCGGGCCGCGGCGGCCGCGGCAGCAGCTCCATGCGCCGCGAGAAGTTCGTGCCGCTCGGGGGCCCCGACGGCGGCGACGGCGGCCGCGGCGGCCACGTGCTGGTGCAGGCCGACGCGCAGCTCACGAGCCTGCTCGACCTCCGCACGCGCCCCACCTGGAAGGCCGGGGACGGCTCGGCGGGCGGGTTCCGCCAGATGACGGGCGCCTATGGCGAAGATCTCGTGATCCGCATGCCGGTCGGCACGCTCGTGAAGGACCTCGACGAGGACCTCGTGCTCTTCGAGCTCATGCGCGACGGCGAGGTGCGTACCGTCGCCGAGGGCGGGATCGGCGGCCTGGGAAACCTGCACTTCAAGACCAGCACCAACCGCGCCCCCAAGACCACCACCCCCGGGGGGCCCGGCGTGAGCCGCCGCCTCGGGCTCGAGCTCAAGCTCGTCGCCGACGTCGGCCTGCTCGGGTACCCGAACGCGGGGAAAAGCACGCTGATCTCCGTCATCTCCGCTGCGCGGCCGAAGATCGCGGACTACCCGTTCACCACCCTCGTGCCGAACCTCGGTGTGGTGTCGATGGGCGACGAGGGGAGCTTCGTGGTCGCGGACATCCCCGGCCTCATCGAGGGGGCGGCCGAAGGGAAGGGTCTCGGCCACCAGTTCCTGCGCCACGTGGAGCGCACGCGGATGCTCCTGCACCTGGTGTCCCTCGAGGAGCAGGAGCTCGCCCCGTTGGCGCGGTGGAAGGTGCTCCGCGACGAGCTGCGCCGCTACGACGAAGCGCTCACCGAACGCCCCGAGCTGGTGGTCCTCACCAAGGCCGACGCGGTGCCGGAAGCGGTCGTCGCGGCCGCCACGCGTGCGTTTCAGGCCGAGGGTGTCCCCGTGCTCGTGATCAGCGCCGTCGCGCGACAGGGCATCCGGGAGGTCTTACACGCGGTGTGGAGGCGCCTGGGTGAGACCGCTGCTCGTCCTGTGGAGCCTGGGCTGCGCTGACGCGCCCACGACCGCCGAGCCGGTCGCATTGCCGGTCGCCGCGGAGCGCACGACGTTCGCCAGCGCCGAGGCGCTCGGCGCGTACGTGCTCGAGGCGCGCACCCAGACCACCACGACGCCGGCGGGCGGCGAGGCTTCGGTGGTCGAAGAGACCACGCGCCTGCGGTGGCGCGACGACGAGCACTGGCAGTACGTCCGCGAGCGCGGTGGCGAGCGCCTTTCGGAGACCCTGGTGTGGGAGGGCGAGGTCTACAAGGCGGGCCGGTCGGGCGAGCGGCGCCGGTCCGGAGACAGCGAAGTCGCGCGCATGGAGCTCGGACAACAAGCCGACCCCTGGGCGCGGACCCTGGGACCGCTCTCGTCCCGGGTCTCGCTGACCGAGGCCGGCGAGGAGATCATCGAGACCCGACGCGTCCACCGCTATGCGCTGGGGCTCACCCCCGAGTCCCCCGCCGGGGGCTCGCCGCGGAAGGCCCGGACGGTGTCGGGGGTCGAAGGCCAGGTGTGGATCGACGAAGCCACCGCGGTGCGCCTGGCCGGCGAGCTGGTGCTCACGACCGAGACCGAGGGCACGGTGACGCAGAAGCGGCTGCGGTTCTCGATGTCCGCGCTCGGCGGCGACCCCGCCGTTCCTTCCCCCGAAGCAGCGCCTTGAAGGCCGCCGCGTCTCCCGCTACACTGGCCATGTTGCTGCTCCTCGCCACCTCGCTCATCACCGCCACCGCACCCGGAGCCTGGGCATGCCCGGCCGAGGAGCTGCAAGAGCGGGCGGGGGCGACCTCGGCCTCGGCAGACGACGAGGCGGCCGCCCACCCGGCGCACACCGTCGAGTTGCTCGGGCGCAGCGGCGCGTGGTCTACCGCGCTCCTCGCGCGCCGGGTCGTCTCGACCGGACGAGACTGGCGCTACACCGGTCAGATCGTCCGCGCGGAGAGCGACCCGGCGGCCGACGTCGCCGCGCCGTTCCGCCTTCAGGCGGGCGAAGGCGGGTGGGTCCTGGCGACCGAACTGCTGGAGCTCCTGATCCAAGCGGGCCACGAGCTCGCGACCCTCGAGCTGGCCGGGCGTCGGCTCCGGGCCGACGACGGCGAATACTTCGTGGTGCTCACCTCCTGGCGGGTGATCAACCAATGACCCCACCGGAGGTGTGAGATCGAAGCAATCGAACTGGCGAAGGCGGCGGCCGAGGCCGCGGCGGCGAGGAAGGCCGAAGACATCGTGATCCTGGACATGCGGGGCATCTCGGCCTACTGCGACACCTTCGTCATCTGCCACGGGAGCAACCGGCGGCAGGTCCGTGCGATCGCAGAGGGCGTCGCCGAGGACCTCCGGGCCAAGGGCGTTCGCGCCGTAGGCCTGGAGGGCCTCGATGCGTCGCGGTGGGTTCTCATCGACCTCGGCGACCTCCTGGTCCACGTCTTCGACGAGCCGATGCGCGGGTTCTACGATCTCGAGTCCCTCTGGTCCGACGCGCCGCGAGTAGACGTACCGGGGCTCACGTCTCCCGAGCTCCGCCCCCCGCGGCCCCGCGCCCCCCTGCACGCATAGGTGGAGCTGGTCGTCGTCACCGGGCCCGGGCGGGCGCCGGCGTGGGCCGACGCCGCCTGCGAAGACTGGGGACGTCGGATTCAACGGACGTTCCCGTTCCGAATCACCGAGAAGCTGCCCAAGCTGAGTGGCCGGGCCCGGATCGTCGCGCTCGACGAACGCGGCGAGAGTCGCACCAGCGAAGGGTTCGCCGAGTTGCTGGAGGCGGGGGCCCGGGTCGGCGCACACCCGCTCGTCTTCGTCATCGGGGGGCCGTACGGCCTGGACCCCGAGGTGCGTGCGGCGGCCTGGAAGCTCGTGCGGCTGTCCGACCTGGTGCTCAACCACGCCGTCGCGCGCGTGCTCCTCGTCGAGCAGCTCTACCGGGCTTGCTCCATCCGGACGGGCAGCCCCTACCACCACGGGGATTGACGTCTCCGCGGCGGTGCGCAGCTTCGGGCGCCGTGCTCGACCTCATCGCGATTCGGGAGTGCCTGGGGTGCGGAACCACCGAAGTGGACGCATCGCCGATCTGCGATTCCTGCGATGCCCAGCTCCGGCCGGCGCTCCAGCCGATCTCGACACGCCGAACGCTGATGACCCATGCATGGTCGACCGGCACCTACGACGGGCCGGTGGGCGAGCTGGTCCGCCGCACGAAGTTCGGCCTCGACCAACGCGCCTGCATCCTCCTCGAAGGGCACCTCGTGTGCTGCCTGGAGCGCGGGCTCCCCTTCAAGCCGGACAGCATCGTGCCCGTCCCCACCACGCCGTGGCGCATGATGGCGCGGGGCATCCACTTGCCGGAGATCCTGGCCGGGCGCATCGGCCAGGTGAGCGGAGCCCCCGTGGTCTGGGCGCTGCGGCGTCGTTGGGGGCTCCCCCAGTCACAACGGACGTTTGCCGAGCGCCTCGAGGCCGGTCCCGACCTCTTCGCCCCGGTGCAGCGGGTCGCCGGCCACGTCCTGGTGGTCGACGACGTGCTCACCAGCGGCGCCACCCTGCACGCGGCGTCGGCAGAGCTCCTCGCGAACGGCGCCGAGTCGGTGTCCGGCCTCGTGATGGCGGCGGCGGGCCCGCTGCGCCGCGTCGCGGTCCGACATTCGTGACAACGTCCGAAACCTGGTGACGCGGTTCGTGCGTATTTCTTCTACAGGTCGGCGGATCCCCGCCGATCAGGACCCCGAGGGCGCTGGTACGAAAGTTGCAGCAACCTCAACCGAGTCCGGGAGGCCGCATGACCACCACGATCGACACGAACCTCGGCGAACTGATCTCAAACTTCTATGAGCACTTCCTCAAGATGTACGGAGATGAGGAGCTGGCGTCCGTGGCCACCGCCGCGGTGATCAACGACATTCTCGGGCACGCGACGGCGCGCACGCACGAAGCGGCAGCGTAGTCGGCCCGGCTGGCCACGCGCTGGAAGGGGCAGGGGAGGCCACTTCCAGCGCGGGCTCTGCCTTTTTTGGGGGCACACGAAGCGGGGAGGCGGCCGGTGTGGCGCCGTGCGCCCGCGGAGGTACACTCGGGCACGCGCGAGGTCGCCATGCTCCTGTTCTCTCTGTTCCTGGCTTGCTCCACCGGTGACGACTCGGGGAAGGACGCGGACACGGCCGACACCGGCGCGGCGGCCGCCGACTCCGACGGCGACGGCGTCGCCGACGCCGCCGACTGTGCTCCCGACAACGCCGACATCTACCCTGGCCACTACGAGATCCCGTACAACGGCGTCGACGAAGACTGCGACGGTACCGATGTCACGGACGTCGACCAGGATGGACACATCGGCGCCGGCGGCGGCGGCCCCGACTGCGACGACAGCAATCCCGACATCCATCCCGACCATGTCGAGATCTGCTACGACCTGCTCGACAACGACTGCGACGGGTGGGAAGGCGGCGAGGACTGCGACGGCGACGGCTTCCCCATCGGGCGGGACTGCTGGGACGACGAGAGCGAGGAGTACCCGAACGAGGGGGGGCTGACGCCCGAACAGGTCAATCCCGACGCGGTCGAGGTCTGGTACGACGGCACCGACGCCGACTGCCTGGGAGACAACGACTGGGACCAGGACCACGACGGCCAGGAGGCCACGATCCACGCGGGTGGCGACTGCGACGATCTGGACGTCGAGGTGAACACCGGAATGGACGAGGTGTGGAACGAGAAGGACGACGACTGCGACACCGTCGTGGACCACATCTCGGTGTCGGAGGCCACCGCCCGCGCGTCCGGTGACTCGGGCGCCAATGAGGACGGCCTCGGCACTTCGCTCGTGGTGCTCCCCGACCTCAACGGGGACGACCGCGGCGAGCTCGCCGTGGGGGCGCCCACCACGCTCGGCTACGACGCCGAGGGGAACGAGGTCCCCTACGGTCTGGTCTACATCCTCCCGTCCGTGACGGGCATCATCACGCCCAAGGCGGAGAAGTTGTCCAGCATCGCGGGCACCGGCTACACCGGGCTCGCGATGTTGTTGTCCGAGGTCACCGGCGAACCGTCGCTGGCGGTGGGCTCGGCCACCGCGTACACCGTCGAGTTCTTCCCCATGGCCGAGCTCACGGCGGCCTCGCCCGTCGCCAGCGCCACCATCGACCACGACTCCGCCGGCGCGGTGCTGGCCAGTCCGGAGGCCGGAACCCTGCTCGTCGGCTGCGCGCTCGGGAACGGGCCCGTGGCCGTGTCCACGTGGAGCGCCCTGAGCGGCACCGGCAGCCTCGACGAGGCCGACTGGAGCGTCGGGGCCGACGACACCTGTGCCGACACGGTCGCGATCGGCGATGCCGACGGCGATGGGCTCGGTGAGCTGGCGGTGGGGCTGGCCAACGCGGACGGCACCACCTCCTTGTTTCGGGTCGACTCGGCCGTGCGCGCGTTGGGCGGCGCGACCGCGCCTCGCGACCTCGAGAACTTGGGTGACTACACCTACGGACTGCTCTTCCTCCCCATCCCCGACACCAACGGCGACGGCTACGACGATGTCGTCGTGTCGAATACGACCGCCGACGGCGCGGCGGTGGCGGACGGCCGCGCGTGGCTGATGAGCGCCCCCGACTTCGGCGTGGACCCGGCGGCGGGCGCCTATGCGACCCTCTCCGGCGGTACCGACGGCGCGGGCCTACGCGGCCTGACCGTCGCCGACCTCGACGACGACGGCGCGCTCGACCTGGTGGCCGGCGCGCCTGGCGCGGGCTGGGTCGTCGGCATCGGCCTCGCCACGCTTGGTGCCGGCGGGGACCACGTCATGGCGGCCGGCACGCCGTCCTTCTTCGACACCGACGCCGGCAACCTCTTCGGCAGCGCCGCGTGGGCCGCCGACCTCGACGCGGACGCCCGCGACGACCTGATCGTGACGTCGGCCGAGGCGCCGGGCAAGGTGAGCGTCTTCATCCGGGACTAGTCGCTCGCCGGTGGGGTGCCGCGCTGGCGCCGGGCCGCGCGGGAGCCGGTGTCTGGCCTCCTGGCAGGTTGCGGCGCGGCCCCCATGGGGCCACCACCACCTCGGGCATCCCCAAAAACGCGAAACGGGCGCACCCCCGGGGGGCGCGCCCGCATCGGACGCCGAGCTACTCCGCCGCGGGGGCGTAGACCTCGGTCACCAGCTCGATGAGGGCCATGGGCGCGTTGTCGCCCGCGCGACGACCGAGCTTCAGGATCCGCGTGTAGCCACCCGGACGCTGGGCGTACCGGTCGCTGTACTCGGTGAAGATGGTCTCCAGCACGTCGCGATCGGCCACGTAGCGGCGCGCGAGACGGATGGCATGCACCCGGCGAGCCTTGGCCTCCGCGAGCGGTCCGCCCTCGAGACCTGCGAGCGACGCGTTGGGCACCTTCTTCGCGAAGGTGATGACGCGATCGGCGATCTTGCGGAGCTCCTTGGCCTTGGCCTCGGTCGTCTGCACGCGGCCGTGCTTCATGAGCGAGGTGACCATGTTGTTGAACATGGCCTTGCGGTGAGAAGAGCTGATGCCGAAGCCGCGACCGGCGTTGAGATGACGCATGATGGACTCCTTCGACCCGCGCCTACGCGCGGTTCTTCGGGAAGTTGTTGAGCTTCATGCCCAACGAGAGCCCAAGCTCCGAAAGGAGCTCCTTGATCTCGTTGAGCGACTTACGACCGAAGTTCTTCGTCTTGAGCATCTCCGCTTCGGCGCGCTCGACGAGTTGCCAGATGTACTCGATGCCGGCGTTCTGCAGGCAGTTGGCCGAGCGGACCGAGAGGTCGTGCTCGTCGACGCGCTTGAACAGCGCCTCGTTGAAGCTCTCCTGCGCCTTGGGCTCCTCACCACCGGACGGCTCGTCCTCTTCGGTGAAGTTGATGAAGACCTGGAGCTGCTCCTTGAGCACCTTCGCGGCGAACGCCACGGCGTCCTCCGGCGAAACCGCGCCGTTGGTCCACACCTCGAGCGTGAGCTTGTCGAAGTCCGTCCGCTGCCCGACGCGGGCGTTGGTGACGGTGAACTTCACGCGGCGCACCGGCATGTGGATGGCATCGACCGGAATCGTGCCGATCGGCAGCTCCTTGTTTCCGCCGCGCTCGGCCGGGACGTAGCCCTTGCCCATCGCGACCGACATCTCGGCGTGGAACCGCCCGCTGCCGGTGATGGTGCAGATCGCGTGTTCGGGGTTCAGCACCTCGGCGGCCGCGTCGAACCGGATGTCCTTGGCCCGGACGACCCGAATGTCCCCGGCCGCACCCTCGACGTCGATGACGGCGCGGATCGGCTCCATCCGGTCAGTCTTCACCAGGATTCCCTTGATGTTGAGGATGATGTCGGTGACATCCTCCACGACGCCCGGGATCGAGGAGACCTCGTGCAGCACGCCCTCGAGCTTGAGGCTCGTGACGGCCGCGCCCTGAAGGCTCGACAGGAGCACACGCCGGAGCGAGTTGCCCAGCGTGATGCCGAAACCACGCTCCAGCGGACGAACGACGAACTTGCCGTACGTGCCGTGGGAAGCGCCGTCGCGCTCGATGCGACGCGGCTTGATGAGCGCGCGCCAGTTGCTGACCACGTATTCGTTGCTCATTGGAATCAGGCTCCAGATGCGGGCTTCTTGCACGGCTGGCCGAGCCGGCTCATCGCCCGCCTGGGAAAGGGCCACGCCGTCGGACGACGGCGTGGTGCTGGCCAGGCTGAGGGGCGCCGCGAATGCGGCGCCCAGGAATCACACGCGGCGACGCTTGGGCGGGCGGCAGCCGTTGTGGGGGATTGCGGTCTGGTCGACGATCGAGGTGACCTTCAACCCGGTTGCGGCGATGGCCCGCAACGCGGACTCGCGCCCGGAGCCGGGGCCCCGGATCACGACGCCCGCCGTCTTCATGCCATGCTCCATCGCCTTGCGCGTGGCGTCTTCCGCCACGAGCTGGGCCGCGAACGGCGTGCTCTTACGCGAGCCCTTGAAGCCCTTCACGCCGGCGCTCGACCACGCCACGGTGTTGCCCACCATGTCGGTGATGGTGACGATGGTGTTGTTGAAGGTGCTCTGGATGTGCACCACGCCCACCGGCACGTTCTTCTTGACGCGCTTGACCTTCTTTCCAGAATCTTGCTTGCTCATCGGTGGGTCCTCCTACTTGGTCGCGACCTTCTTGCCGGCGATGGTACGACGCGGGCCCTTACGGGTACGCGCGTTGGTGTGGGTGCGCTGGCCGCGCGACGGGAGGCCCTTCTTGTGCCGGGAGCCACGGTAGGACCCCAGGTCGATGAGCCGCTTGATGTTCATCGCGACCTCCTTGCGGAGCTCGCCCTCGACGCGGACCTCGCGCTGGATGACCTCGCGGATGCGGGCCACCTCGACCTCGGTGAGGTCGTGCGTGCGGGTTGCGCCGTCGACCTGCGCGCGCTCCAAGATGACCTTGGCGTTGGCGCGGCCGATGCCGTAGATGTAGCCGAGCGCGATGTCGATGCGCTTGTTGCGCGGGAGATCGACGCCTTCGATGCGTGCCATGGAACCTCCTAGCCCTGACGCTGCTTGTGCTTGGCGGTTTCGCAGATGACGCGCACGATGCCGCGGCGCTTGATGACGCGGCACTTGTCGCAAATGACCTTGACGGAGGCCTTGACCTTCACGATTGCTCCTCGCCGACGTGAGTCGGTTCAACGGACGATTGATGCGGAGTTACCCGCGTTTTTCCCACTCGAATCGGTGGTTCAACCTGGAAGGGTCAGAACTTCTGGCCCGGCCGGGGTGATCGCCACCGTGTGTTCGAAGTGGGCCGAGCGACTATTGTCTTCGGTGACCACTGTCCACTGGTCGCCGAGGATTTTCGTGTCGTCGGTGCCGAGCGTGATCATCGGCTCGATCGCGATGACCATTCCGGCCCGAAGTAGGTCCCCGGTCGCCTGCTTGCCGTAGTTGGGCACGCTCGGTGGTTCGTGCATCTTCCGCCCGATGCCGTGCCCGACCATCTGCGTGACCACCCCGAAGCCCTGGGGGCGGACGAACGACTCCACCGCGTGGCCGATGTCCCCGATTCGCGCACCCACTCGGGCCTTGGCGATCCCGCGTCGGAGGGCCTCCTCGGTCGCGGCCACCAAACGCACGGCGTCCGGGTCGGCCTCGCCGATGCAGGTGGAGTAGGCCATGTCGGCGTAGTAGCCGCCATACACCAACCCGAAGTCCAGGGACACCACGTCGCCCGCGCGGAGCACCCGCTTGGACGGAATCCCGTGCACAACCTGCTCGTTCACCGACGCACAAATCGTGGCGGGAAACACCGCCCGTCCGACCTTGTACCCCTTGAACGCAGGCTTGGCGCCCGCGGCCAGGATGGCCTCTTCGGCGATCCGGTCGAGGTCGCGCGTGGTCACACCGTCGGCCACACGCTCGCGAACACGCTCCACCACCTCGGCGAGCTTGCGCCCGGCCGTCCGCATGACGGTGAGCTCCCACGGCTCCTTGATGGGGATCATCTACAGCGCGAGGGCGCCGAAGATCCGACCTTGGACCTCCGAAATGCTGCCCACGCCATCGACGTCGTGGACGGGCGTGCGGTCGCGGAGCTGCGCCAGGCACGGAAAGGTCTGGTCCGCGTAGGCCACGAGCCGGTCGCGAACGACCTCCTCCTGGTCGTCCCGACGCTGGGTGACGGCCGAGCCACAGCGCGTGCACGTTCCGTCGGCCGCCGGAGGCGCGGAAACCACGTGATAGGTCGCGCCGCAGTTCGTGCACGTGCGCCGCCCCGTCATGCGGCCGAGGATCAGCTCGTCCGGAACGCGAAGATTGACGACCGCGCTCAGCGCCCGACCCTTTCCGGCCAGGTGCCCAATCAGCCAGTAGAGCTGCGGCACCGAGCGCGGAAACCCGTCGAAGAGCACTCCGCCGGCCGCGTCGGCCTCGCCTAGGCGACTCGCGACAAGGTCGCAAGTGACCAGGTCGGGCACGAGTTGCCCCTTGTCCATGTAGCTACGCGCCAGGCGCCCGAGATCGGTACCCTCGCGCAGGTGCTTCCGGAAGATGTCCCCGGTCGCCACGTGGGGCACGGCCAAGCGGCCGGCGAGCGCCGACGCTTGGGTTCCCTTGCCAGAGCCCGGAGGCCCGAAGAGCAGGACGAACATCATGTTCCCCTAAGCCGGAGACGAGTTCGCCAGCAGCCGGCGGCGGCCACCCGACATGCCGGGGGCCTGCGGGCCACTGATCCCGTCGTAGTGCTGAGTGAGCAGTTGGGCCTCGATCTGGGCCACCGTGTCCAGTGACACGTTCACAACGATGAGCAGCCCCGTTCCCCCGAACGCGAAGGGCGTCCCGCCCATTCCGGACAGCACGACGGGCAGGATGACGATGCCCGCCATGTACAGCGCGCCGACGCCGGTGAGCCGCGTCAGGATGTGGTCGATGTACTCTGCCGTCTGCCGCCCGGGCCGGATGCCAGGAATGTACCCGCCGTGCTTCTTCAGGTTGTCCGCCACGTCGACTGGGTTGAACACCATCGCCGTGTTGGTGCATGCGCCGAGCCGGAGGGCTCCTCTCCCGATGTCTTGGCCGACACGTCGAGCGCGGCCCCCGCGCCGTGGCCCAGCCCGTGCGTC
>SXGT01782103.1_pt1 | contig 13364 bp, 10 predicted proteins | sample 3176221 | NCBI WGS metagenome assembly SXGT01 (sample SAMN11356862, study PRJNA531348) | freshwater metagenome | isolation source: freshwater sample F1-120 | place: China: Fuxian Lake, Yuxi | collected 2017-12-25
CGTGAGTAGGCGTGGTTCAGCCACTTGCAGAGCGCACTGAATGTTTAGGGCTGCCGATGATGGTCTGTAGAAGTTGTGTGATATCCGCTTGTTGAATGAGCGTACCTTTCGGAATGTCCAACAAGAGTGATCGTTGACCACTAAGCAATGGCGGGATGGAGGCTAGCGCAAATTGGTGCTTGACAAGTGCAGGGCTAGCGCTTACGCTTATCTTATGATTGAATTTTCTATCCATCGACCGTGAAATCTTTGCGCGAGGGGCGGCTGGTGAAGATGACCGAGGTGCTGGGATGACGATGCCGGGGCGGGCTAGGAACTCTGCCCCTCTCCCGCACCGCGGGCGAGGGTGGCGAGCGCAGCATGATGAAGGACGAAGCCGACAGCCTGACCGCGACCCTGGTGGCGTTGGCCAAGGTGCTGCTGCCGGGCGACGATCTGTTCCCCCGCGCGTCCTCGCTCCTCCTCCAGCATCCTGGTCAACAATGCCGGCACGACGCGCTATGTGCCAGCTGCGGACCTTGCGGCGGTCACGGAGGCGGACTGGGAGCGGATCATGCGGGTCAACGTCGCGGGTGCGTTCGGGGCGGTGCAAGCGGTGGGTGGCGGCATGGTCAGCATGGGCAGCGGCGTGATCCTGAACGTCGCGTCCAATTCGGCGTTCAACGCGGAAAGATCATCGATCCCGTATGTCTCGTCGAAAGCCGCCGTGGTCAGCCTCACTCACGTGCTGGCGCGGACACTTGGGCCGGTCATCCGAGTCACCGCGGTGGCGCCCGGCTGGATGGACACGCCCTGGCTGGAGCGCTACCTGCCGCCGGGACGGCGCGCGGCGGTCGTCAACGACCCCGTGGGCTTGGTCGACGTAGCTCGCGTGACAGAGGCCGCGCTGCTGCTCATCACCAGCGACGCGATCACTGGCCAAGTGCTGGTGGTGGACAAGTGTGAGCTGGCAGGCGGGCGGGTGCCGCCGCCGGGACCGGGACCGGGTCCGTCGGGGCAGGTGGGGTAGCCGGTGGCACGCGATCTCGACGGCGGGCGGGCGGTCATCCACGCGCTGGAGCGGAACGGGGTGCGTCACGTCTTCGGCATCCCCGGCGATCACACGGTGCCCATCTACCTAGGCCTTAGCGAGTCGTCCATCCGACACATCACCGTGCGCCACGAGCAGGGCGCGGGGTTCGCGGCGGACGGGTACGGGCGGGTCAGCGGCCGGCCCGGGGTCGCCGTGGTGGTGACCGGGCCGGGCGTGAGCAACATCGCGACCGCCATGGCCGAGGCCACCACGGATTCCGCGCCGGTCCTGGTGCTCTCGGCGGAGGTGCCGCGCGCGGATATAGGCGCGGGGCGCGACCACACCCACGAGCTGCGGGACCAGCGGGCGCTGGCGGCGGGGGTGACGCGCTGGAGCGAGCGGGCGATGGACGTGGCGGCGATTGGGTCGCTCATCGACCGGGCGTTCCGGGACCTCGCGACTGGCCCAGCCGGGGCGATCCATCTGGGCGTGCCCATCGACGTCCTGGCGGAGACCGGGCCAGTGGAGGATGCGCCCCCTGCGCGCGGCGAGCGGCCGTTGCCGGACCCGGCCGCGATCGAGGCGGCCGCCCGCGCACTAGACACCGCCGCGCGGCCGCTGGTGGTCGTGGGCGGTGGGGCGCGGCACGCGGGGAGCGCGGTCACGGCCCTCGTGGAGCGACTGGGAGCGCCGGCGCTGTCCACGTGGAACGGCAAGGGCGTGCTGGGCGACGACCACCCGCTGAGCGCGGGCGGCGGCTTCCATCACGACGCGGCGCTGGCAATGCTCACGGAGTCGGACGTGGTGCTGGCGATCGGCACCCGCCTCGGCCGCAGCGATTTCTGGTCCAGCCCAGTGGCCGTGGCCGGGCGGCTCATCCGTATCGACATCGACGCCGCCGCTCTGACCGTCAACGCCACACCCGCCATCCCGGTCCACGCGGATGCGTCGCTCGCCGCCGACGCCCTGACCGCAGCCATCCGCGCGCGTCCCCCAGCGACGGAGCGTGCCGGTGCAGCGCGGGCCGCCATCGACGCGGCCACCGCAATCCTGGGCGAGCGCCATCGGCCCTGGCTGGGTGCCTTCCGCGAGGCGCTGCCGCCGGAGACCGCCATCGTGGCCGACTCCACCACGGTCACCTACGTGGGCTACCGCTGGTTGCCGGTCCCCACCACGGGGCGCTGGCTCTACCCCTCGTCGTTCGGCACGCTGGGTTACGCGTTGCCGGCGGCGATCGGGGCGGGGGTGGCGGAGCCGGGCCGGCCTGCCGCCGTGCTCATTGGCGACGGCGGATTCCTATTCACGTGCCCGGAGCTGCTGACCGCGGCGGAGCAGGGGCGGCCGCTCCCCGTGCTGCTCTGGAACGACCGCGGGTTCGGGTCGATCCGCCTGGGGATGCAGCAGGCTGGCATGGAGCCCGTGGGCGTGGAGTTCGCGGTGCCGGATCTCTCGGCGCTCGCGGCGGGGTTCGGCGCGCGGTATGCGGCCCCGCGCACGCCCCAAGAGCTGGGTCGCGTCACCCGGGACGCGCTGCGCCACCCGGGACCGACGCTCATCGAGATGGACGATCGCCTGGCCGGTCCCCCCGTGGGCACGCGACCGGCGGGCACGCAGCCGGAGGCTCATTGATCGGAACCCATGCGTACACGGGCACGCCGCGCCCGGTCGATCTGCTGGTGCGGCACGGCCGAGCAGCGCTGCTGGTGTGCCGGGGACACACGCAGGCAGTAATTGCAAGTTGAAGCGGTCCGCGGTGTATGTACGCCGGCGGCCGGAACGGAGTGAGGCGTATCAAGTGGTGCTTCAGAATTTGGAGACGTGGCTGGCGCAGCGGCGCGCGGGTAGGCTGGTTGCAGGCGCATTTTGGTACTTGACGAACTTAAAAATATGCGGTAGTATAGCGATGGCTTGGGGCTTGCTCTGTTATCCATCAAACGATACTGAATGGTAGTGTCACACGGCTAACCAACTCGCAACTCATTTCATTGGCTGTGTGAGCGTTTAGGGCACTTTGTGCCGCATAGTAACAATATGGAGGTCTGTCATGGAAAATAGAAAGAAACCGACTCGACGCGATTTCCTGAAGCTGGCGGGTGCAGCTAGCGGCAGTTCGATTCTGGCCGCCTGCGCGCCGGCGCAGCCCACTGCGAACATCGCCCCTGCTGCAACCGCCGCGCCTGCAACCGCCGCGCCTGCAATCGCCAAAGACGTATGCGCCGAACCGGATCGTCCCTGGCTCAAGCCAACCTATCAGATGGAGGCAGGTCCGATAGCGCGAGCCGGCTGGGGAGGATCGTTCTCTGACCAAGAGCACGAAGCTGTCTGGACGCCTTTCACCAAGCTGAGCGGTGTCAAAGTCGTGGAAGTGCCCCACACCAATGATATCCTCGAACAGCTAAAGGCTCAGCAGGCGGCCGGCAAAGTGGAGTTCGATATCGTTGAAACCACCGCTGCGATCTACCAAGCGAACCCAGACCTGTGGATGCCAATCGATTATGATATTTTTCCAAAGGTCACTCTCGACACTATGCTTCCCATCTGGAAGCAGACCAACGTCATTGCCTATGCCGAAGTGCCGATCGTTATCGCCTGGAGTGAAAAGGCGTTCCTTGGCGATGACAAGCCGGACAGCTGGGCCAAGTTCTGGGACGTCAAGAAATACCCTGGCAAACGGTCGCTCGTGGGCTACAGTGTATTCAAGGTCATCGAGGCAGCGCTCTTGGCTGACGGTGTGGCGAGAGACAAGATCTACCCATTCGATGTGGAGCGGGCTTTCAAGAAACTCGAAGAAATCAAGCCCCATATTGTCAAGTGGTGGACTTCCGGCACGGAGGCACAGCAACTGCTGGCGAACGGCGATGTGACCGTCATCGGCATGTCGAATTCCCGAATCGAGAACCTCCTCGATCAGAAACTGCCCTTCAGTTACACGCTCAATGAGGCCCTCGTACACAGCGACTTCATAGGTGTCGTGAAGGGCGCCCCGAATGCCAAGGCTGCCATGGCTGGGCTCGCATTCTGGTTTGAGCCAACTACTGCCGCGCGCATCGGAGAGTTCTGGCGGCAACCGATACCAGCATCGACGGCTTGGGACTGCGCCGACCCAGAGAAGCGCAAACGGTGGACCAACGCTCCAGAAAACGCGGAGAAGATCTTCGTGACAGACCCGTTCTACTGGGCAGAAAAAGGGCCCGATGGTCGCACCATGGAGGAGACTCTCCAAGAACGGTTCGCCGAGTTCGTGGCCGCGTGACATGCCTTGTGTGCAGCCTAGGGCTCCCTTGCGGAGCCTTAGGCTGGCGTGGGGAGGGGATGGGCGAGGCATTCATGGACTCCCCAATATCAAGTCGAGTGGTAGGCAGCATCAGGTAGGATTGGTCACGTGGCAGAGAAAGGTAGCCTAGCAAAGCAGCGCGGGGCGCCGGTGTCCGTGAATGGCGTTGTCAAGCGATTTGGAGCATTCACGGCGGTAGACAACGTATCACTGGATATCCGCGCTGGGGAGTTTCTGTCTCTGCTCGGGCCTAGTGGCAGTGGAAAGACAACCCTGCTGTTAATGATCGCTGGGTTTGAGACACCCACTGAGGGAACAATCGACATCGGGGGACGCCGCGTAGATCAGCTCAACCCTGAGAAGCGCAATGTCGGTATGGTGTTCCAGAACTATGCCTTGTTTCCCCATATGACCATTGAACAGAACGTTGCCTTCCCCTTGCGCATGCGGCGAATGCCTTATCAGGACATCGAGCCCAGAGTGCGCGATGTGCTCGAGTTGGTGCACCTATCAGAACAAGCCAAGAAATACCCCTTGCAGCTGAGTGGTGGCCAACAGCAGCGTGTTGCCCTGGCGCGTGCCCTGGTCTACGAACCGAGTGTACTGCTCATGGACGAGCCTCTGGGGGCGCTCGACCGAAGGTTGCGCGCGATGGTGCAACTCGAACTCATTGAACTCCACCACTCCGTGGAAGCGACGATTATCTACGTCACTCATGATCAGGAAGAGGCCCTGGCCATGTCTGACCGCATCGCAGTCCTGAATTCGGGTCGTATCCTCCAGGTGGGAACGCCTAAAGAGGTCTACGAAAACCCCACCGACCCCTTCGTTGCCGACTTTGTTGGCGATTCGACGTTGCTGCCTGGTGAGGTCCGCACTGTCGATTCCTACTCCTGTTCAGTGGCGGTGGGCGAGGGTCTGATCGTGAGAGGTCGGGCAACCGCCGGTCTGAAGGTTGGCGCGCAGGTTCACCTCATGATTCGCCCCGAGAAGGCCACGATATCTAGCGAGCAGCAAGGTGCTAGTCTGGCCGGTGTACTCACTGAGGTACAGTACCTTGGGAGCTCCACTCGGTATCGAGTGCAGTTGGACGCCGGGCCTACAATTCTTGGCTGTGCATACAACTGCGCATCACAGGAATCGCATGAGATCGGTGAGCGGGTCTTTGTGGCTTGGCATCCAGAGGATGTTATCGCGTTGCGCTCATAGGATCAGTTGACACGACTAGGAGAAGGGATTCCCATGATGCAGCCTGGAGATGTAAACACGCTGGGGACCGATGCAGGTCGGCTGCGATTTCCCCGCCTGCCATCGAGTCCGGGACTACTCATCCTGCCGACCATTGTGTACGTGGGGCTCGTTTTTGTGTGGCCGCTGGCGCGATTATTCATGGCCAGCTTCACTCAGACGGCCAATCCGCTGGCGCACTTCCAGCGCATTCTTACCACGCCACTGTATACGGAGGCGCTCCTCCGCCAGTTCCAGTATGCCGGCATGGCTACAATCGGGTGCCTGATACTGAGCTACCCGATTGCATATATCATGCGGGTAGGGTCGGACCGCATTCGGCTAGTCTTGACCGTGGTGGTAGTCATCCCGCTCTTTGTCGCCCTTATCGTGCGGACGTTCGGTTGGATGGTTATCCTGGGACGACAAGGCCCCATCGCCAGGATCTATGAGCTTCTTGTCGGAGAAGCTGTTCGTGTGCTCTACTCGTCGCTAGCAGTGCAGATTGGCATGCTTGCGATTCTTCTGCCATTTATGGTGCTTCCGATCTACAGCGTAATGACATCCATCGATGCACGCCTCGTCCGTTCGGCGCAGGTCATGGGTGCCACTCCGGTCTCCGCATTCCTGACAGTGTTCTTCCCGCTGTCATTGTCCGGCGTTCTCACCGGGGTAGTGCTTGTCTTTATTATGGGGGTCGGGTTCTACATCACTCCAGACCTGCTCGGCGCAAACTCTGGTCAAGTGTATGCAACACTCCTAGTGCGGTCTCGACAGACTTTCCACGCTCCTGGTTTTTCGGAAGCCATGGCTGTTATTCTTCTTGCCGCAACGCTGCTCATGCTACTCATTGCCTCCCGGATCATGCCGCTGCAGCGGATCTGGGGCTCCGGCCCTGTACCAATAGCCCCAATCGAGGTGGGGGCAACCGCGACGGCTGGCAGGCGATCCCGACGTGCTTTCTCTCACATCGGCGTGGCTGTGAGATTTCGGATCCGCCTAGTGGCCGACCGCGTCTTTTGGTCAGCCATACATGTGGTAGCGAGGGTCCCGACGGCCGTTGCGGTGATTCCTGGCTTGCTTTGTGTAGGGTTAGCCATAATCATTCTCGTCAGCCCGATCTTGGTGGCGGTTCTGTCCTCGTTCGGGGAAGACATGTTCTTGTCCTTCCCGCCACAGAAGCTTACCCTTCGGTGGTACCAAGAATTCACGGGAAGTTATTGGATCGATGCTTTGCTGACCAGTGTGAAACTCAGCCTGCTGAGTACCATCTTCACAACGGTGCTCGGCGGTCTAGGGGCGTTCGGTCTCGTCCGCGCCAACTACCCCGGAAAGGGCGCGATCATGGCCCTGCTTATGAGCCCGATGATCATACCCGCTGCGATCACTGGGATCGCGATCTATCACGTCTTCTTTCCTGTGGGATTGGTGGGCACGACGCACGGATTGGTTCTCGCTCAGAGTATCTTCGCACTACCCCTCGTGACGATTATCATTGCATCTAATCTGCAGGGATTCGATATCCGGCTCGAGCAGGCGGCACGCGTAATGGGCGCTTCCGCTTTTGAGGCAGTTCGCCAAATCACCTTGCCCATCCTGCGCACCGGCATCATGGTGGCTGCGTTTTTCGGTTTCCTTACGACCTTTGATGAGCTCACCATTGCACTCTTTCTGGCCGGCACCAGAATTCGCACATTGCCGGTGCGCCTCTGGGAGGATCTGCATTACAAACTGAGCCCGATGTTGGCTGTTGTATCGGTGGTCGAAAACATCCTGGTGCTAGCGATCCTGCTTGGTGCCGTTCTTATAACATCACTGCGGCGTTCGCGCGGGGCGAGCGCGTCGATCTTGCCGACAGGCGGAAAGGGCTGACAGTGGGGACGCTCCTGGCAGGGTGGAGCCGGTTCTAGGAAGACTTGCAGATAGCATCCCTGTGAGCGAGCATTAAAGGAGACGACTTATGACCACCACCATGATTCACGCTGACCAACTGATTCGCCACGCACATATCATAAGTATGGATCAGCAGCGACGTATCTTCTTGGACGGAGCGATTGCCATTCATGACGGACGGATCGCCGCTATAGGCCCCGACCGGGAGCTTAGCTCCAGCGTCGAGCCTTCACAGGAGCTTGACGTGCACGGAGCTGTGGTGCATCCGGGTTTTGTGGATGCGCATGCGCACACGGGACTGGATCTCATTCGCGGCCTAATGGGAGACAATAGCGCAAATTGGGCAGCCGTCGAAAATCCTTTCTGGGCCTCAATGAGTCGAGACGACGAATATCTGGGCGCGCAACTGGCTTGTATGGAAATGGTCGCGAACGGGACTACTCTTTATTGTGATACTGGAAGTTCATTTGCCCTTGACGCAACGGTGGAGGCCATTCAGGCGGTGGGTATGCGTGGTATCCCTGGACACTATATTGCCGACCAAGGAGATGAGATTCAGGGGCAGACCATGCCGACAGCTAAGTGCTTGGAACGACTGGAAGAACAGGTCGAACGATACCCCTTTCGTTCAGGAGCCACTGTGCGATGCGCTGTGACGTTGAGTGGTATGACCAGTGTGTCCGACGAGTTGCTGGCCGGCGCCAAGGCGTTGGCCGAGCGACGTGGCGTGCCAATGATCATGCATCAATCGTGGTCTGAGGAAGAAGTTGCCCACGCGCAAGCGCAGTTTGGCAAGCGCCCCGTGGAACATCTGGGAGATGTGGGCGTGCTCGGCTCGAACTTAACTCTGATTCACATGATTCATCTTGACCAGCGCGAGGTAGAGCTTGTGGCGCGGTCCGGTACCCGGGTAGTACATTGCCCGGCCGCATCGATCCGTCGCGCCATGGGTGCAATCAGGGTGGGGCGAATACCGGAAATGCTCGAGGCCGGCGTAGTTGTGGGCCTGGGCTCTGATGGACACAGTGGCAAGCATGATCTTGCAAGGCAAGCGTACCTGGCAGCCACGCTGCACAGAGAGAAACGAGGTGTCATGCCAACCATCGCGGCGTCAACAGCGATGGAAATGATCACCGTGAACAGCGCCACAGCGCTTGGGATGCAGAACGAAGTCGGGTCTCTGGAGGTCGGAAAGTACGCAGACATCGTCATCCGCGGCCTAGATGGGCCTGAGTGCCGACCTCGCTTCCGCAACCCTGTGAGCAACCTAGTATATTACTCGCTGTCGCGGACAGTGGACACTGTACTGATAAGCGGTAAGGTCGTGTTCGAGCACGGGAACTTCACGGGGTTTGAGGTGGTAGATATGTACCGGCGCCTTGACAGCAGATGCGCGGCCATTGAGACACAGCTTAAGGTTGACCGTGGAGAGGATTGGCCGACGATTGAGTAACAAGCGAATCCCGGAGGACGAGTGACTGCGTCAATGTTTCCTAATCGCTCCCACACAATCACTGGAGGTGCAGAATAGCTATGGACAGGCAAGACGTGCAGAAGGCACTAGATCTGCTGGTCACAGAATATCAGGCTAGAAATCCTCGTTCGCGGGAGTTGTTTGAACGGGCAAGGAAGTCTCTACCTGGGGGAAACAGTCGTACCGGCGTCTACATGGCTCCATTCCCTTTCTATGCTGAACGGGGGGATGGTGTCTATCTCTTCGATGCTGACGGACACGCGCTGCTCGACTTCATAAACAATAACACTGCCATGGTGCTCGGCCACAGCCATCCAGCTGTTGTACAGGCCATACAGAACCAGGTGACGAAGGGAACTGGTTTTTCGCGACCCAATGCGCTCGAGATTGAGTTGGCCGAACTGCTTACCTCGCGCGTGCCGTCTCTCGAACTGGTTCGGTTCTGCAACTCAGGCTCGGAAGCCGTACTTAACGCGCTTCGCGCTGCGAGAGCCTTCACAGGGAAACACAAGATCGCCAAGTTTGAGGGGGCCTATCATGGTACGAGCGATGATGCATTTGTCAGCCACATACCTCCTGTAGGCCCCGACCTGGGTCCAGCTGATCGGCCCTACTCGGTGCCCAGTTCCGCGGGACTGCCTCCTGCCACGTTGAAGAACGTCGTCGTCTTGCCGTTCAATAACCCGGCGGCCTGTGAGGCCATCATTGCGGAGAACACCGGCGATCTGGCAGCTGTGATCGTGGAGCCACTCTCATCGGGCGCCGGTTTCACCCTGCCGCAGGATGGCTTTCTGACTCGGTTGAGGGACATCACCCGACGCGCCGGGGTTCTACTGATTTTTGATGAGATTATCTCGTACAGGATTTCGTCTGGAGGCGCCCAGGAGATCTACAACGTCATGCCTGATCTGACGTGCTTGGCGAAGATCGTCGCTGGTGGTACGCCTGGGGGCGCCTTCGGTGGGCGTGCCGACATTATGGCGCTGTACGATCCCTCGTCTGAAGCGCCGAAGCTACCCCACTCTGGGACTTACAATGCCAATCCGTTGTCGATGGCCGCGGGTCTGGCGACTCTGCGCGCTTTGACACCGGAGGCATACGCAAAGCTCGATGCACTCACACAGCGACTTACTGCTGGACTGGAGGCGACTTTTCGCCAGTATGGCGTACAAGCTCAACTAACCACTGCAGGCTCGCTACTCCGGGTCCACTTTCTTGCCAGTAGGCCGCGGAACTATCGGGAAGCCGCAGGAGAAGACAATCTGTTGCATCGGTGGTTGTTCTTCTCACTCCTCAAGCAAGGTATCCTGTGGAGCAGTTTTGCAAACGTATCGCTGCCCATGGAAACTGAGCACGTCGACAGACTCCTCTCAGCGGTGCATTCGACATTGGAGCGGCACCATTCCGGCGTTACGGGTTGACCGAGAGAACGTTTGAAGGAGCAGAGACCAACCTTGGCGCGATGATGATGATTGCCAGAAGTCGTCTGAGCATGTCCACAAGCGGATGCCACTCGGGGCCACTTGCCGTTCAACCCAGTTGATGCGATGTTACGAGCATCGGAGGTCGTTGTGACGCGTTAGGTGTCTCGGCGTCTTCTTGAGGGGTGCCTGATGGCCAATGTCATGGCTGATCTGACTGGCGCTCCTGCTCACTGCCGGATGTAAAGCGCGGCTGGTCAAAGCGCTGGACGGCGAGACCACCATGGCAGAAACCGGCTTGGTGGTGAAACGGAGCACACCTATGATTTGAAGTTGGAAGTCAACGGCACGCGCCTGCGTGGGTGGATCGACGGCCAGCAGCTTTTCGATGTCGAAGACACAGGCCGACCGCTGGACGGTGGCGCTGTCGCCCTGATCTGTGAAGAGGGCCGCATCGGCGCCACAAAGTTGTAGGTGAAACCCCTTTCGCATTGATCACGCGTGAGGGTTGAACAGGAATCACTCCTTTGCCATGACCAACTGAGAAGCAGTTTCAGACCACTAGCCCCAAATGGCGCCGGATTTCCTCATCGCTGAACACCGTGAAAGGGTAGACGGCTTTGGGTTGGCGTTTGCGCCAGTTATGCGCGCTTTCCACATACCGGCCATCGTTAATATCCACAAAGCCCACAGCCAGGGACGCAAAGTGCGCCCGGTGTTGGATAATGGCTTTCACCAGCACGATGCGGTAATCCGCCGGTTCGATGCCCACGGCCCGGAAAACGATAGGTTCGGTAGAGGCTACTGGGATCGAAGTAGCTACTACGGTGTAGTGTCCGCGGTTATCCGCATCGCGATAATCCGCGGACTCGACTTGGACGACGGCGGTAGGGCCCATACTGGTGTTGGAAACGGCCAGGTGGCTGGGATGGTCCTCATGGCTGGGTGGTAGGATGCCATCGAAGAGCAGGCGGATGCGGCCATCCAACGCCACCGGTTGATAAAAAGACTCTCCCCACCGGCCTCCAATGGGGCCTTTAACCAGGTTTCCGACGCCGGCTACCATAGCGCGCTGCACCAGGTCCGGGTCGTTGATGATCAGCAGCGCGCGACCTGTGAATCCCTGTTTCATCAGCTCCGTAATCAGAGTTGCATTATCTCCCGGAAATCCGGCGGTAATCCCGTCACCCCACTCGGTCATCACTACTGTGCCGGGAGGAAATTCTAGGGCCGAAGATACGGCAGCAGCCAGCGGTAGTCCCTGCCTGCTCGTATCTGTTTTGACCCGGTGGCGCTGCTGCCAGGCCTGCCACATCATTTCCTGGCCAATACGCTGTGCCGATGCGGCATCGTTGTCAGTCACAATGATGGCGCTCAAGGCGTGAATGCCAGATACATCCAGTCCCTGGTGGGTCTGCAGCACCGAACAGGCCAGGATTTTGCCGGCTGCCTCCATCTCGATACCCTGGGCAATCAGCTCCAATTGGATTTCAGTAAACATGCCGATATTCAGCGGTAATGGCGTCAGCGCCATGATAGGTTTTACTTCGCCGCGCAGGGTTCTAAGCAGCATTCGGGCGGCCTGCTCGCCTCGCTCGTAAAAATCGTGGTGGGGATACGTTTTGTAGCTAATCAGCGCTGTAGCATTAGCCATCAGCTGCTCGGTGGGATTGGCATGCATATCCAGCGTAGCCACCACCGGTATATCCGGACCGACCAACCGCCGCACGGCGTCCAGTAGATTGCCGCAGCAATCGTCCTCTGCTTCTGCCACCGTCGAGCCGTGAAGAGAGAGGAGTACGCCGTCGACCGGCAGAGTCTCGGCCAATCGATGGACGATCCCGTCGTGGAGCATCTCCCAAACGGGCCGCTCGATCGGACCGCCACACATCGATTGGGCTGCCAGGGTAGGCAGAATAGTCACATCCTCACGATCTAAAACGCTCAGGAAGCCGCCGATTTCGGTGTGCGAACCGCGCAACTGTGCCAGTATGGCATCTCCCGCAATCAACAAGCCGCACTCGAACATCTGGCGGTTCGTAAGCAGGGGGGAAAAAGAATGAGATTCCGTCCAGAAACGGCCAATGGCGATGCGGTATGGCATGGATTGTTACTCCAATCGGATAGTATAGCAGGAGTTGCTTCCGGCTGCACGTAACCGTAGGGAAAAAACGTGCGGCATGATCCGCCGAGCACAACCGAGATCGCACCTTTCATGCGCAGTGGCGGATCTTATTGCTGGCGCCGAACTCGCCGTGGCGGGCGCAGGTGACGGCGCAGGCTGGGCCGAAGCTGGCTGCGGGGCGTAAGCCACCGCGGCCAAAGGCAGCGGATGCAGGCAGCGGCGCCCTGCGGGGCGGACACCCGGCGCGGTGTTTGTGGGCACAGTTGCTGGCGCGCATCTACGGGGTGTTTGCGCCCAAGTGCAGCGCGTGCGGCGGGCGGGTGCGCCTGATTGGCATTTTCACAGAGCCGGAGACGGCTCGACTATACTGGCGCATGTTGGCGCGCCAACAACTGCACTGGCCACGCGCAACCTAGCGACTCTCGCGTCGAGCCCAAGGGCCGGGCAGCGGCCTGGGGCTGTCGATTTTGCAGGCCATCTGCGCGCGCTATGGTACCGAGTTGAAAATTTAGCGCTGGACCATCGGCGGACTGACGGTTTGCGTGGCACTAGTGCTGGTGCCTACGGCAAACAATCACCAACTGTCCGTATAGTTTTTCATTCAGATCCACATTTAAGCAGGGACAACAGATGCCAAAACTAACGCAGATGCGCAGCGTGCTTGCCGTCAATGACCTCCAGGCCTCGGTCGCCTTCTACTGCGACCGTATGGGCTTCAAGATTGATCTCGAAACTGAGGGCTGGTGTTTTGTCTCACGCGACAACTTCATCCTGATGCTGGGCCACTGCCCTGATGAAGTTCCCGCCAGCCAGATCAACGATCACTCCTACTTCGCCTACATCGAGGTCGACGACATCGATGCATTGCATCAGGATTTCGTGGCGCGGGGATTGACGGCCCTCCCCGGCCCACAAAGTCAGCCCTGGGGCATGCGCGA
>SXGT01099945.1_pt1 | contig 13363 bp, 14 predicted proteins | sample 3176221 | NCBI WGS metagenome assembly SXGT01 (sample SAMN11356862, study PRJNA531348) | freshwater metagenome | isolation source: freshwater sample F1-120 | place: China: Fuxian Lake, Yuxi | collected 2017-12-25
GGGCAGGGGGGCCAGGCGGTCGGCCGGCGCGCCCGCTCGGCGAGGACGGCTTCGCCCAGGGAGACCGCGCGGACGCGGGCCACCTGCCATGCTGCCAGGATCAGCGCCGGGCGTGCGGGGGCGTCTTCTCCCGCGCGGACAAGACGTTGCACAGACGGATCATCGTCGCGTATGCTGTGGCTGAGGCATAGCATCGGGCATGGCCCTCCTGTGGAAACCTTGGTGAGGGGTTCCAAAAGCGTACCGCATTTTCGTTGCTATGCCAGCCCTCCCCCAACTAAAATGTGTGCCCACATGGCAGTCGTCGCCAGAAGAAACTGGTGCGTGCAAAGACCCGTTGCAAGGCCAAGTACGCTCTGGTCATGCGTGATATAGAACACAAGATTAGCCGCGCCATTGTTGATGAAGCGGTCACTCTGCACGTCAACACCATTGTCTATGGCGATATACGTGACATGGCAGATGGTATAGACAAGGGGAAGGTCCACAACCAACGCACAAGCCAATGGAATCATGGGAAAGTGCGTGCGTTTGTGGAGTACAAAGCCCAGGCTGAAGGTATTGCCGTGGTGCTGCAAGATGAGCACTATACCAGCCAGACGTGTCCCAGTTGCGGCACGCGACACAAACCCAGGGGGCGTACCTACAAATGCCCATCCTGTGCGTTTCAGTCACACCGCGACGTCGTGGGGCAGGTCAATATCCTGTCGGCGTATACGTTTGGCGTGCCAGGGAAGATTCCTGCGCCAACGAGCATCAAGTATCGTATCCCGCACAATGTGCGGGTTCTACGTAAATGCCAGGGCACTGGCCAGACAACACATATTGTCTGTAGCTTGGATCATCGCACGATGCCCCAAGAAGCTGTGGCACTTTAGTGCCAGCAGAGTGTCACGATCAGCCGCATGCCGCGTTGCTGGGCCTCGATGGTGGCGGTGGCGTGTGCCAGGGCGGGAGCTGCTCGGGGTGTAGCCCCATAGGAGCAGGCAGCCGGTTTGAGCAATGTCCGGCATGGCCCCGCCGCTGCCGACTCCGAGGCTAGCGACGCCGTCAACCTAGCGCGCGGCATAGGCCCGCCCCCAGCCGCACAGGTCCATATTGTTGCAACAATTGGGCCTGCCTTTTCTACACAGGAGATTATCAGGCACAGCAGGGATGTAGCATAGACTGCCGCGCCTCGCAATGACTGGCCCTCTCATGCCAGCGGCTGCCGCTGGCGGAAGCGCTGTGCTTGACACATCGCCACCACAGGGTAGACTCATGGCCACACGAGATGAGGAGTACAGCCGATGCGGATTGTTGTCATGGGAAGCGGTGGTCTAGGCGGGTATTTTGGCGGACTTCTAGCGCGCAGTGGCGCCGACGTGACCTTCGTGGCTCGTGGCGCTCACTTGCAGGCACTCCAGGAGCGCGGGCTCACAGTGCGCAGCGTCAATGGCGATTTCTACGTCGCGGTCCAGGCGCGTGCCGCGTTGCAAGGCCAGCTAGCGGCAGATGTCGTGCTGTTTTGCGTCAAAACCTACGATGCTGCGGCCGCCGCCGCGCTTTTGCAACCGGTGATCGCGGCGCACACGGTGGTCTTGACGCTGCAAAATGGGGTCGATATGGCGGCAGACTTGCAAGCCAGCTTTGGCCGGGGTACGGTGCTGGCCGGGGTGACGCGCATTGGCGCCACCCTGGTCGAGCCTGGGGTGATCGAGCAACCGACCAGCTACCGCTTGATCGAATGTGGGAGTCTTCTCGGACACGCCGAGGCCGAGATCGAGCGTGTCCTGACGCTGTGCCGCAGCGCCGACATCCCCGTGCAGGTGGCGCCGCATATCCAGAGCAGTCTGTGGGAAAAGCTGGTGTATATCGCACCGTTTAGCGGCCTGTCCACCCTGACGCGCTTAACCCCGGCGCAGCTCCTGGCACACGAGGCCACCCGCACACTGTATCGTGCCGTCATGCAGGAGACTGCGCTGGTGGCGCAGGCCGTCGCTGGGGTGGCGCCAGAGATTGTCGAGCGCACCATGCATTTCTTGGACACCTCGGGGGATCCAGGCGATTCCTCCATGGCGGTCGATTTCCAGCGGCAACGGCGCATCGAAGTCGAGGCCATCAACGGGGCCGTGGTGCGGCATGGGCAGCGCGTGCAGATCCCAACGCCGTACAATGCCATGATCTACCAAGCGCTGACCGTGATGGACCGCTACAACCGGCAGGATGGACGATGATGCCCTTCCTCCTGGTCCTGCTGGTCGGGCTGCTGCCCTACGGCGCCATGGCCACCCATACCACGCTGCTTGAACCGGCCCGGCACACCCTCGATCTGATTTATAATATGGAATTTGATGCTGCCCTGGAGGAGTCCCAGCGCCTCATTGAGCGCGCCCCGGCCCACCCCGCCGGGTATTTTTACCGCGCCGCGACCTATTGGCAGTGGCGCCTCATTGCCACTGCGCCACAACAGCGCGCCGCCTTCTTGGCGCACTTCGACACCGCCACCCAGCAGGCCCAGGAGCGCGCCGCCCGTCTGCCCGACACCCAGGCGGCAGAGGCGGCGTTTTATCTCGGCGCGGTCTACGGCATGCAAGCCCGTATGCACTTTGTCGAGCAACACTACCTGCGCGCCCTCCACGCCGCCTACCAGGGCAGTCAGTATCTGCAGCGCTGTGTGGCAAGGGACCCCGCCTGGCACGATGCCTATGCTGGCCTCGGCACGTACCACTATGTGCTGGCGCGGGTGCCCAGCCTCTGGCGCGGGATCGTCGAGCAGGTGATCGGCCTGGCGGGCGACCGCGACAAGGGTCTCCAGGCCCTCGAACAGGCCCGCAGCGCCGGGGGACTGGCCAGCGCTGAAGCCGCCTCGTTGCTGGCCAAGATCTATGCCCTGCCAGTCGAGAAGCAGTATGATAAAGCCCAGGCCCTGCTGGCGCCCCTGGTGCAGCGCTATCCCAACAACAGTGATTATCGTTATCGCCTGGGGGTCGTCTGTGCCGGGCAGGCGCAGTGGGTGTGTGCCATGGAGATGCAGCAGTACCTGATTGCCGAGGTGCAACAGGGCAAGGCGTATCATCCGCCGGAGGGACTGCCGCGCTTCCGCTATCGTCTGGCAGAGGCCTATGTGTTTCAACGGGACACTGCTGCGGCGCGGGCCCTCCTAGCGGACTTACGCGCCCAGGAACTCCCACCCGACCTGCACGCCTGGGTCGAGCTACGCCTAGGCAACCTGCACGACCTGCACGGGGAACGCCAGGCCGCCCAGGCGTGGTATCAGGGCGTGCAGGGTAACAAAGAAGCGGAAGCACAGGCGAAGCTCTACATGCAGCGCCCGTTCACGCCAACGCCTGAAGGGCTCAAACCGCTGGAACATGCGGTCATCTAGCGAGACACCATGCCCGTGTTGCGACTACATCTCGGCATCCTGTGCAGCGCCCTGGCACTCCTGCTCGGCCAGGGGTGCAGCGCCTTCGGCCAGCGGGCGGCAGTGCAGCTTATTGGTGCCGTGGCCGAGACGGGGATGGCGGCGTATCTGCGTGAGCCGGACTTGGAACTTGCCGAACCGGCCCTGGCCTCCAGCCTCAAGCTCACCGAGGCGCTGCTGGAAACTGCCCCGCACGATGCGCGTTTGTTGCTGCAAGCGACGCAGGGTGTGGCGGGCTACACCTACGCCTTTGTCGAAGGCCGCCTTGAGGCGGCCCGTGGCCGCGATCCGGCGCAGGTGCTGCAGCAGACGCAGCGGGCCCAACGGCTGTACCAGCGCGGCTTGCAGTATGGCTTGCGTCTGCTCAGTCTGGAGCAGCCGCTCTTGCGGCAGGCCCCGACCCTGCCCCTGGAGCAACTCGCAGCGGCGCTGCAACGTCTGGAGCGCGAGGCCGTCCCTGCCCTGCTATGGACAAGCTTTTGCTGGGGCGGATTGCTCAACCTGGAGCGCACGGCCCTCGAAACGGTGACGGCCCTGCCTCGCGTGCAGCTCTTGTTACAACGCCTACTGGTGTTGGATGAGGCCTATATGTCTGGCCTGCCGCATGTGCTGCAAGCGGTGCAGGCGGCCAGTTTTTCGGCAGCCCTCGGGGGCGATCCAGCCCAGGCGCAACGCCATTTTGCGCGCGCCCAGGCCCTGAGTCAGGGGCGTCTCCTGCTGGTGCCGCTGTTCGAAGCACAGTACTACGCGGTGCAAGTGCAAGATCGGGCCCTGTATACGCAGCGTGTGCAGCAGGTGTTAGACGCACCCGAGACACTGTCGCCTGAGCAGGCGTTGCTTAATGCGGTGGCGCAACAGCGGGCCGTCCTGCTGTTGCGGCGCCTCGACGAGCTGTTTTTCTAATGATAGGAGAGCCCGTGTATTCTCGATGGCCCTTACCTACGTCCTACACGCGTGTCCCCCTGGGAGCGCTGGGCTCCAGCCCGGCTCTGGAAGCCACACGGAAGCGTAGCGGGCCCAGGGCAAGTGCTGGGGCACTGGCGGTGTATGTATGAAACAGAGAGCGAGGTGGACAACCTGGTTCCTCATGCTGCTGCTAAGTAGCGTAGCCCTGCAGCCACGCACTGCTTGGGCTGAGCCCGTGGTCATCAAATTCGCCACCCTGGCCCCGGAAGGTACGCCCTGGATGAACATCATGGAGGACATGAACCGCGAAGTGCAGGACAAGAGCGCTGGCCAGGTGGCCTTCCGCTTCTATGCCGGCGGCGTAGCGGGCGACGAGCGCGATGTCATCCGCAAGATCCGCATCAACCAACTGCACGGCGGCGCGTTGAGCGGCTTTGGCCTCGGCGATGTACTGTCCGAGATTCGTGTGCTTGAACTGCCGCTGCTGTTCCAGGGTGCTGCCGAAGCCGACCACGTGACCACCGCCCTGTTCGAGCATTTTAGCGCCGGGTTTGCCCAAAAGGGCTTTATATTGCTGGCGTTGCAAGAATCTGGAGTGGTCTATCTGTTCTCCAAAGAGCCCATCCGCACCAAAGCCGATATGGCACGCTCCAAAATGTGGAGCTGGCAGGGCGATCCCCTGCCGCAGGCAATGTTCCAGGCCTACGGCATTGCGCCGGTGCCGCTGTCGCTGCCCAATGTCTTACCCTCCCTGCAATCCGGGCTGATTGATGCCTGCTACGGCACGCCGTTGACTCTCCTGGCGCTGCAATGGTTCACGAAAGTGAAATATCGCACCTCCCTCGCTATGACGCATGTCATGGGCGCGCTGATGGTCTCTGAGACGCTCTGGCGCCAGCTCACCCCCGAGCAGCAGACTCTGGTGCGCGACACCGTGCGCAAGTACAACGTCAAAGCCGCCACGACGATGCGCCAGTACGATGTCAAGGCCCTGACGCTGCTTCAGAACACGGCGGGGATTGAGACCATCGACGTGGCCGAAGACGAAGTGACTCGCCTGCACCATATTAGCGCACAGATGCGCCAGGATTTCACCGGCAAGCTCTATCCCCAGGCACTCCTCGACCGCGTGCTGGCCCTGCGCGATGCGTACCGCCAGAAGCAACCCTGAGGCCGTCTATGATACTCTGGTTCCGCTCCCTGGACGCCTGGCTGGCACGACTCGAACGCCGTGCTGTGGTCTTCCTCCTGACCAGCGTGTTGGTCATCGGCTTGTGGCAAGTCCTGGCCCGCAACGTGCTAGCCAGGGGCCTGTTCTGGGCCGATGAACTGTTGCAACATCTCGTCCTGTGGCTCGGCTTTCTGGGCGCCTCCCTGGCCACCCGCGAGCAGCGCCATCTGCGTATCGACCTTCTGACCCGTCTGTGCCCCGCCTGGCAGCCCTGGCTGGCCGTGCTGGTGCACGGCGCTGCCGGTCTCGTCTGCCTGGTGTTGGCTGCGGCGGCCTGGGGGTTTCTGCGTATGGAAGGTCTGGCCGGGACACGCCTGACCTTTGGCGTGCCCGCCTGGGTGGCGCAAAGCATCATCCCCCTCGGTTTTGCTATGATGGCCCTGCGTTTTGCCCTGCACGGCGTGGACACGTACCTCACCCTGCGCCAGCAGCAGGCCCAGCCGTGATCTGGCTTGGCCTACTGCTGCTCCTGTTGGCGGCCCTGGGCACCCCGCTGTTTGTGGTCTTTGGCGCGCTGGCCTGGCTGCTGTTCACCGCTGCTGGTATTGACGCCGCGGCGCTGATGATTGAACTGTACCGTCTGGCCAGTGCTCCAACCCTGCTCACCATCCCCCTGTTTACCTTTGCTGGCTACGTGCTGGCCGCCAGTCAAGCGCCGCAGCGCCTGGTGCGCTGTACGCAAGCGCTGGTGGGACGCCTGCCGGGTGGCCTGGCGATTGTGGCACTGTGTGCCTGCGCCTTTTTTACCGCCTTTACCGGCGCCTCTGGCGTCACCATCATTGCCTTGGGCGGCTTGCTCCTGCCCCTACTCCGGCAGGAGCATTATCCCGAACGGTTTAGCCTGGGGCTGCTCACCACCTGCGGCAGCCTGGGCTTGCTGTTCCCGCCGAGCTTGCCGATTATCCTCTATGGCCTGGTGGCGCAAACGCCGGTCGATCTGCTGTTTCTCGCCGCCCTGGTGCCGGGCGGGCTGCTCATCTTGCTGCTGGCGGGTTTTAGTATGCTGCAGGCGCGACGGCACCACGTGCCAGTGCAGCGCAGCACCTGGGCACAGGCGCGTCAGGCCCTGTGGGCGGCGAAGTGGGAACTGGCTCTGCCGGTGCTGGTGCTGGCGGGGATCTATGGCGGGCTGGTAACGGTCAACGAAGCGGCGGTGGTGACCGCGGCTTATAGCCTGCTGGTGACGGTGGTCCTGCACCGCGACCTGCGTCTCTGGCGTGATGTGCCGCGCCTGATGGTCGACAGCATGGTGCTGGTCGGGGCGATCTTTATCATCCTCGGCACGGCCCTGGGGCTGACGAACTATCTCATCGACGCGCAAGTGCCCATGCACATCCTGGCCGCCATGCGTCAGTACCTTACCAGCCGCGCTATGTTCTTGCTGGCCTTGAACCTGCTGCTGCTCGTCGTTGGTTGCCTGATGGACATTTTTTCGGCCATTGTGGTGATTGTACCGCTGATTACCCCCATTGCGGCGCAGTTTGGTGTGCACCCGCTGCACCTGGGGATCATTTTCTTGACCAACCTGGAGATTGGCTATTCGACGCCACCGATTGGCCTCAACCTGTTCCTCGGCAGCCTGCGCTTTGAGCGTCCGATCATGGAGCTCTGCCACGCCTCCTGGCCGTTTGTGCTGTTATTGCTGCTGGCGCTGGGGCTGATTACCTACCTTCCGGAGATCAGTCTAGGGCTGGTGCGACTGCTGGGCTATGCCGATTTGTCGGTGTTCCGGCGCTGAGTTGTTCTTGCGCCCGTGATAAGCTGACTGTCCTCAGGGTTACGCTGGCACTATGCAGAGCCAGGCAGAAAGAAATGGAACCAAGAGATGGCACGGACGGGGAAAGAGCGCCCGCTTTTTCCCCATCACGCACCGTGAGCGTTGGAGCGTTACACCGATGACCGATACCGCCGCATCCCCATTCCCCGTCTCCGCCCCAGTCGCGGCCGCCTTTGCCGCTGGACTCGCGGCCGGACTCGACCCAGATACACGTCCTACCGGGAGGCCATCGCACGCGGACTTGGCGACACCGCAACACGTCAGCACTACTCTGCGCTCGCGCTGGCTGCACCGCCCATGCCCCACCTGTCAACACACCTTTCGCCCTGGCGATGCGGTGGTGCTCCACCCCACCGGCCAGGTGGTCCACGATATGCCCCAGCTCGGCTGTCCCCACGATGCGCCAGCATCAGCCGCCAGCGTCACCGACCACAACGCCTTGTTCGCTGGCCTGACCCAGGCCTGGCCGCTGCCTGATGACCTGCCCGTGTTGCACCTGACGCCGGCACACTGGCTGGTGGCACCGCCGCACGCTGGCTTTTTCCGCCATACCTGCCGTATCTGCGGCCACAGCCTGCGCCCTGGCGACCGCGTGGCGCTGTGCCCCTGTAACCCGTCCGCCCCACGCTGCCTGGTGGCGGTACACCGCGATATTGTGCAACAGTTGCACTGCTGGGATCAGTGGCAACGCGGCGATGCCAGCCCGCCGTGCCTGGCTACCACCTGAGGTATGTGGCGATGTCCTCCCCGCTGGATGACCGCTTCTCCCGCCACGCCTCCCTGCCCGGCTGGAATCAGGAGCGCCTGCGCCAGGCCACGGTCGTCATCATGGGCCTCGGGGCTCTGGGCAATACGGTAGCGCAGTGTCTGGCTCTAGCCGGAATCGGCAAGCTCGTGCTCTGTGACCCGGACCGTATCGAGGCCTCGAATCTCAGCCGCACGCCACTGTTCCGAGAACGCGACATCGGGCGCTTGAAAGTCGAGGCCGCGGCGCGCGCCCTGGCTGACCTGGCGCCGTCTGTGACCGTAGACCCACGCCCGCACCGCCTCGAAGCCGGGGTCGGGCTGGCGGAGTTACGCGATGCCGCGTTGACGCTGGGCTGCCTCGACAGTCGGGCGGCGCGTTTGGAACTGGCCGGACGCTGCGGTCTGGTGCGTGCCCCCTGGATCGATGGCGCCACTGGCTCCTGGAGTGGTGAGCTCCGCCTCTACCTCGACCCACAGGGCCCGTGCTACGGCTGTGGCCAGACAGACGAAGCGCGGGCTGCCAGCGACGACCCGCGTAGTTGCGGTGTGCCTGCCACCGGCCTGCCAGCCGGGGCCACGGCGCCACTCTCGGCGACGATTGGGGCGCACATGGCGCTCCTGGCTGTACGCTTTGTGATGGGCCTCAGCGTGCCGGCTGGTCTGCTGGTCTTTGACGCTTTACAGGGAGAGCTGGCCCGCGTGCACCAGCCGCGTGATCCCACCTGCCCCTATCATCAGCCTATCCCCGGCGCAGTGCCCGTACCCATTGGCCCACAGCACAGGGTTAGGGAACTGCTGGTGGCCCTGGGCCCCGACCGGGCACCGCTGGCCTGGAATCCTATCCAACTGCGTGCGGTGTGTCGGCGCTGTGGCTGGAACGATCCCAAGTCACGAGCCTTGCCTGCGACCGCGGTGCCCTGCCCGCGCTGCCCGGCGCCGCTGCGTGCACGTACGACGCTGGAGTTCAGCCACTGTACACCGGATGTGCGCTTGCGCGACCTAGGTATCCCGGCGCGGGAGACCCTGGCGGTGCGCACCGCCACAGGCATTGATTTCGCCGAATTAGCCGGATACGGAGAGTGAAGACATGCCGACGACACCGCGGGAATTACGCCCCGCTGAGCTGTTTGAGGTAGCCAAAACATTGGCAGAAGTGGCGACGCAAGCCAGCGTCCATCAAGCTGGCATTGTGGCACAACTGGATATTGCCAGCTCCAGCCTGAACCTGAGCGGCGCGCCACGCGAGGTGTGGCACCGCCTGGTCAACGCCGTGCACGCTGGCATAAGCGCCACGGCCAGCTATCGTGCGGATGCGTCGCCTATCTGATGCACACACTGGCGTCTGAGGTCCAGGGGAACGCCATGCTGAGCCACCTGGCGTACACCATCGGCCATAGTCCGTCGCCACAACCCGGTCGCCGCAGCCTGTTTCTCGGCTATGCGCGGCATGACCGCCCTGACGTTGACCAACTGTACGACGCGCTGCACCAGTGTGACCCGATGCTGCCACTGTTCCAGGATCACCGTACCATACAAGCTGGTCAGCCATGGCTCGACGTACTGCGGCAACGCCTTGGCACTGCCTCGCTGCTGGTCTGCTGGCTGACGTCTGCCTATGTGGCGTCGACGTTTTGTCATTATGAGGTTGGCGTGGCGGAGAACACGGGAGCGCGTATCATCCCCGTGTTGGTCGACGCCGGTATTGCTGACCGATTGCTGGCTTACTTGTCGCGCTTGCAGGCCATCACGCCGGGCCTGCCGCTGGATTATGCGGCGCTTGTGGCACAGCTCATCGGCTTGCTTCCGTAGGCATGCTCTGGCGTACTTAATGTGCTATGATTTCAAACGAATTTCTTGATATGATTTCCCGCCCCTTTCTCCAGGGGAGAATGTTCCATGGCGATCAGTGCCGCGACTTTTGTAATGTCTCCTATCATCTATCCCGAACACGACGGAAAACCTATGGGTGAAACTGATGTCCACATTGATGCCATCATTTATCTGCGTGAAGCCCTCCAAGATCATTTCCGTCAGGCGCCCGATGTCTATGTTGCCGGTAACTTGCTGATGTACTACGAAGAAAACAACCCTGCCGCTTCCATCGCACCCGATGTCTTTGTGGTGCAAGGGGTGAGTAAACATCAGCGCCGTACCTACAAACTGTGGGAAGAAGACCAACCGCCGGCAGTAGTCTTTGAAGTGACCTCGCGCAGTTCGCGGCTCGAAGACACTGGCACCAAACGTGCTGTGTATGCCATGCTCGGCGTGCAGGAGTATTTTGTCTACGATCCGCTCGGGGAATATCTCCGCCCGGCGCTCCAGGGCTATCGCCTGCAGGAGGGCGAATACCAGCGTTTACAGCCGACCAGTGCCGGGCACCTCGTCAGCCAGGTTCTGGGTCTAGAGCTACGCCTGGAAGACAGGCACCTGCGCCTGTTCAACGTCACGACTGGGGAGCGGCTGTTGACGCACGAAGAGGCCCAAGACGAGCGCCAGAGCGCGCAGGCACAAGTGGCCCAGGCCGAAGCACGAGCAGTGGAGGCCGAGGAGCGCGCGGCGCAGGCTGAAGTACGAGCGGTAGAGGCCGAAGCGGAGTTGCAGCGCTTACGCGCCGTGCTGGAAGGCCGCCAGGGTGAGGCGTAAGGGCGACGGGTTGCTTTCAGCCATGCACCACGTGAGGGACAGTCAGCGTCTATGCCTCTTACCGTACATTACAAAGAGTTGGCGCATTGCTTTGATACCGAGCCCGCAGCGCTGGCTCTATAATGTACCCCGAAAACTAGACCATGGAATACGCTAAGACGACAAGGGACACGCGAGACGCATCAGGAGTCCGAAGAGACGTCAGCACAGCGGCGCGTGCAAAGCACGGGTTGCCCTGGCGGCCATTCGGGGCGAGCAGACGGTCCACGCATTGGCGTCCGAGTATGGCGTCCATCCTGGACAGCGTTCCCAGTGGAAGCGAGCGGTCCACGACGAAGCGCCTCGCCTCTTGTCGAGCCGCCGTGGGCGACGGGAGAAAGAGGAAGAGGAGCTGCAGGCCACATGAGAGCCGCAGCTCGGCCAACTCAAAGGCGAGGTGGACTGGTTGAAAAAACACGCTGGACTGGTCGGGTGCAAGCAAGCGGCAGCTGAGCGAGGGCGCCCCCCCGACGCGCAGTGTCCGGTGCCAGTCTACGTTCCTGGGGCTCCCACGGGCGAGTCTGTCGTCCCAGGCGCGTGAAGAAAGTGCCGAGACGCTGCAGCCGATGCGACGCCTCGCTACGCAGTCCACCGCGCCCCCGTTGTACGGTAGGCGTCGCATGACGGCCTGGCTACGCACGCAAGGGTAGCAGGGGAAGCATCAGCGTGTCACGCGGTTGCTGCACCCACTGGGGAGGCGATCGACACAAAGCCACATTGGAGTCAGGCCGCCGCGGGGCATACCATTGCCCCCTATGGGTGACGTGGGGGAAAGGTGACGCGCGTGCCTCCTGTCTGGAGTCCGGAGAGCACCTCTAGTCGTTTACCCCAGGGATTGGTCTCTCTGGTGGCGGTGCTCGACTGGTGCAGGCGGTATGGCCTGAGTGGGGTGCTCGCGGTCACGCTGGATGGGCCGTTGTGTCGCGACACCCTGCCCCAGGCGTTGGGGCAAGGGAGGCGACCTGCGATTGTCACTACGGACCAGGGTGGGTAGTGCACGAGGCAAGACGGCCCACCGCTGTGGGCCCACGAGGGCCTGCGGATCGGTAGGGATGGATGCGGGCGCGCATTCGACAAGGTCTTCGTGGAGCGCCTCTGGCGGACCGTCCAGTCTGCGGAGGTGTCTTGCAAGGACTATATAACCATACGCAAAGCTCGACAGCGCCTTGGGGCGTCTTGTACGTGCTCTCATCATGAGCGGTGGCATCAGGCGCTCAGCTATCAGACGCCCGCGGCAGTGTAGCACTGAGAGGAGAGATCTCAGGAGCCTCACTGCACTTATGCGAGGCCCATTTTGGTCTTGACGATGGGGTACACCTCAGAACACCACCATCTGGGCCTGTGGTAAACGCCCGCCGAGATCATTGACGGCATCGAGCATCTGCTTTTTGCTGGCATTGGTGACTGCAAGCACCTGGCGGCCGAGAGCCGTAAGAGTTTGCGACATGTCCTGCGCATCGTTGAGCGGATTCTTGAAGGGGGCGTCTTGGTAGGCGGCATTGCCCATGACCAGCGCCACACAGCCTTGCGCTGCGGCGCTCACAGGCAAGAGCATACTCATGAGCCAAAGAAGGAGCAGGTGTGTCTGTGTTCGCGTGTGTCCCACAAAAATCTCCCATGAGCTGCGCGAGGTCTCTCGCATCCAAGCCTGCAAGCCCGCCTGAACGAAATGTGGGTCAAAGGTCAAGGCTTGGCTCACCCCGGCTGCACGCATGACAGCGCACGAGATGCAATCCACCAGTCCCCAGGCCGTATCTTGGCGTGCCGTGAACAAGGGCCGAGCCTGGCGCAAACCACCAGGGGGTGAGAGGTACCACGTCCACTTCGGCTGCGGCGAGGAACTGTGCGATGATCGCCGTGGCCTCCTGCTTAATGAATGGCTTCTTGACGTCAGAAGGCCTGGGGATACTAGCGCCATATATATTATATATAAATATAGAACTTAAAATATTATATGAGACGGCGCATCAGCACCTCACCGGTGCCCCGGTGGTGCCGGTGCTCGCAAGGACGGGTGCGCCGGCGCATGCGCCGCCCAGACCAGGATGGGGAGATCATTGGCGAGGCAAAGCGTCCGCATGAGCTGGAAGCGCTGTGACAACGTTTGGGCGTGCCCACCATCGAGCCGATATTGTGCGGCTGGACGGTCTGGGATCTCAAAGACCTCTCACCTACGATGTGGACAGTCCTGTGGATGGCCTCCTGGGATAGGCTCGCACACCGGCCAGGCACACCGACAGGCCACGCTGGTTGGGGGAGTCTGCGCACGTCGTATTTGCCTGGCCGCAGTGTGGTGATTATAATAACGTGCGGCTTTGAGGAGCGCTGCAGCATCGTGATGGCGATGTCAGGCTCAGAGCCGCCCCGCCTATCTCTTCCCAACGGCGCTCGCAACCCTTTTCTTACTGAAGAAAGGAGGGCGCGAGATGAGCGCCACCATCCAATCGACCCCTGGCACCGATTACCACGTCGCGGACCTGGCCCTGGCCGACTGGGGCCGTAAAGAAATCCGCATCGCCGAAACCGAGATGCCCGGCCTCATGGCCATCCGTAAGGAGTACGCCGCCACGCAACCGTTGCGCGGTGCCCGTATTAGCGGCTCGCTGCACATGAC
>SXGT01250863.1_pt1 | contig 13363 bp, 8 predicted proteins | sample 3176221 | NCBI WGS metagenome assembly SXGT01 (sample SAMN11356862, study PRJNA531348) | freshwater metagenome | isolation source: freshwater sample F1-120 | place: China: Fuxian Lake, Yuxi | collected 2017-12-25
CGTCAGACCGCTGCGACGCCACGCCTCGAGCACGCTCCGCGCCTCGACCTCCGTCCACTTCCCGTGCGCCATCGAACCTCCGACGCGCACAATCTCGGAGACCGGCTACGCCGTCACGACGCCGCTGGCCGGACGGTTACCGCTAATCAGCGGCGGCCCCATTGAAGCGCCGCGTGTCGCGTGACCGAGCCTGTGCCCGCGTCCTATCCGCCGCTAATCAGCGGCGGCCCCATTGAAGCGACCTCGGCGGCGGCGTCGAGGGCCTCGACGAGTGGCTCGGCTATCCGCCGCTAATCAGCGGCGGCCCCATTGAAGCTCGCTGAGCATCAGACTTGCTCCGCATCCGCTTCTTCCTATCCGCCGCTAATCAGCGGCGGCCCCATTGAAGCGAGCAGGTGCGTGCCGCGCTACGCACCTGGGCTGCCTATCCGCCGCTAATCAGCGGCGGCCCCATTGAAGCTCCCCCCGGTGATGGTGACTACGGCCCAAACGCCTGTCTATCCGCCGCTAATCAGCGGCGGCCCCATTGAAGCTTGTCTCTCTTGTCGACGGACACCAACCGAAAGTAACCTATCCGCCGCTAATCAGCGGCGGCCCCATTGAAGCGTCGGTAGGGAGACGGAGTGTCGACTAGTGACGCAATCTATCCGCCGCTAATCAGCGGCGGCCCCATTGAAGCTCGCTGGCGAGCGCGGGGCACGGCGTGCTCCTGGTACTATCCGCCGCTAATCAGCGGCGGCCCCATTGAAGCTCGTGGGTGCCGCGCGGACACGTCGGCGCTGCGGGGCTATCCGCCGCCAATCAGCGGCGGCCCCATTGAAGCTTTACTGCCACTGCCACTGCCACCACTGCCACCACTGCTATCCGCCGCTAATCAGCGGCGGCCCCATTGAAGCCGCTCCGTGGCGGGTCGCCAGGCCGCCGGCCGTGAACTATCCGCCGCTAACTAAGGCGCGAGCTTCGTCGGGTGACGATGGAGCGGGATATCTTGAAAAAAGCCACGGCCTTCTTCGCGAGGAGCGGTTCATGAGCGACGACGAGCTCGTGGGCGCGATGAAGGCGGAGTACCCGGTCGCGACGGTGTGCCGCGCGCTCGGGATCGCTCGGTCGGCGTTCTACGCACGACAGGACCGCGGCCCGTCCGCTGCGGCTCGGCGCGCCGCTCGGCTGGACGTCGAGGTCGCCGCGGTGTTCGCGGTCCGACGAGGTCGCTACGGAGCGCCGCGCGTCACGCGAGAGCTGCAGCTTCGAGGACGTCCAGCAAGCCGGCGACGCGTCGCCGACTCGCTTCGGCGACAGCGACTCGTGGCCCGTCCGAAGCGCCGCTTCATCACCACGACGGACGCGCGTCATGGTCGTGCGTCGCCGCCGAACCTCGTCCGACGAGCCTTCCATGCCGACGCACCAAACCAGGTGTGGGTGGCGGACACGACGTACCTTCCAACCCTTACAGGGTTCGTCTTCCTCGTCGTGGTCCTCGACCTGTACGCGAGGCGTGTAGTTGGCTGGAGCGTGGGCGACGCACTCGACGCTTCCCTGGCTGCTCTTGCTCTGCGCCGTGCCATCGACGCTCGGCGTCCGCCCGAAGGCTTCATCGTGCATACCGACCGTGGAGTCGAGTTTCTCTCCGCGGACTGGCAGGCCGAGCTCCACGCCACCGGCGCACGCGCAAGCGCCTCAGCGACCGGCTGCTGCTTCGACAACGCGGTCGCCGAGAGCTTCTTTTCCACACTTGAGTTCGAGGGCCCGACGACGAGGTCTTGGCGCCACGGGGAAGACGCCGAATTGCCACTTGCCGGACTTCATTGAGCGTTGGTACAACGAGCAGCGATTGCATTCTTACAATGGGCTACTAAGCCCCGTGGAGACTGAGGCGCGGCGGCACTTTGCCGCATGACCATGCTGTCCGCGACGAGGGAGCAAGCCCAGAGGGCCCGTCCTGTTCACACCTCCGCAGCAGAGAACTCCGCGAACGTGTCGAGCGTGACCGTGCGCGCCTCGTCGGCGTGCGGGTGGGCTTCGTAGAAGGCCTCGAGCGCGCGAGCGTGCCGAGGCAGTGGAGCGCCGAGCGTCACCTGGATCGGGACGACGCGGCGGCCCTCCTGCACCACGAAATCGACCTCGCCCGCGCCGCGCCAGTAGCAGACGTCGCGGTGCCGGCGGCGCAGCGCGAGAAACACGGCGCACTCGAGCGCCTTGCCGAGGTCCGGCGCCCCCGCCGTGACGACCGCGCGTCGGAGGCCCGTGTCGATGGGGTAGAACTTGCGGTTGTGCGCCGCGCGCTTTCGCTCGGAATAGGCGAAGAAGGGCACGCCGAAGAGCAAGTACGCGCTCGCGCAGGCATCGAGGTACGCGCCCGCCGTGTCGATCGCGACACCAACAGCGCTCGCGACACGCCGCGCGCTGAGCTCCGCTCCCGTGGCCTCGAAGGCCATCTGCGCCACCTGCCGGAGCGGCCGTACCGAACGGGCGGCGAGACGCTCCCGCACGTCGCGCTCGACGATGTCCTCGAAGTACTGACGCAAGAGTTCGTCGCCCTCGGTGGCCGTCAGCGGAGCCGGGAACCCGCCGTCGCGCAGATAGTCGGCAACCTGCGCCTTCTTGCGTACCTGGCGGTACTCGGCGAACGAGAAGGGGAAGAGCTCGAGCGTGCGGTGCCGTCCGGTGAGCACGGAGCCGAGCTCACCGCCAAGGAGCGCGGCGTTCGAGCCCGTGACCACGAACGCGAAGCGCTTCTCGGTGTCGAGCATCGCGCGCAGCCATTTCTCCCAGCCGGCCATCGCCTGAACCTCGTCGAGAAAGAACGTGAGCCGCTTCGCCTTGGGGCGCTTGGCCCGAAACGCCTTCACGAGCGCATCGAGCGTGCGCCAGTCGAGGTGCGCGGCGAGCCGTGGGTCCTCGCAGTTGACGCAGAGGCAGTCCTGCGGATCGAGACCGTAACGAGCGACCATCTGGCGCATCAGCGTCGACTTGCCGCAGCGACGCACGCCCTGGATGACGAGCGCCAAACCGGGCTCCAAGGCCTTCGGAAGCAGGACCTCGCGCGCGACGCTCTTCTGGACCGTGCGGTCCCAGAAGCTCCACGCACGAGCCACCTCGAGAAGGGTGTCTTGGTCCACGCCGTCGACCGTACTCGACGCTGCATTTCGTGTCGACCGCGATGGACAGTCGCACCTACGGCGAATGGAGTCGACATGAAGCTCGCGGCGAAAGCTGTTGACGCCATGGCCCGGGCCGGCGAGGTTTCGACTTCGAGTTCTGGGCGCCGGGGCGCATTCAGCCTGCCGAGCACAAGTCGGTCGGTGGCCGGTGGCGCCGTGGAGGGGGAGTGGGCGTGGCGAATAGCTTGCAGGGCGAGTTCCGTGGGTGGTTCACACGCTTCGCGTCGGGACCAAGCGGCGCCGCGATGACGCCTAGAGAATGGCAGGAGGCGCTCGCCCGGGACGAAGTTCCGCTCTCGCGAGTGATCCGGATCCCTACCGGCTACGGAAAGACGCTCGGCGTGCTCGGCGCGTGGCTTTATCACCGCGTTGAGCGCAAGGACGATCGCTGGCCCAGGCGCCTTGTCTGGATGTTGCCCATGCGCGTGCTCGTCGAGCAAACCGCAGACGAGGTCCGACGGTGCCTGGAGCGACTCGAGCTGCTTTGGCACCCCGGCACCGACCATCGCGGCAAGGTGGGTGTGCATCTCCTCATGGGCGGCGTCGACCAAGGCGGAGAGTGGAACCTCTACCCCGAGGAGAGCGCGGTCTTCATCGCCACGCAGGACATGGCACTCTCGCGCGCCCTCAACCGCGGCTACGCGGCGCCCCGCGCTCGCTGGCCGATGGAGCTCGGCCTCCTCAGCCACGACGTGTTGTGGGTGCTCGACGAGGTGCAGCTCATGGACGTCGGACTCGCGACGAGCGCCCAGCTCCAAGCCTTCTTCGACGAGGATGCGAAGGCAGGCCGCTCACTCAGGCCGAGGCTGAGCTGGTGGATGAGCGCGACGCTTCAGCCCGAGTGGCTGAAGAGCGTGGACACGCTGGCCCAACACGCCGCGTGGACGGCGAGCCCCACCACGCTCACACACGGCGCGCTCGGCGCTGGGCTCTCCACCATCACGAAGGCGCTCGAGGTCGGCGGAATCGGGGCGAACGACGACAACGCATTCGCAAGAGCGGTGAAGGAGGCCCACGAAAAGGCGCCCAAGGACGGCGAACACGGGCGCATCACGCTGGTCGTGTGCAACACGGTCGAGCGCGCCTCACGCACTTACGACGCGATGAAGAAGCTCGGCGTCGCGAAGGATTTGCGCCTTGTCCATAGCCGGTTCCGCCCCCAGGAGCGCGCCGCGTGGAGGACTGATTTTCTCGGCAGAGAAGCATGCACCGCGGGAGTGGACCGCATCATCGTCGCCACCCAGGTCGTCGAGGCAGGCGTCGACATTAGCGCGACGACCCTCGTCACCGAGCTCTCGCCGTGGTCGAGCCTCGTTCAGCGCTTCGGTCGCTGCGCGCGCTACGGCGGCTCGGGGAGCGTCGTGGTGGTCGATCGTGGCCACGACGAGAAAGCCGCACCACCCTACTCACCCGAGGAACTCGAGGCTGCGATGTGGGCGATCGATGCGCTCGCAGCGCAGGCGAAGGATGTCGGTATTGCCAGCATCGAGGCCTTCGAGCACGGACTGACCGACGAGCAACGCAAGCAGCTCTATCCCTATCAGCCCAAGCAGCTCCTGTTGCGCCGGGAGTTCGACGAGCTCTTCGACACAACGCCCGATCTGACGGGCGCCGACATCGACGTGAGCCCCTTCATACGCAGCGGCGACGAGCGCGACGTATCGCTGTTCTGGCTCGAAGTTCCACCTGTGAAGAAGGGCGAGCGGACGCTTCTGCCCTCGAAGGATCGCAAGCCCTCGCGCGCGGAGCTGTGCAACGTGCCGTTTCTTGCGGCGCGAGATTGGCTCTGCGGCAAGGCGACGAAGGAGAAGCCCGCGCATCGGCTCGCGGCCGGTCGCCGTGCGTGGATCTGGGATTGGATCGAGGGCGCGTGGAAGGAGGCGGAGCGTGCGGCGCTCATCCCCGGCGCAGTCGTTTGCGTGGCGGCCGACACTGGCGGCTATCGCGTCGACCGAGGCTTCGATCCCGAGTCCAAGACCTTGGTGGCCGTCTTGGGCGCGCTGCCGCAGGCCGCGCAGGACGCGGCCGATGACCTCGAAGACACCGAGGAGTTGAGCGCGGCGGCGGCCTACAAGACGATTGCAACTCACAACGCCGAGGTCGGCCTTCTCGCGACGCAGATCGCCGCGGGCCTCGTGCCCAAGCGGCTCGCCGAGCTGATCGAGCTCGCGGGAAGGTGGCACGACCTCGGCAAAGCACACCCTGCGTTCCAGGCGACCATCCAGGCACGAGGCCCGTATCAAGGGCGCGTGGACCTGGCAAAGGCTCCGAGTGGCGCTTGGCAGCGACCATGCTTGTATCGAAGCGCGAATGGCGAAACGCGGCGAGGCTTCCGCCACGAGTTGGCGAGCTGCCTCGCGCTCTTTGCCGTACTGCGGAGATATGAGCCGACTCATGCCGCGTTGCTCGGGCCATGGGTCGAGGCGCTCGCGCTCATGTGTGAGGAAGATGAGCTGTGTGCGCCAGCAGCACCTAGATCGGAAGCGACGAACCTTGAGAGTCAGGTACTCGCGTGTACCGCCGCGGAGTTCGATCTCCTCGCATATCTGGTGATCTCACATCACGGGAAGGTGCGCGTGGCGTTGCATGCTGCGCCCAAAGACCAGGATTATGTCGTCCGCGATGATCGCGGCTTGCCGGTCCGCGGTGTGCGAGACGGCGATGCGCTCCCGGCAGTCTCGCTCGATGGCGTGAGTTCGCTGCCGGCGCTTGCGCTCAGCCTCGCGCCTTCCACGCTCGGCCTTTCGCCCCTTACGGGCCGGAGCTGGCGCGACCGGACAACCGCGCTCCTTCGCACGCACGGGCCAGGAGCACTCGCCTACTTGGAGGCCCTCCTCATCGCGGCCGACCGCCGCGCGTCCAAGCTCACGACGCTGGACCCACTGCTCACCGCGGAAACGACGGAGGGCACGCGATGACGGTCTTTCTCCACCACCTCAAGGGGTGCATGCCGACGCCGCTAGCGCACTACCTCAAGGCGATCGGGATCCTGAGGCTCGTCGCGCAGCAGAAAGATCCCGACGTCCGCGGCTTCTGGCGCGACCAGCACTTCTGCCTGCTGACGACGCTCGACGAGGCTGCACTCGAGGCGTTCTTCCTTGATGACTACGCGCCCACTCCCTTCGTCTCGCCGTGGAACAAGGCGTCAGGGTTCTACGCCGCGAATGACAAGGGGCTCACCGCCGTGGAGGGCTCGATAGCGCCGCGCTTCCAGCCGTTCCGCCGCGCGATTGCCGAGGCACGGGCCCCGCTCGCTGGCAGCGCGCGCGCCGACGCGGAAGTGCGGCGTCTGAAGGATCAGACCAAGGCCAAGAAGGGGGCGAAGCCGGCGCGCTCGAAAGATGACCCCGACTACAAGAAGGAGCTGGCCGCTGCCGATCGTGAGTTCAAGCGCCTGAAAGCCGAGCTCTACGGCCCATTCGCGCTCGCATGGCGAGGACCTCATCGCGACTGGATGGATGCCGCAATGGTGCTCTCACCTGACGGGAAACCGTCCTGGCCTGCACTCCTCGGGACGGGCGGCAACGACGGACGACTCGATTTCACCAACACCGCGATGCAGCGCCTTGGGGATCTGTTCGATCTCGGATCAACCAACGGCGCTCCCTTCCCGAACGCGAAGGCGTTGTTGAAGACCGCGCTCTTCGAGACGCCTTCGGCAGCGTTTCTGGACGCGGCCGTCGGTCAATTCCTGCCGGGTTCCGCAGGCGGCGCGAACGGCACCACCGGCCCTGATGCCGAGAGCCGAATCAATCCCTGGGACTTCGTGCTCATGCTCGAAGGCGCGATCGCGTTTCGTGGTCAGGCCACCCGTAAGTTGGGGGCACGGGAAGACATGCGCGCGGCGATCCCCTTCGCAATCGCCGCGCAAGCCGTCGGACACGCGACGCGTGGCACGGAGAAGGACGCGCGCGGCGAGCAGTGGATGCCTCTCTGGGAGCGCCCCGCGAGCTGGCAAGACGTGAGCGCGCTCTTCGGGGAAGGACGCGCGCAACTCGGCCGCTCGTTAGCAAGGCGCCCCCTCGATTTTGCACGGGCGATCGCGAGACTGGGTGTCGCGCGCGGCCTCACTGGCTTCGTCCGCTACGCCTATCTCGAGCGCAACGGCCAGAGCACACTCGCCGTGCCCCTGGGGCGCACCGAGGTCGCGGCCCACCCGCGCGCTCGGTTGATCGACGATCTCGGCGGCTGGCTCGACCGCCTCCTGCGCGAAGCGGACGACGCGCCCGCGCGTTTCTCCGGCTCCGTAAACAGGTTCGGCGACGCGGTGTTCGATGTGCTCGCGCGCGATGCCGAGCCGACGCGATGGCGCGCGGTGCTCGTGGCGCTAGACGAGGTAACGCGGGTCCAGGCGAGCGGGACTTCCTTCAACGTGGGCCCGTGCCCGCCACTGTCTCCGGGCTGGGTTGACGCAGCCGCGGATGACTCTCCCGAGTGGCGGCTCGCCCTCGCACTCGGGAGCGCGGCGCACGAATACAAGGAACGACGCCCCATCGACTCCGTGCGCGCGCACGCGCTGCCGCTGGATCCGAAGAAGAGCTGGAGCTACGCGACCGGCGCCGACAAGCGGCTGGTCAACGACCCGCGCGTAGTCATGACGGGGCGCGACCCGCTGAGCGATCTCGTCGCACTCGTCGAACGCCGCTTCGTCGAGGCCTCGCAGAGAGGGAGCCGGACGCTTCCGCTCGTCGCCGCGTACGGCGCGGGCGCCAGCCTCGAGGATCTCGCGCGCTTCCTTGCCGGCGAGGTGGATGTGGAGCGAATCGTCGCGCTCGGGCGCGCGCTGATGGCGCTCGACTGGAAGCACGTAAGTCTGCCGCGCGTGTACGTCGATGCACGCGGCGACCGCCCCGATGAGGCGTGGGAGGCGCTGCGCTTGTGCGCGCTCCCGTTCGCGGTTCGCGAGCGGACCATCGCGACCGAGCCCGCGATGTTCAGGCGCCTTGCGTCCGGCGACGCCACAGGAGCGGCCGGGATCGCGCTGCGACGGCTGCGCGCGGCGGGACTCCGTCCGCCTCTCGCCGCGGCGATCGCAGACCCAACGACGGCGCGTCGCTGGGCGGCCGCCTTTGCATTCCCCATCGACTCTGCCGTCGCCTCCACGATGGCGAACCGCTTCGAGAACCCAACCGCCAGGGAGACCGTATGACCATCGACCTCAGCAAGCTCGACAACGCCACGCGCCTGCTCTTCTCCATCGACCTGCAGCCCGTACAGGGTGACCGCTTCCAGCCGACAGGCTTTCCGAGCCTCGGGGCCGCGACCTACCAGACGAAGGACGGCCAGAAGCTGCTTGTGGAGTCGGCGCAGAGCTTGGCGAACCGTCTCGAGGCCACGGTGTGGGACACCGTGAACGACAAGCCGGTCGCCGCGCTCGACGGCATCAGCCACGTGACGGTCACGCGGGACAAGAAGTTCCTCACGGACACGATGCTCGAGGCCCACCGACTGAATAGCCCGTACATCTTGGAGGCCCCGGGATCGAAGTTCGTTGCGCAGCTCAAGAGCGAACTCGGGGCGCTCGAGAACGGGCCGATCAACCGCAAGCTGCTCGCCCAAGTGCTCCTCAAGTACGACGTCGGGAGCCTGTTGCACGGTGTCTTCCTCGCGAAGAGCGACCTCGCGGGAGGGCGCCTACGTGTAGCGCGCTCACTCTCCGCGTTCATCGAGGCGAGCGGTGTACGGGTGGCCGCATCGGGCGGCGTGAAGAACGACCACGTCAACCCGAGCGGCGACACGAAGAGCGGCTTCGGCAACGTGCCCTTCGCTCGGGACGAGTTCACCGCCGAGAAGATCGTGCTGCACGCGAACTTCGATCTCGCGCAGGTGCGTGGCTATGGCCTCGGTAAAGAAGCCGATCGCCTCCTCGTGCTTCTCGGTCTGTACCGCCTCCGCAAGCTCATCGACGGGGATCTCCGCTTGCGCACCGCGTGTGACCTCGAACCCGTGACCCGCGCGCCGAAGGCGACTCGCCCCGACGGGTTCGTGTTGCCGAGCCTGAGTGACCTCGAGACTGAGCTGCGCGCTTCCATCGAGAAGAACAAGTCGGCGATGGTCCAAACCGAGACGAGCTACGACGCGAAGATCGAGTCGGCGAAGCAAAAGAAGAAGAAGGACAGCGACAACGAGAAGGACAGTGACGACGAGAAGGACAGTGACGACGAGACCAACGGAGACGACTGATGCCCACGATGGTCCTGCGCTTCCCCGGCGGTCGCTACCATGCGACGCCCGGTGGCCACCATGTGAATGAGGGCGTCGTCGAGTGGCCACCGAGCCCGTGGCGGCTCGTACGCGCGCTGATTGCGTGCGGCTACGCGACGCAACATTGGGACGAGATTCCGCCGGAAGGCCGACGTCTCATCGAACTCTTGAGCAGCGCGCTGCCTGAGTACCGTCTCCCGCACGCGGCCCTCGGACATTCACGCCACTACATGCCGACGACGAAGATGAAGAACGGGCGCGAGGATACAACGCTCGTGCTCGATGCGTTCGCCGACGTGGGCGAGGGCGCGCTCTGGGTGCGTTGGCCTACAAAGCTCGATGAGGAGACGCAGCGGCTGTTCAACGTCCTGGTGGCGCACCTAGGCTACCTGGGGCGCAGCGAGAGCTGGGTGCTCGGGGAGTCCATCTCTGACGATGCTCCTCTTCCGCAAGCCGGGCGCGCCTTCCCACACTCGGACGACGCTCGACCCGGGCGGAGCTTTGAGCAGATCGCGATGAGCGCCCCCGACACGCCGAACGACTACGCTTTGTGGAGAAAGGGCGAGGTCGAGGCCGCGATCGATCAACTCGCGCTCCGTGCTGGAAAGAAGCCAACACAAGCGCAGCAGAAGAAAATCGATGCAGTTCAGGGTGCCTACCCAGCGGAACTCGTCGACTGCCTCCAGCGCGATACTGCCTGGTGGAAGGCGGAGAAGTGGAGCCGAGCCCCAGGCAGTCGTTCGACCCTCTATTGGCGCGAAGGCAACGCCCTCGAGGTGGGTCCGCCGTCGTCTTCGCGTCCATCGAGCGCACACCGTGTCGAGGTGATGCTCCTCGCGCTCACGACACCGAGCGGCTCGAAGTCGGCGCTTCCAACGGTACTGCGCACGCTGCCCCAGGCGGAGTTGCTCCATCGCGCGTTGGTCTCCAAGCTCGGATTCGGTGGCGAGCCATGCCCCGAGATCGTAGGGCTTGATGAGGCGGGCGAGCCGCTAAGGGGACACCGGCACGCTCACCTTTTGCCTGTCGATCTCGATGACGATGGCCGACTCGATCACATCGTCGTGTATGCGCCGATGGGGCTCGGAGCGGGCGCGCAACGCGCCGTGCGCGGTCTTCGTAAAACTTACATGAAGGGTGGGGTTCAAGAGCTTCAAGTCGCGGTCGCGGGCGTCGGCGCGTTGAGCGACTTGCGAGGCATCGGCGGCGGGCTCGCGCGTGGCGTTGCTGATTTACTCGGACCGACGACCGGCGCGGCCTCGTGGATCAACACAACGCCTTTCGTGCCCCCCCGCCACCTCAAGAAGGGCGGTCGGTCATCACTCGAAAGTCAAGTCGGGGAGGAGCTGAAGGGGCGGGGTTTCCCGCCTGCGAGGGTGGACGTCCTCGATTGGAGCGGCGAAACGCTCGCGCTACGGCACTTCGTGCGCCGAAGGCAGCGCGGCCCGCAGCCGCCGCTCGATGTCGGCTTTGCGGTTCGACTCCACTTCGACAGCCCCGTCGTCGGCCCGATCTGCTTGGGCTACGCCAGCCACCTCGGCTTGGGGCGCTTTCGCCCCGTTGACGAGCAGCGCCCACCCTGACCCGCGTCGCCCTGTTGGTCACTCAGGCGAGCGGCGTGCGCCAGCGGCTCGCGAGCGTGAGGTAGACGCTCTCGGCGATGGCGGCGGCGGCCGCGCCGAGGCGGGCGCGCATGCCGGAGCGTGAGCGGTAGCGCACCTCGTAGAGGTTCGCGTCGCGGGCGCGCTCGCGCAGGCAGTCGTCGCTCGTCGCGAGGCGATCGACGAGGCCGAGCTCGAGGGCCCGCACGCCGTGCCAGTACTCGCCGGTGGCGACGTCGTCGATCGCGAGCGACGGGCGGTGCTGTTTGACGAAGTCCTTGAACTGCTCGTGCGTCTCGTCGAGCTGCGACTGAAACTTGGCGCGGCCTTCTTCGGTGATGGGCGCGAGGTAGCTCACCGTGCGCTTGTATTTGCCGGCCGTGGCGTTCTCGTAGTCGATGCCGAAGCGGCCGAGCAGCCGGTGCGCGTTCGGCAGCGGGGCGGCGACGCCGATGGAGCCGATGATGGAGAAGGGCGCCGCGACGATGGTGTTGGCGACGCACGCCATCATGTAGCCGCCGCTCGCCGCGACCCGGTCGACGCAGGCGGTGAGCGGGATCTTGCGCTCCCGCAGGCGCGCGAGCTGCGAGGCCGCGAGCCCGTAGCTGTGCGCCGCGCCTCCCGGGCTCTCGAGGCGCACCACGACCTCGTCCCCGTCGCCCGCGACCTCGAGTACGGCGGTGATTTCGTCCCGCAGATGCTCGACCGCCGAGGCGAGCACGTCGCCCTTGAAGTCGAGCAAGAACACGTTCTTGGCGAGCGGGGCCTGGTCCTTGTGCGCCTTCTTCCACTGCTTGTGGTGCGCCTTCCACTCCTTGTCGCGCAGCATGCCGTGGCGCATCCCGAGCGCGAGGTTCTCGAACCGCTCGTTCAGCCGCTTGACGACGAGCCGACCGTCGGCCCGCTCTTCGCCGCGCCCGCGAACGGCGCCGACCACCATGACGACGAACGCCGCGAACGCGACCAGCACGACGAGCGCCTTGAGCGCGAACGCCACCGTCTCCCAGAGGATCTCCATGCGCGGCCTCGTTGCAGGACTGGCGGCACGAGTCCATCGAAACGACCGGGAATCGACTACCATGCTGCATCGATGCATGCTCCCACCCGAACGCATGCCCTCGTGCTGCTCGCGCTCGCCGCAAGCTCCGCCCTCGCCTGCCCGCCCGCCGCTCAGCCCACCGCTCAGCCCACGAGCTCGGGGTCGAGCGCGCCCACGCCGAGCTCCGCGACGAGCGCGCTGCCGACCGCAGGGCCCGCGTCGACCGGCACGCCACGAGCAGGGCCCGCCGTCGCCCTCGCCGAGCCGACCGGCGATGATGCCACGCGCGAGAGCGTGCCGACGTCCGACGGCGATCTGGTGCACGGCCGCTCGACCGTGCTCGTTCACGCGCCGCTCGCCAAGGTGCGCCGCGTCGTCCTTCGCTTCGACGACTACGCCGAGTTCATGCCGCACTACACGGCCTCGCGCGTCCTCGGCAAAAAGCCGGACGGCGCGCGCGAGGTGTTCATGCAGGTCGCGGCGCTCAACGGCGTGGTCAAGATGGGCGCGCGCATCGTGTTTCCGTCGAAGCCCGCGGACGAGGGCGGCTACGAGACCTACGAGAGCCGATTTCTGGGGGGCAACGTCGAGGACTTCAAGGCCATCTGGCGCATGAAGCCGGTCGACGCCGAGCGCACGCTGCTCTCGCTCGAGGTGTTCCTGCTGCCGGGGCTCCCGCTGCCGACGAGCGTCATCAACGACGAGAACCTCGGCGGCGCCGTGAAAGGCGTCAAGGCGATGAGGGCTCGCATCGAGGCGGCCCCTTAGGCTAGTAAGAGGCGCGGCGGCGCAGCTCGGCGTAGGCCCCTTGGCGCGCGGCGCCCCCCGCATCGAATTGCCATGCTCGATCTCGTCAACCTCGGAAAGTCCTTCGGCGGACGCACGCTGTTCGCGAACGTGAGCCTGCGGCTCAACGCCGGCTCGCGCTTCGGGCTCGTGGGCGCGAACGGCTCGGGCAAGACGACGCTCCTCAAGATCCTCGCCGGCAAGGAGTCGTCGACCGAGGGCAAGGTGAACATGCCGAACTCGACGCGCGTCGGCACGCTCGAGCAGGATCGCTTTCTCTCGGACGAGCAGCGCATCCTCGACGTGGCGATGATGGGCGACGAAGTCGTGTGGGGCGCCATGCGCGAGCAAGAGGTGCTGTTCGCGCGCGCCGCAGAGGAGGACGTCACGCAGCGGCTCGCGGAGCTCGAAGAGCGGCTCGCCGCCTATGACGGCTACACGCTGGAGAGCCGCGCGGCCGCGGTGCTCGAGGGGCTCGGGATCCCGGCGCGCCAGCACGCCCTGCCGCTGCGGACTTTGTCGGGCGGCTTCAAGCTGCGCGTCCTGCTCGCGCAGACGCTCGTAAAGATGCC
>SXGT01630456.1_pt1 | contig 13363 bp, 8 predicted proteins | sample 3176221 | NCBI WGS metagenome assembly SXGT01 (sample SAMN11356862, study PRJNA531348) | freshwater metagenome | isolation source: freshwater sample F1-120 | place: China: Fuxian Lake, Yuxi | collected 2017-12-25
CGCGACGAGCGCGTCGAACGCGGCGTCCTTCCAGCGCGTCATGTTGTTTGCGCTGTACGACAAGAACGTGTCGAGGAAGTTGTGCGGGTGGTTGTAGTCGGCGACCCACCCGAAGCGCGCGACCTGAAAATGCCCGTCGCGAAGGTTCTTGATCATCACCTTCCACTCTTCGTTGCGCAACGTGACGCTGATGCCGAGCTGCTCCTTCCAGAGCGCCTGCGCGGCCACGGCGATCGCGCGGTGGCCCTCGGAGGTGTTGTAGAGGACTTCGAGCGGCGGAAAGCCCTCGCAGACGAAGGCGTCGTCGCGGCGCACCACCGGATAGCCGGCCTCGGCGAGCAGCGCGCGCGCGGTCGCGGGATCGAAGCCGTGCGCCGGCGCGGCGAACGGATCGGCGCCCTTCGAGGCGAGCTCGGCCACGTGCTCGGCGTAGCCAAAGCCCGTAAAATCCGGCACAAAATGGGTCGCCGGCTCCTGCCCTGCCCGCGCCACCGAGTCGATGAGCCGGCGTTTGTCGAGCGCGAGGTTCAGGGCGCGGCGCACGCGCGCGTCGTTCACGGGAGGCTTCTCGATATTGAACTCGTACCAATACGTGCCGATCCACTGGCTGCGATCGAAGTCACGGAAGCGCGCGAGCCGATCCATCTCGCTCGTCGGCAAGGAGCCGTTCGAGCCGAGGTAGTCGAGCTCGCCCGCCTTGTAGAGCGCGAGCGTCGCCTGCGAGCTCGTCACCTCGAAGACGACGATCTCGTCGAGCCGCAGGTTCTTCGCGTCCCAGTAGTGCGGGTTCTTCTCGAGGCGCAGCTCGTAGCGAAAGGCGTGGCTCTTCAGGCGGTACGGTCCGTTCGTCACGAAGTGCTCGGGCCGCGTCCACCCCTCGGGCTCGGCGCCGCCCGCGAAGCGCTCGACGACGTCGCGGCGCACCGGGTAGAAGGTCGGGTAGCCGAGCAGCCCGAGGAAGTACGGAGTCGGGTGCTCGAGCTCGACCTCGAGGACGCGCTCGCCGACGGCACGCACCCCGAGCGCCGCCTCGCTCGACTCGAGGAGCGCGAGCGGCACGAACCCGAGCGCCTCACCTGGGGCGGTCTCTCTGGGACGCGGCGCCGCGGCGGACGGCGGCGCGGGCAATGCCAATGGCGATGGCGATGGCGATGGCGCGGGCGACGGGCTGCTCGAGAAGGTAGGCATCGTGCGGTGCACGGCGACGAGCGCGTGCGTCGCCTCGCGGGCCTTACCGAGCGCACAGCCCGGCAGGTGACCGCGCTTTCCGCCAACCTCGACCTCGAAGAGAAAGTCGTCCGTCTCGTTGCATACGACAGGCGCGCCGCGCGCGAGGATCCGAGCCGGCTCGGCCTTCGCCGCGTCCGGGGCCGCGACCTTGCCGAGGGACGCATGCTCCAAGCTAGGCTGCGCCTTCGCCGAGCCGAGCGCCACCGTGTACGGGCCCGTGCGCGGTGCCTCCGCGAGCGGGGCGAAGGGCGTGGTCGCGGGCGTGCGCGCGTAGACGCGGAGCGGCGTACCCTTCGCGAGGCGCGCGCCCGTGTCGCGAGGAGCGGCGTCACCGCGAGGCACCGCGACGGGAGCGGCCTCGAGGGTGGCGTCGGCTCCGAGCAGCGCGAGCTCGGCCCGATGGTAGAGAGCCGCGTTCATGAGCGGGAAGAGCAGCGTGACTTGCCGCGCTCCGGTCTCGGGCCTGAGCACGCGCCGCCATGCCCACGCGAAGTCTTCGGCGACGACGGGCTTGCCATCGGACCAGCGCGCGTCCTCTCGCAGGAAGAAGCGGAAGAGGCGGTTGTCGTCGCTCTTCTCAAAGCGCTCGGCGACGCCCTGCACCGGGTGGAGATCGCGCGGATCTTCGTTGATGAGCGGCTCGAACAGCTCGAGCAGGAGCGTGCTGCCGGCGCTCTCGCTCACGAGCGCCGGATCGAGGTGCTCCGGCTCGTCGTAGTTGTTGACGCGAAAGCTCGACGCCGGCCGCCCGTGCCGCGACAACGTGCCGAAATATCCCTCCTCACGCTCGCCGCGACAGCCGGCGACGACGAGCGCGAGCCCGAAAAACGCGCGCGCCAGAGGAGCCCTTCGCGAGCTCGCGAGAGCCGAAGCTACGCCGCAGATCCTCGTGGCGACCACGCTGCTACCCTGCCGCGCATGCTAGTTGCCCGCATGGAGAGAGCGCATGCGATTTTCGCCTCGACCCGCGGCGCTCAACGGACCAAGCGCGCGAGAGTCCACCCGAGCCTGAGCGCGCTCACGTTGCTCGTCACCGTCGCCGCCATCGCCGCGTGCGCGCCGAGACCGAGCCCGCAGCCCCCCCCGGCTCGGTCCTCGTGCACGAACCTCGAGGCATGCGAGGCCGCGCTCCTCGCGGCGGCGCCGGCGGACGTGCCCGCGCGCCTCAACGAGCTCGCCGGCGTGCAAGAGTCCGATGGCCTCGCCCGCCTCTACGCCGCGCTCGTGAGCGACGCCGGATGCATCGCCATCGTCGCGTTCGACGAGCGCATCACGGCGACGGCCCCCTCGCCTTGCGACGACGGTTTCCGCACCCTCCTCGTGCCGTCGAGCGCGCGCCCGAAGCACGTCTCGCCCGAGCGCGCGCTGCTCGCCATCGCCCGCAGCGCCGGTCACGCGCAGCTCTTCGCGCTCGACGCCGTCGCTACCGCCACCGTGTCGCACGACGCCGAGCACGCGACCCAGCTCTTCGCGACGGACGTGCTCGCGCCCACGATGTTCGGCACGACGCCGAGGCTGCGCGTCCCCCGAGCTCGCATCAAGGAGGCCGCGAGCCTCGGGCGGGCGATCGACACGGCCTTCGCGCACGCCGGCAGCTTCGACTACGTGGCCGCGGCGCGCGACGTCGACGCGCTCCGGCTGCGAAGGGCCGCCTTCGGTCCCGACACCGAGCCCGGCGCGCGCCTCGCCCACGCGCTGGCGCTGTTCATGACGTCGGGGATCGCCCTCGAAGAGCGCGCCCCGACCGACGCGGCGAACAAGACCAAGCCGCAGGGAGGCTCGAGCGCGTACGCCGATCTCCTCTTCGCGCGCACGGCGACGACCGAACGATCGGCCGAATACCAGGAGCGACGGGCCCGCATCGTGGCCGAGGTGCACGCGACCCGCGCCCACCACCTCGACGCTCGTCTCGGCGAGCCACTGCGGTGCGGGCGCTCGAGCGCGCCGGCGATCGACGAAGCCGCGGATCTCGAGCTGCTCTACGAGCTCGCGGCGTCCCTCGACTCGAAGTCTCCGTCAGAGAGCTCCTCTGCTACGCAGCTCGGCATCGAGCCGTGGCTCGCTCGCTACCGTCGCGCGGTCGAGCTCGTGCGCGCGACCAAGACCTCGTGGCTCTTCGCCGAGGAGCTGCTCACCCAGCGCGGAACCGCCGCGAACTTGGGGCTCGAGCAGAGCGCGATCTACGGCAACGTCAACGAGCTCGCCCTCGCTCACCTCGGCGCGCTCGAGGAGCTCGCCGTGAGCGAGCCATCTCGCGTCCGCGTCGTGGCGCTCGGCGGCCTCGCTTACCTCCCCGGCATCGCCGAGGCGCCGCCGCTGCGCTCTGCCGTGACGAGGCTCTTGTCGCGCGCCGTCGCGGGCAAGGTGCAGGCGGCAGCGACCGTGTCGCAAGTCTACGACGCCGGCGTCGGCGCGCTCGCCCTCGCCATCTCGCACCCGGGCTACCTGCAAAGCTCCGAGCTCGCCGCGCTCCGCGACGCGCTCGGCACGAGCCTCACGGGGCCGATGGCCCGGGAGCCGGGCTGGGGGCTCGCGGGCCTTCACGCCGGCCACGCGGCGCTCGCGCTGCTGCTCGGCGACGAGAGCGCCCTCGCCGAGGACGCTCCGAGGCTCGCGAGCGCCCTCGAGGGCGACATCCGGTATTCGCCACTCGCTCGCCTCGTCGCGGCGGCCGTTCGCTACCTCCCGCTCGTGCGGGAGGGCTCGATCGACGCGTCGGTGTCGAACCCGAAGCTCTTCCCGCCGGCACGCATCGCCGCGCGAGCCGCGCTCTCGCGCGCGATCGGAGAGCTCGGCGGGACAACGGCGCGAACGCCGAGCGACGAAGATCTCCTCAACGAGCTCGTCGATCTCACCGACGGCACCATCGCCGCCGCCGTGACGCTCGCCCGATCGCCGGTCGCGAGCGCGCGGTGCGAGGCCGAGCCGCGCGTCCCCGAGGGACCCCTCCGCGACACCTTTCAGCGGCTTCGCAAGAGGCAGCGCCGCGTGCTCGCGATGCCGGGGATGCTCGAGGGCGACGGCGCCTTCGCTAAGCGCGCGCGGCTCGTCGCCCTCGTCGTCAGTGACGCGCTCGACGTCCTCGATCGGCGCGCGTCCGACACGAAGCCCACGATCCCCGCGGCGAGGGCGCGCGAGCTGGTCCTCGAGGGCGGGCAAGCGTGGCTCGAGACCGAGGTCGCGAAGGCCGTCGCCGAGGGCTACCTCGCGGCGCGCCTCTTCCTCGCGGGCGACGCGGCCGACACGGAGGCCCTCCGCACGCAAGCGCTGCGAGCGTTCTCGGCGGCCGTCGCCGCGCTCGGCGATCACGGCGAGTCGAGCGTGTTCTCGTGGCTCGGCGACAAGGTGCTGGTCGCGAACCTCGCCGCGGCCCCGACCCCCGCCGAGGCGCTCGCCACCCTCGCGGCGCAAGCCTTCGACGACGGCGCGGAAGACGTGGGCAACACCCTCTTGCTCCTCGCCCACGGTGCGAGCGTCGTCGCCGAGTCGGGCGTGCCGACCGAGGCGCTCGCGATCGCGCGCAAACACAAGAGCGCGGTGATCCTGCCGCTCGAGCTCAGGAGCGACGAAGCCCTCGCTGGACGCGGCGAGGCACGCATGAGGGCGGCGTTCGAGCTCGCGAGCGAGGGGGCGTGCGACGCGCCCGATCCTTCGAGTGTGCTCGCGGTGCGCGGCGCTCTCGAGCAGTTCCGCGCCGGAGAGCGCGCCCAAGCTCTGCAAAAGCTCGAGACGACGCTCGAGCGCGCCGAGCGCCAGGGCCTCCTTGTGCCACGCCAGCACTTTCGCTACCGCGAGCGACGGGGCAGCTTCCTCTTCACCGCCGACGAGAGCCTCTCGAGCGGCAGCCCGCTGCTCGCGGGCGCAAGCTCCTTCAACTTGGGGCTCGGGATCGAAGAAAGCGGTGACCTTCGCCCGAGCGCGCTCGAAATCTCGTTCGAGCCGCGCGGGACTTCGAGCGCACGCAACGACGCCACGCGGTTCTACGCGCACACGGCGCTCCTCGCGAGCGTGCTGTACCGCCTCGCGGGCGACGATGTGAGAGCCGGCTTGGCCGCGCGCCGAGCCCTCGCAGCGCACGGCGGGGTCGGCATGCTCGGCGATGAGCCCATCGCGGCGAGCTCGGACGCGAGCTGGTTGCGCGACTCGACGGCGACCTTGGCGCTCGCGGCGCAGCAAGCGGCCGAGGCGCACGAGCCCTTCCTCGCTGGCGACCTGTTCGCGCTCGAGCGTCGCGCCTTGGGCGAGCTCGCCGACGACCACGCCGTGCTCGGGGCCACAAAGCCCCTGCCCAAGTGGCTCTCCGAGCTCGGCGCGCTCGAGCCGCTCGCCGCCCGTGCCCGCCGGTCGCTCGAGACGCTCTTCGCGCCGCTGCGCTGCACCGACAAGCCGGGCGAAGCCGACACGCTCGCGCGCCCGGCGTGCCGGAGCTACGCGCTCGCCCTCGGCCTGCGAGTCGCCGATGGCCTCACCGTGCTGCCGCGCCTCGGCCCGAAGGCCCCGGACGATGCGCCCGTGTGCGAAGCCTTCCGCGCGCTCGACGCCTTCCTCGCCGCCGCGGCCGAGCGCCGCTACGAGCCGGCCGAGTTCACACGCGCCGTCCGCGAGCTCATGGATCACGGTCACCCCGCGGATGCCGCGACCTTGCTCGCGACCCAGCGCCACCCCCAACACTGCAGCGAGGACCTCGTCCGCTTCGCGCGGACCCTCGGCCGCAACGCCGACCTCGGCAAGCCCCTGCAGGTCGACGCGCTCAGCGTGGCCCTCGTCTGCGCGCCGCCCGACACGAGCGAGCTCGACATCGCGCTCTTTGACGAGCTCGCGACGAGCCTCGGCTCGACGCTGCGGCGCTTCGAGGTGCTCACCTTCGCGACCCGCGTCGCCCAGGCTGGGCACCCTGGGCCCCTCCTCGCGCTCACGAAGAAGGACCGCTTCGTCGACACCTGGCGCGCTCGCTCGCCCGACCTCGGCGCGCTCGTGCTGCTCGTGCACGACGCCGCCAGCGTCATCGCCGGAGAGCCCATTGACCAACAGGCGACGCTCGCCCCCTATCGGCTGCTCTGCACTTCGTTCCCATCGAAGGAGCGCGCGCCCATCTGCGCGACGATTGCGCGGCTCCGCGACTCGAGCGCGCCCGCTCGCCCGGGTTCGGCGCGAGCGACTGCCGATCAGGCGATTGCCCAGTTCATCGAGATTGGCGCGGCGCTCCTCGCCGAAGAGGCCAAGCGCGCGGCCCCCCCAACAGACCCATGAAGAGGCCATCCACCAAGCGTCGTACGTCCAAGCCTCGTCGCGAGTCGGGGGCTGCCCCGGTTACCTCGCTAGCGCGCGTGGTGTACGATAGCTACTCGAGGAAGTTCGATGACGTTCTTTCGCCAAGTCCCCCCCCTCCTCCTCGCCCTGGCCGCCACCGCCTGCACGGCCAGCGAACCGGGCCACGAACCGACCGAGCCGGAGTGCCGCACCAGCGCGCAGTGCTCTGGCGACAAGCCGCTCTGCAGCCAGCAAGGCGCGTGTGTGAGCTTGCCGGCGGGGTACCCGCTCGGGGTGAGCGACGGCAGCCCGCTGTCGGTGTATTTCGTCCCCGTCTACCAGCCGGAGCGCCCCCTCGAGGCGACGGATCTGGCGTTTCATCCCGATCGCCCGAACGAGCTTTGGGTGATCCGGCGCGAGTTCGATAGCTCCAAGCCGTGCGACGAGAAAAACAAGTCCGCCCAGGGCTGCAGCGCCCTCGAAGGGACGCTCGCGGTGGTGTTCGACGCCGGCACGCCGCAGGTCAGCTGGACGACGTTCAAGGATCCGAACGCGTGGCATTTCATGCGGCGCCCGCCGGCGTTGGCGTTCGGCGACGGCGGCACGTTCGCTACCGTAGGCGAGGCGCGCACCGCCAATTTCCTCGATGACCCGGTCGACTACATGGGACCCACGCTGTGGTCCGCGGATCTCTCGAAATTCGCCGTGCAACCCCCCGGCCTGAACGGCTCGCATCTCGACATGGTGCACGCGGCCCCGTTCGCCATGGGGATCGCCCACGAACAAGGCAACGCGTATTGGGTATTCAACGGCCACCACGGCTCGCTCGATCGCTTCGACTTCATGCAGGACCACGGTCCCGGAAACGAGTTCCACGGCGACGCTGCGGTGAAACGCTACGTGACCGGCCAGCTCGCGCGCGTGCCGAACATCCCGAGCCACATGGTGCTCGACAAGACCACTCGCCAGCTCTACGTCGCCGACACAGGCCACGGCCGGATCGTGAAGCTCGGGATCGATTCTGGATCGCCCGGCGCGAAGCTCGTCCCGAACTACGACGAGCTGCAGACGGCTCATGCGGTGGATGGCGCCGCGCTCGTCGAGGTCGTCGCCACCGGCACGCTCACCGCGCCGAGCGGCATCGAGCTCTACCAGGGGTTGCTCTACGTCAGCGACAACGCCACGAGTCGCATCTACGCCTTCGATCTCGACGGCAACCTGGTCCGCCAGCTCGACACCGGCATGCCGCCCGGCACGCTCGCGGGTCTCGCCTTCGGCTCCGACGACCTGTTGTATTTCGTCGATAAGCCCAAGGCCATGGTCTACCGCATCGAGCGGATTCTGTAGTTTTCCCGGGGTCGGCCCCTCGTCATGGCCAGTCCGCGAGCGTCATTGAATCTTGTTGCGCGACTTGTGCAGCACGCGCGTCGCGTCGGTCGCGTCCTTCGCGCCCGGACCGAGCAGGGTGCCGCACATCGTCTTGCAGAGCCATTTGGGACCCTTGAGCTCGAGACCTGGCAATTTGTTGCCTTCGCAGTTGCATTCCCCGCGCTTCTTCAGCTCCTCTACCCGCTTCATCTGGTCGAGCGTGAAGCCCGCGAGCCGCTCGATGTTGGCCAGTGAGACACCGTCTTTCAATTGCCTCGTCGTGCGGGGCTCATTCGCGCCGCCGTCGGGATTGGCGCAGCAGCGAAAGCTGAGGAAGTAGTAATAGAAGTCCTCGGCGTGGGTATAGACCTTGGGCCGGCACTGATTGCGAACGCCGCTGTACCAGGGACCGCCCGTGTTGACCGCGGCGAACTTCGCCTTTCCCGACTCGCCGGCGCAGACCTCGTCGGTGTTGCCGGGCATGTCGTGCACTCCGAAGTCGCTCACGCACTCGGGCTGCGAGCCGCTCGGCACGCCCTTCCACAGTCGAGCGAGCTCGCCGCCGTCCCGCGCGGCCACCTCCTCCATGTCGGGCGAGTCCCACTCGTGATCGCCGTTGCACTTCTGCGGATCGCGCGTGTACCCATAGGGAAAGGGCTTCATCTCTGGCCCTTCGCACGCAAAATTCCACTCGCTCTCGGTGCACATGCGCTTGTCGGCGGCCGCGCACTTGAGCTGTGCTTGGTAGAACGTGTTCATCACCTCGGGCCGCTCGCCCTTCACGTTCGGCCACTCGTAGCGATCGATGCAGTAACGCTTCTTCACCCGCTGGCCGACACAGCGCGTCCCCGGCTTGAACTGCTCGCACACGCGCTTGTTGTTCTGCTTCGCGTACCACTCGACGGCGCAGTCGTGCTCGGCCTCGGTGCAGTACTCGCCCTCGACCAGCACCATGTCGCTTGGGCACGACGTGGGGCCGCCGGCTTCGGGCGCGCCAGCGAGACTCGTGACTGGCCCGACTTCGGGGAGCGCCGTCGCGGCCGCGGCGGGCCCGCTCGAGGGCTCGGTCGTAGGCGCGGGCGGCGGGGTCGGAGGCAGCGCGGTCGGAGGCGGCGCATCGACCATGCGGGCGTCGATCGGGCTCGCGGCGCACGCGACGACGAAGCACGCGGACGAGATCACGAGCGGGACGGCGAGCCGTGGAAGGCGTGAGAGCCCAAGAAGGCGTGCGAGCCCAGGAAGGCGTGCGAGCCCAGGAAGGCGTGCGAGCCCAGGAAGGCGTGCGAGTGAGGCGAGGTGCATGGCCGCGGGACACTCGCAAACGCGGGCGCGAATGACAAGTTCGCAATCTCGCGCTGCGCGACTCGTTCGCTGGCACGAGCGCGTTCGCAGCCTCGTACGGCGCGACTCGTTCGCTGGCACGAGCGCGTTCGCAGCCTCGTACGGCGCTACTCGTTCGCCGGCGCGAGCGCCTTGGGCTTCGTGCCGTGCGTCACCGGATAGCCGCGGCGGATCCACTCGAAGATCCCCTCGTCGATGACGGCCGTGTTCGGAAATCCCGCGGCACGCAGCGAATCCATCACCTGCCCCGAGGCCGCGTGCGGACAACCGCAGTAGGCGAGGATCCAGGTGCCGTCGCGCGGCAGCTTCGCCGTCATGCGGTTCGGCTCGTAGTACGGCACCGGCAAGGCGCCCGGGACGTGCGACATGAGCCAGTCCGACGTCGGCCGCGCGTCGAGCAGCACCATCTTCGCGCCGCGCGCGAGCTCGCGATTGACCTCCTCGGCCGGCACGTAGCGCCCCGCGCGCAACGTCGAGAACTCCGGCGCGGGGCCGGCAGGATTCACGGCGACCTGCTCGAACGACGGCGGCAGCTCGCCCACGCTCGGCCGTTCGTCGACGGTGCGCGTCAGCGAGCGCAGAAACGCCGTCAGGTCGTCGAGCCGCCGGGCGTCGAGGGTGTGACCGAACGCGGGCATCGGTGTCCCCGGCCGGCCGTGCACGATCGCGTGGCGCAAGAAGGCGTCCGTCGCCGACATCAAGAACACGGGGTTGTTCACGCTCAGCGCCTTTTTCCCCTCGCCGCGCGCGCCGTGGCACCCCGCGCATCGCTCCCCGAAGAGCTGAGCGCCCGCGACCGGATCGCCGCCCACGGGCTCGGCCGACAGCGCCAGCGACGGCGCGAGCCGCCAGCTCTCCAGGTACGCGACGAGCTTCTTGATGCCGTCGTGCTCGAGCGGCCCGCCGAACCGCGCCCCGTAGGCCGCCATCGGCGTGCCGATCCGTCCCTGCTCGATGGCCATGTACAGAAATGGAAAGCTCGCCGTCCTCAAGAACTCCGCGTTTCGCAGCTGGCTCGCGTTGTCCGCGGCGTAGCCCTCGCCCTCGGTGCCGTGGCAGAGCGCGCAGTACTTCGTGTAGAGCGCGCCGCCCTCACGCGCGAGCGGATCGCTCGGCAAGGTCGAGGCGTCGCCCACGCCGCTGGCGGGCATCGGCCCGCACGCCGCGAGCCCCGCCGCCGCAAAACGGAGCGCCGCAAAACGGAGCGCCGCCGCAAAACGGAGCGCCACCGCCGTGAGAATTCCCCGCTCGCGCATCGCGCGGCACACTACCGCAGGGGCTCGCTCCGTCAACGGCATGCGCGCAACACGGCGCAGCACGGCATGCGCGCAACGCCGAGGAGGCGTCGCCGTAGGCTCGCTGACGTCTCGGTCAGCGCCAGCAGCCCGCGGGCCGCGCCGGTGCCGCGGGCTCCACGAGACGCTCGGCGATCGGGCGGCGCCGTCGCGGCACGGGGCTTCGTCGCGACGCGAGCCACCGCGCGAGGCGCTGCTCCTCCTCGCCCGTGGCGTCGAGCAGCTCGAGGCCCATGCCGACTCCCGGCGTGTCGTCGGTCGCGCCGCGCGCGGTGCTCACCCGCGCCACCGCCGCGAACAGCATGAGCTCCCGCGCGAGCCCGTCGTCCGGCGCGAAGCACACGACCACCGTCGCGCCCGAGCGCAGCGGCGACGAGGTCGCGAGCCAGATCCCCTCGGTGCTCATCTCGGTCGCGCGGTAGGCGACCGGGTCATCGCCTCGATCGGAAATCACCTCGCACGTCATCGCCACCGAGCGACGGATCGCGCGGCGTGAGCCCGCGGGTGGAGCGGAGCCATTCGACTGCATCACGCCATCGTCTCGCGGCGTCGCCCCACGGGCCAACTAGGTCGCACCTTTGCCTACACTAGGGTGCCTACTTGCCGGTTCGCGCCAACGTGCCAGTTGCCTCTGCCCGAGACGTGGGGCGCGTCCGCGACCGATGACGACGTCCCTCGCGATCCGGGCGATGATGGCGGCGAGCGAAGGTCCGCAGTAGAGGGGGTTGGGCAACAGCCATGTCAGCACCCAGCGAAATCGCCGCAATTCCCGGGATCCCAGGGACCGCACGCGCCCTGTGGGCTCGGCTCTGCGCCGAGGAGCTGGTCCCGGTGCACGGGCTCTTCGACGCGGTGCGCGGCTTCGAGGACAAGCTCTCCCGGCGCTCGCTCGGGCACACGACGATCGATCCCAAGCTCGCTCGCGAGCTCGTCGCGACCACGCAGCGCCTGCTCGGCACGCTCGACGAGACGACGCCCGAGCGCACGCGGCGCCTCGTGCAAGCAGCCGTGCGCTACCTCGTCGTCGAGGACGATGCCGACGGCGATCTCGACTCCATCCTCGGTCTCGACGACGACGCCGAGGTCCTCAACGCCGTGCTCGTGCAGCTCGGCCGCGCGGCGTGGACGGTCCCGATCCCCTGACGTCGCAGCGATTGCCGCGCAGCGATTGCCCCGCAGCGATTGCCCCGCAGCGATTGCCCCGCAGCGATTGCCGCGCAGCGATTGCCCCGCAGCGATTGCCGCGCAGCGATTGCCCCGCAGCGATTGCCCCGCAGCGATTGCCCCGCAGCGATTGCTCCGCAGCGATTGCCCCGCACCCCTGCCCTGCCGCCTAACGTCGGTCCCCGGTTGCCCTCAGCGCAGGCTCAGCCCCTCGCCGACTGGCGGCTTCGGCGCCGCTCGCTCGGCGACGACGCGCTCGAGCACCGCGTGCAGCATGTCGGGGTCGAAGCCGATGACGACGCGCCCCTCGATCGCGAACATCGGCACGCTGCCGCGCGGGTTCAGCTGGCTCAAGACGAACCGCGCGCGCTCGTCCTCTTCGACGTCGAGCTCGACGAAGCGGTAGCCGCCCTCCTCGAGCCACCGTCGCGCCGCGGTGCACACCGGGCACCACGCGGTCATGTACATCGCGATCGGCACGTTGCGGATCTCGCGCTCGAGCGCCGCGTCGGGAGAGCTCTGGCCTGCGTGGCATGCCGACGCGCGCGACGCCGATGCTCCGGCGCACGCCGTCGCGAGCGCGGCGATCATCAGCGGAGCGAGTACCCGTCGTGGCATGAGGAGGCTCGTGTTCATAGGTCGCGAGCTCGCGGCTCACATGGATATGTACGCCCCCGGCGGTCGTGGCGCACGCCATGGCGACCCGCGCGCGACCGTGCCTCATCGCGGTGACGCCGCGCCGCTCGACGCGACGTTTCGCTTCGCGGTCCGGCCGTGCGACCCTCCCGAACGCATGACGAACACCCTCGAGAAGCGCCTCGCGCGCGCCATCCCGTCGCCCGAGGTGGAGCTCGATTTCGAGAGCCCGTGGCAGCTCCTCGTCGCGACGATCCTCGCCGCGCAGAGCACCGATCGCACCATCAACCGCGTCACGCCCGCCCTCTTCGCGCGGTGGCCGACCCCCCAGAGCCTCGCCAAGGCGCCGCGCTCCGAGGTCGAAGACATGGTCAAGGCGACGGGCTTCTTCCGCAACAAGGCCAAGGCGATTCAAGGGGCCGCGGCAGCCATCGTCGCGCTCCACGGCGGCGAGGTGCCGCGCACGATGGAGGCGCTCGTCGAGCTCCCCGGCGTCGCCCGCAAGACCGCGAACGTGGTGCTCGGCTGCGCCTTCGGGCTGCCGTCGGGCATCGTCGTCGACACGCACGTCGGCCGCGTCGCGCGCCGCCTCGCGCTCACCGGCGAGGACGATCCGGTCAAGGTCGAGCGCGATCTCTGCCGCGTGTTTCCCCGCCGCTCGTGGATCGCCGTGAGCCACCGGCTCGTGTTGCACGGCCGACACCTCTGCACCAGCAAGAGCCCCGCGTGCGCCGCGTGCCCGGTGAACGAGGTGTGTCCGAGCGCCGCCGAGGCCCCGATCCGCAGCTGGACCGCGCGCGCCGACGCCGAGGCCGGCACCGTCGCGGCGAGCTCGATCCGCCTGCGTCGCTCGCCCCCGCCGGCCGAAGCCTGAGCCGTCGCCGCGAGCTCGCTGCGACTACGCCGCGTGCCCCCGCCCGCCGAGGCCAGAGCCGTCGCCGCGCGAATGACGCGCCCGCACAAATGAGGTAGCCGGCCACTCATGAGCGAGCCCGTGGCCCCGCAGAATTTCATCGCCGACATCGTCGCGAGCGATCTCGCGAGCTCCGCAGGCTCGGTCCTCGTCATTTCGGGTCCCA
>SXGT01796250.1_pt1 | contig 13363 bp, 10 predicted proteins | sample 3176221 | NCBI WGS metagenome assembly SXGT01 (sample SAMN11356862, study PRJNA531348) | freshwater metagenome | isolation source: freshwater sample F1-120 | place: China: Fuxian Lake, Yuxi | collected 2017-12-25
GCCCTGATGGCAGCTAGAGGCTGAGGTCGGCGTCGACTGTCACGAAGCCATTCTCCGGCCCATCGAGTCGCAAGGCGCCGATCGTGATGCCGAAGCCGCCTTCCGCTCGTTGATGAACAGCTTCGCCATCGCGGTGAGCATCGGCCTGCAGCACGGCGTGCCGCTGGAGAAGTTCGTCGACCAGTTCGTCTTCTCGCGGTTCGAGCCCAACGGCCCGGTCCGCGGCCACGACCGCATCAAGATGGCCACGTCGATCATCGACTACATGTTCCGCGACCTCGCGGTGAACTACCTGGGTCGCAACGACCTCGCGCACGTCGAGGAGGAGCAGCTCCGCCACGACACGCTCCACAAGTCCGGCGAAGAGACGCGCTGGAACGAGGAGGAAGAGGTCGGCGTGCGCAACGTCATGTTGTCGGACACCCCCGTCGACGTGGACGCGGCCCCGGTTCACCCGGGCGTCATGGCCGGCGCCGTCACCGCGGCCCCCGCGGTGCACGCCAACGGCGGCACGCCGATCAAGGTCGCTCCGGCCAAGCTCAAGCTGCAGCTCATCCGCGACGCCAAGGCCCGCGGCTACGAGGGCGACTCCTGCCCCGAGTGCGGCGCGCTCACCATGGTCCGCAACGGCGCATGTCTCAAGTGCGTGAGCTGCGGGAGCACGAGCGGGTGTAGCTGAGCCCCGGGGGCGCCCCGCCGCCCATCGTCGCCGCCGGGGGACACTCCGGCGGCGACGTTCTTTTGGCGACGTTGCTGGGCGGGTCAGCGCAGGCCGATACCGGAGGCGGCGAGCTCCAAGGCGAGCCGTTCGAGCACCGCCCCGCCCCGCGTGGCGCGCGGAAGGCGATACGCTTCCGCGATGGCCCCGCAGTTGCGCCGCACCTACGCTTCCCCGGTCGGGCCCCTGCTGGCGACGCTCGACGAGGGCGGCGCGCTGGTCGAGCTCGGGCGCGCGCGGATCGAGCTGGTGGGCCGGGCGCCGGCGCACCCGACGTTCTCGCTCCTGGACGAAGAGCTCGGTCGCTACTGGGCCGGGGAGGCCGTCCAGTTCACCGTGCCGGTGAACCCGCCCGGCACGCCGTTCCAGCACAAGGTCTGGGCGGCGCTGCGCACGCTCCCGTGGGGCCGCACGCTCACCTACGGCGAGCTCGCCGCGCGTGTGGGTAGCACCGCGCGCGCGGTCGGGCAGGCCAACGGCGCCAACCCGGTCGCCATCGTGATCCCCTGCCACCGTGTCGTCGGTCGCGACGGGAGCCTGGTCGGCTACGCCGGCGGGCTCGACATGAAGCGGGAGTTGTTGCGCATCGAGCGATGCCTGCTCCTGTGAGCGTCGGTGGGCGGCGCGTGGTGCTCTGTGGCGACCCCGGCGTGCCCGCGCTCGGCCCCTCCGGGGCGTCGGCGCACCTGCGCGGCATCGCGCGGGCGCTCGGCGCGCCCATCGTGTGCGTCGAGCCCGTCGACCGTCGCGGATCCGGCGGCGCGAGCGCAGTCCCGATCTACGCGGGCGGGCGCGCCGGCTGGCCGACCTGGGCCCCGCGCCAGGGGCTACGCGAAGTGCGCACCGCGCGGCGCTGCGTGGACCTGGCGGTGCGGCTGCGGCCCGACCTCGTCTGGGAGCGGCACGCGCTCTACTCCGACGCCGGCTGGAAGGTGCACGCGGCGACCGGCGCCCGCTGGGTCCTCGAGGTCAACGCGCCGCTCGCCGAGGAGCGGGCCCGCGCCGGCGTCCTGGCCGACCCCGACCACGCGCGCGGCTGGGAGCGCGACCTCCTCCTCGCCGCGCCGGACGTCGTGGCCGTGAGCACGTGGTTGGTCGACTGGCTCCGCGACCTCGGGTGCACCTCCGTCCGCCACCTGCCCAACGGCGTGGAGGGCCACCGCGGCGACCGGGACCAGACCCGCGACCGGCTCGGTCTCGGCGAAGCGTACGTGCTGGTCTACGTCGGCTCGGGCCGCGCCTGGCAGGGGCTCGACCGGCTCCCGGCGCTGCTCGACCGGCTCCCCCACGCGGTCGGCCTGGCCGTCGGCGACCCCACAGGGGTCCCCGCCCACCCGCGGCTGCGGGCGCTGGGGCAGCTCGACGAACCCGCCGTCGCCGACGTCATCGCCGCCGCCGACGTGGGGCTCGCGCCCTACACGGCCGCCGCGCCCCCGTGGTTCTGCCCGCTGAAGGTGCTGGCGTACCGCGCGCAGGGCACCCCGGTCGTGTCCGCCGACGTCGGCGACGCGCGGGCGTTGGTCGGCGACGCGGGCACCGTGCTCGGGGGGACCGCCACCGACGCGGCGTGGGCCGAAGCGATCGACGCATGGCGCGGGCGTCGTACTTCGCCGGAGGTGCGCACGTGGGACCAGGTGGCGGCCGAGGGGTTGCGGCCCGCGTCGTGAAGGCCGCGCGTTGCGCGCCGGCCACGGCCGCTCGCAGCAGCCGGGCGCGGCGCAACGCCCTTCGGACCCCCTACCCGACCAGGTACAAGAACTCGGTGTTGCGGAGCCGACCGACCGCCCCCACCTTCTCGCCGCGCGGATTGAAGATGCCGATCTGCGCGCCCACGTAGCGCTTGTAGTCGTGCGCGAGCACGCGCACCGGGCCCCGGGCCGCCAGGAGCGCCTCCAGGTCCGGGCGGGCCAGGAAACCCTCGTCGGAGAAGCTCACCACCAGGCGCGGCGCCTGCACCGAAGCCAGCAGGCGGCGCATCGCGTCGAGCGCGGTGCGCCGGCCGTTGAAGGGGCTGTGGCGCGTGCGGCAGTCGACCCGCTTGCACGCCACCCCATACACCTCGGGGCGGTCCCAGCGAACCAGGGTCTCCCAGATGTGATAGTTGGCGTTGTAGCGGTGTTGATTGTAGGGCGGGTCGAGGTAGGCAAGGTCGGCCGGGCGGCCGGCGACCGCGAAGACGTCCTCCTCCGTGGCTTCACCGGCGCCCTCGAGGATCATGGGGAGGCGCAGCCGCAGCGGCCGGTGGGAGCGGGGCGCCCACTGCTTGAGGTAGGCCATCTGGACGCCGGTGGTGCTGTCGACCCGATCCGCGGCCTCCATCAGCGCGACCAGCACGATCGCCTCGAGCTCGGCGGGCAAGCGCATCGCGGCGATCGCGTCGCGCACGGCGTCGACGCGGGCGCCGTTGTGCGGCTGGAAGAACCGGCTGCGCACACAGTAGGTCTCCGTGAACCAGCCCGCACGACCGGGGAGGGCGTCGAGCTCGGCCACGAGCGCCGTGGCCTCGGACCGCCAGCGCCGCGCATCGGCCTGGACATACGCCCGGGCCAGGGTGCCAGCGTACGCGTTGTGGTCGTTGGCGACGACGTGGTAGCCCGCCCCCTTGAGCGCGTGCCCGACGCGCGCGGTACCCGAGAACAGGTCCAGGACGGTCCGCACCTCGCCGAACGACGCCACCGCGTCCAGGATGTGCGGCAACAAGAGCCGCTTGCTCCCCAGGTACTTGACCACTAGGGCGCCGCCGCGTTCGCCTGCCAGGCCCCGTCGGCGGCGGTCCAGACCACGCCGAAGTCGCCCGTGCCGAGGAGCACGTTCGCCGGGCGCCACGCGGCGCCGTCGCGCCACAACCAGCCGTCGTACAGGCCGAACGCCTCCCCACGACGATCGCCGTCGAGGTCGGCCACGCCGAGCGACGTCGCGGGGAGGTCCTCGCGGGCGTAGAGCTCCGGGCACGCCCCGCCCCGCACGACCCGCACCCCGTCGGCGGTGCCGATGAGCAGCTCCGGCAACCCGGCGCCGTCCCGATCGGCCACGACGAGGCTGAGGCCGAGCGCTTCGCCCGGCTCGCCGTACCAGTCGACCCGCGCGGAACCGTCGGCCACCACCGTCCCGCGGGCCAGCTCGGACCACATCCCCACCCGCCCCTGGCCATAGTAGGCCTCGGCGCTGGCCGCCACGAGGTCGGCGTGGCCGTCCCAGTCCAGGTCCAGGTCGCCGGGCGCGTCGGCCAGGGGGAGGGTCAACGTCGTCCACCCGTCGGGCAGCAGGAGCAGGGTGGCGGCGTCATCCAGCGTGGCGCCACCGGCGACCGGGCCCGCGAAGACGGCGACCCGCCGGTGCCCGACCGGGTCGGTCGCGCTCAAGAGCCAGTCGGCCACACCGTCCCCGTCGAGGTCGCCGACGGTGCCGAGCGGACCGCTCCGCGCCAGCCCCACGCCGTCCCCGACGAAGGCCAGCGCGGCCGCCGCGGGGTCGCCCACCGCGCCCGGAGGCAACAACCACGCGGCCGCCGCGGTCTGCACCCCGACCACCGCGTCGCTGCCCCCGGCGTCGCCGACCCAGGCGAGCTGCGTGACGCCGGTGGGGGCCGCGTCGGCCCACACGCCGTAGCCCTGCACCGCGCCGTCCGCGCCGAGCGCCAGCCCGTCGGACGTGCTCGTGCGGGCCAGCCCGACCACCTCGGCGAGCCCGACCGCGAGCGGGGCTTCGAGCGGCAGGTCGGCCGCGCCGTCGCAGTCCTGGTCGATCCCGTCGGCCACGTCGTGGGCGCCGGGGAGCACGTCGGCGTCGGTGTCGTCGCAGTCGCCGTCCGCGCCGCTCACGCCGTCGCCGTCGGCGTCGCACGGGGCGCGGAACAGGCCGGCGCCCGACCCGAGCGCGGCCCCCCCGTCGATGCGCAGACGCAGGTCGGGGACCGCGTCCCCATCCAGGTCGTCGGCGGGGGACAGGTCGCGGTCGCCCTGGAGGTGCGCCGGGAAGGGCGCCTCGCGTACGCCGGGGGCGATGATGCCGGTCGGGGTCTCGACCAGCAGGTCGCCCGCCCCGTCCCCGTCGAGGTCGCCGCCGTCCGCGAGCGCCACCGCTTCGACGGCCAGGGTGGCGCCGTCGTCGAGTCGCAACGGCGTGGTACCGCTCAGCGTCCACACCGCGCCGTCGACGACGGTGAGCTTGCTGCCGAGCCCGGGGTGCGCGGCGTCGGTCCAGGTCGTGCCGAGGCCGGTCGGCGCCGAACTCAGCACCGCCGCGACGAGGCCTGCGCCGCCGGAGTAGGTCTCCATCCCGACGAGGAGCTCGGCGCGGCCGTCGCCGTCGTGGTCGGGCCAGCTCGCGAAGTGCCAGGGGCCGCCCCCGGTGTTCAGCTCGAGGTCCAGCCAGGCGTCGGCGCGCCGGGCGGCCGGCCCGGGCGCCCCCGAGAAGACGAGGGTGTGGCGGTAGTAGCCGACGACGAGCTCGTCGCGACCGTCGCCGTCGAGGTCGGGCGCCACCGCGAGCTGCCCGCCGGGCTGGCCGTCGAGCTCACCGCCTTCGAACCACCCCACCGCGTCGGCGAGCGTGGTGGTCGCGTCGAGCGGCCCGGCGAAGACGAAGACGCGGCCGGAGTTGGGGCCGTCGCCCGTCTCGGCGAACGGGGCGGCGACGACGAGATCTTCGACCCCGTCGCCGGTGAGGTCGCGCCCGGTCGCGAGCTGGCTCCCGAAGGACGGCGACTGGTCGAGCCCGGTGATGCGGACCACCAGCGCCCCGTCGAGGTCGTAGATCGCCACGGCGCCGTCCTGCGCGGCCAGGTCGCTGGCCTCGCCGACGACCAGGGCGGGGGCTCCGTCGGCCAACAGCCGGCCAGCGGCCACCACCTTCGCGGCGCCGGCGACGAACTGCACCCACGGGTCGTCGGTGAAACCGTCGCAGTCTTCGTCGGTGCCGTCGCACGTCTCCGGGCCGACCGGTACGCAGGGTGCGTCGCCCGAGTCGACGGCGCAGTCGGCCACCGCGGGGTCGCCGTCGTCGCAGTCGCGGCCGCCGGCCCCGGCCGCGTGCCACCCGTCGCCGTCGACGTCAGCGGCCCCGCCGCACGCCGTGGGAACGGGGGCATCGGGCAGCACCGCGTCGACATCGGGCTGCGGCGGATCGAAACGACAGGCAGGCGCCACCAGCGCCAAGGCCCAGGCCGCGGAGGCGAAAGCCCGCCGCGACACTGCTACCGGAACAGGACCTGCCAGCCACCACCCTCGCGGGTCATGAGCAGGCGGTACTGCTTGTCCTGCGCGCGGCCGGGGCAGGAGCTCTGCGCGGTCTGCAGGACGACGGTCGCGCGGGTCGCCGACTCGGCAGCCTCCATCGACCACTTTCCGGACTCCTCGCAGTCCACGTCTTCGCCGCCGGCGCTGAGCACCGAGGTGGCCGTCCACGTGTTGCCACCGGAGAACTCCACCTTCTTCCAACTGAAGGAGGCGCCGCCCCCGTCGTCCGGCGAGAACGACTGCAGGGGGTTGCCCATCAGCGCCTCGGCGAACGCGCGCGAAGCGGCATCGCCCGGAACGTCGGCCGCCGGACCGCTCGGCGCCGCCGCCACCGCACCGGCGTCCTGCTTGGGGCAACCGGCGACAAGTGCGAGGGCGAAGCTCAGGACCGTGGCGCGCATGGGGAACTCCATCCGGCCGGACGCTATCCCGACGCCCCCCCTCGGGCCACCCCCGCCGACGCCAGAAGTTCTCCACAGGTATGGATAAGTCGACACCCCGAGCACCTGAAAGCGCGAATCCCACAAAGTGTTGAAATCACTGGTAGAATCTCGTGCTCAAAACTTGAGCACACCGTGAAGAACCCGCCGCGAACCGTGGTGCACCCCCCGCCACGGGGCCACTTCTCCCGGGGGTTATCCATAGCGCGTAGGGACAAGTCCCCGCGCCGCCGGCGCCGCGCGACGGATGGTATGAGGGGGCAACGTGCCGTCCCCTCCGCCTGCGTTCTCCCGGTTGGCGCCGATCGCCTGGTACCTGGCCCTCGCGACCGGGCTGTTGTGGCCGTCGGCCCTCGCGCCGATCGGTGCGGTGCCGGGCGCACCCCGGACCGATCTCGCCGACTCGTTGTGGACGTTCTGGTTCGTGGCGGGCCGGCTCGGGGACGGGGCCCTCCCCGACGCGGTCGGCGGCCTGCTCAACCACCCGGAGGGCGGCGCGTTCTGGCCGGCCGACCCGGTCAACGCCGTGCTCGTCGCGCCGCTGGTCCTCGCGTGGGGGCCGGCGATCGCCTGGGCCGTCGCGGCACACCTGCACGTGGCGGCGTCCGGCCTGGCCGCGCACGCGCTCGGCCGACGGTTCGCGGGCAACGGCTACGTGGCGGGCACGCTCTACGCGGCGGCGCCGATCGCGATGGCCCACCTGCACAACGGGGCGAGCGAAGCGGTCGGCGGCACCACGTGGTTGGCGCTCGCCGCGTTGGCGGCCACGCGCCTTCGCGACGACCCGGGTCCGGGACGCGCGGCGCTGGCGGCGGGCGCGCTCGCGCTGAGCGCCGTCGGGCACGCGTACAGCGGGGCGATGGCCGGCCTCTGGCTCGGCGTGCTGCTGCTCGCGAGCCCCGGCGCCCGCGGGTGGCTCCTGGCGGCGGGCCTCGGGGGGGTGCTCCTGGCCGCGGGTCCCGCCGCCGTGGCCCTGGACCGCTCCACCGCGCGCGACAACGTGGTCGGCATCAAGACCGACAAGGAGCTCGCGACGATCCGGCGGACCATCGGCCCCGCCGATCCCGAGGTCTTCGTCCACCCCGGCGACTTCCGTTCACCCGACTTCCACGAGCTCTCGCGGTACGGCGAGGAGCTCGTCCATTGTGCGTACCTCGGCTGGGTCCCGCTGCTGGCGGCGGCCGCATCGCTGCGTCGCCGCCGCGGAAGCGCGGTCCTGTGGGTCGCCGGCCTCGCCGCCCTGGTCTTGTCGATGGGGCCGGTGCTGGTCGCGGACGGCGGGCCGGTGATCCTGGCCGGGCGTCGCGCGGTGCCGCTCCCGTACCTCGCGCTCGAGCGGCTCCCGGGCTTCGGCTCCTTGTCGCTGGTGTGGCGCCTGGCCCAGCTCACGGCCCTGGCCCTCGCGGTGCTCGCGGCGCGGGCGCCCGGGCGCTCCCCGCGGCTCGCCGCCGCGCTCGTCGTCGCGGCGCTCGCCGAGCTGCGCCTGGCCTCCCCGGCGCGCGCGCTCCCGGGGCACTGGTCCGGCAGCGTCGCCCCCGAGATCACCGCCCTCGCCGCCGAGCCCGACGGCGCGGTGATGAACTACCCGGTGGTCGGCGGTCGGGCGTACCTCTACGAGCAGACCGTGCACCACAAGCCCGTGACCGGCTCGCTCAACTTCCCCAACAACAACGCTTCGCGCAAGGTCTGGAAGGCGGCGATGGAAAACGCGGCCGCCGAACCCGAGACGCTTCGTGCCGCCGTCGAGGCCGCCGCGCGCGAGGCCGACGTGCGCTACCTCGTGGTCCACATCGACGCGCGCGCCAAGGACGACGATCTGCACACCGACGCCGTCGCTGCGATCAAGGCTTCATTCACGCCCATCGCGTCGAGCAGCGCCATCCGCGTGTACCGCTTCTGGTAGGCTGGCCCGACATGGACGACGGCGACATCGTGGAGGGGCTCGGCCCCGCGACCGAGCGCACCTTCCTCGACGGGCGCCTGCCCCAGTGGCGACACGCCGCACGGGGCGTCGTGCTGCCGCCGGGCTTCATCGCCGCCCCGGCGGCGGTGGAGGCCGCGCTCGCGCTCGGCGGCGGCGCCGACGTCCGGGCGGTACCGCAGGGCCGGGTGTGCAGCCCCGGCGCGGCCATCCTCGTTCCGCACGGCGGCGGTCCGGTCGACGCCGGGCGCTGGCAGGCGGCGACCGAGCGGGGGTTCGATGCCAAGGAGCACGAGCTCCCGTGGGCAGGCGAGAAGCTGGTCGTCGCCGACGCCTGGATGTTCCACGTGACACACTGGGTCGACCTGTTGTGGGCGAACCTCCTCGCGCTCGGCCCGTGGTTGTGGGGGGAGCTCTCCGCGCCGTGGCGGGTGGCGTGGGCTGCGATCCGCGCCGGGTCGCTGCGGCCCGAGGCGGTGGCCGGCGGCCTGGTGCGGCGGGGCCCCGAAGCCTGGGTGCACCCCGCCGCCACGGTCGAGTTCAGCGTGCTCGGCCCTGGCGCCCGCATCGGCGCCGGCGCGGTGGTGCGCGGCTGCGTGCTCGGCGAGGGCGCGGTGGTCGAGGAGCTCGCGATGGTCGAGGGCTGCGTGATCGGCGCCGGCGCGAAGATACAGCGGCAGGCGATGGCCAAGTTCAGCGTGGTGGAGTCGGGCGCGGCGCACGCCGGGGTCCTGCAGCTCGGCGTGCTCGGCGCCGGCGCGCAGGTGCGCCAGGGCGCGGTGTGTTTCGACCAGTCCCTCGGCGCGCCCGTGCGCTTCAAGCGCGCCGGGCAGCTCCAGGTGGCCCCGCGCGGGATGCTCGGCGTTTGCGTCGGCCCCGGCGCCTGCCTGGGCCAAGGGGTCCGCGTCGCCGCGGGGCGCGTCGTCCCCGCCGGCGTCACGGTCCTGCCCGACCCCGCGTCGGTCCTGCATCGGGTCGAGCTCCCTGCGGGCGTCCAGCGCGCCCGCGTCCACGACGGCGGCCTCGACGCCGTCTCCGGAGGAGGCGGCGATGCGGTGGGGTGACCCGGTCTTCTCCCTGGTGCTGCTCGGCGGCTACCTCGCCGTCCTGACCATCTTGTGGAGCCTGCTGCTCGCCGGGGTGGGCGCGTGGCACCGACGGTTCGCGCTGCCGACGCCCGAGGCCCCGCCTGCGCTGCCCAAGCTCGCCATCTGCGTCCCCGCGCGCAACGAAGCGCACCAGATCGCCGCGTGCGTGCGCGCCGCGCGCGCGAGCGACCACCCCGACTTCTGCGTGATCGTGGTCGACGACGCCTCCACCGACGGCACCGCCGCCGTGGCCACCGACGCCGCGGGCGGCGACGCGCGGGTGCACGTCGTCGTCGGCACGCCCCCGCCGTCCGGCTGGGCCGGCAAGCCGTGGGCCTGCGCCCGCGCGGTGGCAGAGACCGACGCCCGCCACCTCCTGTTCGTCGACGCCGACGTCACGCTCGCGCCCGACGCGGCCCGGCGTGCGGCCGAGGTGATGGCCGCGCGCAAGCTGGGCCTGCTCAGCCTCTTCGGGTCCTGGCGGCTCGAGTCGTTCTGGGAGCGTGTCGCCATCCCGGTCATCGGCTGGTTCATCCGCGGCGTCACCGACGTCGACGCGGTCAACAGCCCCGGCCGCGCCGAAGCGTTCGCCAACGGTCAGTTCCTCCTCGTCGAGCGCGGGGCGTACGAGGCGGTGGGCGGCCACGCGGCGGTGCGTGCCGAAGTCCTCGAGGACGTCCGCCTCGCCCAGGCCTTCAAGCGCCGGGGCCACGCGCTCGGCCTGTACGCGGCCCCGTGGGCGTTCCAGGTGCGCCTGTACCGCACCCTCGGCGAGATCTTCGACGGCTACTCCAAGAACTTCTACGAGGGCATGGGCCGGCGGCCCCACCTCGCGGTGGCGGCGCTCCTCTTCCTGGGGATCGCCTCGTTCGTCCCCTACTTCCTGCTCCCGGTCGCCGTGGCGGCGCCGCACCTGCTGCTCCCCGGGGTCGGCGCGCCGTGGCCCTGGCAGTTGTGGCTCGGGGTCGTGTGCGGACTGCCCGTGGCGTTCCGCTTTCGGGTCGACCGCGCCGACGGGCGCTCCGGAGCCCTGGCGTGGACCCACCCGCTCGGAAACCTCGTGCTGGCCGGCGTACTCGTGGCCTCGGTCTTGCGCGTGCGCACCACCTGGAAGGGGCGCGTCTTCAACGACGGCAAGGCCGGCTAGGCAAAAACGACGACGCCGGCACGGGGCCGGCGTCAGGTGGAGCGGGAGACGGGATTCGAACCCGCGACAACAACGTTGGCAACGTTGTACTCTACCAGCTGAGTTACTCCCGCGCTGGTGGCCCCCCTTCTAACCGCCCGCCGCGAGGCGTCAAGGGTGCTCGACCGCGCGACCGCGGTCCACGATGCGGCGATTCGATGTCGTCAGACGGCAAAGGTGAGTTTTCGCTCACCGCACCACGTACGTGCTGACGATCGACACGCATCCTGCTACGTTAGGCCGCTACCTGTCCCGACTCGGAGCGTCCCCATGACCGCGTCTCCCCGCTTCTCCATGTTCTCGCTCTTGGCCGCGCTCGCGCTCGTGGGCTGCCCCGACACGCCCACCGACTCGGGCGGCAAGGACTCCAACGACACCGGCGACACCGGCTCCGACTACGTCCCCCCGACCGACGAGGACGGTGACGGCGTCACCCCGAACGACGGCGACTGCGACGACGCCGATCCCACGCGCTACCCGGGTAAGTCCGAAGAGTGCAACGGGATCGACGACAACTGCAACGGCGCGGTCGACGAGGGCCTCGACGACACCGATCACGACGGCATCGCCGACTGCCAGGACACCGAGACGTGCGACGGCGTCGACAACAACGGCGACGGCCTGGTCGACGAAGGCTACGCCGACAACGACGGCGACGGCGTGGCCGACTGCGTGGGCACCGAGGTGTGCGACGGTGTCGACAACAACGAGAACGGGGCCATCGACGAAGGCTACGACCTGGACGGCGACGGCTTCACCGAGTGCGGCACCTCCTCGGTCGATCCCGACTGCGACGACTCCGACCCCTCCGTGTTCCCCGACGCGGGCGAGGTCAGCGGCGACGAGATCGACAACGACTGCGACGGCCTCATCGACGAGGGCGACTGGGCCGAGGGCGACCTCGCCGTCAACGAGATCATGAACAACCCGTTCGACGTGCTCGATCCCGACGGCGAGTACTTCGAGGTGGTCAACATGTCCACGCGCACGCTGGTCCTCAACGGGCTGGTCATCGCGTCGGACTACGACGGCGAGTGGCACCAGGTCACGTCGTCCACGCTGCTCACCCTCGAGCCGGGCGCCTACTTCGTCTTCGCCCCGAACGACAACTACGTCACCAACGGCAATGTGAACGTCGACTACGTCTACACCGACGTGGTGCTGCAGAACGAATCCGACGACCTGAAGCTCCTCGCCGACGGCATCGAGCTCGACGCGATCGCGTGGGACGACGGCGCCACGATGCCCGACCTCCAGGGCGCCTCGATGGGGGTCGACCCGTGGTCCATGGGCTCCACGGGCAACGACGACGTGACCGCGTGGTGCGCCGCCACCGAGGAGTGGGGCAACCCCGGCTCCGACTTCGGCACCCCCGGCGTGGAAAACGAGCTCTGCTCCACCTGGGACCACGACGGCGACGGGTTCTCCGGCGACGACGGCGACTGCGACGACGGCAACGCGGCGGTCTACCCCGGCGCGTTCGAGGCGACCGACGGCCTCGACACCGACTGCGACGGCGAGGTCGAGTCCGCGCCCACCGCCTTGGCCGACTACGACGCCAGCTCGCTGTTGCTCACCTGCTCGCCGCTCACGCTCGACGGCACCGGCTCGTTCGACCCCGACGGCGACCCGCTCAGCTACTCCTGGGAGCTCACCGGCGCGCCGAGCGGCTCGTCCACGAGCACGGCCGACATCGAGAACACCACCGACGCGCAGCCGACGTTCCACCCGGACATCGCGGGCGACTACACGTTCACGCTCACGGTGAACGACGGTGGCACCGACTCGTTGCCGGTCTCCATCACCATTCCCATCGGCGACCGCGGCTACAACACCGCGCCGACGGCGAACGCCGGCTCCGACCAGTCCACCTCGGGCACCACCACCTGCACGCCGATCAGCTACGGCGCCAGCTACGACTGCAACGCCTGCAGCGACTACTACTTCTACCTCGATGCTTCGAGCAGCAGCGACGCCGACGGCGACGAGCTGTCGTACACCTGGGCGGAGTACAGCGACGCCAACGGCATCGCGACGTTGTCGTCCACCGGCGACACCACCGCGCAGGTGTTCTTCGACGATCCGCTCGGCAACTACGGCAGCGCCGACACCAACGAGGTGGTCGTGCAGGTCACGGCGACGGACTGCTACGGCGCCACGTCGACCGACTACGTCACACTGACCTACTCGTGCACGGGCTCCTGATCCCGAGTTGAGGTGTAGCGAGGCAGGGCGCACACGCGCCCTGCCGGTCGCTCCCGCTCCCCCGATGCCCCGCCCACCGACCGGGGCCGGTTCACCAACTCCCTCGCGTCCGGCCGGCTCAAGCCGGCCGCGGCGAGTCCGGCTCGTTGCCCGTCGCGAAGCCCTTTTCGGCCACTTCGGCGCCGGGCATCCAGTGGATACAGGTGACCGGGCACGCCTCGATCGCGTCCTGGATGAGGTCCATCGGGCCGTCCTGCGCGATGGGCGTGGCCTTGGCGTCGGCCGGGAGGAAGAAGACCTGCTCGGTCTGCTCCACGCACGTGCCGCACGAAATGCACTCCCACTGGTCGATCGCCAGCAGTTTCCCGGCAGCCTTCGCGCGGGAGGACTCGTTGTCCACCGGTCCCCAGAACGGCTCGCCGTCGTGGGCGCGGTTGAGGCCTTCCCCGCCGGTGATGCTGCCCGGGTCGCGGCCGTTGGCCTTCGCGCGCGCGATGTAGGCGTCCAGATCGGTGGAGCCGGTGTCCGCGTGCAGGAGCTTGTCGGGGGCGCGGGCGGCGGCGACGGC
>SXGT01292431.1_pt1 | contig 13362 bp, 10 predicted proteins | sample 3176221 | NCBI WGS metagenome assembly SXGT01 (sample SAMN11356862, study PRJNA531348) | freshwater metagenome | isolation source: freshwater sample F1-120 | place: China: Fuxian Lake, Yuxi | collected 2017-12-25
TCGGCGCGGGCGTACCCCTCCTGGCGCGCGTCGAGCCGCGCCCAGCCCGCCAGCCACGCCGCCAGCGCGCGCAGCGGCTCCGGCCCGTCGAGGCGCTCCAGCGCGGTGGCGGCTTCGTCGTAGCGGTGCTGCCGCACCAGGGTCGCCGCCCGGCCGAGCTCGCCCTCCGGGGTGCGGAGGGTCGCGAACCACGCCTCGGCCTCGTCGTCGCGGCCGAGCCCCCACCAACACTCGCCGACCCGCAGCGCCGCGCGCGCCGCGTCGGGCACCCCCGCGTACACCGCGCGACGGTACTCCAGGCGCGCCGCCTCCAGGTCGCCCTCGGCGTACAACGTGTCGGCGAACAGGAGGTCGGGGACCGGGGCGACCACCGCCGGCGGCGGCGCGGCAACGGGCTCGTCGGCGAGCGCGAGGGCCACCCAGCCGATCACGGCCGATGCTCGGGCAAGGTGTCGATCGCGCGGGCCCGGCCGTCGGCACCGAGACACAGGGCGCGACCCGTCGCCGTGTGGCGGCGGGTCATGCGCGCCGCGGCCTCCAGCACCCCGACGACCGGCCCCTCGGTGCGCACCGCCTCCCGCGCGTAGGCCGAGCAGCTCGGCGAGAGCGTGCACGTGGCGCCGTTGGCGCGGGAGAACGTGGCCTCCCACACCGTGAGCCACAGCTCGGCGGTGTGCCCGAGCGTGCCGCGCGGACCGGCGGACGGCGCCGCCTCCGGCGCGCAAGGGGGCAGCGCGAGCGCGGGCAGGACGACCAGGAGCCACATGGTCGCGACGTATCGTGCGCCACGGGGATAGGTCGCCGCATGCTCATCGCCCTCCTCGTCGGTTGCATGGCCACCATCCGGGTCGAGACCGACCTCCCCACCGCCGACATCTACGTCACGCGCAACTACGCCCCGTCCAGCAAGGAGGCCCCCTCCTCGTACCTGGCGCACGGCACCGGCGACCTCCAGATCACCACCGCCTACTGGTCGTGGGACCAGTTCTGGGTCTGGGCGGGCAGCGACCTGGCCCAGGCCAAGGTGGTCATGGTGCAGAACAACGTGAAGGTCGGGCCGGTCATCGCCGCCATCCTGTGCGGCGTGTGGCCCGTGGTGTGGGCGTGGGGTCCGGACGATCAGCAGGTGATCCGGATCAAGCTCAAGGAAGTTCGCGAGTCCTGATACATTCCCCGGATGCTCCTGCTCCTCGGCCTCGCCTGCACCGAACCGGACGAAGGGCCGCGGCCCGGGCGCCGCCCCGCCGAGACCGACACCGCCGACACCGGCGACACGGGCGACAGCGGCGACACGGCCGACACTGCAGCCCCCGGCTGCGGCAACGACGTCCGGGAGTCCGCCGAGGAGTGCGACGGTACCGACGCCGAAGCGTGCCCCGGCCGCTGCGCGTCCACCTGCCAGTGCCCGTCCAGCGAGGCCTCGACGGCGCTGGAGTTGGTGATGATCGACGTGTGGCAAGGCGACGCGCTCCTGGTCACCTCCCCGGCGGGCTTCACGATGCTGGTCGACTCGGGCGAGGACGCGGTCGCCGGCCCCCTGGCGCGCGCGCTCCGCACCTGGGCGCCGGGGGGCCTCGACTACACCCTCGTCAGCCACCAGCACGCCGACCACATGGGCGGCATGGGCGTGGTCCTGACCGATCACCCCGAGGTGGGCCTCGCCTGGGACGGCGGCGGCACCGCCACCACCGACGCGTTCGACGACTACGTCGCCGCGGCCGGCACCCGTCGCACCACGATCGTCGCGGGCCAGACCTTGGACCTCGGCCCCGACCTCGTGGTCGAGGTGCTGCACGCCGATGTCGGCGCCACCGAAAACGAGAACTACAACTCGGTCGTGCTGCGCCTCACGCGCGGCGACACCACCCTGCTCCTCGGCGGCGACTGCGAGTCGGAGGGGTGCGAGCGGTTCTTCCGCCCCGGGCCGATCGACGTCTACAAGGTGCACCACCACGGCTCGTCGGACTCCACGGCGGGGCCGATGGTCGAAACGATGGCGCCGAGCGTGGCGCTCATCAGCGCCGGCGCCGGGAACGACTACGGCCACCCCCACGCCGAAACGCTCGACCTGCTCGCGGCGGCGGGCGCCCAGGTCTGGCGCACCGACCAGGACGGCAGCGTGGTGGTGACCACCGACGGGGTCGCCGTCGCCGTCGAGGCCGTCGGGCGGTGAACGACCACCCGCCGCGGCCAGGATAGGCCCCGCGCGTGGCCCCCTCGACGCGCTGGATCTTCGCCCTGACGCTCCCCCTCCTCGCGGCGGGCTTCGCCCTGGCCCGCGGCAAGAAGGCCGCCGAGCGCGAAGCCGCCGAGGTCCCCGCCCCGGTCGAGCCTGCGCCGGCGCCCGCGCCGCCGCCGCCGCCGGCACCGGCGTTGTTTCCCGGCGCGCTCCCGATCGTCGTGGACTCCTTGCCGCCCGGCCTCGCGTCGTTGTCGGCGCAGACGTGCAACGGCTGTCACTGGGCCGCCCACGACGCCTGGGCCAGCTCGGCGCACGCCCACGCGTGGGCCGATCCCGGCTACCAGGCCGCGCTCCAAGGCGCGGGCGGCTCCACCGCGTGCCTCGGTTGCCACCTCCCGGTCGCCTCGCAGCACGCCGAGCTCGCCGCGGGCTACGTCGGCGACGACCTGTCGCGGCCGCGCCTGCAGCCCAACCCCGCGTTCGACGCGTCGTTGATGTCCGAGGGCGTCACGTGCGTCGCCTGTCACGTCCGCGACGGCAAGGTGCTCGGCACCCACACGTCCACGTCGTCCCCCCACCCCGTCGTGGTGAGCGAAGAGCTGGGCAAGAGCGAGCTCTGCGCCACCTGCCACCAGTTGAGCTGGCCCGAAGCCGACCGCCCGTTCTACGACACCTACGGCGAGTGGAAGGCCAGCGCCTACGCCACCGCGGGGGTGCAGTGCCAGGACTGCCACATGGCGCCGCAAGCGGGCGCGCCGCAGCCGGGGCAGGTCGGGGTCGTGCCCGCGCACCGCTCGCCGACCACGATCCAGCGTGCGCTCACCACGTTGGTCACGCTCCCGGGCGCGAGCGTCACGCGCGGGCAGCCGCTCGACGTCGGCCTGGTCCTGCTCAACACCGGCGCCGGCCACACCGTGCCCACCGGCAACCCCTTCAAGAGCTGGAGCGTCGAGGTCGTCCTCTTCGACGCCGCCGGGAAGGAGCTCGCGCCGGCCCAGAAGACGGTGCTCGCGCGCACGGTCGAGGCGGCGTCGCCGTGGCGCACCACCGCCGACGACCGGCTCCCGGTCGGCGGCAAGCGCGAGTTCACCGCCCGCTTCGTGCCCAACGCCAAGGGCGCACCGGGCCTCGGCGCGGTGGTCGTTCGTGCGGTCCGGGGGGGCGCCGTTACCGAATTGCGCCGCGTTCCGGTGCAGGTGCGCTGAGCCCGCGCACCCCGTGCGACCCGACGGGAGCCCCGCGCCGACGGTCGCGATCCCGCCCGTGGTACCATGCCCGGATGCGTCACCCCGCCTGGATCTTCGTGCTTGCGGCTTGTGCTCCCACCGAGGCGCCGGCCCCCGACGCGTGGCAGGCCCGGGTCCGAGCCGACCTCGCGGTCGCCGCCACGACGATCGATCCGGCCACGCGCAGCGCCACGTTCCCGGCGCTGCAGATGTCGGCGCGCTTCCTCACCGGTGGCGCCCGCGTCCGCGGACCGCACGGCGAGCTCGGCCTCGCGCTCGGCGCCTGGGGCCGCGCCGGGAGCGAGGTGGCCCTGCCCGAAGTGGAGCCCGAGGTGGGCGCGCCCCTCCCCGGCCTGCGCCTGCCCGACGGCACCCCCACGCGTCGGCTCGACTACCCCCATGACGGCCTGACCGAGTGGTTCGCGGGCACGCCCGAAGGCGTGGAGCACGGGTGGACGGTCGAGGCCCCCCCGGTGGGCGACGGCCCGCTGCGGTTCCGCTTCCGCACCGACGCCACCGTCGTCGACGGCGACGAGGACGGCCTGCTGCTCCTGGATCCCGACGGCGGTGCGTGGCGCTACGAGGGCGTCTTCGCGTGGGACGCCGACGGGGAGCCCTTGCCGGCCGCGCTCACCTGGGACGAGCACGGCCCGCTGCTCGAGGTCGACGACGCCGGCGCCGCCTGGCCGATCGACGTCGACCCCGTCCTGTCCACCGCCAGCCCCACGCTCACCGGGCCGTCGTCCGGCTCCCAGTTCGGCGCCGCGCTGGCCTCGGCGGGCGACGTCAACGGCGACGGTTACGACGACGTGATCGTCGGGGCGTGGAAGGCCAGCTCCAACGCCGGACGGGCCTGGGTGTACCACGGCTCCGCGAGCGGGCTCTCCTCCACCGCCACGACCACGCTGAGCGCCGGCAGCGGCTACTACTACTGCGGGTACAACGTCGCCGGCGGCGCCGACGTCAACCACGACGGGTACGACGACGTCGCGATGGCCTGTGTGTACGCCTCGGGCGTGGTGCAGGTCTTCCACGGCAGCGCCAGCGGCGTCTCCAGCACCGCCGCCGTGACGCTGAACACCGGCGGCTCGGTGCGCTTCGGGTACGGCCTCGCCGTGGTGCCCAGCCTCGACGCCGACGAGTACGCCGAAGTGCTGGTCGGAGCACCGGCGCACTCGTCGTCCAAGGGGCGCGTGTACGTGTACGAAGGGTCCGCGTCCGGCACCGACTCCTCCGCGGCGACCACCCTCGACGGGGCGTCCTCCAACTCGGCGTTCGGCGCGGCCATCGCCAGCGCCGGCGACGTCGACGCCGACGGCTACGGCGACGTGGTGATCGGGGCGCCCGACTACTCGGCGTACACCGGGCGGGCTTCGGTGTACTACGGGTCGGCCGGCGGCCTGTCGTCGAGCGCGGTGGACCACCTCGCGGGCACGGCGCTCAGCCGCTTCGGCAGCATGGTGGCCGGCGGCGGCGACGTCGACCACGACGGCTACGACGACGTCGTCGTGGGCACCAACGCGACCGCGGGCGGCCGGGTCCAGGTGCACCACGGCAGCACCGCGGGGATCGACAGCGCCGCGACGACCACCCTCACCGACGCGGTCGCCACCGGGTACGGCACCGCCGGTGCGCTCGGCGACTTCGACGGCGACGGGTACACCGACCTCGCCGTGGGTGCCTACGGCGTGGCCGAGGTCTACACCTTCCCGGGCGGCACCGCGGGCATCAGCTCCACCGCCGACACCACGCTCGCGCCGAGCGGGGGCGGCGAATTCGGCCGCGCGCTCGCCGCTGCCGACGTCGACGCCGACGGCGAGGCCGACCTGGTGGTGGGCGACCCCGACGATTCGACCGGGTACGGCGAGGTCACGGTCTACGCCGGCTACGGCGCGGCCACCTCGTGCGCCGCCGACACCGACGGCGACGGGTTCGCCGCGGCCGACGGCAGCACGGTGGCGTCGATCGACGGCGACTGCAACGACGCGGGCGAAGCCGCCACCGGGGCGCCCGCCACCGACTGCGACGACGGCGACGCCGCCATCAACCCCGACGCCACCGAGGTCTGCGACCCGGCGGACACCGACGAGGACTGCGACGGCACCGCCGACGACAGCAGCGCCAGCGGCACGGTCCCGGTCTACGCCGACACCGACGGCGACGGCTACGGCGACGCGGCGTCGACCGGCATGGCGTGCGAAGCGAGCGCCGCGTGGTCGCTCCTCGACACCGACTGCGACGACACCGACGACACCGTCCACCCGGGCGCGACCGACACCCCCGGCGACGCCGAGGATCAGGACTGCGACGGCGCGTGGGACTGCTACGTGGACGCCGACGGCGACGGCGCCGCGGGGTCCTCGACCGTCGCGAGCGCCGACGCGTCGTGCGCCGACGCCGGCGAAGGCACCGCCGCCACCGACTGCAACGACGCCGACGCCGCCGTGCACCCGGGGGCCACCGAGGTCTGCGACGCGCTCGACACCGACGAGAACTGCGACGGCAGCGCCGACGGCGCCGATGCCTCCGGCGCGGTGGCGTTCTACACCGACGCCGACGGCGACGGCTACGGCGACGCCGCCTCCTCCACGCTGGCGTGCGAAGCGGGCGCGGGCACGAGCGTGGACGGCTCCGACTGTGACGACACCGACGCCGCCGTCCACCCGGGCGCCATCGAAGCCTGCGGCGACCCCGACCTGGACTGCGACGGGCTGACCGGCGACGACGAGCCGGACATCACCGGCACCTCGACGTGGTACGCCGACGCCGATGGCGACGGCGCGGGCGACGCGTCGGGCACGGCGGTGGAGGCGTGCGCGGCCCCCGCCGGCCACCTCGCCGACGCCACCGACTGCGACGACACCGACGCCACGGTGTACCCCGGGGCCACCGAGACCACGGCCGACGGGGTCGACCAGGACTGCGACGGCGGCGACACCTGCTACGCCGACGCCGACGGCGACGGCGCCCGCAGCGGCACCACCGTCGCGAGCCTCGACCTGAGCTGCGCCGACGCCGGCGAAGCCGACGCCGCCGCGGCGGTGGACTGCGACGACGGCGACCCCACCGTGTCCCCGAGCGCCACCGAGACGGTGGGCGACGGGGTCGACCAGGACTGCGACGGGGGCGAGCTGTGCTACGCCGACGTCGACGGCGACGGGGTCGCGGGCGCCACCACGGTGGCCTCGTCCGACCTCGACTGCGCGGGCTCCGGCGAAGCCGACACCGCCGGCGACGATTGCGACGACGGCGACCCCACCGTGTACCCCGGCGCGTTCGAGGTGACCGGCGACGAGCTCGACCAGGACTGCGACGGACGCGAGTACTGCTACGAAGACGCCGACGACGACGGGTACCGCCCCGACGCCATCTCCGAGGTGTGGAGCACCGACACCGACTGCGCCGACGCCGGGGAGGCCCCCTCCGGCACCCCCGAGGGCGACTGCGACGACGCCGACGCCGCCTACAACCCGGCCGCCACCGAGTCGGACTGCACCGACCCGGCGGACTACAACTGCGACGGCTCCACCGGCTACGACGACGCCGACGGCGACGGGTGGGCGGCGTGCGAAGAGTGCGACGACGCCGACGCGGCGGTCAACCCCGACGGCAGCGAGGTCGCCGGCGACGCGGTCGACCAGGACTGCGACGGTACCGAGCTCTGCTACGTCGACGCCGACGGCGACGCCCACCGGACGCCCGGCGGCGAGACCACCGCCAGCGCCGACGTCGCGTGCACCGACAGCGGCGAGGCCGGCGCCGACGCCCCCGCCGACGACTGCGACGACGCCGCCGACGCGGTCTTCCCGGGGGCGCTCGAGTCGGTTGCCGACGGCGTCGACCAGGACTGCGACGGGGGCGACACCTGCTACCTCGACGACGACGACGACGGGTGGCGCCCCGACGCCACGAGCACCCCCGCGAGCGCCGACCTCGCCTGCGACGGCCCCGGCGAAGCCACCGCCGGCGACGGCGTGGGCGACTGCGACGACGCCGATCCGGCGTTCCACCCCGGCGCCGACGAGGCCGACTGCACCGACCCCGCCGACTACAACTGCGACGGCTCCACCGGCCAGGACGACGCCGACGCCGACGGCTGGGTGGCGTGCGAAGACTGCGACGACGCGCTGTCGAGCGTGAACCCCGACGCCACCGAGGTGTGCAACGAGCGCGACGACGACTGCGACGGCGCCGCCGACGAGGACCCGGCGGACGGCACCGTCTGGTGGGTCGACGGCGACACCGACGGGTACGGCGACCCCGCCGAGCCCCGGCTCGACTGTGCCCAGCCCGACGGCACCGCCGCCAACGACGACGACTGCGACGACGGTGCCGCCGGGGTCCACCCGGGGGCCACGGAGGTTCCCGACAACGACGTCGATGAAGACTGCTCAGGGGCCGACCTGGTCGACACCGGCACCGACACCGGCGACGACACCGGGGACCCGGCCCGCACCGGCGGCCTCTTCGGGGGCTGCGCGAGCGGCGGAGCGTCGACCGCGGGGGCGGCGGCGATCGCCCTGGGCCTGGCCGCCGCGCGGCGCCGGGCGATAGATCGTCGGGCATGATCTTCGCCTTGATCAGGGATTTGGCTTTGCGCAGCAGCAGTTCTTCAGCTTCGGTGCCAATATCTTTTGCGGCCAGCCAGCTGATCTCGGCTGTTTCCTCGCGCGCGTTTTCAATGATGGCAATGGCGCCGCGCACATTTGTGTTGGCGGCATACACGCGGGCAGCCGGCGCCAAAAAGCGCTGGAAGCCACTCGTGCCGTACGCATGCATCATCTCCGCTCCGCGCTGTTTTCCCAAACCTATCACCTCCCGGAACCATGTAATTATGATAAACGTGCGAATCGACACGCACGCCGGGGCCGCCCGGTGCGTGATATTGCGTGATGCGCCCGGCGGAAGGCGTGAGCTTGTAAGCGTCTTCCGCGTTGATGCGGCATTCGATGGCGTGCCCTTTGAATACCACATCTTTCTGATCGATGGACAACGCATGACCGGCGGCGACATTGATTTGCGCTTGCACCAGATCGATGCCGGTAATCGCTTCGGTGACCGGGTGTTCCACCTGAAGCCGCGTATTCATTTCAATGAAATAAAATTCATTGTTTTCGAATAAGAATTCGAACGTGCCGACGCCCCGGTATTTGATGCGGCGGCAAGCATCCGCACAGCGCTCGCCGATTTTGTTGCGCAATTTTTCCGGGATGCCGGGTGCGGGTGCTTCTTCGAGAATTTTTTGATGGCGGCGTTGCATTGAGCAATCTCTCTCGCCCAAATGCACGGCATTGCCGTGCTCGTCGACCAGTAGTTGGAATTCGATATGGCGCGGATTTTCCAGAAATTTTTCCGCATAGACGATGGGGTTGCCGAATGCCGCTTGTGCTTCGTTGCGCGTCATGATGACGGCGTTGGATAATGCCGCTTCGGTATGCACCACGCGCATACCGCGCCCGCCGCCGCCGCCGGCGGCTTTAATGATGATCGGATAGCCGATGTCTTTGGCGATTTTTTTGATTTCGTCGATGTTTTCAGGCAATGCGCCGTTCGAACCCGGCACGCAGGGAACGCCCGCTTTGATCATGGCGTTTTTCGCGCTGACTTTGTCGCCCATCAGGCGAATCGTTTCAGGGCGCGGGCCGATGAATACGAAACCGCTTTTTTCCACAACTTCGGCCAAATCGGCGTTCTCGGATAAGAAGCCATAACCGGGGTGCATCGCTTCCGCAGCGGTGACTTCCGCTGCGCTGATAATGGCCGGGATATTCAAATAACTTTGCCCGACAGGCGCCGGGCCAATGCATACGGATTCATCGGCCAGCATGACGTATTTTGCTTCCGCATCGGCTTCGGAATGTACCGCGACGGTTTTGATGCCCATCGCACGGCAAGCGCGTTGAATTCGTAATGCAATTTCGCCGCGATTGGCGATAAGGATTTTTTCAAACATGGTTATCTGATTTCTATTCAGATCGTTATTGAATAACGAATAAAGGTTCGCCGTATTCGACCGGATGCCCGTTTTCGCGCAAGATCGCTTTAATCACACCGCTTTTATCGGCTTCGATTTCGTTCAGCAATTTCATTGCTTCGATGATGCACAGTGTGTCGCCCGCCTTAACGGATTGGCCGACCTCGACAAACGGGGTTGCGCCGGGTGAGGCGGAACGGTAGAAAGTGCCTACCATGGGCGATTTAACGATATGCCCATCCGGGACTGAGTTTTGAGCGGAAGATCCGGTTTCTTCGGTTTTATCGACCCCGGGCGCTGATGCATGCTGCTGCGCGGGCGGCATGATGGCAGGCATTGCGGATGGCATAAATGCATAATTCTGCACCCCGGAACCGGATTTGCTGATGCGAACTTTTTCCTCGCCTTCGGTAATTTCCAATTCCGCAATGCTCGACTCTTCAACCAGTTCAATGAGCTTCTTCAGCTTTCTTAAATCCATATTCAATCCCCCGAGACATTGTCTCGCTTACGATAGAGTTAGACGATCAAAATAAAATGAATGAAATTGCAACCGACACCGAATTAATGGGAGGTCATCGCATATTCGAGCGCCAATTCATAGCCTTTTGCGCCCAAACCGCTGATGACGCCGATCGCCAAATCTGAAAAATACGAATGATGGCGAAAAGGTTCGCGGGAATAAATATTCGACAAATGGATCTCGATAAAAGGCAGATGAACCGCTGTCAATGCATCGCGCAAAGCGACGCTGGTATGCGTGTACGCTGCCGGATTAATGATGATGAAATCCGTTCCGTCACTCATGGACTGTTGAATGCGATCAATCAAGGCCGATTCGGCATTGCTTTGAAAGAAATTCAGCTTAATGTCGGTATGTTCGGTTAATCGGGCTAAATTTCTGTTAATATCCTGCAAGGTAGTGTCGCCATAAATCTCCGGTTCGCGTTTACCCAGCAAATTCAAATTGGGACCGTGAACAATCAAAATATTTTTTATCCTTGCATTTTTTGAATCCATTGGTGAATTATGGACTGTTATACTGAAAATGTACAGATTTTTGACGAATTTCGCCGAACTTATCGGGAATTTGTTTGAAAATTGAAACAAAAATAATGCGAGTACCCGATATTTTTTGCTAAGAGTCGCTGAATCATTCAGTGTTTCCTTAGACAGTGCATTGATCGATCTTTTCTCCAATAGTTCGTAAAAAAATCCCGCTTTTAAAAAATCCCCTATTGTATTCGTGGGGATTAAAGTTCACACTCCGAATGGGGTTTTTATTATTTTGCAATCCATAACCCTTCCTCAGATTCTCTTCGAGGATTAATCCGAGAAATCCATTAGATAAGGAAGAGTCACATGAAAAATAGCTTTAACTCGATATTGCAAGGAACGATCAGTTTGTTTTTCCTCGGATTCAGCAGTTGGGCCAGTGCTGAATCCGCGCCGGTTTTAAGTGAAGCGCGTGTGGTAGCGCAATATAATTACATCATTCACATTTTGGCGATGTTGCTGATTGGATTTGGTTTTTTAATGGTTTTTGTGCGCCGCTACGGTTTTGGCGCGGTAACCGGCACTTATTTGGTCGTGGCGGTCGGTCTCCCTCTTTATATTTTGTTACGCGCCAACGGTATTTTCGGCCATCAATTATCGCCGCACACGCTCGATGCACTGTTGTTTGCCGAACTGTCCGTGGCAACGGCGTTGATTGCCATGGGTGCGGTACTGGGGCGATTGCGTGTTTTTCAATATGCTTTATTGGCATTGCTGGTGGTGCCGCTGTATCTGCTGAATGAATGGTTGGTATTGGACGATGCCATCGGCTATACCACCGGATTTCAGGATTCCGCCGGTTCGATTGTGATCCATGCGTTCGGCGCTTATTTCGGCTTAAGCATGTCGCTGATTTTAACCACTGAATATCAGCGTAGCAAACCGATTGAGTCGGATCATACGTCCGATCGTTTCGCGATGTTGGGTTCGATGGTGCTGTGGTTGTTTTGGCCAAGCTTTGCCACCGCGTTGGTGCCGCTGGAAAATATGCCGCAAACCGTGGTCAATACGCTGCTCGCGTTATCCGGCGCGACAATCGCCACTTATTTCCTCAGCTCCAAATTGCACGGCGGCAAGACCTCAATGGTCGATATGGCCAATGCCGCATTGGCGGGCGGTGTGGCAATCGGTTCGGTATGCGATGTGGTGGCGCCTGCCGGAGCATTCGGTATCGGCTTGCTCGCGGGAACGGTTTCTGTGCTGGGTTATGTTTTCTTGCAGCCGATACTCGAATCCAAATTTAAAATCGTGGATACCTGCGGCGTGCATAACTTGCACGGCATGCCCGGATTGTTGGGCGGCCTCAGTGCGTTTCTGGTGGTTCCGGATATCGCGATCGCACAATTCAACGGTATCGTGATTACGCTGTTCATTGCCATTGTCGGCGGACTGATTGCCGGTGTTATCGTCAAAGCGACCGGCACCACGCGCGAACCGTACGAAGACAGCGTGGAATTTACGCACTTGGCCGGCCCCGAAACGGAAAACCTGCCGGAACAGTTGCAAACGCGCATGGAAGCGTTGGAAACCCGGGCCGCTGCGGTAAAATCGCAACCGCCGGTTGAATCGCCCGAGACCAAAGCGTTAATCGCCAGACTCGAATCTCGCCTGATGTTGCTGGAAGCCAGGGCCGCCGCTCAAGCGACTTATCCTGGCGAAGAAAAACCGGAATCTCAGGGCTGATCGTTCGGATGGACCCCCGGTGCTTGCACCGGGGCGTACCTCAGCGTTTTTTTCGTTTGGGCGGCGGATTGACCGGTTTATTCGGTTGCCGCGCAGACCAGATCAGTGCCGCGATCCCCGCCAGAATCATCGGAATGGATAGCCACTGCCCCATGGTAACGCCCAGCGTCAATACCCCCATGAAACCGTCTTCCGGTTCGCGGAAGAATTCGGCAAACGAGCGCAACACGCCATAGCCGATCATGAACATGCCGGTAACCGCACCGGTTGCACGCGGCTTTGCGGAATAAAGCCAAATAAAAGCAAACAACACCATACCTTCGAGCGCGGCCTGATAAAGCTGCGACGGATGGCGCGGCAGTTCGTCGACGTATGGAAACACCATGCCCCACGGCATGTCGGTGGGGCGACCCCACAGCTCCGCATTGATGAAGTTGCCGATACGGCCTGCGCCCAAACCGGGCGGAATCAACGGAATGACGAAATCGGTAACCGTAAGCCAGGACAATTTATATTTGTGGGCAAGGATAACCATCGCGGCAAACACGCCGAGAAAACCGCCGTGAAACGACATGCCGCCTTCCCAAACGGCGAATATTTGCAGCGGATGCTCCAGGTAATAGCCGAGCTGATAGAACAGCACATGCCCTAAACGCCCGCCCAGAACCACGCCCAGCATGCCATAGAACAGTGCATCGTCAAGCATTTCATGGGTGAAGGGGCCTTGCGGATTGCGATTGATGCGATAGCGGCCCAAAAGCACAAACAACGCAAAGCCGAGCAAGTACATCAATCCGTACCAATGCACGGATAAGGGACCAAGCGAGATGGCAACCGGATCGATTTGCGGATGAACGAGCATAGTTTCGGCCTTATTTACGGTAAAATATCGATCATTATAGCAAGTGCATTAATGCGCACTGCGGTGCCGATCGACTTTTTTCTCATCAGGAGCAAGCATGCCAGACAACAAACGTAGCCAAGCGATTACCCAAGGCGTACAACACGCCCCCAGCCGCGCCATGTTGCGTGCGGTGGGATTCACCGACGGGGATTTCGACAAACCCATCGTCGGCGTGGCCAACGGCTATTCCACCATCACCCCGTGCAACAAGGGATTGAACGATTTATCCATCAAAGCCGAGGCCGCGTTGCGCAAGGCCGGTGCGATGCCGCAAATGTTCGGCACCATCACGGTATCGGACGGCATTTCGATGGGCACCGAAGGCATGAAGTATTCA
>SXGT01951490.1_pt1 | contig 13362 bp, 12 predicted proteins | sample 3176221 | NCBI WGS metagenome assembly SXGT01 (sample SAMN11356862, study PRJNA531348) | freshwater metagenome | isolation source: freshwater sample F1-120 | place: China: Fuxian Lake, Yuxi | collected 2017-12-25
CTGTACCTGAGGGTCGTAAGAGTACCCGCCCATCGCCTTTCAATTTTGTGCGCAAACCATCTACAGCCTCTAAAACACGCTTGTTTTTTGCAAGAATCGCCGCATTATCCGTTTTTAAATTAATTAACGTTTGCGGCAATAAGGTAATCCCTACACACAACTGCTGTAACGTTTTTTCTTGTTTCACCATAATGGCCAAAACTTGTAATGCGGCGACAATACCATCACCCGTCGTTGTTTTATCGAGGCATACAACATGTCCTGAAGATTCTCCTCCAATTTTCCAATCGTTCTCTTTCAGTGCCTCCAATACATAACGGTCACCCACACTGGTGCGCAAAAAAGGTACGCCCATCATGGTGATTGCTTTTTCTAAACCAAAATTACTCATTAATGTACCAACCACCCCCCCACTCAGCACGCCTCTTTGTTGCCGGTCTCGAGCAATGATATAAATAATCTGATCACCCATGATAAGCTCACCCTGGGCATCTACCATCACAACGCGATCACCATCCCCATCTAGACCGACACCGACGTCAGCACCCGTTTCAATGACCTTTTGGCGCAACAGCTCGGGCTCGGTTGAACCACAACCTTGATTGATGTTAAAACCATCCGGTTTGTTCCCAATAGTAATGACATCTGCGCCCAACTCAGCAAAAACATTCGGTGCAATATGGTAGGTTGCTCCATGTGCACAATCAACGACTATTTTGAGCCCTGATAACCGTGTTAATGATGGGATTGTCGATTTGCAAAATTCAATATAGCGGCCTGGCGCATCATCTATACGCTTGGCTTTCCCTAACATGGCAGAAGATACTGTTTGTAATTTTTTCTCTATTTCCGCCTCAATTTTTAACTCAGCTTGGTCCGGTAATTTACTACCATCGGCCGCAAAAAACTTAATTCCGTTGTCCTCAAATAAATTATGAGAAGCACTGATAACGATCCCTGCATTTGCACGCAATGTTTGCGTTAGATAAGCAATAGCCGGGGTTGGCATGGGACCAAGCAGTCTAACATCAACACCCGCTGCCGATAGGCCTGCTGCTAATGCAGACTCCAGCAGATAACCTGATACACGCGTATCTTTTCCAATCAGTACTTTTTTTCGTTGACCATTTGCCAGGACGCGGCCCACCGCCCATCCCAATTTCAGCACAAATTCAGGATTGATGTTGGATAAACCGACTTGCCCACGAATCCCATCCGTACCAAAATATTTACGTTGCTTCATCCTTCCGACCTCACCTTATTTTTTTCTTCCCTGTTTCTAAACGACTCCCTCTCTTCTAGCAAAGACAACAGTGCATGAGAAGAGGATCCGACAATCGCATGGATCATTTGTAGCGCTTGGCTGGTTGCAGCGACATCATGTGTTCTAATGATGGATACGCCTTGCAATGCAGCAAGGACTGCTATCGCTAATCCGCCAGGTAATCGCTCTAAAACGGGCTTCTGCAACACGGCACCGATTGTACTTTTACGTGACACCCCGAGCAATAAGGGAAGGTTGTGATGCTGAAATTCTCTTAGCCTATTCACAATGCTTAAATTATGGGGCACCCATTTCCCAAAACCAAACCCTGGATCAAGTATTAAATGCTCACGGGGTATTCCTGCCTGCAAACAAACATGAATACGTTGCAGAAAAAAATCATTGATTTCATCAACTATATCCCTGGAATAATGCGGATTGTTTTGCATCAGCTGAGGAGTACCCTGCATATGCATCAGACATACCGGGACCTTTAAACGACGAGCTACGGCCAAAGAGCCAACACCGGTTAGTGCACTAATATCATTAATTAATGTTGCACCAGCCATGACGGCCGCTTCCATTACTTCGGCCTTACAAGTGTCGATAGAAATACATACATCACTTGCTGCTCGAATGGACTCAATAACGGGTATCACGCGTGCCAACTCCTCAGCACATGAAGCAGGTTCTGCCCCGGGCCTTGAGGACTCCCCACCGATATCAATGATATCGACACCCTCTACTATCATTTCCTCAGCGCGACGTGTCGCGTGCCCTCTATCTAGAAAACATCCCCCATCAGAAAATGAATTAGGCGTAATATTCAACACCCCCATGATCAATGGTTTGCGTAGATAGTTCAATGATTGTACGGTTGGGACAACGGACTGATGACACCAATGATGAAATTGCTTGCTATTCACTCACTTCTCACACTATTACACCCGATCTTTCGTCCATTCGTTAGAATGGTTGATTTGCAAGCACCATCACATTCATACACAGCTGTAGAATATGCGCAAACTGGGCTCAAACAATGAGCCGTTAGCACGATGATATTACAGTTCACGATAGACCTAGACTGGATCATCCACTATTGATTCAACAGCAGGACCCTTCGCTTCCCCACTATGGCCATGGTGATCCTTGTCCTTATCAATGACCTTAAATGCTTCCCAACCATCGGGTGGAGAAGGCTCTTTACCTGACATGATGTCCTTGATTTGCTCTGCATCGATCGTTTCGTATTTAATTAACCCTTCAGCCATCAAATGCAATGAATCGATGTGTGCTGTCAGAATCTGCTGCGCACGTTGATAATTTCGGTCAATAATAACACGAACTTCCTCATCAATTTGTTGTGCCGTTCGATCTGAAATTTCTTTGTTTTGATTGACCGATCGCCCTAAAAATACCTCACCCTCTTCCTGGCCGAACGTCAAAGGACCCATATTGGATAGACCCCAGCTGGTCACCATTTTACGTGCAATTTCAGTGGCCCGCATAATGTCATTCGATGCGCCCGTTGTTACACTGTCTGCACCAAAAATCAGCTCCTCGGCAACACGTCCACCAAATAGACTGGCCAATTGACTTTCTAAACGGCGGCGACTATGGCTATAGCGGTCTTGCTCTGGTAAAAACATCGTAACACCCAGTGCACGTCCTCGTGGAATGATTGACACCTTGTATACAGGATCATGTTCTGGAACGAGTAAACCAACAATGGCATGCCCTGATTCGTGGTATGCGGTTAATTTTTTCTCATTATCATCCATGACCATTGAGCGCCGCTCAGCGCCCATCATTATTTTGTCTTTTGCTTTGTCAAGTTCAGCCATAGTGACTTTACGCTTATCGGCACGTGCTGCGAATAAAGCGGCCTCATTGACCAAGTTTGCCAGATCCGCTCCTGAAAATCCGGGTGTCCCTCGTGCAATTGGCAATATATCAACTGAGCTATCAACTGGCACTTTACTCATGTGAACCTTAAGAATTTGTTCACGACCACGAATATCAGGTAAAGGGACCACCACCTGCCTGTCAAAACGACCTGGACGAAGTAGCGCTGGATCAAGAACATCTGGACGGTTGGTCGCTGCGATAACAATGACGCCCTCATTGCCTTCGAATCCATCCATTTCTACCAACAGCTGATTCAAGGTCTGCTCACGCTCATCATGACCTCCCCCTAGGCCTGCTCCACGATGTCTGCCTACCGCATCAATCTCATCGATAAAAATAATACATGGGGCCTGTTTCTTAGCTTGCTCAAACATATCGCGCACCCGCGAGGCGCCAACACCCACAAACATTTCGACAAAATCAGAACCAGAGATGGTAAAGAAGGGGACCTTTGCTTCCCCTGCAACAGCTCGCGCCAACAACGTTTTACCTGTTCCTGGGGAGCCGACAAGCAAAACTCCTCGAGGAATACGCCCTCCTAGATTTTGGAATTTTGTCGGATCACGCAAAAAATCAACAAGCTCTTTAACCTCATCCTTGGCCTCATCAACACCCGCTACATCCGCAAACGTGACTTTCACTTGGTCTTCACCCAATAAACGGGCTCGAGAGCGGCCGAAAGACATAGCACCGCGACCTCCGCCACCTTGCATCTGGCGCATAAAGAATACCCAAACACCAATAAGCAACAACATAGGGAACCAGTTGATAAATAAATGCAGAAGGAAACTTTCCTGTTGTTTTTCCTGTCCACTCACCTCCACATTGTTTTTCAGCAACTCACCTAAGAGAGCATCATCTTGTACAGGCATGTACGTAATAAAGCGATGGTTATTTTTTGTAATACCTTTTATCACGCGATTATCTTCAACGGTAACTGCCGTGACCATACCTTGATCGATTTCCCTGAGAAATTGGCTATAGGGTAATTTCTCAGTCGTGGCATTACGCGGCCCAAAATTACTGAACACGGAAACCAAAACGATGGCGATGATTAACCATAAAAATAAATTTTTTACCATGTCGTTCAAAGCTATAACCTCATTTATGCGTATTTCTACGACGTGAGAACGGTAAGGGTTTATATTATAAAGTTACTATAAATTGTAGCCCTTAGCCAGCAAATAGGTTTCCCGTGAGCGAGAACGCGATGCTTTGGGCTTACGAATAACAACTCGTTCAAACTGCAAGCGAACCTGCTTAACCAGCTCATCAAAGCCTGTACCATGAAAAACTTTCATGAGCATGACGCCGCCGGGCTTTAGCATTTTGTTAGCAAAATCGAATGCAAGCTCCGTAAGATACATCGCGCGCGGAATATCGATAGCAACATTGCCGCTCATATTCGGTGACATATCAGAAAGCAAAACATCCACACCCCGCTCCGGCACCAAATGGATCAACTGCTGCAATACGGACTCTTCCCGAAAATCTCCAAGCACACATTCTACTCCAGCCAAAGCATCCATAGGCAATATATCCAAGGCGACTATCGTCCCACAACCATCAAGTTTTTCTGATACATATTGCGTCCAACCACCAGGAGCCGCTCCTAAATCAACAACGGTCATTCCAGGTTTGAGCAAATGTTCTTTCTCATCAATTTCCTTTAACTTATACACCGCACGGCTGCGATACCCTTCTGCTTGTGCCTTTTTTACATATACATCATTAAAATGCTCTTGTAACCACTTATGACTGCTTTTGGAGCGTTGCATACCGTTCATCAGATTGAAAATTCACTATATGATACTGAATAACGCTACCTTTTCCCAGCAAAACGTGCAATAATTTGCCATTTTTGGGAACGTTATTGTGGATACATCGTTAAAACAGGCATTGAAAGCCAAAGCGCATCATTTAAAACCCGTTGTGTTAATGGGAGCAAAGGGCTTAACATCAGCCGTTGTTGAAGAAACGAACATTGCTTTAATCGCCCATGAGTTGATTAAAGTTAAAATCAATGGCGCTGAAAAACTAGACCGACAAGCGATGGCTACTGAATTATGCCAACAATTACAGGCTGAGTTAGTACAGTTGATTGGCAATACAGCCATCCTCTTTCGTAAGAACATTGAAGATAAACGCTAATTAATGACTATTTAGCTCGTTGACACGTTTCCGTACCGAGCTTATTGGGTTCACCCCAGTAAGAAAATGTACCGGTCAAGCGATCCCCATGAGCAGTTATATGCATATACTCTGTTCCAAACACTTTTGACGCATCACTTCGTTGAAATGCGATGGTCAATACATTTCCATGCCGCAGTGCAAATTGATTAAATACAATGGATTTCGCTCCATCATGCACTTTTTCACCCATGATATATTGTTGACCCTGTATCGATATCGTATATTTCCCTGTATAGGTTGAAGGACTTAGTGTTGGATCATTCCCTTTGCATAGATACGTACCAACAATATCACTGGACATGTCTGCGGCAAATACGGGATAACTCCCTACCAAACTGAGCGCGGTTGTGATAATCAATAACTGTCGTCGCATTGTATCCTCCCTAAAAATAGTTAAACATGAAAAAATATCCTAATGTAAGAATGATAAAATAGCTAGGATGTGTTAACTTTCCTAGTTAATAAAACAGAAATACAGTAAAGTGTGCTCATGTTTTTTTTCCGAGCAATGATGAATGCGATCACTAGCGCGTGATATTCAACTCACGTTAATTATCAAATTTTCTTTACTCATTATTCTCTGGCTTGTTTGTTTCAAGCATGTTGAAAAGCCATCCATGAACAGATCGCAGTGGTTGTTGGGGCCGACTGTACATGCAGAGAAAACGCTTACTATTGATACGATAAAAATTGTTCAGAAAAATATTCATTAACCATTAACCATTATAGAGGTGCTTTATGATTCCTGGCAGTGAGGTCGTTGATCTCTCCCGTTTACAATTCGCTTTAACAGCACTCTATCACTTCCTTTTTGTACCATTGACTTTAGGCCTGTCGATTCTGCTCGCCATTATGGAAACAGTTTACGTGATGACAGGAAAAGAAATTTGGCGGCAGATGGTCAAATACTGGGGGGTATTATTTGGTATTAATTTCGTTTTAGGGGTCGCTACTGGCTTAACCATGGAGTTTCAATTTGGAACCAATTGGGCCTACTACTCACATTATGTGGGCGATGTATTTGGAGCACCTTTAGCCATCGAAGGACTCATGGCTTTCTTTTTAGAGGCGACTTTTGTGGGCTTATTTTTCTTTGGCTGGAATAAAATAAGCAAGCTGCAACACATGTGTTGCACATGGCTATTAGCTTTAGCAACCAACCTTTCAGCTCTGTGGATTTTAATAGCAAATGGTTGGATGCAGAATCCGGTGGGTGCCGCCTTTAACTATCAAACCATGCGCATGGAAGTGGTTGATTTCGCCGCCGTCATGTTTAATCCAGTTGCCCAAGCAAAATTTGTACATACTATTAGTGCAGGCTATGTCACTGGCGCCATTTTTGTATTGGCTATCAGTGCTTACTTTCTTTTGCGAGGGAGAAACAAAGATTTCGCCAAGCGCTCTATGACCGTTGCTGTTTCTTTTGGGCTCGCATCGGCTTTATCTGTCGTCGTGCTGGGTGATGAAAGTGGATATCTCGCCAACAGTAACCAAAAAATGAAATTAGCCGCGATAGAAGCCATGTGGCACACTGAAAAAGCGCCGGCAGACTTGACGGTGTTTGGTATCCCCAACGCAAAAACAATGAAAACAGATTATGAGATCAAAATTCCTTTTGCTTTGGGATTAATTGCCACACGATCTTTTAGTGAGCCCCTTGAAGGGATAGACGAGCTTATCGAAAAAGGAAAATTACAAATTCGCGAAGGGATCCTGGCCTATGATGCGCTAACACGACTACAAAAAAACCCAGCAGACAAGCATGCAAAATCTGATTTCAGTGCCCATGAAAAATATTTAGGGTATGGCCTGTTGTTGAAAAAATACACAGAAACCGTCACTGATGCAAGTGAGACGCAAATTAACCAGGCAGCGAGTGATCTACAACCTAAAGTGATGCCCTTATTTTTCTCATTTCGGGTCATGGCAGCTTGCGGCTTCTTTTTCATTCTATTGTTTTCTATTGGCTTTTATTTATCCGTTAGACGAAAACTACATACATCACGTTGGTATTTACACTTAGCCTTTTGGTCACTTCCCCTACCATGGGTTGCAGCTGAACTAGGCTGGGTAGTCGCCGAATATGGACGCCAGCCTTGGGCCGTTCAGGGGGTGTTGCCAACATTAATGGGCACATCCTCCGTCAGTTCAACGCAAATTTTAACCTCCATAGCTGGCTTTATCATTTTTTATACCGTCCTTGCCATTGTCGAGGTATTTTTGATGGTTAAGTACATTCGGCTTGGCCCAGACAATCTAACTCACTAGGAGTATCATCATGCCATTAGATTATGAAATATTGCGGTTAATATGGTGGGCACTGCTGGGCGTACTACTGATTGGCTTTGCGGTGATGGATGGCTTTGATCTGGGTGTTGCCATGTGGCTACCTTGGCTTGCCAAAACAGACATTGAGCGACGGATCCTCATTAATAGCATTGGACCTACCTGGGAAGGAAACCAAGTATGGTTTATTTTAGGAGGAGGCGCCATATTTGCTGCCTGGCCCGCGCTATATGGACTTGCCTTCTCTGGATTTTATTTTGCCATGCTTTTAGTATTACTCGCGTTAATCTTGCGCCCCGTGGGCTTTAAATACCGCTCAAAGCTAAACCACCCTACTTGGCGCACCCTCTGGGATTACGCTTTGTTTATCGGTGGCTTCGTTCCAGCACTTATCTTCGGTGTTGCAATCGGCAATGTATTACAGGGAGTTCCCTTTCATTTTGATGAGAATTTACGTGCATTTTATACAGGTACGTTCTTGCAATTACTTAATCCATTTGCCTTGCTGTGTGGCTTACTGTCTGTCTCCATGCTAGCCATGCATGGCGCCTTTTTTATCCACGTGAAAACAGAGGCCCCTATACAGCAGCGCGCACGTATCGCGGGTAAAATTTGCGCACTCATCAGCCTTTTACTTTTTATTGGGGGCGGCGTATGGCTTTATACGGCTATAGATGGTTACAGTCTAACCAGTATTATCTCTCACAATGGCCCCTCAAACCCATTGCACAAAACGGTCGTGCGCATGGCGTCTGCCTGGCTTTCTAATTACCAGAACATGCCTGTGACAAGACTTGCTCCTATCATCGGAATCATTGCAGCCCTGCTTGCCATTGTCCTTGCCAAACATGCAAGGATCGCATTCATTTGTAGTGCCAGCAGCATCGTTGGCATTATTGCTACCGTTGGCATCAGTATGTTCCCGTTTATTTTGCCCTCATCCTCTCACCCAGAGCAAAGTTTACTGGTGTGGGATAGCTCATCCAGTCAAGTAACGCTTTTTATCATGCTTGCTGCAACCGTCATTTTTTTACCGATTATCTTACTCTATACAGCTTGGGTGTACCGGGTATTACGCGGCAAGGTAACGGCGCAGACTATCCACGATAATCAAGAAGTAGCCTATTAATATTTGGAGGTTCATCACATGTGGTATTTTTCTTGGATTTTAGGTACGGGATTAGCGTGTACCTTCGCAATTTTAAATGCCCTATGGCTGGAGCTACGGGTAAATGAGCCGAGTAACCCTTCATCAAAACCAAGGTAGCGCATGGATTGCGGCCATGCATTGATCATCAAAAGGGTAAGTCTAGATAGAAGCTTGCCCTAGCAATACACGTCGTTTCTATAGGGCAATAACAGCCTACAGTAACCCCCCCTTGATTTTACCAGTGTCCTCCACTTCGTCTTTATATTTTATTGACATTAAACGGCGTGTTTTTCTAGGGTGATTTTGTTACGATCATGACCATCAAATACCCTAAGTGCAACTATAAATGGCAACGCTGACAACAGAACAATCCGATAATTTAAAAGACATTGTATTGCATTACCTCCAAGGTGAGGCAATCAATGTTGCTCATGTTCGACTACAAGCCGAATGCGCCGAGTTACAACAAGACTGCACGTCTTTATATCAATCCATTCACATAGAAGGCGAAGATGAAGATGTATTTATTCGGGCTATTCTCGGCAGCCTAAATATTAAAAAGAGCAGGCACCCAAAGCTTCAGGGACCTTATGAAAAGCTACTGGATAATTCTGATAACCTGCACGAACTTTTAACCCATCTTTATCATGATGGTCATCATCATGTAGGCTATCTTTTACGGCTAATTGAAAACACCAAACCAAAACCAGACTTAACGCCCATATTTGTATTTGGTGCCATATCGAGCGTAGGACTTGGAGGCCTTCTGTTCGCCTTTAAGGTACAGATGATAACCTTAGGTCATTGGTTCATCCACACCTTCCCATCTGTTGTCAATTGGCTAGGGAAAACCTTCTCTTTATTACGCAATATTCCTTTTCTTGGGATTATTTTCTATGGCCTGGGTCTCCTGTGGAGTTGGTATCATACGTTTACTAATGGCACAACCACTACAATGGAGAGGTTAAATCGACTCTTTTTTAAAACCCTAACAGCAGGCTTAACGATATCGGCCTATGCTCTTTCTTATCTAGCAGAAGGTGCTATGACGATCTCCGCTGCGGTGTTGTTTGTATTAAGTGCGAGCACTGACGTCTTTCAAAGCTTATTTGATTGGTTTAGAAGCCGGCGGGCACTGCAAACATTGCCCCCCCCCGCAGATAGTGCGAACTGGGAAATTGTAGCAGAATATAGGCGCGCAAAAAATTTACATCAGCACACTCTAAAAACAGTATGGATAAAACTCGGGGCGGCCATATTAACAACCATCGCAGTCGGTGTGTGGAACTTTTTTCCACCAACTTTTGCTGTTGCCGTAGGCTGCATAGCCTTTATATGGCTCATTGGGTTGGCCAAGTGGTCTATATTAAGAAATTTTGAAGAAGAATCAGCCAATAATTTACAGCGAAAACTAAGAAACATTGACGCCTCGCTAAAGCCTGAGTTAAGTCCCACCAAGAAAAAAACCTTGGTCAGGTTGAGCCAAAAACAAAAAAGCCTTCTGGCAAAAGAAAAAGAACTCACTGCGCGCGAACAGGAGCTATATGAGCATGAAAAATGCCTTGCTCTGCACAGCCAGACCGTCATCGATACCCTCGGGGCGATGACTCAGGGACTAACGAGTCCCGCCCGCGCTTTGGCATTATTACAAAAAGATGAAAATACCCTAACACTGACTACGGAACCGACAACAACACGTAGCCATTTGTCGGACCCCATGACAGAAGGACTGCTTTTAGTTAATAGTAATGGCGGACAAGACCCATTCGACCTGGAGGTGTATGGCCCAACCTGTTAATTTTATCGTTTACAACAGTGTATAAAAGCGCTATGCGCGCAAAGATTGCGTAAAATTTTTCCCAAACCCTACTCACTACCCACATGAGGAATAGAACCCGAAATGGCTATGTTGAGAGACATACAAAGTAAGCCAAAAACCTTCCTGATCGTTTTTGCATAAACCTACTACCAGTATAACCATCTCATTAAAATAGATAAAAATAAACGCACACAAGAGCCATCATGAACAAAGAAGGACTGGCCTTCTGTCTTCACATTTGGATGTTTGTGTTTATTTTTATCTATTTTAATGAAACGGCCCTGAGCTCGCCACGTGACAGCAGCGACAGTATTGTATACACTTGCTACCACTGGAGCAAAATATATGCCTCTATGAGACAAACTTAAGGAGGCTATGATGAGTCGCTATTTTAACACATGATGATAAGACACATACCTAACGTGCTAACGCTGATTCGTTTGGTTTTGATCGCACCTTTTTTGGTGTCTCTTTACCAGCAGGCATACGTGAATGCTTTTTATATTTTTATTTTAGCAGGCTGTACTGATGGCCTAGACGGCTGGCTAGCTAGGTATTTTCACTGGCAAAGCCTTTTTGGTTCGTTTATAGATCCTTTAGCAGACAAGCTTCTGATTGCTGCCAGCTTCATTTCTTTAGCATTTATAGGGAAACTGCCATGGTGGTTGGTCATTTTGGTTTTTTTACGCGACCTAACCATCTCTTTTGGCGTGGTCGCCTGGTACTGGCTTGTCCAACGTAAACTAGATTTTAAGCCAACCACTTTAAGTAAAATCAATACGGTGTTACAGCTAACATTATTAACGTTGTGCTTATTTGAACTCGCCTTTTTTAAGTTTGCTCCCTATTTGGTCGAGACGCTTGTTCTTTTAACGACGATGACTACCGCCACCACTTATATTGATTATGTATGGACGTGGGGGAAAAAAGCGTGCACCGATATCCATCTAGTCAAATGAACAGACAACTCGCCTTAGCCATCCAATTAAATGATGAAGCAACCTTTTCTAGCTATTGCTGGGGTAATAATGCTTTGTTACAACAGCAATTAGAAAACACCTTGAATGGCAAAGGAGAGCGCTTGATCTACCTTTGGGGCACGCCTGGTAGTGGAAAATCCCATCTTTTACAAGCATGCTGCCAAGCGGTTACAGGTAACCAGTCAGCCATTTATCTGCCTTTGCGCACGCTTAAAGAATGGGGGCCACAAGTCATTGATGGGATTGAGAAACAAACATTGATAGGCATCGACGACATTGATGCTATCGCCACGAACAGTGCGTGGGAGGAAGCGATTTTTCATTTATACAATCGTGTCCGTGATAATGAGCAAACAACATTAATTATCTCAGGCAATTGTCCACCCGCGAATGCACCGCTTCATTTGCTGGATTTACGCTCACGCTTAAGCTGGGGTTTAGTTATCCAACTCAATGAATTGAATGACCACGATAAAATTCATACACTCAAATTACATGCTCATAAACGTGGCTTTGAATTACCAACCACTGTAGGGCAGTTTTTATTGAATCGCTGCGCTCGCAATATGCACGACCTTCATACATTACTGAACCGCTTGGACGAAGCCTCTCTCATTGCCCAACGTAAAATCACCATTCCATTTGTCAAAAATATTTTGGGCATTTGACATTCGATAAACATCACCTATGCCCCAATAAAACAAATCATTTTTCTAAGATAAGCATCAGGCAACCTTTAACTCCAGCATCGCCTCATGAGCATGATCACATAAATCACCTAACGAGCACAGACGTGGTCTGTTAAAGAAAGAATGGCGATGCTCCATAGTCGCGACCACGCCATCCGCTGGAGTGGTTTGATGCATTGTCGCCAAGCCGGGGGCAATCCCAGGGACAGTTAATCGTCTTATCTCATCATGCAAATGTTCGAATAAAGCAACGTTATTCTTTAGTTTATGCAACGCTTGTTTCTGATATGTAACAGCCTCCTCGCCTGCAAAAGCCTCTATGTTATCCTTGTCCAATCCCATCCAATGCCCAACAAGGTTTTCAAGTCCGGGTCTTTGAACAAACCAATAAAGACTCAGTGCGGCTAAACCCACTACAGAACTCACCGCCACTACAGGCCAGAACGTCACTGATACTGAAGCGATAAAGAGACCCGCAACGGCTAAAGCCAAGGTCTGTCCCGCAAAAAAACCACCACCAAAAAAAAACAGCGCCGTCATGGCTGCCGTAGCAAATTTTGCGGCCCGCAAGATCGGGTTATTCAACGCAGTTAGGTACGTTTCCCGCACGTCATCCAGTGCATTGTAACGTACGACCAACATCGCGATCAGCTGTTGTAATGCAAGACGCTCATTCGCATCTAATGTATCATCCGCATAACGGTCATCAATTTTTTTTCGAAGCCTATCAATTTGCTCAACCTGCTCCACCAGCACATCCAGCAACTGGTTTGATTTTCCCAAGCTCACCCCAACTTGTTTAGAAATTTCAACAAGATCGAAACCACAAAATACGCCAACAGACAAGAGAGAAAAAGTGATTCCGCCTACAAATACGAGTATCGTAGGAACGGCTGCGAATGAACCAAGAATAGAGGCTATGCCATCAAAGCCCTCACAAATGGCTAAAAGTGTTCCCGCGGCCGCTAAAAATATGAACTGTGCTCTATTAAACCAATGGGTTGTATTTCCCTTTTTCTTGTTATGACACTCCAAAGGGCTCAAAAAAGAATCGTGTAAATCCCCCAATAAAG
>SXGT01183978.1_pt1 | contig 13361 bp, 12 predicted proteins | sample 3176221 | NCBI WGS metagenome assembly SXGT01 (sample SAMN11356862, study PRJNA531348) | freshwater metagenome | isolation source: freshwater sample F1-120 | place: China: Fuxian Lake, Yuxi | collected 2017-12-25
CCCCGCTGGACGACGCCTCGCTCCACACTGCCGCCGAAGCCCAACCCCAGGACGACCTGGAAGCCTCCGCCTGGTACCGCCGCCGCATGGTGCGCGTCTACGTGGAGCGTGCCGCCCGATTGGCCATGGCGCGAGCGGGGTGAGGGACCGGGGTCACACTGGATGTGTGTAAAATCATGTCCAATTGTGTGTAGAGACGGGGGTGTTCGGTGGCTCTCGCGCGAAAGAATCTCATGCTCGATCCTGAGCGCGTGCGTGCGCTCGCGCAGCAGCGTGGGATGAGCGAGTCCGCCGCGGTTCGCGAAGCGGTCGAGTATGCACTCGCTGCTGACGAAGTCATGGCTGCCATTCGCAGGCTGCATGAATCTCGAGCGTTCGCGGACTTCGAGGATCTCTACCCTCGACTAACCGACCCCTCCGACGACCTGATCGTGGAAGCGTACGAAGGCAAGGACGCGGCGCCATCTCAATCCGAGCCGTAGGTGGCGCGGCCCCTCGTTCCGGATACCACCGCGTTCATCGAGGTGCTGCACCATCCAGATCGCTGGGTGGCATTTGAACGACTTCTGCGTTCTGGAAGGGTATGGCTGTCGTCGGTCGTGGTGGCGGAACTCCGCGCGGGCACCCGTTCCGCGCAGGAGGCGCGGGAGATTGAGGGTCTTGTCACCAGGTTGGAGCGACTCCCGGCGGGGGGCCGCGTACTCACACCGAACGCTTCGGAATGGAACCACGCTGGACATCTCATCTCGCGCCGCGTCCGATTGCACGGCTCCGTGCGACCACGCGACCACATCGCCGACGTTCTGATACTCGTATCGGCAGCCCGTCTCGGCGGACAGGTCGTGACGGCGAATCTCCGCCACTTTCAAGCATGGGCGTCCCTGGCACGCGCGGCGGGATTGGACGTGGTGGTGTCCGCCTCGCATGAGGAGTCGTAAGTAATCGCTCCGTCAGCGGACCGGCGAGCCACATTGCAGCCGCGGCAAAGCCGGACTCGCGGGGAGTCCGCGCGGACAGTCCTGAAGCGTTGAATAGCAACAGCCCCGCGGGAGGGCAGGAAGCCCTGAACGCTTCCAAGCTACCCCGCGGGGCTGTTGCCGGTCCTACACTGCCACATCCCGACGCGTGTCGGGGTGTAACGACTAGATGTCCTCCTCCTCCTCGAATGTGGGCAAGGTCACCGCGGCGTCGCTGCCATTCTTCTTCAGGCACAGAGCGGGGCGGTTCTGCGTGAAGCCCTGGTTGGTCTCCCACTCGTTGTCCGGGTCCCCGAACACCCCAGAGTCGTCATGGCAGTCGTGCTCGCCGTTGCCGGACGCCTTGTTGTCCTTGAACAGGTTGTCCACCGTGTCAATCCCACCGAACAGCCCGTCTCCACTGTTCTGGTCGCTGGTGTTGCGCAGGATCTGGTTTTCGTTGGAGAACACACCGGCCCCGCAGCCCGCGCAGGAGAAGATCGCGATCCCATGCTCGCCGTCATCGCCGGCGCCGTTCTTGGACACCTTGTTGTCCTGCACCACGTTGCGGTTCGAGCCCTCGCGCAGCGCGATGCCACGGTCACCGTTTGCCTTCACAGTGTTGGACCCGATGGTGTTGTCGTTCGACTCCACCAACTGGTCTGCGGGGCCATAGGTACTACTTCTCAACTGGATTCCGTCATCCACATTCTTGTCGATCTGGTTATTGGTGATCGAGTTGCCACTGGCACTAAGGAGATCGATTCCGTGGTCGCCGTTCTGGCTGAACTTGTTGTTGGCGATCTGGTTGCCGTTGGCGGCGGCGAGCGGAGTCCCATCGCTTGGGTCGGTCAGTGGTTGCAGGAGGATGCCGCTGGCACCGTTGCGGTTAGCGATGTTGCCGCGGATCGAGTTGCCGTCGCCGCCCGTCACCCGCAGCCCATTGCTGCTCCCCAGGGTGCCGTTATCGTTGGCGGTGTTGTTCAGGATGATATTGCCGTCAGCGCCCACAAGTTCGATCCAGGAGGTCCCATTGAAGAGCACGGTGTAGCTCTGCACCGTGTTGTTGACGGTGGTGCTGAGCGCGGTGGATGCGAGTTCGTTGGCCACTTCCCCCATCAAGAAGATGCCCTGGCGATCGTTGAAGCTCGCCCGGTTGTTCGAGATGAGGTTGTCGCGGGAGTCCAGCACGCCGATGCCGATCCCTTCGCGGTCCAGGTCGAGGGGCGCGTTCGACACAACGTTGTCACTGGCGATGTTGCTGTCGATGAGGTTATCGTCGGAACTCTGCAGCCCGATCCCGACGTTGTTGAAGCGGGCGGTGTTGTTCCTCACCACCACCTCGTCCGAGCCCTGCAGCGCGATCCCGATCGAGGGCAGCCCGTTGCCAAAGTCCGGAGTCGAGTCCAGCAGATGGCCCACCGCGGTGTTGCCGCTGATGGTGGCATCCGAAACCAGAATCGCAATCCCCACCTGCGGGTTCTCGCTGAGGGGACCCAGACCATTGAGGCCCGCCATCCCCATGGCGGTGTTGTTGCTGATGGTGGCAAAGGAGTTGTTGGTGACCAGGATGCCGACCTCGAGGTAGTTGTCCACCAGGTTGCCATCCACCAGGGCGCTGGAGTTCTGATTGATCTCGATGCCCACATCGGCACCGATCGGCCCGCAGCCGGATGTCACGTGGTTGTTCTGGATGCTGACGTTGCCGACCCCGCCCTCCACCAGGATGCCGTGGTCGGTGCTGCCGCCACAGTCGTCCCGCACCAGGACGTTCTTGAGCGTGGCGCCGCTGGCGTTGATCAGCACCACCGCGTCGGCATCGTTGCGCAGAATGACGTTCTCGCGGTTGCCCTGTCCGATCACGGTGACATCTCGATCGATCAGGATCGTCTCGCCCGGCACGTAGGGATCGTGGGTGCTGTTTTCGTAGGTACCGGCGCACACCTTGATGGTGTCGCCCGGGACGGAGTTCTGAATCGCTTCGTTGATGTCGCTGTAGCCGGGCTTGTTGCAGCCCTTGCCAGGCGGCGGCTGATAGCCCTGCGGGGCATCGTCATTGACCCAGTGGGTAGTGCCGGCCGCGTTGGCGACGCGGGTGCTGGGCAGCACCGAGGCGCCCACCAGGGCTAGGCAGGCGAACGACACCAGGATCGCCCTGGACACCAGGGGCAGGCGTGGAGAACGCAGACGCGATAACAACGCGAACCTCCTTGGCTGGGCCGGGTGTGCCGGCAATAGGGAACGCGGTCGGGAGATCCGCCGCGATACGTCGCCCCGAGCATACTGGTCGCCGGATGCAGACACAAGGGCAACGGCGACCGATGGCTCGATCCGACTCCGCGGCGGTCTGGAGACGCTGGCGCGGTGCTCGCGAACCTGGCGGAAGCGATCGTTGACACACGCCCCAACAGCGAGCGCCGCTGGCGGCTCCGGCTCCAGTGACCGCGCTTCAGCGCCCCCGCGGCTCGTAGACGCTGCCTGCTTTCACCACCACATCGGGCACCAGGCGCTGGCTGGCGACGCGGGTATCGCCGTAGGAGTCCATCAAGGTGAATCGGCCATCCTCCAGGGTGAACACGACCGCGTCGCCGTGGGCGCCGGGGGCCAGGGTGCCGATCTGGCCGGGCATCCTGACGATCTGGGCCGGGACGGTGGTGACGCGGGCCAGGGCGTCGTCCAACGACATGCCCAGGTGCAGGAACTTGGAGATGGTGGTGGGCAGGTCGTAGACGGGGCCGTTCACGCAGTAGACGTGCAGGTCTGAGGAGATGGTGGTGGGCGGGAACTCCTGGGCCAGCGCGGTCTCGCAGACGCCCCAACTGAAGGAGCCCTGCCCGTGGCCGACGTCGAAGATCACCCCGCGCTCCGCCGCGGCGCGCACCGAAGGGCGGATCTTGCCCCGCTCGTCCAGGATGCCGGTCTCCAGTCCGTGGTAGGTGTGGGTGAGGATGTCGTTCTTGCCCATCACCGCCAGCACCTCGTCCAGCGACGGTGACCAGGCCTCATTGGGGTGCACCATGATCGACAGGCCGGCCGCGTCGGCCGCTTCGCGCGCCAGGTAGAGCGGCTGAAGTCCCAGCCCTACCCCCACCTTGGAGACGCGGGTGAGCCGCACCTTGACCCCCAGGATCAGGTCGCGATGCCGCTCGATCGTCTCCAGCGCGCGCGGCACGCTGGCCCACTTGATGTCGTCCAGCTCGCCGATGCGCTCGGCGATCATGCCCATGGAGGAGACGTTCAACTGGGCGAAGATGCGGGTTTCGCTCGGCTCGATCACGTACTTGCGAAACCCGGCGAAGGTGTCCGCCCCGGACGAGCCGGCATCCACCACCGTGGTCGCCCCGCGTGCCAGGCAGGTGGGATCCGGCGCGATGCCGTAGTGCGAGACGCCCTCAAACACGTGGACGTGAACGTCGATCAACCCGGGAGTCACCAGGCGGCCGGCGGCCTCCACCACGCGGGTCGCCAGGCCAGGATCCAGGTTCTCTTCTACCGCGGCTACCACTCCATCCTTGAACGCCACGTCTCGACGGGCATGTACGCCCTGCGTCGGATCGACGAGCGTGCCGCCGTGAATCAGCAGATCGTACTGGGTCATTCGTGAATGCTCCTCTGTTGGAATGGAAGTGGCCTCGCGGGGACGACCACGCGGCCAGAACCTGGTTGGGGAGCGTACTGGGCGGGGCGGGCCGCCACAAGCGGTTCGTGGCCTCCTACGGTCCTGGCAAGGGAGAGGCTGAGCGCGCGGATACGCATGTTCGTCTCAGTGTCCCGCCTGTGCCCTGCTGGTGCACAATGACGGCTATCCGCGGCTGGCGGGTGTGGGGCCAGGATGAGTAGCCGGCGTAGAGGGGCGGCGATCGGTCGCCAGACCCCCTGGTGGGTGATCGCGCTGATCGTGGTCGCCCTGATCGTCGGCGCGCTCCTGGTGCTGCGCGAGGAGGGCGGCGGGCCCGGCGAGCCGGTCGCGCGGGGCACGCCCACCGCCACGCGCGCTGGCGCCCCAACCGCGGGACGCGGGGCCGACGCGACGCCGGGCAGCGATGCCGCGTACCAGGTCTATTTCACCACCCCGCGCTACCGGGACAACGATCCGCTGGAGTACGAGGGTGGGCCGGACGAGAAGCTGGTGGCCATGATGGACCGCGCCACCAGAACGCTAGACGTGGCCGCCTACGACTTCGACCTGAGAAACGTGGCCGAGGCGATGGCCCGCGCCGCCGGCCGTGGGGTGCGGGTGCGAATGGTGACCGACACGGACACGATTGAGGACACGGACAACGCCGCGGTGGTGGCCTCGCTGGCGGTCGTCAAGAAGGCGAAGATCCCGATCGTGGACGATCGCCGCGGGCCGATCATGCACCACAAGTTCACCGTGGTGGACGGCGAATGGGTCTCCACCGGCTCGATGAACTACACCAGCGGCGACGCCTACCGCCTGAACAACAACCTGATCGTGGCGCGCTCCAAACAGCTCGCCCAGAACTACACCGCCGAGTTCGAAAAGATGTTCGTGGAGCACCAGTTTGGCCCCAACAAGACGCCCGGGTCGCCGTTCCCGCGCCTGACGCTGGGCGCCAGCGCCGCCGAAAACTACTTCGCGCCCGAAGATGAGGTGGGCGATAAGATCGTGAAGTGGGTTGAAGGCGCCCAGCAGTCCATCCACTTCATGGCGTTCTCCTTCACCCACGACGACATTGGCGAGGCGATGCTGGCCCGGGCGAAGGCCGGGGTGGAGTTGCAGGGCGTGTTTGAATCCACCGGCTCGAACACCCAGTTCTCCGAGTTCGGACGGATGAAAAAGGCCAACGCGGATGTCTATCAGGACGGCAGCCCCTACGCGATGCACCACAAGGTGATCCTGCTGGACGGTCGGCGAGTGATCTTCGGCTCGTTCAACTTCTCCCAGAACGCCGATACCGATAACGACGAAAATCTGCTGGTGATCGACGACACCGCCCTGGCGGCCCAGTTTGAGGCGGAGTTTCAGCGCATGGTGGAGCTGGCGAAGAGTCCGCCGCGCTGAGCACCGCGGGCGCGATCGACCTCGCCGCGGGTCACAAGCTCCTTACAGGGCGGTTTCGGAATGCTTGACAGGAGTGGCGCCAGTGTTAGAATTCGTCCACTCTCTTCCACTCGGTGGCCCCCCACCAGGGTCAATGGTGTCCCTCCCGGAAGCTCGTTGAGGAGCTGGTATGCGGCGGCATCTCTGTCAGAATTTCTGGTCCTGCGGTTCGTGTGGCGCCTGGGTGTGTGGTCTCTGCCTGTCCGGGCACAGTTGCCACGGCAGCAGCGAGCAGCGCGCCCCTTGATTCAACGTGCGCGTTCCAGGCCCTTTCTGCCGGGCCTGACGGTTTTTTTGTAGAGTGTGGCAAGCAGCGCGGAGGGAGGATTCCTCCATGCAGACAGCGCTCGAAACCAGCCCGCTCTTTTCCACGCTCCCACCCAGACACCTTGAAAACCTGACGGTGCATTCTCGTCGGCGTGTGTTCCGACGTGGCGAGACGATCTTCCGACACGGCGACGTGGGTAACGCGCTCTATTTCCTGGAGAGCGGTCGGGTCAAGGTGGTGGTCACCTCCGAGCAGGGTGAAGACGTGCTGCTGGCGGTGCTCGGGCCGGGCGAAGTGTTTGGCGAGTTGTCCATCTTCGACGGCCTGCCACGCTCCGCCACCGTGGAAGTGATCGAAGACGCCACCGCGCTGGCGCTGGATCGTCAGGCGTTTCAGGACTATTTGCGCCAGGAACCGGACGTGGCGTTTCACCTGCTCGCCTCGCTCAGCCGCCGCTTGCGGACCGGCGACGCGATGGTGGAGGATTGCGACTTCCTGGACGTGCCCGGTCGCCTGGCCAAGAAGCTGCTGGACCTGGCCGAGCAGCACGGGCGCGAGACCGCGGACGGGGTGGAGATCGAGCTACGCCTGACCCAGCGCGAGCTGGCCGGGATGGTGGCCGCCAGCCGCGAGAGCGTCAACAAGCACCTGGCCTATTTCCGCCAGAAGGGCCTGGTTGGCCTGCACCGCGGCAAGCTGGTGATCCGCAAGCCCGACGAGCTCGCCCGCCGCGCGCGCTAGGGCTCGCCGGTTTCGTAGGGCAGATCGGCGCGATTGCCCCACTCCGCCCAGGAGCCTTCGTAGACGCGGACGTTGGGGTAGCCAAGTCGCTTCAGCGTCAGCGCCGAGTGCGCCGCGCGCACCGCACCCTGGCAATAGGTGATGACCGCTTTGTCAGGGGTGACCCCGGCTCGCTCGTAGCGTTCGCGGATCTGGTCATCGGGACGGAAGACGCGCGTGCCCTGCCAGTCCAGATTGTCCTGCCAGAACTGATGGGTGGCGCCGGGCACGCGTCCCCCGTGGTCGGCGCGCACCTCCTCGCCGTTGAATTCGGTGCGGCGGCGCACGTCCACCACCACGGTGTTCGGATCGTCCGACACCGCCAGCACCGCCTCGGCGCTCACCAGCAGTTCCGGGTGCTCCTGATCCGGGCGGCGGCTGAAACGGCCACTGGCAAAGCTGGGGATCTCGGTGGTGGTTGGACGCCCCTCGGCGATCCATTTGGTCCACCCACCCTCCAGCAGGCGCACCTGGTCGCCGTGCCCATAACGCTCCAGCGTCAGCCAGAGACGTGAGACGAAATGCCCGCCCTCGTCGTCATAGCCCACGATCACGGTGTCGTCGGAGATCCCCAACCGTTCCAGGCTGGCGGCGACCTTCTCGAACCGGGCGATCCAGTACGCGCCGTTGGGGATCGGACTGGAGAGATCCTTCTCCCAGTTCAGGTAGGCAGCGCCCGAGAGATGGCCGGCGAGATAGGACTGATAGCTGTCGCGGTCGAAATAGAAGCGACAGTCCACCACCCGCACACGCGGGTCATCCAGGTGCTCGGCCAGCCACTCGGTGCTGACCAGAATCTGCTCGTGCATGCCTCGCCCTCCGTCCAATGGCGACGTTGTACCACGACCGCCCCAGCGCCTCAGGCGCGATCCTTCCAGTTCCACCACTTCAGCAGCTCGGGATCGTGCTGCTGGTTGGACGCGAAGTAGACCGCGCAGCGGAAGACGTAGAGCATGCAACGGTCAACCTGCGTCCCGGTCTGCACGCACAGCCGCAGGTACAGCTCCTCGGGATCCTGGCCGCGTAGATCGTCAACCGTCTGGATCCCCAGCTCGCGTAGATCCCGCGCAACGCGCTTGCCCACCCCGGGAATCCGCCGCAGCTCGTCCTGTATCCCTCGTGTTGACGCCGCTCCCATCGCCCCCTCCCACGCATGGATCTGGTCAGTATAGAACATGCGTTTCATTCTCTGAGCCGGCGCTTTCGCGTGCATCTCACTCAGCCGCGCTGGCGGGTTGTCGCCAGCAGCCAGGCGGGGTCTTCCTGTTGGGCCTTGCGCGCTTCGGCGGAGCCGTCTGAGAGGCGCCCGAACAGGCGCAGCGCGTTGTCGCGCAGCCCGCGCACCAGCGGCGCGCGGAGATCGGTCAGGCGGGTCAATCGGCCGGCCACATCCTGCACCCGGCGCACCGCTGGTCGGCGGCGCCGATCGTAGCGTGCCAGCGCTTCGTCCAGGCTCGCGGCGTGGCGCAGTTCGTGGGTCAGCACCGCCGCGTCCACCAGCGCGCTGTTGGCGCCCTGTCCCAGGTTGGGCGCCATGGCGTGAGCGGCGTCGCCCAGCAGCACCAGCCGTCCATCCACGAAGCGCGCGCAATCGACCCGCACCACCTCGTTCAGCAACAGATCGTCGAAGCCGCGCAGACCCGCCAGCAACGGCACCGAGGGCGGATAGGCGTGCCGCCAGACCTCGCGAAAGGCGTCCAGGTCGCGCTTCGCCAGCGCCGCCGCCACCGCTGGAGCGCGGGCGGACGTGAAAAAGTAGGTGCCCCGCCTCAGCGGGCCGATCCCGAAAATCCCCAGTTCGGTCCAGGCCTCGCTCACCGACTCCTGACTCGCCTGGTGCGGGCTGATCCCGCGCACGTAGGAGATGCCGGTGCGCCGCACCCGGGCGCCGAAATCGCCGCCGGCGCGGGTGCGCGAATCCACCCCATCGGCTCCGATCACCAGGTCGGCGTTCAAGGTCTGGGTCTCTACTCGTCCGTCAGAGCGCTGGATCTGCACCGTCACCGCGCCGGTTGGGCTCGCCCCCAGCACCTCCGCGCCGAGGACAAGCTGGATGCGCGGTTGGGCCTGCACCGCGTCGTGCAGGATCTCGAACAGGTCGCTGCGCCGCAGCACCAGCGCGTGATCCAGCCCGTCGCCGAAGTCTGGCATCCTGGTACTGAGGATCGGTCGGCCGAGACCGTCGCTGATCGGCACCGTGGCGGCGGCGAATGAACGCGCTCGCAGCGCCGCTTCCATCCCCAGCCCGTGCAGCACCGCCAACCCGTTGGGCTGCAACAAAATCCCGGCGCCCACCGCGCGCGGCTCGCGCACCCGCTCCAACAGCGTCACCCGCGCGCCATCCGCCGCGAGCAGCAACGCCGCCCCAGCCCCGCCGATCCCGGCGCCGACGATCGTGACCTGCCGATCCGCGAGAAGACTCATACGCATGTGGCGTCATGGTATCGCCTGCCGCTGCCGTCAGCCGCGACGCTTGTGATGGCTCCACCTTGGCCTCGGTCTAGACTACGCGCTGTCCGATGCGCGGGCATCCATGTCCCGTAGCGCCGGGTTGACCAGCAGGCTGAGGGTGGTGAGCAGGTAGCAGGCGGCGATGATGAGCAGGGTGGGGCGCAGCCCGAGCGATTCCACCAGGCCGCCGCCCAGCAGCATGCCGACCGGGATGCCCAGGAACGCCCCCGCGGTTAGGCTGCCCAACACCCGGCCGCGCAACGCCTGCGGGACGCGGGCGAAGATGACCGTATCGATCACCGGGTTCAGCGGGCCGGCCGCGATGCCGGCCAGCAGCATCGCCCCCACCGCGATCTCCAGCGGCGGTAGCAGCGCCAGCACCCAGAACAGCAGCCCGGCGACCACGAACCCGATCGCGAACGTCCAGCGCCGCGAGAGCCGATGCCCCATCGCCCCGTAGGCGAGCGCTCCCAGCACCGCCCCGCCGCCGTTGGCGGCGATCATGAGCCCCAGCGGCAGCGCGCTGCCGTAGGTCTGCATGGCGTAGACTGGCAGGATCACCGCGAAGGTGGGAGCGTCCATCAGGTTGGTCACCAGCACCGTCAATACGATCGCCAGCACAACCGGCTCGGCGCGAATGAAGCGCAGGCCGGACAACAGGTCGTCGAAATAGGACGGCCGTGCCGCCGGTTCGGCGCTGACGCGACGCGCGGCGGGCACCGCAAGGGCCACCAGCGCCGCGGAGACCGCGAAGGTGGTGGCGTCGATCCACAACACCGGGGCCGCCCCCAGCACCGCGATCAGCACCCCGGCCAGCGGCGCTCCCACCAGCCGCGAACCGCGTTCGATCACCTGGATCGCCGACGCGGCCCGCTCCATCCGCCAGCCGGCCGCCCGAGCCACGTCCGGCAGCAGCGCGGTGCGGGCGGTGCTGCCCGGGGCGTCCAGCAGCGCCCCCAGGAACACCAGCACCAGCAAGGCCCAGAACGGGAGCCCGACGGTGACGTGCAGCAGCGGCACCAGCGCCACGGTGGCCATGCTGGCCAGATCGGCGGCGACGCTGGTGCGGCGGAAGCCGAGTCGATCGACGATCGCCCCGCCGAAGAACGCCGCCAATACCACCGGCAACGCGCTGGCGAAGGCGGCCAACCCGGTCAAGGTGGCGCTGCCGGTCGTCTCCAGTACGAACCAGGGGACGGCGATGCCGGTCAGCACGTTGCCGACCATGGAGATCCCCTGCGCCGCGAACAGCGCGAACAGCGGAAGTCGCCTCGGCGACTCGATCTCCGGGACCATCACCTGTGGCTCCGCATCCGGCGGCCTCGCGGCCCGTGTATTCTATCGGCCGAGCGCGGCGCCACCCGGCGGCCCGCTCGCGGGCATCGCCGCCTGGAGGGGGCGCGATCGGATCAGGCAGCAGGGAGAATGAGATGCTCGATCAGGGGCGCTATCAGCGAGTGCTCTGGCAGAAGCAGCGCCGCGGCCAGATCGCCGAGGCGGCGGCGGCCGGCGGGGTGGTGGTGCGGCCCACTGGCGCGATCGAGCAGCACGGCCCGCACCTGCCGCTGGACACCGATTCCTGGAGCTCCACGGCGATCTCGCTGCGGGCGGCGGAGCAGGTGGAGCAGTTCCCGGTGCTGGTGCTGCCCCCGATCTGGTGGGGTCTATCGCCCTACTGGATGGTCTTTCCCGGCACCATCACCCTGCGCCCGGAGACGCTGCTGGACGTGATTCACGACATCTGCCGCAGCGTGGCCCAGCACGGATTCCGCAAGCTGGCGATCGTCAACGGCCACGGCGGCAACGACGGACTGATCCAGGCGGCGGCGATCAAGGCGTCCGATCAGGATCTGCACGTGGTCTCGCTCTCCTACTGGAACCTCTCGCTGGACCTGATGCGCGAGATGAGCAGTCGCGACCCGGGCACCATCGGGCACGCAGGGGAGATGGAAACGTCCATTCAACTGCACTTGCAGCCGGAGTGCGTGGACCTGGAGTCAGTGACCGAGGAGCAGTGCCTGGACCTGGTCGCCCACCCGGATCTCGGCGGCGGGGCGGTGTTCTTGCCGCCCAACCCGCGGGTGGAATCGCCCCACGGGGTCTACGGCCAGGCGCGCGCCGGCACCCGCGAGATCGGTGAGCGCATGGTCCGCGTCACCGCCCAACGCCTGGCCGACCTGCTGGTGCAGTTCCACGCTTCGTAAGGCAGCGGCGGGAGTGTTCCGCTACGCCGTCGCCGCCATCGCCGCGGCCAAGGCGGCGGCGTAGTTGGGCTCGCGCATCTGGTTGGCTACGTATTCGACGTGGACCACGCGGTTGTCGCGGTCGATGACGAAGACGGCGCGCTGGAGCAGGCGCCACTCTTTGATCAGCACCCCGTAGTCCTGGCCGAAGCGCTCGGCGCGGTGCGCGGAGAGCATCTGATGGGCCACCGCTTCGGCGCCCTGCCAGCGCGCCTGGGCATAGGGCAGGTCCATGCTGACGGTATAGACCACGATGCCAGCGGGCAGATCGGCGCGCAGCCGTTCCCAGCGGTGGGTTTCGATGTGGCACACCGGAGTATCGACCGAGTTGACCACGTTCAGCAGCCGCACCGTGCCGGCCGAATCGGCGAGCCGCAACGGATGAATGCTGGAATCCGTCGGATCGATCGCATCCAACTCGAATGCCGGCGCCTGATCCCCCACCCGCAACTGGCCACCCAGCACCGTCAAACGTTCATTCAGCTCGAACGCCTCGCCGATCCGTTCTTCGGTCACCCGCTCCTCCTTCGCCACCACCCCGCCTCCGCCAACGCCACCCCGCCCGTTGGTTCACGAGCGGGGCGGCACGACTGGGAACAACGCGCCCGGCAAACAACGCGCCCGATTGACGGCGCGCCCAGTTATGGCAGCGCCTTGATCGCCTGCAGCATCTCGTCAGCGTGGCCGTCCACGGTGACGGTCGGGAACACGCCCTGGATCACCCCAGCTCGGTCGATCAGGTAGGTGTTGCGCAGCGTGCCGATGACCTGTTGCCCGGCCACCACCTTGGGACCCCAGGCGCCGTACTGACCGTGTACCGCGTGATCCTCGTCCGCGAGCAGTGGGAACTGGAGGGAAAACTTGGAGCGGAACGCGTGGTGCGAATCGATCGGATCGATGCTCACCCCCAGAATCTCCGCCCCGGCCGCGTTGAACTCGGAGCGCAGGTCGCGGAAGGCGCACGCCTCTCTGGTGCAGCCCGGGGTGTCATCCTTGGGATAGAAGTACAGCACCACCGCTTGCTTGCCGCGGTAATCGGCCAGCGCGATGTCATCCCCCTCGGTGGAGGGCAGCCGAAATTCGGGGGCAGGGTCGCCGATGTTCGGCAGGCGTGGAGCATCTTGAGTCGCGGGGAACCTCCTCACAACACAACGCTCGCCGCGGCGCGCCGCGGGCTGTCCCGGCCTGACGCGACGAACGGCGATGTACCCGCCAACGATACCAGGCTCGCAGAACGGTCAGCGGGGCATCTCGTTGACGCTGCCCCAGGGCGAACACCCGTACGGTGTGGTGGGCGATGGGGATGGCGCAGGTTCGCGCTGTTGCCGATGCCGATCGAGCCCGGGCAGGAGCGCGGGGCGTCTCTCATCAGCTGGGAATCGGCGGCGTTGCTGGGGCGCTTGTGCAATCCGCGGCCGTCCTCTACCGTAGCCGGCAATCCCGCGAGGCCTGGTCGAGGTGAGGAGGGCGGCATGGAGCGCGACCTGATGCTGGCGATCGACGTGGGAGGCACCAAGCTGGCCGCCGGGGTGGTGCGCCGCGATGGCGAGCTGCTGAGCGCCGACAGCAGCCCCTCGCTGCCCAACGACGCGGACGGG
>SXGT01175180.1_pt1 | contig 13359 bp, 10 predicted proteins | sample 3176221 | NCBI WGS metagenome assembly SXGT01 (sample SAMN11356862, study PRJNA531348) | freshwater metagenome | isolation source: freshwater sample F1-120 | place: China: Fuxian Lake, Yuxi | collected 2017-12-25
ATTCAACGTGCTGATCGGCGACATGAGCCTCGTCGGCCCGCGGCCACCGATTCCTTCGGAAGTCGAACGCTACCACTGGTGGCAGAAGCGCCGCGTTTCGGTGAAGCCCGGGCTCACCTGCCTGTGGCAGGTCTACGGTCGCAACCGCGTGTCGTTCAAGCGCTGGGTCGAGATGGACCTGTTCTACATCGACAACTGGTCGCTGTGGCTCGACCTCAAGCTGATCGTGCACACCTTCCGGGTCGTGCTGCGCGGCACCGGCATGTGATCAGCGGCGCGGGAAGGCACTCGCCCGCAGCTGTTCGATCGCCGCGATTTCCTTCGGCACGTCCGCGGTCAGCACCACCGGCCCCTTCGCCGTGACCAGCACATCGTCCTCGATGCGAATGCCGATGCCGCGCAACGCGGCCGGCACGCGGGGATCGCGCGGCGCGAAGTAGAGCCCTGGCTCCACGGTCAACACGGCACCGGCAACGAGGCGCCGCGGCTTGTCGGCAGCGTCCTGGTAGGCGCCGACGTCGTGCACGTCACGGCCGAGCCAGTGGCTCGTGCCGTGCATGTAGAACGGCTTGTAGGCCTGCTTCTTCAACAGGCCATCGAGACGCCCGCGCAGCACGCCGAGTTCGACCAGCCCACGGGTCAGCAGGCGCAGGCAAACCTTGTGGGCACGATCCCAGGTGGCCCCCACCTTGCAGGCCCGGATTCCGGCGCGCTGGGCGCGCAGCACCACGCGATACACGGCGGCCTGGACCTCGGTGAACCGTTCGCCCACCGGGAATGTGCGGGTGATGTCCGCCGTGTTGCCATCGAACTCGGCCCCGGCGTCGATCAGCAGGAGATCCCCCGCCCGCATGGTGCGGTCGTTTTCGTGGTAGTGCAGCACACAGGCGTTGGCACCGCTGGCGACGATCGACGGATACCCGTTGCGGGGGCTGCCCTGCCGGCGGAACTCGGCCTCGAGCACCGCCTGCACTTCGAACTCGGCCCGGCCGGGACGCGCGTTCCGCATCGCTGCCACGTGGCCGGCCGCCGAGATCGCGCCGGCCCGGCGCAGCGCTGCGAGCTCGGCCGCATCCTTCACCACCCGTTGCGCCGCGAGGGCGGGGATCGGGTCGCTGATCGTCGGATGCTGTGGCGGCTGCCGGCGCCGGTGCTTCTGGGCGAGCGCCTTGAACATCTCGAGCAGGCGACGATCGAAAGCGGCGTCGTTGCTCAGGCGATGGAACAGCTGCGTCTTGCCCGCGAGCAATCCAGGCAAGCGCTGCCACAGCGCTTCGATCGGCCAGGCCTCGTCCGCGCCGAATCGCCGTTTGGCACCCGCAGTGCCGTGGCGGCGGCCATCCCACACTTCGCGCGACTTGTCGCGCTGCCGCACGAACAACACCGTCCGGTGCCGTCCGGCGCCGGTGGGAAACGCCACCAACACCGCTTCGGGCTCTGGGAAGCCGGTGAGGAAGTGGAAGTCGGACCCAGGCCGGAATTCGTGCAGCACATCGCCATTGCGCGTCGTCGCTGCAGCGGTGGGCAACAACAGCACGCCGTCGCCGAGCGCGTCCAACAGACGCTGGCGACGGGAGCGGTGCAGGGCAGGGTCGAGGATCGCGTCGCGGCTCACGGTGTCAGTGTGCCGCGGGACCCGGTGCCGATCACGCTTTCGTCGCGCCGCCGACCAGCGACGCCTGGACGCCGGTGCCGCCCGCCTTCTTGGTCACCATCAGGAACTCGACCGAGAACGTCATGCCTTCGATCGTGAACGGCACGTGGAAGCACAGGTCGTCGGACACGGTGCGGCGGTGCAGGTCATCGCCAATGAAGACGCTCGGCACCGAGATGTCGAACAGCGGCGCCTTCTGGAACAGCTCGGTCTTGATGCCGCCGCCGACCATGTTGACCAACTCGCCGATCGCATCGACCAGCTCGGCTTCCGGCATGCCTTCCGCGGAGTCGATCATCAACATCGCGGCGACGGCGCGGCGCGCCAGGGCCTTGGGCATGAACAGCGAGATCGAACCGGTCATGAAGCCGGTCACGCCAATGCTGCCGATGATCTCGGCGTGGCGGCTCTGCGCCTTCTCGATCGTGAACTCGCCGGGCGAGACCCGCATGTTCATCATCGTGCGGAACACTTCGCTGGTCGCCTTCAGGATGCAGCGGCCCATGTCCTGGTCGAGCGACGAACCCGGCTTCTGCGCCTTGTACTCGTCGATCAGCTTGTTGATCGCGTCGAGCAGATGGGTGGTGCCGCCAGCCTTCGACAGGACCAGGCTCGCTCCCGCTTCCTTGCACGCCTTGGTGGCCTCCGCGTCATCCGACGCCGTGAACACGACGATCGGCAGGGCCCGCTGGGCGCGCTTGCTGCGGAAGGTGCGAATCACATCGCAGCTGCTTTTGTCCTTCAGCAAGTAGTCGGTGAGGATCAGGTCGACGTCGCTGCGGATGAACGACTCGTAGGCGTCCATCACCGTGCTGACCGCAATGACCTTGTAGCCGGCCTTCTGGAAGTGCACCGACAGCACCTTGGTCAGCGTCGTGGAATCGTTGATGAGCAGAATCGTGTCCAAGTCGGTTCCTCTCCGTCTTCTGGGGTTTTCGACCCTCGTCATCGACCCGCATACAGGCAAACCTTGACTCCTGCCGCGGCCTCAGAAGAAGGGCACCTCGACCAGGACGTCCGGCTGATCCCATCGCAAGGTGACTTCCACGTAGACCGGCACGAAGCCAACGGCATCGATCTCGAGCAGCACCACCGCTTCGTCGTCGTCGCGGTACGGATCGAGGATCGCGCGACCGCTGCCATCTTCCAGAAACCCCACCTCGGCGTCGGCCAGCACGTATTCGTCGAGGAACACGCGACCGCTGGCGTCGGTCAGGAACCAGTCGAGCCAAGGGCTCACGCAGGTGCAGCCCGACCATTCCTGGTAGGACTCGACCACGCGCACCGAGACGTTCTCCCAGACCAGGTTGGTGTAGGGGTCGTAGACCTCGACTTCGATCGACACCGGGCGCGGCTCGGCCGGCCGTGCCACCGGGTGGGAATGGGCCGAGTGACCGCAGCCGGCGACAACCAGCAGAGGAAGGACGCACAGGGGGAGACGCATGGCGGCAGCGATTGGCAAGGAACATGCCGCGACTCCACCATTGCCATGGCCCCGTGCCGACAGCCTTTCGTCGCGCGGGAGAGTCACGGTCGCGCTCCAGTGTCGTCTCGACGAGACACACCCGGGCGCTAGACACCCCCTAGCGGAGAAGGCGCTTCCGCGTGGCGTGGGCGCCGCTACGGTGGCGGCACCGGGCCCGCCGCCAGGGCCGTTTCCCCCCGATCCACACCTTGGCAACGCTGTTTCCGGCCCCGCCGACTCGTTTCCTCCCGACCGTGCTCGACGTCGGCTCGGTAGCGGCACTCGATCCGGTGTTCGACGACCTCGAGAACCGTCGCCTCGACGAAGTGACGGCCCTCGAACGCTGGTTGCTCGACGAGAGCGAGCTGCTGGCGCGCATCGCTGCCGAACAGGCCCGCCGGTATGTCGCGATGACCCGTCGCACCGACGACGCCGCCGCCAGGTCCGCCTACCTGGCGATGGAGCAGCAGGTGATGCCGCACGTGAAGGTGCGCAGCGACCAGCTCGATCGCAAATTCCTGGCGGCACCGGCCATGCTCGCGCTGCCCGAAGCGAAGTACCTGGTGGTGATCCGCCGCCGCCGCACGCAGGCGAACCTGTTCCGCCCCGAGAACACCACGCTGCAGCAGAAGGAAGCCGAACTGCAGACGCGACAACAGTCGTTGCTCGGCAGCGTCCAGGTGGCCTTCGACGGCAAGACGCTCACGCTGCAACAGCTCAGCCCCTACTTCGAAAACCAGGATCGCAGCGTGCGCGAGGGCGCGTGGCGCGCCGCCCTGGCCTCACGCCGCGCGCTGTGGCCCGAGCTCGAGGACATCTACGACCGGCTCGTCGCCTTGCGCACCGACATCGCGCGCAACGCCGGCTACCAGACCTACACGCCGTGGCGATTCCAGGACCTCGGTCGCTACGACTACGACGAGGCCACCTGCCGTGGCCTGCACGATGCGATCGCCGAATGCGTCGTGCCCGCCGTGCGCGAACTCGATCGCCGCCGCGCCAGCCGCCTGCAGCTCGAACGACTGCGGCCATGGGACCTCGAAGTCGATCCGGAGGGCCGGCCGCCGTTGCGGCCGTTCCGCACCGAACCCGAACTGGTGGCGACCTGCCGGCAGCTCGTCGCCGCGGTCGATCCCGAGTTCGCGACCTGGATCGACGAACTGCAGCAGCGCGGACTGCTCGACTTGATGAGCCGCCCGGGCAAGGCGCCGGGCGGCTACCAGTACCAGCTCGAAGACGAACGCGTGCCGTTCATCTTCGCCAACGGCGTCGGCGTCCATCAAGACGTGCAGACGCTGCTGCACGAGTGCGGGCACGCCTTCCACTCGCTGCTTTGCCGCGACCACGAGCTGCTGTCTCTGCGCGACTACCCTATCGAAATCGCCGAGACCGCGAGCATGTCGATGGAGCTCATGGGGCTCGAACATCTCGACCGCGTCTATGCAGCACCCGACGCCGCTCGCGTCTACAAGAAGCACCTCGAAGGCATCCTGCGCACGCTGACCTGGATCGCTTCGATCGACGCAATCCAGCATTGGGTCTACGGCAAGCCGGTGCACTCGCACGACGAGCGCCGCGTCGCCTGGCTCGACATCCGGCGGCGCTTCGGCGGCGACATCGATTGGAGCGGCTTCCAGGATGCGTTCGCGATGCAGTGGATCGCGCAGACGCACCTGTTCAACCACCCGTTCTACTATGTCGAGTACGGCATCGCGCAGCTCGCGGCGCTGCAGGTGTGGAGCAACTACCGCAGCAACCCGAAACGAGCGGTTGCCGCCTACCGCCGCGCGCTCGCCCTGGGCGGCAGCCGACCGTTGCCGGAGTTGTTCGCGGCGCTCGAAGTGCGCTTCGACCTGTCGGTCGAGGGCGTGCGCGAACTGGTGCAGTCGGTGATGGCGCGCATCGACGCGTGAATCACCGCATCTGCGCGTCGTCGATCACGACCCGCGCCGCAACCGATCCGCTTCCGCCATGCGGTCGCGCAGCTTCGCTTCGAAACCGCGCTCACCCGGCGTGAAGAACACGGTGCCGCGCAGTTCCGGCGGCAGGCACTCCATCTTCGCCACGCCCGCCCTGGTGTCGTGGGCGTAGACGTAGCCATCGCCGTGGCCGAGGTCCCTGGCCAATCCGGTCGGCGCGTTGCGCAGATGTACGGGCACGGGGCTCTGGACTCCGTTCCGCACCGCCGCGGCTGCCGCCGTGATGGCCTGGATCACCGCGTTGCTCTTCGGCGCCGCGGCGAGGTAGATCGTCGCCTCCGTCAACGGCAGCCGGCCCTCGGGCAAGCCGAGGAACTGCAGCGCGTGCAGCGCGGCGACCGCGACCTGCAGCGCCATCGGATCGGCCAGTCCGACGTCTTCGGCGGCGACGGCCACGAGCCGCCGCGCGGCGTGCACCGGATCGGCGCCCGCTTCGAGCGCGCGAGCCAACCAGTAGATCGCGGCCTGCACGTCGGAGTTGCGCAGCGACTTGTGCAACGCCGACAGCAGGTCGAAGTGCAGATCGCCGTCCTTGTCGTGCTGCAGCGCACGATGCTGGAACGCTTCCGTCACCATCGCCGCCGTGATCGTGTCGCCATCGAGGCAGGTCGCCGCAGACGCTTCGAGGCAGCCGAGCGCGCGCCGTCCGTCGCCGCCGGCGAGCAGCGTGAGCCGCGGCAGGGCGGCTTCGTCGATCTGCAAGCGGCGCCTGCCGAGCCCACGTTCGGCATCGGCCAAGGCCGCGCGCACCAACCGCACCACCGCCGCGTCCGGCAACGACTGCAACGGGACCACCCGGCACCGCGACAGCAGCGCCCCGTTGATCGAGAACGAAGGGTTCTCGGTGGTCGCACCGACCAGCACCAGGTCGCCGCGCTCGACGTGCGGCAGGAACGCGTCCTGCTGGCCCTTGTTGAAGCGGTGGATCTCGTCGACGAACAACAACGTCGCACGACCGTCCTGCTGGCGTCGTTCGAGCGCCTCCGCCACCGCCTCGCGCACCTGCGCGACGCCGGCGAGCACCGCCGAGAACGGCCGGAAGTGCAGATTGGCGTGGCCGGCGATCAAGCGCGCCAACGTCGTCTTGCCGACTCCGGGCGGCCCCCACAGAAGCAGCGACCCAGCCTTGCCGTTCTCGATCGCCGTGCGCAACGCACGGCCTTCGCCGAGCACCGTGTCCTGGCCGAGATACTCGGCCAAGGTGCGCGGCCGCATGCGTTCGGCCAGAGGTGCCGCCGGCGGCAGCTTCGGCGTGCCACCCGTCGAATCCGGAACGTCGCCGAACAGGCTCATCGTCACCTCACGTGCGCTGCCGGCGGGCCTCGAACAACAACACCCCGGCGGCAACGGCGACGTTGAGGCTCTCGACCGGCTTCTGCAGCGGAATGCGCACGCGCGCGTCGGCCGCGAGCAGCAGCTCCTTCGGCACGCCGGCGGCTTCGGCGCCGACGACGAGCAGGATCGGCTTGCGCAAATCAGCCTGCGTGTGCACTCGATCGCCGCCGCCATCGGCCACCACGATCTGGAGCCGATTGCGGCGCGCGAACTCGAGCAGGGCCTGCGCATCGAGCCCGTGCAGCACCGGCAACCGGAACACCGAACCCATCGAGCCGCGGACAGCCTTGTCGCGGAACGGGTCGGCGCCCCCGCGCATCGTCACCACGCCCGAAGCACCGGCGGCCTCGGCGGTGCGCAGCAACGAGCCGAGATTGCCCGGATCGCGCACCCCGGCCGCGGCGACCACGAGCGGCGCCAGGTCCTTGCCGAGCAGTGCACGCTCTTCCGGCCGCGGGCGCTCCAGCAGGACCGCCACGCCTTGCGGCGTGTCCAGCGCGCTGAGGCGCTCCATCACGTCGTCACCGCATTCAAGGAACGACCGCGTCGCCTTCTGCAGCCTCGTGCGCAACGCACCGTCCTGCAAGCGCGGCGAGACCGCGGCCTCGACCACGACGAGTCCGGCGTCGAGCGCTTCGGCGACGAGGCGCACGCCCTCGGCCAGCATGATGCCTTCGAGTTCGCCGGCGGCAGCGGCGCGGAACCGCTGCACCACGGGGTTCTTCGACGACGTGACTTCGCGGCGATCAGCGGGCATCGCGACACACTACCGCGCGATCACTTGCCTTTCGCCCCGCGCGACGGCTTCGCAGCGGCCTTCTTCGCAGCGGGCCTGGCGGCGACGACCGGCCTCGCCTTCTTCACCTTCTTCGCCTTCTTCACGGGACTCGCCGGGGTCTTCTTCGCGACCGCGGTCGCCCCCTGCAGTTCGGCCAGGCGGGCGTGCACGTGCTCGGCATGCCCGGCCGCCTTGACGCTGGCCCAACGGTGCGCGAGGCGCCCGTCCGGAGCGATGATCACCGTCGAACGGATCACGCCGATGGTCGCCTTGCCGTACAGCACCTTCTTGCCGTAGGCACCGTAGGACTGCATCACCTTGCGGTCGGCATCGGTCAGCAGCGAGATGCCGAGACCGTGTTTGGCGATGAACTTCTGGTGTGCGGCCGCACCGTCGGCGCTGCACCCGAACACCACCGCGTCCAGACCCGCGAAGGCCTGCTTGCTGCCCGTGAATTCGCACGCTTCCACCGTGCAACCGGGCGTGTCGTCCTTCGGATAGAAGTAGAGCACCACCCAACGGCCGCGCAGATCCTGCAGCGAGACGAGCTTGCCGTCCTGGTCGGGCAGGGAGAACGAAGGTGCGGGAGCGCCGGGTTCGAGCATGCGGCGATGATGCGCGGCGGCGACGCGTGCGCAAGCGTTGCCCGAGCAAGTCTCAGCCCGTGCGAACGCTCTGGTCGGCGCCATCCGCGGCATTGCGCGGCATGGTGCGGACCACGATGTCCCAGAGCGGCGAGCTGACCCCGAACCGCTCGTCGGGTGACGCGTGGTGATGCAACAGGTGGTGCCGCTTCAACCATCGCCCGATCGGGTTGGCCATCGGCAGATGGTGCGTCGAATAGTGGACTAGGTCGTAGACGAGATACCCGAACAGGAAAGCTCCGAACGCCGGCGCCACCCAATCGGACGCCCCACCCATTCCGAAGGCCCACGTGAACAACCCATAGAACGCGAGCGCCAACGGAACGCTGACTCCCGGCGGCATCACCAGGCGGGTCTTGTCCCACGGCTGCACGTGATGGATGCCGTGGAACAGGAACACCAGCCGGTGCAACCACGCCGGCGGATTCGACGGCGAGAAGTGGAACACGAACCGGTGCATCACGTACTCGGTCAGCGTCCACAGAAGGAGACCGGCACCGTGCGCCAGCAGCAGCTCGTTCACGCTCATGCCCGTCGCTGCGCGCGAACTCCACGCGGCATGCATGAACCAGACGATCACCGGCAGCCAGACGACCACGACGACCGCGGGATGCACCCTGGTCAGCGCTTCCAGGAAGTCGGAACGGAACAGGCGGATCTGCGGCTCGCGGCGCGTCTGGGGCGGAAAGTACACGGCGAACCGATTGAACCGCCTTCGCGGCGGCTGTGCCAGCCCGGGACGCCCGGGCAGTCAGCCTTTGCGCCGCAGACGTTCGAGGGCCGGCGCAAACCGTGGGTCGGACTCGAACTCGCGCAGGGACGGCGCTGCGTCGAAGCCGGACGTCGGCCAAGCGGGCATCCGTTGGACGACTGTCGCTGCATCGTCGGCCCGCCCCAGGCGCAACAGCGCCTCCACCTGCAGCAAGAACACACCCGGTTCGTTGATGATCGTGACCCGATCGACCGCCGCCGCCGCCAGGGCGAGACCGAGCAGGCGTTCACCGTCCCGCCCGTCGGCCAACGCCGCCTCCGACTGCCCGGCCTTCAACAAGCGCCTGCCTCGATCCAAGAACACCCGGTGGCCCTGGTCGAACGTCACCGCTCGACGAACGGGCAGCTTCTCCAGGCGCGTCGTCAGCGCAGCGGCTTCGTCCAACATGCCCCCGCCGTCGACGGTCGAATCCGGCAATCCCGCGGCGTACTCGGCCAACGCCCGCGCGTGGGACATGAAGTCCCGGATGAGGTCGTCATCGTTCGCCCACGTCGACATTGCACCACGCACTCGTTGCAGCACGCCGACCGTCGTCGCGATCGCATCCTGGGCGTAACCGGATCGGTGCTGGAGGCGTGCCAGCCGCCCGGAGATGTCGGCCCAACGGTCGATCCAGTGCAATCGCGATGGCCGCGCAAGGATCATGGCAAGGCAATGGCGCTCGGCGCGCTGCAGACATGCCATCGCTCGCGGCCCCTCCACCAGCTCGTGGCTGCGCTGCAGCAGGATCGACACCAGACGCTCACGATCCTCGATCGTCATCGACACCCCGACGGTCTCGGCCGCATCGAGGGCTGCGTCCATCCGCTCGCGATGGCGATTGGCTTCGGCGACGTCCTTGCGCAACGCACTCTCCGCAGCGAGTTCGCGGGCAGCGCCCGCAACCTCAGCCCAGGCCAGCACACTGGGTTCTTCCGCGGCAATCCGTTCGCGCAGCCGGGACGAGGCCTCGATCAATTCGCGACCCCGCACGCGATCGCTCGCCTTGTTGCTGCGGTACTGCAGATTGCCGCATCGCTCCAGGCAACGCGCGATCAACCGACGCATGTGCAGGGAACGGGATTCGTACGGGCCACCTGCCGCAGCGCGTGCAATCGCCTCTTCGTAGGCAGCAACGGCCCCCTCAGCACGCAACCGCCTCACCCACACGAGCGACATGCGGAGGTCGAGTTCGAGTGCGTCGCGATGCTCGGCGTTGCCGGCACTGGTCAGCACCAGTTCGAGCGCGCGCTGGAACAACACCTCGGTGCGCGCCAGGTCGAAGAAGGACCATTGCACGTTCGCGGCGCGCACCAACGTCTGCGCCAGGCGCAACCTCGCCTCGGGGTCCGCGGGATTGCTGCGGGCGAGGCTGTCGAGGAACGCCGACGAGGTGGTCAGCGCATTCTCGACGAACGGCTTGAGGTCGGGCACCGACGAGATCTGTTCATCCTCGATCGCACGCAAGGTCTCGTTGATCGCGTCCGCAGCGAGCCGCAGGTTGCGATCGCCACGCGCGACTTCGTCGACGAGATGGTGGTTTGCCTCCTGGATCTCGATGCGCAAGTCGTGTTCGCGCAAGGCCACCACAACGGGAGTCGCCAGCAACACCACTGCGGAAATGACGGCAGCGGTGGCAAGCGCCCGGTTGCGCTGCGCGAAGCGTCGCACGCGCACGCTCCAACCCGGCCGCACGGCTTCGATCGGGCGGCGTTCGAGCACGCACCGCAAGTCGCGCGCGAGCAGTCGCGTCGACGGGTACCGCCGCTTCGGATCCCGATCCATCGCGACGAGGCAGATCGTTTCGACATCGCGCCGCAGCGAACTGCGCGAACCCGTGAACGGCGCATACAGGCCTTCCCGCACCTGCCGCGCGACTTCGTCGATGGTGGTCCCGGAGAACACGGACCGCAGCGTGACCAGTTCGCGCAGGACCACGCCGAGTGCGTAGACGTCGGTGCGTTCGTCGATTTGCGCCTCGGCACCGCGAAACTGCTCCGGCGCCATGTAGTGGATCGTGCCGAGTTCGGCGCCGGAGCGCGTCAGCCGATCCGCCGCCGGCGTCCACGCGAGGCCGAAGTCGAGCAACACCACGCGGCCACTCGCCGTGACCATGATGTTCGATGGCTTGATGTCGCGGTGCAGCACGCCCTGCTGATGGGCCTGATCGAGCGCAACCGCCGCGCGTTCAACGATGCGCAGCGCCACATCGACCCAGTCGCCTTCGAACAGCGCCGCGGGATCGCGGCCGGGAGCACTGTCGAACAAACAGGTATGCAAGTCGGCGCCGGTTCGCGCGGTTCCCGCCGACTTCGCCAACCGGTCGATCACGTGCGCCAGCGACACGCCGCGGATCCACTCCATCGCGAACCACGGAATGCCACGGTCTTCGCCGAAGCTGTAGAGCTGCACGATGCCTTCGTGCTGCAGTCGCGCGACGATCTCGATCTCCCGGCGAAAGCGCTCGCGCACACCGGGGAAGTGCAGTTGCTCGGGTCGGATCAGCTTGACCGCGACTTCGCGGTCGAGGGTGACCTGGCGCGCGCGATAGACAACGCCCATGCCGCCGCGGCCGATCGGTTCGAGCAGTTCGAAGTCGCCCAGCCGCTCCGGAAACACCGGAGCCGCGGCCGCTGGCGGCGCGTCGCCGAACAACCCGATGCGCCGCAAGGCCGACAAGCGCTTCACGACGACTTCGCGATGGCGTTCGAGCCCATCGCAGAACACGGCCATTGCCGAATCGCCGCCTTCGAAGTGCGCCTGCATGGCCCGGTCGACGAGGTCGGTGATCTCCGCCTCCTCAGGGCCCGCGGTTGTTTCGTCGGCGTTGTCAGCGGTCATTGCGCAAGGATGGTCGAGCCAAGGCGGTCCGCGGTCAACCTCGCGGTCGGCGGCGGCAGCCACAACTGGGGCCCGACCCCATTCACTCCGCGACGACGCTGCGACCGCCCGGCTCGTCCGGCGCGCCTCGCGCAGTCCTGGCTCCATCCCTGCTGCCACGGCGCGCCGCCTTCGCCTCGCGCAGCAGCGACTGCGCCTGGTCGAAGTACATGTCGCGGGGGTCGTAACCGAGGTCGACCAACTGGCGCGCTTGCTTGGGAGTGCATAGACCTACCGCCTTGCGTTCGAGCAGGCGCTCGCGCAACGCCTCGGCTTGTTGGCTCGACAACTCGGCGACCTGCTCAATGGGCAAACCCGCACGGCGAAAGAACGCAAGCTGATCGGCGGTCGCTCGCTCGCCACCGCCTCGATGCCGCAGCCACGGGCCCAGGTCCACGCCAACCGCTGCGAATGGGTCCCGCTTCTTCAATTGGTAGACGACGTCAGCTTGCTTCGCTTCGTGTTCTTGCTGGGCCAGCTCCATCGCCAACTCGAGGGCAATCGCTTCGCCAGCCGCACTCGACGCCGCGGCGATGCGCCGAGCGTGCGCCTGCAGTTCTTCGTCGCCACCAGCGAAGATGTCGACGGCTTGCGCCAGCGAATGACGGCAGTGGCTCGGCACGAAGTCGAGCACCAACAAATCACGCTTCCCCTTCGCCGGGCGCGTGCCGCGGCCGACCATCTGCGCATAGAACGAGCGCGACAACACGGGGCGCGCGATCGCCACCAACGCGATCTCAGGCACATCAAAGCCCTCGGTAAACAGGGAGCAGTTGACCAGCACCTGGATCTCCCGGCGGCGAAAGCGCTGCAGCACAGGCGCGCGCTGTTCGAACGCGGTGCCGCCGTCCAGCGCGGCCGCGAAGTCGCTGCGGCCGGCCTGCTGGTTCATCACGCGGGTCAGTGCATGGGCGTGTGCCACCGAGGCAGCAAACACGATGGTCGGCCGACTGTCGCGCTCGCGCAGAATCGGCGTCGCGACCTCAGCGAGGTGCAGCTCCTGGTTGAGCACCGCTTCGACGTCGCGGGTTGCAAGCTCGCCGGCGACCTTGCGAACGCGCGAGAAGTCCGCCTGCGTCTGCACCAGGAACGATCGGATCGGACACAACCAACCATCGCGGATCGCAGTTCGCATGTCGTAGTCGAATGCCACCGTCGCAAACACTTCGCCCAGTGGCACTCGATCGCTGCGATCCGGCGTCGCGGTGACACCCAGCTGCCACGCCTCGAAATGGCCAAGCACGGCGCGATACGAGTCGGCGGTGGCGTGGTGCGCTTCATCGACGATGACGATCCTGAACGCATCGCGCGGCACCGAGCCGAGGCGCTGCTGCAGGGTCTGGATGCTGGCGACCGTGATCTTCGGCCGCGTGCCATCGGACCGCGTGAAGTCGCGACGACCTGCCATCTCGACCGCGACCACGTCGTTGCACCACGCCGCGATTTTCTCCCGCGCCTGCTCGACCAGTTCTTGTCGATGCGCCAGGACCAACACGGGCCCTTTGGCGAGCCGTGCAATCTCGGCGAACAGCACCGTCTTGCCGGTGCCGGTGGGCATCACGACCAACACACTGCGATGCCCCTTCCGGTAGGCCTCGCGCACGTTGGCGATCGCGGTTGCTTGGTACGGACGGAGCTGCATGCGGGACGCGTAGGGGGCCTGACGGGCCGAGAATGAACACTCTCAGCGGTACCCGACGCGCCCGTCGCAAACAACCAGCGACATCGTCAGCGGCAGTCCGCAGCCCCCACTCAGCGAGTGACCTTCGGCTTCGTGGCTTCCTCGACGATCCGGAGCACGGCTTCGCGCTCGTTGTAGTGGCCCCAATGAGTCTCGATCAGCTGCTTCGCCGCCGCGCCGTCGCGTTGCGCG
>SXGT01837376.1_pt1 | contig 13359 bp, 10 predicted proteins | sample 3176221 | NCBI WGS metagenome assembly SXGT01 (sample SAMN11356862, study PRJNA531348) | freshwater metagenome | isolation source: freshwater sample F1-120 | place: China: Fuxian Lake, Yuxi | collected 2017-12-25
GATCATCAGGATCGCCGGCTGGTAGATGAACAGGATCGGCAGGAGCAGGCTGGACACGCCGAGCCGTGCCGCATGGACGCCTGTCTCGATCGGTTTCGACCCCGCGATCGGCGCCGCCGCATAGGCGGTCAGCGCCACCGGCGGCGTGATGTTGGAGGCGATGCCGTAGTAGAAGGCGTAGAAATGTGCCGCCATCTGCGGCACGCCGGCGAGCTGCATGATCGGGATGACGGTGGCGGCGAGCGTCAGGTAGACGGCGGCCGCGCTCATGCCCATGCCCATGATGATCGCCATCACGCCGCACAGCATGACCAGGATCCACAGATTGCCGTCGGCGAGCCGCGCCGCCTCCTGGGCGACCTGGAAGGAGAGCCCGACGGCGAAGATGGCGCCGAGCATGATGCCGGCCGCGGCGGCCGTCGCCGACAGGCCGGCGGTGGAGCGCGCGGTCTCCTCGACCACGTTCATCAGGCGCGCCGGATCGAGTCTGTCGGTGCGTTGCAGGAGCCCGATGGCGAAGGTCACGCAGATGGTGAGGACCGCGACCAGGATGATCGAATAGCCCATCGCCAGCGCGTAGCCGATGACCACCAGCGGGGCGAGATAGTAGCCCTGCTTCCGCAGGATCGAGAGCGCGCTCGGCAGCTTGCCCTTGGCGATGGGCGCGAGGCCGAGCTTGCGCGCCTCCAGGTCGACCGTCACGAACATGACGAGATAGTAGAGGATGGCCGGGATGATCGCGGCCATCACGATCTCCAGATATGGCCGGCCCATCAGGTCGGCCATGATGAAGGCGACGGCGCCCATGACGGGCGGCGCGATCATGCCGCCGTTCGAGGCCGCGGCCTCGACGCCGCCCGCGAAGGCGCGCTTGTAGCCCAGCCGGATCATCAGCGGGATGGTGAAGATGCCGGTCGTCACCACGTTGCCTATGGCGCTGCCGGACATCGTCCCGAGCATGCCCGACGAGACCACGGCGGCCTTGGCAGGCCCGCCGCGGCGATGCGCGAAGAGTGCGAAGGCGAGGCGCGTGAAGAAGCGCCCGCCGCCGATGGCGTTGAGGAGGATGCCGAAGAGGATGAACAGCACCACATACTGCACCATGACGCCGACCGCGACGCCGAAGATGCCGGCCGAGCCGAGGAAGATGGTCTGCAGGAGCCGCGTGAAGGACACCGGCGCGCCGTAGAACATGCCGCCCATGTGGTCGGCGTTGAGCGCGTAGAGCATCAGCACGAGGCAGATCACGACCAGCACCATGCCGACCGCCCGCCGGCACGCCTCGAGGATCAGGCCGGTGAACAGGATGGCGGTGAAATAGTCGATCAGCCGGAAGATGAGCGTGCGCATCGACCAGGTCTCGATCTCGTTGATGAAATAGACCTGGCACCAGAGGCAGCCGAGGATGGCGAGCCCGTCGAGCATTCGGCCTGCCGCGTAGAAGCGGTTGGTCCGCGCCAGCAGCGGCATGGTGAGGAACACCAGCGCCAGCGCGGTGTTCACGTGCAGCGAGTTCAGGAGCTGGCTGTCGGGCGAATTGTAGAAGCCGATATAGACGTGGATGAACACGTAGAAGACGCAGAGCACCGCCACGAGCCAGTGGTAGCCGGTCGCCCCGAACGGTCGTCCCGGGGATCCGAACAGATAGTCGGACGACGTCACCGGCTTCAGTGCAGGTTCCATGGCTTCGCTCCGCCATTGGCCGACGGCGTTTCCCGCGCGGTCGACGAACTGGTTCTTCGTTGGGTCCCGGCCCTTGCGGGCCGGGACCGGTCGAGGAGGGCGCGGACGCCTATTTGATGACGCCGACCTCGCGGTAGTAGCGCTCGGCACCCGGATGCAGCGGCACCTCGTTCAGGGCCAGCGGATCGACGTTGTCGATCTCCTGCGAGCCGGGGAACAGCCCGTGGAACTGGGCGTACTGCTCGTTCATCAGCTTGGTGACCTGATAGACGAGCTCCTCGTCGACATTCGCGCTGGTCACGAGCTGGTTGACGAAATAGGGCACGGTCGCGTCGTGGTCCTGGCCGTGATAGGTGCCGGCCGGCACGACGGCGCTGGAGATGCCCGGCAGGAGCTCGCCGAGCTTGGCGACCGCTTCCTCGTCCATCGACAGGAGATGAAAGCCCGGCGAGCGCTCGACCTGCTGCAGCAGGCCGTAGGGGATACCGCCGGCGAAGAAGCCGACGTCGAGGCGGCCGTCCTGGTAGGCCTGGATCTCGCCGCCGTAGTCGAGCGTCTCGGTGACGCCGCCGGCCGCGCGGATGTCGTCCATCTCGAAGCCGTGCGCCTGGATGGTCGGTTCGACGAGCTGGTAGAAGATCTGCGCCTCGGGACCCGTCCACACGCGGTAGGGCGCGTCGGTGAGCTGGCGCAGGTCGGTTATGGTGCCCGGCCGCGCGATGCCCTGGAGCGTCGAGCCGTAGAGCGTGATGATGTGGCGCGCGTCCGGCGTGTCGACGCCGTAGCCGCCCTTGCCGTCATAGACCTTCTTCACCAGCCAGGTATAGGCGATGTTGAACTCGAGCTCGCCGAGCTGGAGCATGGCCTGTGCCTGCTCGGAATCCGACGGCACGACCGTGGCGCGCACGCCCTCCACATTGGTGTTGATCAGTTCGGTGAGCTTCGCCGCGAAGAGCGGATAGGTGCCCGCGAGGCCGCCGCCGACGCGGGCGAATTCCTGGGCGAAGGCCGTTCCTGCGAAGGTGGTGGCCAGCAGCGCTGCGGCCGCCGTCTTCAAGATCCTGGTCATGTCACTCTCCCTTTTGCGATCGAAGTTCCCGTTCGACGTCTCAGGCGGGCTCACGCCTGAGGGCTTCCGCGCGCTTGACCAGTTCCGGCTTGACGACCTTGCCGCCCGTGTTGCGGGGCAGTTCGGCGACCAGGTGGAAGTCGCGGGGAATCTTGTAGCTGGCGAGCGAGGCCCGGCAGTGCGCATCGAGCGCGGCGGCGTCTACCGCCGCTGGATCGGCGACGACGAAGGCGACGACCTCCTCGCCGAAAGCCTCCGAAGGCACGCCGATGACGGCGGCGTCGGACACCGCGTCGTGGGTGACGAGGACGGCCTCGACCTCGTTGGGATAGATGTTCACGCCGCCGCGGATGATCATGCCCTTGGCGCGGCCGGTTATGTAGAGATGCCCGCCCGCGTCGAGGTAGCCGAGGTCGCCCGGCAGGTACCATCCGCCGCGGAAATAGCGCGCGGTCTCGTCCGGGTTGCGATGGAAGCCGCTCGGGTGCCACGGCGCCTTGTGCGCGATGTGGCCGATCTCGCCGGCCGGCAGCTCGCGGTCGTCATTGTCGATGATGCGGATCTGCGAGCCGAGGATCGGCCGCCCGACCGAGCGCGCGACCTCGTCGCCCTCGCGGCCGTAGAGGATCGCGACCCCTCCGCCCTCGGTCGAGGCGTAGAAGTTCATCAGGTTTGCGTTGACGGTCTCGAGCAGTTCGCGCCGTTCGGAAGGGTGCAGCGCCGAGCCCGAGCAGATGATGAAGCGCAGCGACCTGAGCGACGCCTTGACCTGCGGCGACGCCTCGCTGACGCGGCGAAGCAGCGTCGGCACGAGGAAGGTCGTGGTCACGCCGTAGCGGTCGACGAGACCGGCGATGTCCTCCGGCCGGTAGGGCGGCGGGCAGAAGACGACGGTCGCCCCGCCCAGAAGGTAGGACAGCGTGAAGCCGCGGCCGCCGCCGAAATAGAGCGGCGTGGAGCAGAGATTGACGTCGTCGGCGAGGAAGCCCAGCGCCAGCCATTCGCCATAGTGGCGCAGCATCATCTGCCGGTGGGAAAGCTGCGGCCCCTTGGGCGTGCCCGTGGTGCCGGACGACAGCGACATCAACAGCGGCTCGTCGGCCGAGAAGTCGGCCGGCAGGTCCGGCGCGCGCGTCGTGGCCGCGATCGCCGCCGGGTCGTGGAGGATGACCTGAGCGGTGGAAAGCCGGCAGGTATCGGGCGCGTCGGTCACCGCGTGCGCGGCGCCGAAGACGCGCGCGACATTGTCCTTCTCGACCGAGGTCCAGCGCGGGTCCATCGGCAGCAGGATGGCGCCGAGCCGGATGATGGCGATCATCATCACCGCATGGTCGACGCCGTCCCGCATGGTCAGCCCGACGATGTCGCCGCGCCTGACGCCGCGGTCCTGCAGCCAGGCCGCCGTGCGCAGCATCTCCGGGCCGAACTCCGACCAGCGCATCTCGCGCGTCGGGTCGACGAGGGCGAGCCGCTCGGCGCGCCGTACGCTGTTGGCCTCGATGTAGTCGGCGAGGTTCGAGAAGATCAAAGTCCCATCTCCCGCGCGATCAGGTCGCGCTGCATTTCGTTGGTGCCTTCGCCGAAGGTGTAGAGGCGGCCGTCGCGCCAGTAGCGGTTCATGTCGCTCTCGGCCGCGTATCCGGCGCTGGCCATGATCTGCATGCCGTGGTCGGCGACAAACTGCAGCGCCTCGGAGCCGAGCACCTTCACCGCCGCGGATTCGCGCCGGCAGGGGCGCCCGGTCGAGATCAGCCAGGCGAGGTGGTAGAGCGACAGCCGTGCCTGGTCGACGCGCATCTGCATGTCGACGAGCTTGTGCCGGAGCACCTGGAACTGGGAGAGCGGGGCGCCGAACTGCTGGCGCTCGCGGGCGTGGGAGAGGGCGAGGTCGATCGCCGCCTGCGCCTGGCCGATGGCGTTCGAGGCCTGGCCGGAGCGGCTGTACTGCAGCGTCGACATCAGCACCCGGAACCCGTCGCCGACCTCGCCGATCACCGCGTCGGCCGGCACCTCGACATCGTCGAAGGCGATGTCCCAGGAAGTCAGCGAATTGTTGCCCACCTTGGGCAGGCGCGTCATGTGGATGCCCGCCGCCTCGCGGGGGATCATCAGCATGGTGATGCCCTTCTTGCCCTTGGAGCCGGGCTCGGTGCGGCAGGGCGTGACGATGAACGAGGCTGTGTCGGCGCACGAGATCCAGGTCTTGCGCCCGCGCACCCGCCACCCCGTCGCCGTGCGCGTCGCGCTGGTGCGCATGGCGGCGGCGTCGGTCCCGGCCTCCGGCTCCGTCAGCGCTAGGCAGAACTGCGCCTCGCCGGCGATCAGCCGCGGCAGGAGCTCGGCCTTCTGGCGCTCGCTGCCGGCCGTCATCAGCGTCATGCCGCCGAAATCGACGGTGATCGAATACAGCGCGGCTGCGATCGCCGAATGGTAGCCGAGCCGCTCCTGGATGAGCACCACGGTCTGCCAGTCGCCGCCGAGCCCGCCATGGGATTCGGGAAACGGCACCGCGAGAATGCCGAGGTCGCCGAAGCCCTTGAGCAGATGGGCCGGGAATTCGTGCTCCCGGTCCAGCCGGCGCACCATCTCCGGCGGGAAATGGCGCTCCATGAACCGGTCGATCGAGCGCAGGATCTCCTGCTGGTCGTCGGTGACGGCGAAATCCATCGCCTCAGGCCTCGGCCATGCCCTGGAGGTTGAAGACCTTGATGGCGTTGTGGCGCATCAGCGCCCGGTAGGACTCGTCGCGCAGCCCCATCGCGCGGATCTCGCGGACCGCGCGGATCGGCTCGATGACCGGCCAGTCGGTGCCGAACAGCACCTTCTCGCGGCCGTAGGAATTGAGGTAGTGGACGAGCTGCGGCGGCCAGTGCTTGGGCGCGTAGGCGTCGACGCCGATATAGACGTTCTCGTGCTTCCAGGCCATCGAGATCATCTCGTCGGTCCACGGCACGCCGATATGGATGCCGATGATCTTCAGGTCGGGGAAGTCGATCGCCACCTGGTCGAGGCAGATCGGCCGGCCGACCGAGGGCAGCCTGCGGGTGCGCGAATAGATGAGGTTGTGGCCCACCTGCAGCATCACCGGGATGCCGAGCTCCTCGCAGCGGGCGTAATAGGGGTACCATTTGGCGTGGTCGGGCGCGAGGCCGAACCAGTGCGGGTAGAAATGGGCGCCGACGAAGCCGTATTCCTTGACGGCGCGGTCGAGTTCGCGCAGTCCCTCGACGCCGCGATAGGGGTCGAGGCCGGCAAGGCCCTTCAGCCGGTCCGGATATTGCGCGCAGACTTCCGCCACGCGCTCGTAGGGGATCTCGAACGAGCCCTCGACCTTCAGGTCGCCGCAGCGCACGGCGATCATGAAGGACATCTCGATCTCCGCCTTGTCCATGCGGCGGACGTATTCGTACATCGAGGTGCCGCCCCGATACTCCTCGGGCATGCGCACCTGGACCTTGAAGTTCTCGTCGAGGCCGGTCTGGCCGTTGCGCACCTCCTGCTGCGTGAAGAGGTTGCAGACGATGTCGATGGCTCTCATCCGATGCTCCGCGGACCCTTGGATTTCAGGGGCCGAGCGTGCCGCCTGGGCTGTGGCGGCACAACGGATTTAATCTCGCGCGTGGCTAAGTTTTCCTCGGCCAAGCCAGGGCCGTTTCGTGGGGCGCCGGCCGGCGGCGCCCCGGATTTCGCGTCAGCCGATGTCGCTCGCCTCGCGCCCGCGCGTCAGCTGCGAGATCGTGACGGCCAGGATCAGCGCGCCGCCGTTGAAGACGTTGGTGACCCAGAGCGGGATGCCGAGCATGGTCAGGCCGGTGATGCCGGTCGCCAGGAAGTAGACCGCCACGATGGCGCCCCACGGGTTGAAGCGGCCGGGCAGGATGGTGGTCGCGCCGAGGAAGGCGGCGGCGAAGGCCGGCAGCAGGTAGTTGAGGCCCGAATAGGGGTCGGCCGAGCCGAGTACGCCCGCATAGAGCACGCCCGCCGCTGCCGCCACCACGCCGGAGGTGACCAGCGCGCCGAGCCGGACCCGGTCGACGGCGATGCCGTTCAGCCGCGCCACCTCGCGCCCGCGCCCGACGAACAGCAGCCGGCGGCCGAGCGGCGTGTAGTCGAAGACGTACCACATCACGATCGCCGCCACGAAGGCGTAGTAGAAGGCGTAGGGCACGCCCAGGAAGCGCCCGCCGACGACCGCCATGATGAGCGCGTTGTCGATGCCGCCGATGGTCGACGAATTGGTCAGCCACTGCACGAAGCCTGTGATGAGCGAGGTCGTGCCCAGCGTGACCACCAGCGACGGTATCCTGACGACGATGATGAAGAACGCGTTGATCAGCCCGACCGCGAGGCCGGCGCCCAGTGCCGCCATGATCGCCCAGCCGATCGGCACCTGGTACCAGACGTTGAGGACGCCGATCACGCAGGCCGACAGGGTCAGCGTCGCGCCGACGGAAAGGTCGTAGTCGCCCGCCGTCAGCGGCACGATGATGGCGAGCGCCAGCAGGGCCGCCGGCGCGTAGGAGGCGAACAGGATGGCGAAATTGCCCCAGTTCAGGAACGAGCGCGGCATCAGCGCGCCGAAGAAGGCGATCAGCAGCGCCCAGACGAGGAGCAGCGCGACGCGCTCGAAGAGCCGGCCGTAATTGACGCCGGGAGTGTGGTCGCTGGTGCTGGAGGCGGGGATTTCGGTCATGGCGCTTCTTGGCGTTCGGGGGCTCCGGCGTCCGCCGGCACATGGAGGTCGAGTTCGATCGAGGCGTAGCAGGCTTCCGCCAGCCCGTCCTTGGTCAGGCCCTCGCCGGTGATCTCGCGGTGGATGCGGCCGCGGGCGAAGACGAGCACGCGGTCGCAGATCTCGGCGAGCTGTTCGGTGTCGGACGACGCGCAGACGATCGACATGCCGTCGGCCGCCGCGGCCTTCAGCGCGGCGAAGATGTGGGCGCGGGTGCCGACGTCGACGCCCTGCGTCGGCTCGTCGAGGAGGAGCAGCCGCGGCTTGCGGTTCATCCAGCGCGCGATCAGCACCTTCTGGGCGTTGCCGCCCGAAAGCGCCGACAGCTTCATCTCCGGATCGTTGGGCTTGACCTCGAACTCGCGGCCGAGCCGGATCGCGTCGCGCTTCATGGCGCGGTTGTCGAGCCGCCCGCCGGAGAAGAAGCGGCCGAGATCGGGCAGGAACATGTTCTCGTAGATCGGCAGCGTCCCGACGCCGCTCGCCCCGTTGCGGTCGCCCGGCAGCAGCGCGAAGCCGGCCTCGATGGCGCGGCGGGGGGTGAGGTCGGCGACGGGCACGTCGCGCTCGCCGACGAACTCGACGCTGCCGCCGGTTGCCGGCCGCGCCCCGAAGGCGAGATAGGGCAGTTCCTCGTAGCCCGAGCCGATAAGCCCGGTCAGCCCTACGATCTCGCCGCGCCCGATGGTGACGTCCGTCGGCTTCAGGGCCCTGCTCGACAGGCCCTTGAGGCGGATCGCCGGCGCGTGGACGCGCGGCGCGCTGCGGTCGGGCGTCGAGCGGGCGAGCGTGCGCCCGATGATGAGCTCGACCATCTGCTCGTGCGTGGCGTCGCGGGTGACTATGGTGCCGGCCACCTCGCCGTCGCGCAGCACGGTCGCCCGGTTGGTGATCGCCATCACCTCGTCGATGTCGTGCGAGATGAAGACGACGCTGGAGCCGAGCGCGGCGATGGAGCGGATCAGCTCGAACAGCTTGGCGACGCCTTCCTGCGGCAGGAAGGGGGTCGGCTCGTCGAGGAGCACGAGGCCGGGCCTGCCCGTCGCCTCGCAGGCGGTGCGGATTTCCTCGAAGGCGCGCACGATGGCGAGCAGCGCCTGGTCGACGGCCGACAGCCGGTCGACGCGCTCGTCCGGATCGAGCGCGATGCCGAAGCGGGCCAGCGCGGCGCTCGCCGCCCGGCGCTCGGCGCGCCAGTCGATGTAGCCGCCCGAGGCGGTCACGAGATTGGACAGGCGCAGGTTCTCGAGCACGGTCAGCGTCGGAACGAGGCCGAGATTCTGGTGCACGAAGCTCATGCCCAGCGCCCGGAAGGCGCCGGCGCCGAGCGGCAGGGAAACCGGCTCGCCGTTGAACTCCATCAGGCCGCCGCGGTCGGGCGCGTGGAAGCCGGCGAGGATCTTGACCAGCGTCGACTTGCCCGAGCCGTTCTTGCCGAGCAGCCCGTGGACCTCGCCCGGCTCGACTTCGAAGGATACGCCCTTCAGCGCGCGCGCGCCGCCGAAGGTCTTGGCGATGCCCGAAAGCTTCAGCACCGGCCGCGCTGTCTGCGCGGCCGGTGCGGAAACGCCGGACCTGTCGGTGCCCGACGCAGGCGTCATCAGTTGTCGAGGCCCCACAGCTCGCGGAAGCCGGCGACATAGGCGTCCCCGTAGCCGGTGTCGAACTGCGCCGGGGTGCCGGCCTCGGCGACGTTGCTCTCGTCGAAGATGTAGAACGGCACGTTCAGCGCCGTCGGGCTCTCCATGTCGCAGGCGTCGCGCAGGTGGCCGTCGACGGTCGCATAGGCGATCCAGTCGAGGCTCTCGCCGATGTTCATGTCGACCACGCCCTGGGCGATGTAGTCGAGCACGAAGGGCGTGCCGTTGAAGGTCGCGACCTTGATGTCACCGGCGCGGCCGGTCAGGCGCAGCGCCGGCACCACAAACTGCGACATGGAATCGTAGATCGGGATGATGACGTTGATGTCCGGATCGGCCTGTACGGCGGACTGCACGGCCGGCTGGATCTTGGTGCCCCACTCGGTGACGCCGACATTGATCTCCTGCGCGATCACGCAGTCCGGGCAGTTCTCGGCGAGCACCGACTTGATGCCCTCGACCAGCGGACCGGTCGGCGGGACCTCGTTGGAGACGATCAGCGCGATGCGCGCCTTGCCCTCGGTGTTCACCGTCGCCCAGTTGGCGAGGATCTTGCCGACCTCGTTGAAGCCGATGGTCAGCGAGGACGAGACCAGCGGATGCTGCTCGAAGGACGGGTCGTAGAAATGCGAGGTCATGACCTTGACGCCGGCATCCGTCGCGGCCTGGACCTGCGGCTCCACGGTACCCGGATCGATGCCCGAGATCAGGTCGATGATGTCGAAGCCGTCGCGGATGGCGAACTCGAAACCCTGCACCCACTGGCTCGGCTGGCCCTGGTTCTCCCACTCGACGACTTCGAGGCCGAGTTCGGAGCCGACGGCCTTCATGCGGTCGATGATGCCCTTGAGGAAGGGATTGGCGCTGTTGTTGGGGATGGACAGCATCTTCTTGCCTGCCGCGCATGCGCGTGCATCGAAAGGCTCGCCCGGTGCCGTGAACTCCGGCTTGGCCTGGTAGGAGGCCAGCGCCTCGCGGGCGCGTTCGAGGCCCGCTGCGGCGTCCTGCGCCTGCCCGATGCCCGTGGAAGAAACTAGCGTTGCCAGCGCGATAGCGCCGGCTGCAGCCGATATGCGCAACATTTCACTCTCCCGTTGTCGCAGCCGCCCGCCTCAGCTCAAGGCATGCGGCCGCCGATGTGAATACGCATTCAATAATGAGTGAAGGAAATGCACTAGTCAATTCGTCGGGAGGCTGGATTTTTGCTCTTCTTTGGAATAGTCGGGGACAGGGCCGGCGGAAAAGTGGTCTTTGGCCACGGCGCATGGAGTTGCAATGAAGAGAAGGCAGACGCGGGTCACATCCTTCGACGTTGCTGCCCTTGCCGGCGTCTCCCAGTCAGCCGTGTCGCGCGCCTTCTCCCCCGGGTCGAGTATTGCCGAGCCGAAGCGCCAGAAGATCCTCGAGGCGGCACGCAAGCTCAACTACGTCCCGAACTCGATCGCGTCCAGCCTGACGACGAAACGCTCGAACATCGTCGCGGTCGTCTTGGGCAATCTTGCCAATCCCTTCTACGTCACGGTGCTCAGCACGCTGATCCGCCGGCTGCAGGCGCAGGGGCGGCAGATCCTCACCTTCACGGTCGACAACGGCGCCGACGCCGACGAGGCGCTGATGCGCGTCCTGCGCTACCAGGTCGACGGCATCATTCTGACCTCCGCGCAGCTCTCCACGCGCATGACCGGCATCTGCCACGAGCGCGGCATCCCGATCGTGCTCTTCAACCGCTACATCCCCGGCTCGGACGCCTCGGGCGTGCGCTGCGACAATGCCGGCGGCGGGCGCATGATGGCCGAGGCGTTCCTGGCGGCCGGAGCCCGCAGCTTCGCCATGATCATGGGCGACCCCAAGGGCACCACCAGCGCCGACCGCGCGCGCGGCTTCACCGACGCGCTCGTCGAGGCCGGCATCCCGCGCAGCGCCGTGCGCGTGCTCGAAGGCCAGTCCTCATACGACGGCGCCTATGCCGTGATGCTGCGCACATACCGCGACGGTCAGCTGCCCGACGCCATCTTCGGCATCAACGACATCATGGCGATGGCCGCGATGGACGCGCTGCGCCAGCGGCTCGGCGCCCGCGTGCCGGAGGACGTGATGGTCGGCGGCTTCGACGACATCCCGGATTCGCGGCGCTGGCCCTACAGGCTGACGACGGTGCGCCAGCCGGTCGAGGAGATGGTGGAGGAGACCCTCGCCATGCTGCATCTCGACGATCCCGAGCGCCCGATCGAGCCCGGCATCGACCGGACGGTCTCGGGCCGCCTGATCTGGCGCGACACGGTCCCCCAGCCCGGCGCCCGCGCCGCCGCCGAGGACGAGGACCGCCCGGCCGCCTGAGCGCGACTGGGCATTACGCCGAACCGCTGTCGGCCGGTCAGCCGGCCTGCAGCTTTCGCGTGTCGAGGATGCGGCCGTCGCGCCAGTGCTGGCGCTCGGGGATCGCGGAGATCGGCACCGCGGCTTCCATCTCGGCATGGATCGCCTCGACCATCGCGTCCGTCCACGGATAGTCGGTGCGGGCGTCTTCGCCCATCCTGCGCATCATCGGGCCGAGCTGGCCGACGAAGCCGCGGAACCCGCCGGCGGCGTTCAGATGCGCGACCATGAACGGGCCGATCGAGGCCCAGCGCAGCGCCAGCCCGTCGGTCATGACGCGGTCTATGTCGGAGGCGCTGCAATAGCCCTCGCCGACCAGATGCATGGCCTCCGCCACCAGCGTGTATTGCAGCCGGTTCAGGATGAAGCCGTCGATCTCCTTGTTCAGCACGATCGGCTTCATGCCGATGCCGTCGAAGAACGCGCGCGCGTCGGCGACCGCCTCGGGGCTGGTGAGGCCCGTGCCGCAGATCTCGACCAGCGGGATGTGCGAGGGTGGGTTGACCGGATGGGCCACCATCGCCCGCTCCGGCGCCTCGACATGGGTCAGGAACTCGGAGCCCCTGAGCGCCGAGGTCGACGAGCAGAGCCGTGCGTCGCGCGGCGCGTGGCGCGCGATCTCGGCGAAGACCTCGCGCTTGATCGCCACGTCCTCGCGGACGCTCTCCTGCACGTGGATGGTGCCCGTGACGGCGTCCTCGACCGACGGGGCGCCGCGGATGCGCGCGGCGATCGCCGCTGGCGGCTCGGCGAGCATGCCGGCCGCGTCGAGACCGTCGAGGATGCGCGCGATCGTCGGCAGGGCGACGGCGTTCAGCGCCTCCTGGTCGCGGTCGTAGAGCCGCACCTCGTGGCCGGCGCGTGCGAAGACCACGGCCCAGGCCCGGCCGACGAGGCCGGCGCCGATGCAGGCGATCGCGCCCATGGTCAGGCCGCCGGCGCGTCGTGGTCGCGCGCCCACTTCTTTTCGAAGTCCCAGACTTCCGGGAAACCGATCAACTGGTTGAACTCGCCGAAGTTGAACAGCGGAACCTTGGGCGAAAGCGAGGTGCCTTCGGTTTTGAGCAGCGTCAGCGCGTTCTCGATCGCCTGTGCGGCGGCCAGCGACGCCATCGCCGGATAGATCGCCAGCGAGTAGCCGATCTCCTTGAGCTCCCGTGCCGAGCGGATGGGCGTGTTGCCGCCATCGGCCATGTTGGCCATCGTCGGCGCGTTGATGCGGCGGCAGGCGTCGCGCATCTCCTCCTCGCTCTCCAGCGCCTCGAGGAACACGACGTCGGCGCCGGCCTCCGCATAGGCGATGCCGCGGCGCACGGTCTCCTCGTAGCCGTCGGTCTGGCGCGCGTCGGTACGCGCGATGATCAGCGTCTCGTCGCTCGCACGCGCCTCGCACGCGACCTTGATCTTCTCGACCATGTCGATCGTCGGCGTCACGCGCTTGAAGGGCGTGTGGCCGCACTTCTTCGGGAACACCTGGTCCTCGATCTGGATGCCGACGACGCCGGCCGCCTCGTAGCCCTTGACCGTATGGTGCACGTTGAGCAGCCCGCCATAGCCGGTGTCGGCATCGGCGACGACGGCCGCGTTGGACACGCGCGCCAGCGTGGATACGCGGTCCAGCATCTCCGTGTAGCTCGCGATGCCCGCATCCGGCAGGCCATAGGCCGACGCCGTCATCCAGTAGCCGGTGCCGTAGACGAAGTCGAAGCCGACCTTGTTGGCGACCACAGCCGCGATCATGTCCTGGATGCCGGGCATCGCGACGAACGTCCCGGACTGGATCGCGACCTTGAGGCTGGGCTTGGTCATGTGTTCGATTTTCCTATCTGGTCGAGATAGGCGAGGATCTCGTCTTCCGA
>SXGT01247545.1_pt1 | contig 13356 bp, 11 predicted proteins | sample 3176221 | NCBI WGS metagenome assembly SXGT01 (sample SAMN11356862, study PRJNA531348) | freshwater metagenome | isolation source: freshwater sample F1-120 | place: China: Fuxian Lake, Yuxi | collected 2017-12-25
ACTTAATTTTTGAAATTTCTAATTTTTTATTAGATTATCAAACAAAGCACGTTGAAAAGTGGCTGCGAAAGACCGAACTGTGCTTGATTGACAAGTGTATTACAACAACTTAATTCGCAAAACCACGTTCAAGTGCTTAGTCTTAACTATTGCGAAGCCTTACATTTAAGTGGCTTGGGCTAATCTAAATCAGCATATCTTAGCTACACCCCGATTGAATCGAAGCCATTGATGCCTGACACAAAGTATCAGTTATCCATGGCTTTGTGCAAAAACACCTAAAACACACTCAACGAAGTCGGCGTTATTTTAGTGCGTGACAGGGTTAAAGCAATTTGCCCATCCAGCATACTGAGTAGCTCATTGCCGACCATGGTTCTACGCCAGCCTTGTAATAACGCGCCTGTGGGCGGTTCTAAGAGCAAGGCTTCTAAATCATCGCGGGAGGCTAAAATACTGGGATTCAAGCGGTTTTGTTCGGCGCGCAAACGCACGATGGCTGCCAATATATCCAGAATAACTTCTTGCTCTGGGGTTTTCTTTGCTGGCTTGTCTTTATCATGCAACGGTTTTGGGGCTTGCTGTTTTGCTTGGGTTATCAATTGACAAATGACTTTGCCATGTCGGCTCACCATTTTTTCATGTACGCCACGCACGTTATTCAGCGCCTCAATGGTTTCTGGCTGCAATTTAGCGAATTCAATCAACATTTCATCGCGCATTAACCAATTTCTTGGACGATTTTCAGCTTGGGCAACTTGCTCACGCCAAGCACTTAAAGTTTGCACTATAGAAAGCTGTTTACCCGTGAGTTTGTTTTTGCCTTTAATTCGAAACCAGGCATTTTCAGGGGCGAGTTTATACAGTTGCGGATCGTTTAATTCCTTAAAATCATCCTGCAACCATTCCAAGCGTCCAAGTTGCTTGAGTTGCTCCCCCATCAATAAATATATTTTCGATAAATAAATGACATCATCCGCAGCATATTCCAACTGCTCGGTACTGAGAGGGCGAACGCTCCAGTCGGTACGGGTGTAGGCTTTATTTAGATTAATATTTAAAAAACTGGAAACTAACATCGCGTAACCGGTACTATCTTGAAAGCCGAGTAATGGCGCAGCTAGCTGGGTGTCAAATACGGGTTGTGGAACGCTGCCACGTAGCTGGTAAAAAATCTCCAAATCTTGGCGACAGGAGTGAAACACTTTGATGATGTCTGGGCTGTAGAGTATGTCTAATAAGGGATTTAAATCCTTTAAGGCAATGGGATCCACGCAAGCGACCCAATCTGGGGTAGCAAGTTGGAGCAAGCAAAACTGGGGATAATAAGTTTTTTCACGCAAAAACTCAGTATCCAAAGCCACCCAGGGAACATTCGCCAATCGTTGGCATAATTCTGCAAGGCGCTCAGGGGTATCAATGTATTGAATATCACTCATGACTGATTGGATGGTTTGATATTAGACAACTTAAACTAAAGGTTAGCAGACTGCTGACTATAGGTTACTTTTAATAGCCAGCAGACTGCGATAGATTGGTCAGTGGGTGAGTATACTCGAAGATACTTTCTAGCAGAGGAGCGTTATGCTAAATCTTTTGCTAAATCTAGAATATAGGTTTTAAAGTCGTCTTTCAGCTCTGGATGTAATAAGCCATGCTCCACAGTAGCGACTAAGAATCCAAGTTTATTGCCGCAATCGTAGCGGTTGCCTTCAAATTCGTAGGCCAAGACTTGTTCATCGCTTAATAAGTCAGCAATCGCATCGGTGAGCTGGATTTCACCGCCAGCACCTTTGCCAGTTTTTTCAATTTTTTCGAAAATTTTGCCCGATAAAATATAGCGTCCCACGACAGCGAGATTGGATGGCGCGACATCGGGTTTAGGTTTTTCGACAATGACTTCGACCGCACCGACCGCGCCTTCAAAGTCACCTGTTTTTACAATACCGTATTTATCGGTTTCGGTAGGCGCCACGCGCTCTACTCCTAGGATGGAGCATTGTTTTTGCGCATATAAATCGACCATTTGCTTCATGCAACCGCGCGTACCATCTTCAACCAAATCGTCAGCCAATAACACCGCAAAGTCTTCATCACCGACAACCGCTTTGGCACAATGCACAGCATGTCCTAAACCTAAAGCTTCAGCTTGACGTATAAAGACAAATGAGATGTTAGCAGGCACGGTGCTACGCAAAATGCTTAATAGCTCCTGTTTGTTTTTGGCTTCTAACTCAGTTTCTAACTCATAAGCTTTGTCAAAGTGATCCATAATCGCATTTTTACTACGCCCAGTAATAAAAATCATGGTGTCGATTCCCGCAGCCACAGCCTCTTCAACCGCATATTGAATCAGAGGTTTATCCACCACTGGCAACATTTCCTTGGGACAGGCTTTGGTCGCGGGTAAAAAGCGCGTGCCCAATCCAGCGACAGGGAAAACAGCTTTGGTAATTTTTTTCGTCATAGCACTTCCTAACAATCAATAAGTGAATTAAAAATGGGTTGGTTGGAGTATTAGTATTCCAAATTCTTTAAATCAAAACAGTGTCACGCAAGTTGGTCTGCGTCTAAATTTAAATCGGCTGTGTAGCAAGTCGTATCCAAAATAATGACCGCCGAAAAATCCTCTTGCAGCTTCGTCGGCATTGATTAACGCGGAACGACGCCAAACATAAATTTATTTTGTACCATGAGCCAAATCAAGCCAATACTGGCAACATGCACTAGGGTATTGAGCCATAAATTAGTATAGGTTAACGGAAGATTACTCCACAGCAAAACCACATAAATATGCCAGATAAATACATAGAGTGAGGCCTGACCAATCGGGATAAATAACCAGCCTAACCAACGGTAGCAAAACTTCCAATACCAGCTAATGCCTGCAAATAGACTGGCATAAACCAAGGCATTATTAACCACCCGACCGATACATAAATTTTTTTTATAAAACCAAGTCATATAAATTTGACGGTATGTCGCCTGATCAATCCACTGCCAAGCACTCCAAGGCCAAAATAGCGGACGGGGATTGGCTAACGCAAACAGCATGAATATTCCGGTTCCCAAGGTTGTCAGATAGATGTAAGGCGCATTGCGCTGATCTGCCAGCCAATGAAAGACCTGCTCATGATAATACCCAATAATCATGCCGTTAAAAAACAGTAACTGCCAGCTCAACACCGGAAAGGCATATTCAAAACCCGCATGACTGATTCGTAGTTTCAGCCAAATATTGAGCGCATACACCAACCAACTGACAGTTAATAATTGCCAGAGATAATGTTTGTGCAATAGATATAAGACTATAGGTGCACAGGCAATCAATAACGCATATAAACCCATCACGCGAAACTGGTGAGGGCCTATTTCTAACAATAAGGTCTGCTTTAAAATTTCCCCCCAAGGCGTATCGAATGTGGGGAATAGCTGAATAATTGGCCCGCCAGCAGGGCTGCCCCAAGTTGTTAACGGTAAAACATTCAGACCCGGCAAATGACTTAAGAGTAACACACTGCAAATGACCGCCACATTCACAATATACAATTGCCCAGCTCGCCGCCAGAGTTTTAAAGCGGAATCGAGTAATCCATGCTTATGCAAGCGTTTTTTGTAAACGATGCCAAGCACCACTCCCGAAAACAGTACAAAACCCTCGGCGCTGGACACCATGCCTAAGCGTTCCCACATAAACATGCTGAGATAGGAGGGATATTCCAAGTGTACGCAAATCACGACTAACATCACCAGACCACGTAAAAAGTCTAAGCGCAAGTCGCGACCCTGCTGTACATATTCCACGTTTGCAGGTGAAATGTTGCCAATACCCCGTCCCAAGGTTGCGCCTAAAAATCGTCTTCGTCATCAACATTATGTTTATCTGACAGATAGTGGGGAGCAATACTCACTATCAGAATCAGCAACGACGCCACATAAGGCACAGCTTGCACCGCTAACACCGCCATCCATAAGTGTCCACTGAGGTTATTGAAATTTTCCAAGGTAGACATAAAAACAATTGCCGAGGTTAACAAGGTTAATAACAACAATTCTTGCCAAATAGTCACTAGACCTGCCAATAACGGACGCTGTTTTTCGTATTTTGGGGTACGCATAAACGGCTTACCCGTCGTAAACAATCCTTGCAACGTACCTTTAGCGACGGTATGCGTCAACGCCAGACCTGACAGCGAGGCGCCTATCGACTCCCAGACCGAACACGGAACCCGAACTTGATACAACCACAAACTACGCACCACCTTAAAGGTGAATAAGCCAATCGTAGGTAACAAGAACGCATTAATCGGTAATTCCGTGTGAATCGGATCGTAAGCGATCAGTGCCGTCAACATCAAACTAGTCGTGGTAAACACTAAGGCCAACGCATCCGAAAACCACGGTAACCAACCTGCGACAAAATAATAGCGTTGCGCTGAGGTCAGCGTGGAATTTTTAGATGGCAAGAAACTCCGCCAGTGGCCTTTGATGATCTGCATCGCACCGTAAACCCAGCGGAAACGTTGGGTCATATAGCCCGACATGGTATCAGGCATCAAACCTTGACCAAACGAATCTTTAACGTACACCGAGTCATAGCCCGCTTCATACAAACGTAAGCCCAACTCGCTATCTTCACAGATACACCATTGCGCCCAATTACCAACTTTTTCAAAAGCCGATTTGCGGATCATGGTCATGGTGCCATGCTGAATAATGGCATTATATTCGTTACGTTGCACCATCCCAATATTGAAAAAGCCCGCATATTCCCAATAACAAAACTTTTTAAAGGTGCTGATATGTCGATCACGATAATCTTGCGGAGATTGCACAAAGCCGACATTTTCATTATCGAAATACGGCACCATACGCAATAACCAATCAGGTTGCAGGATATAGTCGCTATCGATGACTGCGATAATTTCCGCATCTGGTGCCGTTTGTTCTAGGGCATGGTTAATCGCGCCTGCTTTAAAGCCCGGCCAATTTTCCAAATGAAAAAAGCGAAACATCGGGCCTAAGCGTTCGCAATCATCGCGCACAGGTTCCCACACGGCGGGGTCTTTAGTGTTGTTATCCATCACCAAGACTTCTAAATTGGGGTAATCCACCTTCGCTAACGCTTCTAAGGTTTTACGCACCATCGCCGGCGGTTCATTGTGGATAGGTAAATGCAATGACACTTTAGGGTAGCGGAAATTCGGTCCTGGAGTCAGTGGGGTAAAGGTGCGCTCGCTTTTACGATGCCAGACTACCTCTGCAATTTCCAAACTTTCGATCAACAAAATCAATACCGCCATGACCTGCATGAGTATCAACACCCCCCACATCACCATCGACAACGTAGTTTGATACTGCTGGGCGCCGATAGACAGTGTCCACAAAATCACCGACGCGGCAAGGTTGGCTACAATCCCAAAAAATAACTTTCCAGGTAGCCCCATACTTTTGCGAGTAAACAAGAAAATAGTCATCAGCATCACACTGAGTACTGCCGCCGCTGCCGCCCATTGTCGCCATTGCGGCATGGAGAAGACATCCCCCTCCATCGGATATTTTAATTGTCGATCCGCATTAAAAATCCCCCAATAAGCACCCGCTGAGCCCTCAAGCGACATTTTCCAGGGTTGGTCAAACGCTTCCACCACGTAATAGGTGATTTTTTCGGCCGTGGCGCGGTTCAAAAACTGGCGTAAAAATTTCGCTTGATTCGCAATGGACGCCGTTGCCCCACCACGCGGCTGTCCGTCAGACGGCCAACCGACCTCCGAAATCACAATTTGCTTACCGGGATAGGCTTTTTGTAAGGCATAGTAACGATCAAATACAAAGTTAACCGCTTCATCCACCGGGATAAATTCCCAATATGGCAAAATATGCGCGGAAATAAAATCGACTTCGTTCACGAGTTCAGGATGGGCAATCCATTGATCCCAAGTTTCGGAAGTACTGACCGGACGCCAAGTGCGCTTTTTGACTTCGCGGATGTATTCAATTAATTGTTCAATCGGCACGTCATCGCGTAACAAGGTCTCGTTACCCACCAGGGTACGCACAATTTTGCGGTTTTCGGAGCGACTGATAGTCACCAAGTTCTCAATTTCTTGGCGATTTTTTTCCATATCTTTGCCGATAAATGCACCGACCGTGACATTTAAATCATGTTTTGCAGCAAGTGCGGGCACGCGCTCCACACCGTCGGTCACGGTATAGGTGCGAATAGAAAACACTTTATCTGCCAATAAAGTCATATCCTCTTCAATTTCAGCATCACTGGCTGAGTGATGCTTCTGTGGATCTTGATCCTTACGCAACGGGTTGTAGGTCACTCCCATCATGGTTTTGCTCCATGATTGCATTTGCAGCGGATGATTAAAATAGCCCCAGATACTGAAGTTAAGAATGACTAGTAACGTTAAAGTGATAAGAGTAACGGTTTTAGCTTTCATTAAAAAAACGCTCGGAATGACGGAAAGGTTAAGAAGGTATATCTAATCAAATTATAAGGGAGAACGTAAAAGGTACAAGACAAAAGACTAAAAACTCCTAAAGTAAATATGGTATCCCGCAATTTGCGCGAAATTTACGCTACGATTTCGCTCACCAGTAAGTGCTTCCTAAGAAGTCCGCAAACCGTTACTGGATATTTTAGGCTGCCTTAGATGAATGTTCGCCAAACGCGGCATGAACTAATTTTGGCTAAAAATTTTGCTACTTAAACACGATTGCGTGTAAAGCTAACCGACTGCTAACATGACAATTAGTTATTAAGCTCAGTCAATTTAACATTTGCAGTGCTATCACTGGAATTTTGCAACAAAAATGCGGACCTAAACTCGTAAATTTTGCCGCAGTGCATTACACTGCATACTGATGCGGGGTTTGTTTATACGGGGACTCAATGCCACATTTTGACATCATTACCATGGTTTTTATGCTGGTTGTCGTCACCTTTCTATTGGCAGGGGTTCGTGCTATTGCGAGTTTACAAGCGGGCAATATCTTAGGGCTTAAACATTGGGCGTTAGCCAACCTTTGTATTGCCGCCGGATTTTCATTAAGTTTTATCCCGCAACCACTCAACCCCATAAAAATCCTCTTGGGCGTAACCTGTTTGGCTTTAGGGCAAAGCTTACAATACACGGGGATTCAACTATTTAAATATGGGCAATGCAATTATCAATTTCCTTTTTGGGTCACACTGACCGTATTATGCCAAACGATTATCTTCAATTTTATTTACCCCGATATTGAAATACGCGCCATGCTCAATTCGCTGGCACTCGCCTTTACCAACGGCATGTGCGCCAGACAATTACTGATCCGTGTACCGCAGCCTATGCGAACCGCTTATTGGTTAAGCGGCTTTTCGTTTGCCGCCTTGGCGATGCTAATGTTGATGCGCTTCATTAATTTGATCCTGGCATACCCGAGCAATTACACATTGTTTGCCCAAGTCCCTATCAATTTAGCATCATTTTTCATGGCCAGTATTGCGCAATTAGTGATTACCTTTGGCTTTGTGCTAATGTTGAACTACACCTTAGCCTCGAAACTCGAGAAACTTGCACATACCGATGAACTCACTGGGGTACTGAATCGCCGCGCACTGTTTACCATTGCCAGAAAATTATGTGCGCAATTTGCGCGCAATGGACACAGCATCAGTATGTTAATGTTAGATATCGATCATTTTAAAAGTATAAATGATCGCTTCGGACATCCGGTAGGAGATGACGTGTTATGCCAATTTACTAAAATCGCGCGTAATTTGGTGCGCGAAGGTGATTTTATCGGACGCTACGGTGGTGAAGAATTTTGCATTCTATTACCTGACACAGACTTAGCAGAAGCAATGCATTTAGCAGAACGCATACGCGCGCATTATACCGAGATCGAACTTGCGACCTGTAATGGCGATGCGATTTGCTGCACGGTAAGTATTGGTATAGCTCACTCGCAAGCACCTATCATCGATTTTGAACAACTCCTCAAAGCTGCAGATCAGGCGTTGTATCAAGCGAAAGCCGATGGCCGAGATTGCGTGCGGGTTGCCACCCCTGAACCTGCTAAGCTTAACTCAAAATATAAAATAGCTTAGCCATAGACTTGATAGATTATGTACCGCTAGACATCGACTACCATTACCAGACATCACTCCCCCAGATTCCGACCCAGCAACCTAAAAGCCATGCTAAAAACATCGCCCTATGGTCATAGCAGCAATTTAATTGGCATAGCCACCGATGAACTTGCTAGCTATGAATTTAATAGCCATCCTCACGCCTTACACATCGCCGGAACTCGTGAAGCCTCAGCGGGTTTATTTGCCCAGCTAGAGCAGCAGACCTCTTATGACACCTGCGGACAAATCTTTCAGGATTATATGTGTGTAGTGTTTGGCTTTGAGGCCGAACAACGCTTACGCACCGATGCAGCAGGTCGGCGCCGCTACCGCAATAGTTATCTCAAACTTATCCAAGATTGGGGACTGGATTCTAATAATGCCCAAGGTGCGGTGTTTAAAGGCTGGGTTGAAAGCCGCTTTGGTTTGTTTCCCAACTATCACAAGCAGCGACTGGCAAACTTTATGAGTCAAGAATGGCTGATCTACATCGAAGAAAAAATGCATAGCCGTTATCATAATAATTGTATTTATATGCAGTTAGATTTGCTGTATGAATACTGTCAATGGGTAATTACCCGCTTTCATAAACCTGCAGCTACCCACAAGACCTTGTATCGCGGTATCAATGCCTTGGATACGCATCAACTTTGGCAGAATGCCGCAGGAGACACTATTCTGAGTTGCAATAGTGTAGTTTCGTTTACTGATCGGCGCAGTATTGCCAGTGAATTTGGCTCAGTGATTCTCGAAGTACAGGTACCGATGGTGAAACTCATTTTTTTTACCGACCTGCTCCCGCAACATGCCCTGCATGGCGAAGCGGAGTACTTGGTCATTGGTGGGCAATATCAAGTAAAAATCGGACGATAACACATGATCACCCAAGAACTGAAAGAACGAGCCCTAGGCGCATATTTAGGTTTTGCCTGTGGCGATGCGCTAGGGGCAACGGTGGAGTTTATGACACCCAGCCAAATTCAGCAGCGTTACGGCCTGCACCAAGATATCATCGGTGGCGGCTGGCTAGCACTTAAAGCGGGCCAAGTGACAGATGATACCCAAATGTCTCTCGCCTTAGGCGCAGCGATATTGGAACAGCAAGGCTGGCAACTAACCGCAGTCGCCGAACACTTTCTGACTTGGCTGGACAGCGATCCACCTGATATTGGTAACACCTGTAAACGCGGTTTACTGCGTTATCGGGCAACAGGTGAACTCTGTGACCCTATCAGAAAAGATTCCGCAGGTAATGGCGCCTGTATGCGCAATTTGCCTGTTGTGCTCGCAACGCTGTGGCATGCAGACGATTTTATCGAATGGAGCTTGCAACAAAGTCATATTACCCACAACAATCCCTTATCAGACGCAGCAACCTTGTGCTTAGGCCAGATGACTCAGCACTTAATCCAGGGATGCACGTTAACGGAGACCTTATCTCTAAGCGCACAATTAATCGCCAATCATCCTGAATTTAATTACCATCCTTACCCTGGCAAGTCCTCAGCCTATATCGTAGACACCGTGCAAACAGTCCTGCATGCCATCGAAAATACCGATAACTTTGAAAGCTGCCTGCTAAAAACCGTAAATCAGGGCGGAGACGCAGATACCACTGGCGCCTTAGCAGGCATGCTGGCTGGCGCGCATTACGGTGTATCCCAAATTCCTGAACGCTGGTTAGCAGCGCTAGATCAAAGTATTACGACACAAATACAGCAGCAGAGTTTGGAGCTATTGCAGTTGGCGAAAAGCTTCAGCATACAGAAATAGCGCTCAAGGCCTGGGCGTTTTACTCAAAATTACAGCAGAATCTATAAGCCCCACCAGCCATGTTAAAATGTCACTTTTAGTCCATCCCTAGCGAATCCGATATGCAAAAATTATCGCTTTTGGCCGCATTGTGTTTAAGCGCTTGCGTGACCATTAATATTTACTTTCCCGCGGCAGCTGCAGAAAAAGCGGCGGATCAAATTATTAAAGAAATCCAACAACCCGCAGCCCAACCTGCCAAACCCAAACAAGATTCGCATTGGTCTGGCGTGCAACTGGCCATGGTCAATTTATTGCAACAAGGTTTAAATGCGCTGATTACACCTGCGCATGCCGAAGCAGATTTAAGCATTGATAGCCCAGAAATTCGCCAACTCAGCGCCACCATGCAAGCTCGCTTTGCAGAATTAGCGCCAGCGTATGCCCAAGGCTGGATTGGTATTCAAGGTGATGGCCTGCTGGGTCTGCGGGACACAGGCAGTGTGCCGCTCAATGCGCGCAACAGTTTAAATAAATTAATCGCCGCCGAAAATGCTGATCGCATGCATTTATACCAAGCTATCGCACATGCCAATGGACATCCCGAATGGGCTGCCGAGATTAAAAGCACGTTTGCCGCACGTTGGGTCAGCAATGCACAAGCAGGCTGGTGGATTCAAGCAAATGGTACATGGACGCAAAAATAAGCATGGCACAGCGAAGCAGAAAACGAAAAACCTTACCCACAGAAGCGGTCAACGCCACGATTAAGTCACTGGCACACGATGGACGTGGCGTTACCCATGTCGATGGCAAAGCGGTATTTGTAGACGATGCCCTGCCTGGAGAAGAAGTAGAGTTCATCTATACCGATATCCGCAAAGATTATGCTGAAGCTAAAGTGGTGGCGGTACTCAGCAAAGCACCTGAGCGCGTAGAGCCTGCATGTGCGCATTATGGGGTCTGTGGCGGCTGCAGTTTTCAACATGTAGAGGCCCAGGCGCAAATCAGCTTGAAACAAGGTTTGTTGTTAGAGCAATTTACGCGCATAGGCAAAGTTGCGGTGAGCGACTGGTGGCAACCTTTAATCGGCCCACATTGGGGCTATCGACGTAAAGCGCGCATGGGAGTGAAATACGTCGCTAAAAAAGAGCGGGTATTAGTTGGCTTCCGTGAACGTCGGCAACAGTTTTTAGCGGAAATCGAAAGCTGTAAAGTCATGCATCCTCTGGTCGGCGAACGCTTAATGGCGCTTTCCGCGGTCATCGGCGAATTGACGATACGCGATAAGATTCCCCAAATTGAAGTTGCCATCGGTGACAGCCAGTGTGTGCTTGCCATTCGGGTCTTAGAGCCACCCAGCAGCGAAGATATTGAAAAGTTACGTGCTTACGCCCACGAACATGGGGTATCCATTTGCCTGCAACCCAAAGGCCCGGATACCATTAAGCCACTCCCAGGTGAGCCAGAAGTCATCCCAAGCTATGCACTACCGGATCAAGGTCTAGCATTTCAGTTTAAACCCGCGATGTTTACCCAAGTAAACTACGATATTAATCGCCAGATGATCAATCGCGTACTCGAGACGATGGCGCTGACCAAAGATGATGTCGTTCTGGACTTGTTCTGCGGTCTGGGGAATTTCACGTTACCGCTGGCCACCCAAGCAGGTTCGGTCGTTGGCGTTGAAGGGGATCTTCCGTTAGTCGAGCATGCCAAAATGAATGCCCGACTCAATCAAATCACTAATGTAGAATTTTATGCCGCCGATTTGAGTAAGGATATTGCGCTGCATCCTTGGGCGCAACGCCGCTACACCAAAGTCATGCTTGACCCCTCGCGTGCAGGCGCCAGCGAAGTGTTACCTCACCTTAAGCTCTGGCAACCGGAACTTATTATGTATGTTTCTTGTAATCCATCAACGCTCGCCCGCGATGCTGGCATCTTGGTGCATGAATTAGGCTATCGTCTGGTTAAAGCCGGGGTGATGGATATGTTTCCACATACGGGGCACGTTGAATCCATGGCGTTATTTTGCAAATGAAGACGGAAGGCTTAGATCGTTATATCGATGTAGATTTAACCGCGCAACAGCTAACGTTGTATATACATGGAAAAATTCCTCGGCGTTACGAGGTCTCCACGGCCAAAAATGGTCCTGGTGAAACCAAAGGTAGTGAATGTACACCGCGCGGTTGGCATAAGATTCGCGCCAAAATCGGCACCTTACAACCGGTAAACAGCGTGTTTGTGGGACGAAGACCAACGGGTGAAATTTATTCTCCCGAACTGGCCAAATTATTCCCACAACGCGATTGGATTTTAACCCGGATCTTATGGCTGAACGGCCTAGAACCGGGAAAAAACCGCTATAAAAACGTGGATTCCGGCTGGCGTTATATCTATATTCATGGCTGTCCAGACGAAAGTTCAATTGCATTTCCGCAGTCACACGGCTGTATTCGCATGCGCAACAGTGACTTACTAGATTTGTTTGAGCTAGTCACAGCAGGCATGCTGGTCTATATCCATGAATGATAGTTACCTGCAGCCACGACGCCTAGTCATGGGGATAGAGTACGACGGCAGTCAATTTGCAGGCTGGCAGTGGCAACGTGACAAAATCACGGTGCAATCTGTGCTGCAAGATGCCCTAGCAATTATCGCCAACCACCCGGTCAGCGTCTTTTGTGCCGGGCGCACTGATGCCGGGGTGCATGCGCTTGAGCAAGTCGTGCACTTTGAGACCACCGCAGTGCGCACGCCTAAAGCTTGGCTGATGGGCGGCAATTCCAATTTGCCGGACAGCGTGCGCATCATCTGGGTCAAACCCGCCATTGCAGATTTTCATGCGCGTTACAGTGCGATTGCTCGGTTTTATCGCTATATTATTTTGAATCGTCCCATAAAATCAGCATTACAGCCCACGCAAACCACGTGGTGTTATCAGCCCTTAGATGCCGAAAACATGCATACCGCGGCACAGTTTTTATTAGGTGAACATGATTTTAGTTCGTTTCGGGCGCAAAACTGTCAATCGGTGAGCCCCAATCGCTTAATGTATTTCATCCAAGTGCAACGCGTCGGCGAACAAGTCATTATCGACCTATCGGCCAATGCGTTTTTACATCATATGGTGCGCAATATTGCTGGGGTCTTAATCGAGATTGGGACAGGCAAAAAACCTGTCAGCTGGGCCCAAGAATTACTGGCATTGCGAGACCGCAAAGCCGCCGCCGCGACCGCCTCGCCGTGTGGCTTGTACCTGGGGGGCGTACATTACCCCCCACACTATGAGATTCCCAGCCACCCGCTGTTTAAATTATTACCGCAAGATGCGAAGCGCTTTGATTAAACGCTTCCAGTCCAGATCTTAAAGCCCTAATTCCGATAACCCTGGATGCTCATCTGGGCGACGACCCAACTCCCAATGGAATAAACGCTCACTGTCACTAATCGCCAAGTCATTAATGCTC
>SXGT01590814.1_pt1 | contig 13356 bp, 11 predicted proteins | sample 3176221 | NCBI WGS metagenome assembly SXGT01 (sample SAMN11356862, study PRJNA531348) | freshwater metagenome | isolation source: freshwater sample F1-120 | place: China: Fuxian Lake, Yuxi | collected 2017-12-25
CGGGAGAGCCCTCGGCGTGGAGGTAGCTGATTTCCTTGAGCTTGAGTGCGCCTTCGAGCGCGATCGGGTAGTTGATGCCGCGGCCAAGGTAGAGAAAATCACGGGCGTGGCCGTACTTCTTGGCGATCTTCTCGATCTGCTTGGCGCGCCCCAGCGTCTCCTGCACGAGGCTCGGCAGGTTGACCAGATCATGGACGAGCGCCCGGCCCCGCTCTTCGTCCAACCGGCCGAGCTGGCGCCCGGCGTGGATGGCCAGCAGGTAGAGTGCCGCGAGCTGCGTGGTCAGCGCCTTGGTGCTTGCCACCGAAATCTCCGGACCGGCGTGGGTATAGAGCACGGCGGTGGAACGGCGCGGGATCGAGGCGTCAACCACGTTGCAGATCGAGAGCACGGTCGAGCCGTGGGCACGGGCCTCCTCGACGGCGGCCAACGTGTCGGCGGTCTCACCCGACTGCGAGATGGCGATCAGCAGCGTATCGGGGCCGAGGATCGGTTTGCGGTAGCGGAGCTCGCTTGCGTAGTCGACGTCGACCGGGATTCGGGTCAGCTCCTCGAGCACAAATTTTCCGATCAGACCGGCGTGCCACGATGTCCCGCAAGCGGTGATGTAGATCCGCGAGAAGTGGCTCCAATCCCCGGCGATGGCGTCGAGCTCGGGCAGCGAGACGTCACCCACCTCCTGGCGAATTCGTCCGAGCATCGTGTCGATCAGGGCCTGGGGCTGTTCGTGGATCTCCTTGGCCAAAAAGTGCTTGAAGCCGCCTTTCTGGGCGGTGATGGGATCCCAGGTGATCTGTCGCGGCTCGCGGACGACGGGTGCGCCGTCGAAGGTCGTCACCGTTACGCCTTCGCGGGTGACCTCGGCGAACTCGCCATCTTCGAGAAACAGGACCCGACGCGTGTGATCGAGCAGGGCCGGCACGTCGGAGGCGACGAAGTTCTCACCCTCGCCGAGTCCGATCACGATCGGGGTCGCGGTCTTCGCCGTGTAGAGCCGCGTCTTGTCGTCGTCCGAGAGCACGACGATCGCGAACGAACCCTCGAGGCGCTTGACGGCGGCACGGGTGGCCGTCTCGAGGTTCATGCCCTGACTGAGATGCTCGTCGATGAGCTGGGAGATGACCTCGGTATCGGTTTCGGAGGTGAAGGTGCGGCCGCAGCCGCGCAGCTCCTCGCGTAGTTCGAGGTAGTTCTCGATGATGCCGTTGTGGATGACCACCACGCGCCCGGCGCGGTGGGGGTGGGCGTTCTCCTCGGAGGGCGCGCCGTGCGTCGCCCAGCGGGTATGACCGATGCCGATGGTGCCCGGCAGCGGCCGGTCACAGAGCAGCTTCTCCAGGTTGTCGAGCTTGCCCACCGCCCGGCGAACGTCGACGTGGCCGTTGACCAGCGTCGCGAGACCGGCCGAATCGTAACCGCGGTACTCGAGCCTGCGCAGGCCGCCGACCAGGATGGGCGTCGCCTCCCGATCGCCGATGTAACCCATGATTCCGCACATGAACTTGGCCTCCGGAACGAGGAAAAGGAACGAACTGCCGGAACGGAACGAGGAAGGTCCGGGCGCAGCGAGGTTACTCCCCCTGCATCGTACAGGACAACGGGGTTCGTTAGCTGGCGGTCGGAGGCGAGCCTTCCTCGAAGCCGGGCGCCCGGGTCTACGGGACCCGGCGCCGCTGTCGGAAGGCCTCGACCCAGCCGGCGCGGCGCTGATCAGGCTTGGGATTGAAGGCCAGGGCTCCCGGCTCGACGTCGTGGCGCAGGGTGGTGCCGGTGGCGACGTAGGCATCATCGCCCACCGTCACCGGCGCGACGAGCTGGCTGTCGCTGCCGATCTGGACACGGTCGCCGATCACGGTGCGGGGCTTGGCGAAGCCGTCGTAGTTGCTGGTGATCGTGCCCGCGCCGATGTTGACAGCGCTCCCGATCGTGGCGTCGCCGAGGTAGGCGAGATGGTTGGCTTTCGTGCCTTCGCCGAGGATAGATTTTTTGATCTCGACGAAGTTCCCGACGTGAACGCCCCGGCCGAGATCGGCACCGGGTCGCAATTGCGCGAACGGGCCGAGGGTGCAGCTCGCCGCGATTCGGCTTTCGCTGATGACGACGAAGGGTTTGATTTCGGTGCCGTCGGCGATCTCGGAGTCGGCGATGAAGACGTTGCCGTGCAGGCGACAGTCACGGCCGATGCGGGTGCGCCCACGCAACTGGACCCAGGGCCCCACGATCGTGTCCGCCCCGATCTCGACCTCGGCATCGATGTGCGCCGTGGCCGGGTCGAGGAAGCTCACGCCGGCGGCGAGGTGACGTGCGACGGTCCGGCCGCGCACGACCGCCTCGAGTGCGGCCAGATCGGCCCGCGAGTTGACCCCGACGACCTCGTCCGGCGCAACCGGTTGGCTGGTCACGGGCCGCCCGCTCGCGACGGCCTGGGCGACGACGTCGGTCAGGTAGAGTTCACCCTGCGCGTTGTTGGGTTGCAGACGGTCCAGTGCCGCGGCGAGAAACGCCGCGTCGATGCAGTAGATCCCAGGATTGACTTCGCGCAGAGCGCGCGTCGGGGCATCGGCGTCCTTCTGCTCGACGATCCGCAGCAGCCCGCCGGCGGTATCGCGCACGATCCGGCCATAGCCGGTCGGGTCCTCGACCGCGGTTACGAGCAGGCTGAGCACCGCGCTGGTTGCGTGGTGGGCGTCGAGCAGACCGCGCAACGTCGCCGTCTCGAGCAGCGGAACGTCGCCGTAGAGGATCAGGACGTCGCCCTCGAAGTCGCGCAGGGCCGCGTCCCGGGCGACCCGCACGGCGTCACCGGTGCCGCGCTGTTCCGCTTGCAGGGCGAAGCTCAGGCCGGGCCCGGCCGCGACGGCGCGCACCGCATCGGCTTGGTGACCCACGACCACCACGGTCCGGGCGGGTCCAAGGGGTGCGACGGCGGCGAGGACGTGCCCGAGCAGCGGCCGTCCGGCGAGTTCGTGGAGCACCTTGGCGCGGGCCGACTTCATGCGCGTGCCCTGCCCGGCCGCGAGGACGACCACCGCCAGCGGCGTCGAGATGTTCATGGCGTCACCCGGAGCTTCCCTGTCCGGATGGCTTCTTCGGCACGGGCGAGGTCTTTCTTCAGTTCGGGCGGGATCCGCGATTCGAGTCGCGGGTTGAAGACCAGGCGCACCTTGCCCGAGGCGAGATCCTCGACGATGACCCGATCGACGAAGTGCCCGTCCTGCACGGCGCGTGCGATCGAGACGAAAGCCTCGGGAATCGAAGCGACGGCGCTGGCGATCACGGTGTCCGGGGCAACGCTGTTCTGGTCACGGTTACTGCCGATGGCCAGCACGCCGGCCGTTCGCGCCGACTCGAAGACTCCGAGCCCGGCCGCATCGGCGTTGTGGAACAGGACGTCGGCACCTTGCGCGATCAGTGCGTCGCCGGCGGCCCGCGCGGCGGCGACATCCTCGAAGCTCCCGATGTAGGTCGTCGCGACCGCGAAATCGGCCTTTTCGGCACGCGCACCCACGCGGAAGCCGTCGAAGGTCTCGGCGATCACCGGCAGGGCCAGGCCACCGACAGTCCCGGCCTTGCCGGTCCGGGACACCCCCGCCGCGAGCATCCCGGCGAGGTAAGTCGCCTCGCTGAGGTGAAACTTCAGCGAACCGACGTTCTCCCGGTGGACGCCGCCGGAGACGATCAAAAAGTTCGTTCGGGGGAACGCGGGCGCGATCCGCATGGCCGGGTCCTGGAACTCGAAGCCGTGTCCGATCACCAGATCGAAGCCCCGCGTCGCGTAGTCCCGGAAAGCGGCTTCGAAGGCGACGGGGGTGCCCGCTTGCACGTGGCTGACCTCGGCTCCGAGAGTCGCACGGATCTGTTGCAACCCCTCGAAAGCACTTGCATTCCAGCCGCCGTCGCTGATCGGCCCGGGGACCACCAAGCCGACTCGGAAGCCGGCGTCGCGCGGGCTTGCCCCATCCTGTGTGCAGCCGACGAGGATCAGCGTGGCGGCCAGTGCCGCGAGGAGTGGGCCTACGGCCGTGCGCTGCTTTCCGGGGACGCTCACGCCCGCACGTTCCGGTATCCGCCGCGAAAGTAGAGCAACGGTTCCGCTTCCTGATCCATGGCCAGCGCATCGACCCGGCCGAGGTGAACCGTGTGATCCCCGGCGTCGACACTCTGTGCGATCGTGCACTCGAGGTGGGCGAGGGCGTCGTCGAGGATGACGCAGCCGTTGCCACCGATGCGGTAGCCGACGCCCTCGAACTTGTCTCCGCCCGACTTGGCAAAGCGCCGCGAGAGGCTCTCTTGGCTCGAACTCAGGAAGTTGACGGTGAAGACTCCCGAGCGCGGGAAGGCCGGCCAACTCTCGGCCGATTTCGCAATGCACACCAGGCAGAGCGGTGGCTCGAGCGAGACCGACGAGAAAGCGTTGGCGGTCAGCCCCTGGGCCAACCCATCACCACCGTGAGTCGTGATGATGGTGACGCCGGTTGCGAAGTGTCCCATCACCTGACGGAACTGGCCGCCGTCGATTGCCATCGTCCTACCTCCATGAATCGAGGAATGCGTGCGCGCCGGTTTAGCCGCGTCCCCGTCGCTTGGAAAGCGGTTGCATGGGGCTTGCGGAGAAGCCCGTCGCCCGAGAGGATTCGCCGGCCATGGGTCGACGCGCTACGCCGGACCGCGTCGGATCGCGTCGAGTGCCGAGAGCCGTGCGACGTGTTGCGGCACTTGACAGAGTTGCGGCGGCCGGCCTCGTCCTCGCCCTTGGCGTGGGCTGTACCGCCGCGGTGAGGCCGGTGTCCCCGCCCCCGCAGTCGTTGCCCGACGTGACCGATCGTCGTCCCGTTGCCTGGGGGCGTGCCGAGCCCCACCTCGTGGTCGTCCGGCAGAGCTGCCGCACGGCGACCCTCTACCGCCACGGCAAATGGGTCCGCACCTTCCGCGATCTCGCCTTCGGCCGGGCCGATGGGGACAAGATCGAGGAGGGGGACAAGCGTACCCCGCTCGGGCTCTACCGCATCGCCGCGCGGCGCACCCATGCCCGCTGGGCCCGATTTCTCTTGATCGATTACCCGAATCTGCGCGATGTCGAGCGCAACGCCGAGGCGCGCGCTGCGGGACGGGCGAGTGCGGGCACCGGGGGGTCGGTCGGCATCCACGGCAGCGACGCACCGCTCTTGAATCGCACCGGAGTGGACTGGACGCTGGGCTGTATCTCGCTGCGCAACGGTGACGTGATCGAGCTCGAAGGCCTGGTTCCGGTCGGCACGCCGGTGGTGGTCCTGCCCTGAACGAACCGCCGTGGCGGACCCAGCAAGGCTTCGGGTTGGCGCCGGGGTCGCAACGACCCGAGCGGGGTCGGGCTCGGGCCGCGCCTTGTCAGAACAACGGGAGGGGCTTAGGGTTCCGCGCGTTCATGAGCGATTACGTGGCGACGACCGAGGGGCCCGATGCCGACCCGATCACCGGGCCGACGCAGCTGGTCGAACACATCCTGCGCGGTGCCAAGCCGCGCGAGGACTGGCGGCTCGGCACCGAGCTCGAGTTCATCGCCGTCCGGAGAGACGACGCCCGGGCCATTCCGTGGTCGGGGCCCGACGGGGTCGAGGTGCTGCTGCGCGAGATCGGCGAGCGCTTTGGCTGGGAGCAAGTCCGCGAGGGCGCCCACACAATCGGTCTCAGCCGGGGCGAGACCTCGATCACGCTGGAGCCCGGCGGGCAGATCGAGCTTTCCGGCCGTCCGGTGCAGACGCTTACCGAGACGCGCGAGGAGATCGAGGGTTTCGCGCGTGAACTCGTCACGGTGGCCGACGGTCATGGTGTCGCCGTCCTGGGGCTCGGTGCGCAGCCGGTCTCACGCCTCGACGAAATCGAGTGGGTGCCCAAGAAACGCTACGGCATCATGGCGGCGTATATGACCCGAGTCGGACGGCACGGGCAGCGGATGATGAAGCAGACCGGCACCGTCCAGGTGAATGTCGACTTCCAGAGTGCGACGGACGCCATCGACAAGATGCGTATCGCCACCGGCATCGGCCCGATCCTGAACGCGATCTTCGCCAACTCCCCCCTCGTCGACGGCGAGGATTCGGGCTACCTCTCCTTTCGCGGGCAGGTCTGGACCGATGTCGATGCCGCCCGCTGCGGCATGTTGCCCTTTCTCTTCCACGAGCGCGCCGGCGTCGAGCAGTACGTCGAGTGGGCGCTCGACGCGCCGATGTACTTCGTGCGGCGCAACGGGGTCTACATCGACCTCTCGGGGGTACCCTTTCGCGACTTCATGCGGCGCGGCGCCGCCGGCCACGAGGCCACGGTCGGTGACTTCGCCCTGCACCTCTCGACCCTTTTCCCCGAGGTCCGGCTCAAGACCTACATCGAGCTGCGCATGATCGATGCCCAACCGCGCGAAACCATCCTCGCCCTGCCGGCGATCGCCAAGAGCCTGCTCTACGAGGATGACTGTCGGGCCGGGGTCTGGGATCTGGTGAAGCGCTGGACCCTAGACGAACGCCGCGAGATCCTGCGCGACGGCTGTCGCTACGGACTGGCGACCCGCGCGGGGCGGTTTCGGCTTCAGGATCTGGCGCGCGAACTCCTCGCGATCGCCGCGACGGGACTGCGGCGACTCGGCGACTCGGGTGAGCCGGGCGATGGCGCGGCGGCCCTGGACACGGTCGCAGCACTGGTCGAGGAGGGCCGTTGCCCGGCGACCGCGAGTTTGGAGGCCTGGCGCGACGGTCCGCCCGCGGGACAGACCCGCCGGCTGATCGACCGGACGCAGTGGGCTTTCTGACGGACGGCTCTTCTGGTGGGGCCCCTGCCCGCCCCCGTCGGGCTCTTCTCAGCCGCCGCCCGTGGCCGCCACTGGAGTCATGAAGCCCTTGGCCTCGTCATCGGCGGCGGAAACCGTCTTGTGTTCGAGATCTACAGTCCAGGTTGCCTTCCGGGTCGCGCTGCCGTCCTTCCAGATCAGGGTCACCTTGTAGACCGGACCCTTGTCCTGCACAGCTGACCAGTTGAAGACCCCGACGAAGCCACCCTTGGCGCGGGCGGCATTGCCGACCGCGATCGTCTGGTCCTTCAGCTTGTAGGGCAGATCGGGGGCCTGGTAGTTCCAGGTCAGATCCAGAGCCTCGTTGTTGCGGCCTTCCCAGCCGACCGCGAGCTGGCCCATGACGAACCAGATGAAGGCTACGGTCGCGATGGTCAGCGAACCCCATCCGACGATCGCACCGAGGTGGCTATTGCCGCTGCTGCCCTGTGTTTCCGACCCGGCCATGTTCGCGCTGCCCCCTTGCCTTCCGGTCCCGCGACCCCCGCCGCAGGACTTCCGCGCGGCCTATACCCGATCGCCTGGCGAAGCGGAAACCCCCACCTTTCGCTCACGACAATAGATTACGTTTACTCATGCGTCCCAATAGTCTAATTCATTTCAACCCGGGGTGGCGAGGCTGGTAGTCGCTGCGACCACTCCGACGAATACCGGCAGGGGGAGCGGGTACGGAACCGGAGGTGGGGAGGATGCAGCATATGTCGGGAAGATTGAGGACACGCGGACCGAATCTCCAGGATCGCAGCAGTGGGTTGTTCGAGCCGGATGTCCTTTTGCCTAATCAGTTCTTGTCGTTCTTTCGCAAGGAGCTCGGCTTCGATCGCGAGCGGCGGTTGATGCTGGCGGTCCTCGAGGACGCACTCGATTGTTTTCAGAAGTACGCTCACTCCGACGATGTCCGAGGCCAACAGCTCTTCTCGGATTCGCATTCGTGGATCATGTCGGACGAGCGGAAGTGGCTCTTCTCGTTCGAGAACATCTGCGAGATCGTCGACATGAATCCGAGCTACATCCGCGAAGGCCTGCATAAATGGCGCCTGAACCGGGCGAGCGAGGCGGTCATCGCGCAGACGGAGACCGCCGTCGCGGCTGCCGCCGGGCTCTCCGGCCTGACACACTAGAAGAATTTTGGGCGGGACGCCGGTCCGTGCGGATCGGTGTCCCGCCTCGTTCAGCTGCCGGTCTCGTGTTCGGGACGTCCCGCCGTGCCGCGATCTTCGGAGATCACTGCCGCCGGGCGGTCGAGCGTCACATCGACCGGCACGCCTGTGCGCTCGCGCAAGGCGCGGAACACCTTCTCCTCGTCGACCCGATCCGCCAGCTTCCATTGTGTCAGCAGCCCCAGGGTCTCTTTCCACGCCGCGGGTTGCGCGCCGTAGAGATCAGGGTGGACCTCGAGCCACACCCGACCGTCCCGTTCTCCGGCCTTGACGGGCTGGTAGACGAACGCTCCGGGCGTACCCACGGGCACGATCTGGAAGAACTTCTCGATATCCTCGTTGTAGAGGCGAACGCAGCCGTGGCTGATGAGCATGCCCACGCCCCACGGCTTGTTGCTGCCGTGGATTCCGTACAGATCCAGCGAGAGGCGCATTCTGTAGTGTCCGAGCGGGTTGTCGGGACTGCCGCCGGGGATCGAAGTCTCGGAGAAACCCTTGTCGGCGATCCGCTCCTTGCGGATGGACTCCGGTAGAACCCAGGTCGGGTCCTTCTGCTTCTCGGTCACCCGCCACTTGCCGGTTGGCGTGCGCCAGTCGAGTCGCCCCAGTCCGACCGGCGCCGTGATGACCTCGCGCGGCGCACCCTTGCGCGATGGGGGGTAGTAGTAAAGCCGCATCTCGGGAATATTGATGATGATTCCCTCGTAGGTGCAGCAGGGCAGCACCCATTCGGTCGGGACGCGCACGTCGCGGCCGGACTGGTCGGGAATCCACTCGTCGATACCGGGGTTGGCGGCCTCGATCTCGTTGTGGCCGAGGTCGTAGAAGCGAGCGAGATCGTAGAAGGTGTCGCCACGGGTGGGTGTGTGGGACCGTGTCGCCCCGACCACGTTCTGAGTGGGTTGGCTCTGTCCGGGAGGCACGAAGCGGAGTCGGGTGAGCGGGGAGTGCCCGAAATCTTCTTCGACCCAGACGCGGGCGGCGGCAGGCCCGGTGGCCAGCAGTGTGCAGGCCACCAGCAAGGTGAAGCAGCCGAGCCCCCGGGGAGCGACGGTGCGCCTCGTCGTTGCTCTGGTTGTCGATCGCGTGCCTGTCACCATCCGCCTCCGCACCACCATGGACCGCCGACCTTATCTGATCTCGGCGTCGACTGCGCGCCGGGGCTTGGATCGAGGGAGCTTGTCGCGTACAGTCGCCGAGCGCGCTGCCGGGGGCCGGTGGCTGCGAGTGGGGTGGATGATGGGGGTGGTGGGAATTCGGCATGTCCGGGTAGCGCTTGTGCTTGCGTGTCTTCTGTTTCCAGAGATGGCGCGAGCTGCGAATCCCCGCGTGGGAGCCCGGGCCGCGGTGGTGATGGATGCCCGTACGGGCGAGCTCCTCTGGTCGAGGAACCCCGATGACCACCGCGCTCCGGCGAGCACGACCAAGATCCTCACCACCATGCTCGCGCTCGAGAGCGGCCGTCTCGACGAACGCTTCCGCGTGAGTTCCCGGGCCCAGGCCCAGGCGCCCTCCAAGCTCTATCTGCGCGCCGGCCAGAAGCTTTCGCTCGACGATCTCACCTACGCGCTCATGCTCAAATCGGCGAATGATGCGGCCGTGGTCGTGGCCGAGGGACTCGGCGGCAGCGTCGAGAAGTTTGCCGGGAGCATGAACGAGCGCGCTCGCCGGGCCGGGGCGCGCTCGAGCAATTTCCGCAACCCGCACGGACTACCGGACCGCCGCCATCTCTCGACAGCCCGCGATCTCGGCCTGATCCTGCGCGCGGCGCTCGCCACCCCGGGCTTCCGTGAGGTGGCGGGAACCACCAGCCGCTCGCTCGCCCTCGAGAGTCAGGGTCGGATCCGCAAGGTGGGTGTGCAGACCAAGAACCGACTCTTGCGCGGCTGGCGCATCCGGGTCATCGGCAAGACGGGTTACACGCGCGCGGCCGGACGTTGCTTCGCCGGCGCGGCACGTCTGCCCGATGGGCGCGAGGTCATCGTCGTCGTTCTTGGAGCACCCGATATGTGGGGCGACATTCGGGCTCTCGTCGCCTGGGCGCTCGACGCGAAGAGCGATGCCGTGCCCGCGGAGACCCGACTGCAGGTGGCATCGGCCCGTGGGCGCGCCAAGGAGGCGGGCGCGGTCGCGCGCAAAGGCGGTGCGGCGTCGCACGAGCAAGCGACGGCGTCCGTGCAAGTCGCGGCACTGTCGCCGGTTGCGGTCGTGGCGCCGGCAGCGGAGCGGCGGAAGGCCCGACTTGCGCCGCAGCCGGCCCCGCGCTTGGCCAGCGTGCCCGTGCTGCAGGCGAAGCCGAGGCTCGTCGCGAACCCTCGCCCGCAGGCTCTCGCCCTGCGCTCCGCGTCCGATGAGCGGCGGCCCACGACCGTCGCCGTTCGCACCACGACGAGTCCGCGTGTCGAACTCGCTGTCGCGCGCTCGCGACCGGAGACGGTTGCGACCAAGCGGCCGGCCACCGCTCCGGCGGCCGCGCGCGGCGTCGTCCGGGTCGCGTACGCGCCGGTGGTCGCCGCAGACGCGATCGGTGCCGCAGACGCGGCCGTGCGGCGAGGTTGCACGGGACGCGACTGCCAGGAATGGCTGCGCTACGGACGGCTCACGCGCTGAGCGGCCTCGATGGGGTGCGCACTTCCCGCAGCTGTCGCGCGAGGGGCGGCACGAACGCCGCTGCACTCGCTGCGGCGCCGCGATACCCCCGCAAAAGATCGCGTGTGCCACCGGACCTCGGGGATGGACGGGGCCACTCCAAAGCCCGGACTCATCGCGCCTCGGGGCGGAATCCGTCCAGATCGAATGCTGCGGATTCTCTCGCTGCGGGTGTTCTCTCCCGTTGCCGATGGTGATACCGAGAGAACCGAGACGAGCGGACGCGGGCTTCGCACCGCCTTCATCGAGTCGAAAGGGAGCTGCCACTGATCGCGTGAGGACATGCCCGGAACTCCGGGACGCCCGAGGCGATCAAACGGGTCCCAGCTGATTGCGATAGTCAAGGCAAAGGTAGCGCGCCCGCGCCCGCTCTCTCTTTCTCGCCCGACGCGGAAGTTTGCGGCAGAAGGACCGCCGTTGCTGCGGCCGCCGCGAGCAGAAGCAATCCGGGCGCCCAGAAGGTCGCCTCCAGGCCGGAGCGGATCGCGAGCCAGCTTCCGCTGACGGGTCCGAAGACGTTGCCCAGCATCATCGCGGTCGAGGCAACGCCCGCCATGCGCCCGCGGGTCCCTTCCGGTGCAAGCGTGTTCATCCACTGGAACGAGAGCGGCACGAACCCGGCAGCGAAGATACCGGCGACCAGACGCCAGCCGACGACGATCGCCAGGTGATCCCCCGCGAGGCCAGTGGCAACATTGGCCACGCCGACGCCGGCGAGCGAGATGACGACGAGCCAGCGCATCGGCCAGCGTTGCGCCAGTCGATGCCAGAAAGGCGGCAGGAGGGTGCTGGGCAGCCCCGACGCCAGCACGACAAAGCCCGTGGCCGACGCGACCGTATCCCGCGGCACACCGATCTTCTCCACGAAGAGCGCCAGGTTTGGCCACCAGGCCAGCGCCGCCATCTGGAAGACGACCGTCGCGCCGAGCAAGATCAGCATTTCGCGCGAGGCGAGGACGCCGAGGAAGCCCGGGGCCGAACCCTGGGCACGCTGCCGGGCCGGGCGGGCGGGTTCCTCGAGCACGGCAAAGCAGGCGAGTGCGGTCACACCGGCCAGCGCACTGGCGCCGAAGAAGAGCGGCCGGATACCGATGACATCGGCGAGCAATCCGCCGAGCGGCGGCCCGGCCAGTGCGCCGGCAGCGCGCCAGCTCTGGAGGTGAGAGAGCGCGCGCCCGGAGCGGCTCTCGGGGATCGCGGCGGTCAGCAGTGCCACGGCGGCCGGGAACACTCCGCTCACGACGCCCTGCAGGCAGCGCCACCCGAGCAGGGCGTCGGGCGAATGCGCGAAGCCCATCCCCGCGGTGACCAGAGCGATGCCCGTCACCGAACGCACGACCATCGGCTTGTACCCGACGCGATCGGCGAGCTCGCCCCAGATCGGTGTCGCGAAGACGGCGATTGCGAAGGGTGCTGAGCCGAGAGCCCCCGTCCACCAGCGCAGATCGGTGGTGCCCGTCACGCCGACCTCGCCGAGATACAGCGGCAGGAGCGGGAGAACCGCCGTCATGCCCGCGAGCGTGAGGAACTGCGAGGCACACAGGACGATGAGGTTCAGACGCTCCTGGGCGGGGCTCAAGTGCACGGTGGAGCCATAGCAGGTCCGGTCGATCCTCCGCCCCGGCGATGCGCGCGATCCCACCGCGCGGGAGAGGTCCGTGCCGGGTAACGCGAGCCAGCGACCCTACCCTGTTGCGACGCATCCGCCGCGTCTCGTCGATCGGCGGCTGGTCCCGCTGTTCCGGGGGCACCGATCCTTGCGTGGGCCGTCACTCCGGGCCGTGCCCTGCGGCGAAGTCGGACGGCGCGTCAGCATTGCGCCGAAAAAGCATGCGCACGCTCTCCGGCAGAGCCGTGTCTTGCTGCGGAGCCGCGAGGTGCCACCACCCGGAACACGGGCGTGCGTCCCCTGGCATCTTCTGGTTGTTGCGGTCGGGGGAGCGGGATAACGTCGGACGTCGGGAGAGCGCTGATGGGCGGGGATGGACTTGCGCCGACGTTGTTGGTGGCCATGCCACAGATGCTCGATCCAAATTTCGAGCGGGCGGTCGTGCTGCTGTGCAAGCACGACGACGAGGGCGCACTCGGATTCATCGTCAACCGCCCGTCGGAGATGACCACCGCTGAATTGCTCAACTTCGAGCCGCCGCTGGCGGAGGAGCGTTCCCTCACCATCTGGGAGGGGGGCCCCGTGAGTCAGGAGCGTGGCTGGCTGATCACGCGCATCGAACCCGAGGGCGAGAGCATCCCGATCTGCGCGGGCGTGTGGCTCTCGAGTTCACAAGCTCACCTCCGGCAGGTCCTCGAGAACGAGCAGGCTGATCTCGGCCCCGAGTCGAGCCGGCTCCTGCTTGGCTACGCGGGCTGGGGGCCGGGGCAGCTCGACCAGGAACTTCTGGAATCGACCTGGCTCACCGCACCGGTGGACCCCACGACGATTTTCCACGGGCCACCCGAAACGCTCTGGGAGCGGGTGATCCGCGGCCTTGGCGTCGACCCCTTCCAGATCACTCCGGCCCCCGGATCGATTCACTGAATCCGCCCCGCACGAAACCACGAGCCGCACCCATGGATAGCCCCGATTCCGCCGCACCCTGGTACCTGCCGATTCACGACGAGGTCGTGGTCTTCGACGCTGCCTGGGAGTGCCGGCTGCCGGTGTTGCTCAAGGGGCCGACGGGCTGCGGTAAGACGCGCTTCGTCGAGTTCATGGCGCATCGACTGCGC
>SXGT01111957.1_pt1 | contig 13352 bp, 8 predicted proteins | sample 3176221 | NCBI WGS metagenome assembly SXGT01 (sample SAMN11356862, study PRJNA531348) | freshwater metagenome | isolation source: freshwater sample F1-120 | place: China: Fuxian Lake, Yuxi | collected 2017-12-25
AGAAAAAGACGGAAGAAATGGCCAAACAGCGGGAGATTTTCGTCAGCGGCTCAGTCGGGTTGGGCGTTCCGGCAGAAACCGCCGGGTATATCTTCGACCTGATGGAAAAATTTGCCGGTTCCGGCTTCAACAAATCGCATTCGGCAGCCTATGCCATGGTGTCCTCTCAAACGGCCTGGCTCAAGGCGCACTACCCGGCTGATTTCATGGCCGCAGTACTGTCAGCCGACATGGACAACACCGACAAGATTGTGGTGTTGATCGAAGAATGCCGTCAGATGAAGCTCAACATCCTGCCTCCCGATGTCAACCACTCCCTTTATCCTTTCAGCGTTCAAAAAGAGTCGTTCCTGCGCTACGGCCTGGGAGCCATCAAGGGAGTAGGCGAATCCGCCATCCAGGAGGTGTTGGCTGAACGGGATAGAAACGGCAACTACGCCGATCTCTATGATTTTTGCAAACGGATCGACCTGCGCAAAGTCAACCGGCGGGTACTGGAAGCCTTCATCCGGGCAGGTGCCCTGGATGGTTTCGGCCCACACCGGGCGCAATTACTGGCACAACTGGAGGATGCCATCAAACGGGCCGAGCAATACGGCAACATGGCAGCGGCCGGTCAGGAGGATTTGTTCGGGCTGGGGGGCGTTGCCGAATCCAGCCTGACCGATTTCAATCCGGCTTCACCGGTAGAGGTCGAAGCCTGGTCTGACATGGAAACACTGAATCAGGAGCGACAGGTATTGGGATTTTACCTCAGTGGCCATCCACTGGACCCTTACCAGGCGGAACTCCGTCACCTCGTCACTGACCGTCTGAGCAAATTACTGGAATCCACCGCAGCAGAAAAAAGCGGCTACCGTCGTCAGGAAAACCGCACCCTGGCCGCCGGATTGGTCGTCGATGTGCGCACCCGGATCAGCAAAACCGGCAAACGCATGTCATTTGCCGTATTCGACGATCCCGGTGGCAAACTGGAAGTAGCTGTTTACGCCGAAGTGCTGGAGCAATACGGGCATTTGCTGGTGAAGGATGCCCTGCTGGTAGCGGAAGGCAATCTGGGATTCGACGAATTTGCAGGACAACCCCGTCTGGTCGCCGAACACCTCTACACCATCGAACAAGCCCGCGCCACCCAACTCAAGAGCATCACCCTGCAATGGCCTGGCACGGTAAGGGAACGGGCGCAAGGCCCATCCCCCGATGACTTCGGTGACCTGCTGCGTCCCTATCAAGGCGGTGCCTGTACCGTATTCATCGAATACCGGACCGAAAGTGCCAAAACCCGGCTCGAACTGGGCAGTGCCTGGAAAATCCGCCCGGACGATGCCTTGTTACAACAACTCAACCGCCAATTTGGCCCGCAACGCCTCCATCTGCAATACCGGCGTTAGGATACGGTCGTGAATGTGGTATCGATCTACCCCCGGGCCTCATCGAAAAATCGGTCAGGTATTGGCTGCTCCCGGATGTCTTTGGGCATCGGATCGTCAGGCGATTGATGAGAGCGTTCCGCGATGCCTCGATATCGCTCAAACCACCGCCAGCATTCGCTCCAGGGTCAAACGGGCGGGAACTGCATCTTCTTCGGGTACCTTGATCCGGTTGACCACCTGACCGGCTGCCAGATTCTCCAGTACCCAAAGGACGTGTTGGGGATCGGTGCGGAACATGGTTGAACACATGCAAATGGTGGGTGAGAGAAAATGGACATCCTTGCCTTGCGGTTTTACCTCCTCAGCCAGACGGTTGACCAGATTGAGTTCGGTACCGACCAGCCAGCGGGTGTTGGCCGGGGCTTCCCGAACCGTCCGCAGGATGTATTCGGTGGAACCGATATACTCTGCCTTTTCGCAGACTTCGAAACTGCATTCCGGGTGAACGATGACATGGGTATCGGGGTATTGCGCCAGAAAACGGTCGATGTGCTGGGGCTGGAACATCTGGTGTACCGAACAAAACCCCTTCCACAGTATGATTTTGGCCCGGCGTATCTGATCTTCGGTCAATCCACCCCGGGGCTGGTTAAAATCCCAGGTAACCATATCGTCCAGCGGAATACCCATCTGATGGCCGGTGTTGCGTCCCAGGTGCTGATCGGGGAAGAACAGCACTTTTTCCCGTCGCTCGAAACTCCATTCCAGAATTTTCCCGGCATTGCTCGAGGTACAAACGATACCGCCGTGGCGACCACAGAAAGCCTTGAGATCTGCCGCCGAGTTGATGTAAGTCACCGGGGTAACGGTCTGATCCGGGTCGAAATAACGGGATAATTCCTGCCAGCAGCGTTCCACATTGACCCGATTGGCCATATCGGCCATCGAACAACCGGCGGCCATGTCGGGCAGTATTGCAACCTGTTCAGGGCGAGACAGGATATCGGCGACTTCCGCCATGAAATGCACACCACAAAACACGATGTATTCGGCACCGGATTGGGCCGCCTGGCGGGACAGTTTGAGTGAATCACCGGAGACATCGGCGTGGCGGAAAACTTCGTCCCGTTGATAATGATGACCCAGGATTATGCAACGGTCACCCAGAGTTGCCTTGGCGGTTTCGATCCGGACTTCACATTCCGCATCGTCCAGCAAGGCGTAATTTTCAAAGGCAAGGTGGGAAAGCGTCATGGTATAAAGCTCCGCAGGGGTGTAAATGGCTCAATGGTAGCATAGAGGGCTACCCGTACAAGCCGGGCTTGTGTTGCCTGAATCAGTGCTCAAGATAGGTATAGCCCCTCAGTCCTGCCATCAGTTCGCTTTCAAACTGTTTGCGCCGTTCGGGCGTGAGTTGCGCTTCCAGCAATTTTTTGCGATAGGCCCGTTCCAGTTCCTGTGGGTCTATGTGGACATAACGCAGCAAATCATCAGTGCCATCGCCGGGATGCGGCTCGACCAGCCGATATCCTCCGGCCCCGTCCAGTTCGACGTTGACCGAGTGGGTATCACCGAACAGGTTGTGCATGTCGCCCAGAATCTCCTGATAAGCCCCTACCAGAAAAACACCGATCAGATAGCGATCCCCTGCCCGGGTATCATGCAAGGGCAGCGTGGTTTCGATGCTTTGACGGTCGATGTAGGCATTGATGCGGCCATCGGAATCGCAGGTCAAATCCTGAATCACGGCCCGTCTCGAAGGCTCCTCGTTCAACCGTTGCAGCGGCATGACCGGGAAAATCTGCTCGATGGCCCAGGCGTCCGGCATCGACTGAAACAATGAAAAATTGCAGAACACCTTGTCGGCCAGGCGTTCGTTGAGTTCATCGAGCGTGTCCCGGTGGGAACGCAAGCGGACATCCAGCCGACGCCGTACCTGATGACTCAGTGCGGCGTGTAACCGCTCGGCTTCGGCCAGATCAGTCAGGTTCAACTGGCCGCGAACATACAGGGCACGGGCCTCGGTCAGATCGAACTGGGCATCATGATAAACGCCCAGCACCGGTTCTCCGGGCAAATCGGTCAGCAGTCCGGCCAGATCCTGCACCGGGCGGGCGGTGGAGGAAGACGGCAAGGTCGCATCTTCTGCCACCTGCTCCACATCGATGACATCAGTGATGAGTACCGCATGGTGGGCACTGATGGCCCGACCCGATTCGGTGATCAGATGGGGATGAGGCAGGCCCTCGGTTTCGGCCATTTCGGCAAAGGCCCGAACGATGGCATAGGCGTATTCATCCAGTCCGTAGTTGATGGAACACTCGCTGACGGAGTGGCTGCCTTCGTAGTCAATGCCTAATCCACCGCCTACATCGGCCCAGCGCAGGGCAGCCCCCAGCCGACTCAGTTCGGCATAGTAGCGGCAGGCTTCGCCCAGGGCCATTTTGACATCATTGATGTTGGCGATCTGCGAACCCATGTGAAAGTGCATCAATTGCAGCCAGTCCAGATGCCCCAGGGATTCCAGTCGGTTGATCAGGCGCAGTAAATCCCCGGCATTGAGACCGAATTTGGATTTGTCACCGCCACTGTTCTGCCATTTGCCGGCTCCGATACTGGCCAGCCGTACCCGCACGCCCAGTTGTGGCGTAATGCCCAGGGCTTGTGATTCGCTCAGAACCAGTTCCAGTTCCGAATATTTCTCGATCACGATGAAAATGTTATGGCCCAGGGTCGATCCCATCAGGGCCAGACGGATATAAGCCCGATCCTTGTAGCCATTGCAAATCAGGGTGCCGGCCTCGGACAGGGCCATCACCCCCAGCAACTCGGATTTGCTGCCGGCCTCCAATCCTATTCCACAGGCCTTGCCGGTACGCAATATGCCCTCTACCACGGTACTCTGCTGATTGACCTTGATGGGATAGACCGGAGTGTAATGTCCCGGATAATCCAGATCGGCCCGGGCGGCATCAAAGACTTGCCGGAGCAGGCGGATACGGTCGCCCAGAATATCGGTAAAGCGAACCAGGACGGGTAATCCCAGCCCTTCCTGGTGGAGTTTGTCGACTATGCTGACCAGATCGATACCGCCATCGGCAGCCGACCGGTCAGGCCGTACCACGACGTGACCCTTGGGGTCGATATCGAAATAGCCTTCGCCCCATTGTTCGATGGCATAGGTTTCTCGGGCTTGTTGCAGGGTCCAGGTCATAAAGGTATTCGCCAAAAATTCTCGAAAAAAGGTTAAAGTAGGATTTTGGATCGGGTATTCCCCGGCCCGTCGTGTTATGGCTTAGTGCCATTTTTGTTGTATTCCAGTCCAGAGGAGACACCATGTTAAAAGCCCCCGAGTGGTTTTCAGAAGTATACCCCCACCATGGCAGTGCCTTTTCGCTCAAGGTCAGCGAAAAACTGCATGAAGAGCAATCGGCCTTTCAATACATTGAAATCTACGAAACCGAATGGTTTGGAACGCTGATGGTCATCGACGGTTGCACCATGGTGTCAGACCGGGACAACTATCTATACCACGAAATGATGACGCATCCGGCACTGTATACCCATCCGGATCCGCAGACGGTGTGGATCATCGGCGGTGGGGATTGCGGCAGCCTCAAGGAAGTGCTGAAACACCCGGAGGTCAAAAAGGCCGTGCAGATCGACATCGATGAACGGGTCACCCGGCTGGCCGAGCGTTATTTTCCGGAGCTATGTACTTCCAATGAGGATCCCCGGGCAGAATTGCTGTTCATCGACGGCATACAGTGGGTTCGGGACGGGGCGGATGCAAGCGTCGATCTCATTATCGTGGACAGCACCGACCCGGTCGGCCCGGCCGAGGGTCTGTTCAACGAAGCTTTTTACCGTGACTGTGTCCGTTGCCTCAAGCCGGGCGGCATTCTGGCGCAACAGAGTGAATCCCCCCTGTTCCACGAACAACTGATACTGGATATGCGCAATACCATGCAAGGGGCCGGTTTCGTGGAAACCCGCACCCTGTTTTTTCCGCAGTGCATTTACCCTTCAGGGTGGTGGAGCGGCACCCTGGCCTGCAAGTCTGCGTCAGGTCTGGCCGGATTCCGTGAGCAGGACGCACGCAACAAACCCTTTGAAACCCGCTACTACAACGCCGACATCCATCAAGCCGCCTTCGTAGCCCCGGAAGGTTTGCGGAAACGGTTGGAGCGATAGCGGGCGCATTGAATCTGCGGTTCGCCTACATTGAAGCCAGGGATTCCCGGTAGATGGTGTATACACCCTACGGCTATCGACGGTGGACAGGTTCCCGCTACTCCAGCAAGGCTCCGGTCACTGTTATGGCAATGAAAAACAAGGCGGCGGCATAAAAGAGGGCGGAGATATCCTGTCGGGGCCGGATTGTCTGGTATTGCCAGGGCAAGGGACGCAAGGCAGCCAATTCGGCCAGTGCGGTGTTCAATGCATCGGGGTCTTCCGCCTCGAAGGCCCGGTAAGGAACGCCCAGGGTCTGAAAATAGCGATGCAGGAAATACTCCGGTGTCGTGCTTTCTCCCGGGTTGGGCGGCGGAACGCTCAGGCGACTGCTGCGGGGCGTGCGAAGGTAAACCCAGTACAAACTGGCGTCCCTCGCCTGAAAGTCGGCTTTCAGACGTTCGCGGGTGTCCTGATCAATCCGGGTCGCACCATCCGACACCAGCAGTACGATGCGGCTTCCGCCTTGCATCCGGCTATCGTCCAGTTGTTGCAGGGCCAGGCTTAATGCCGGAGCCAGTGCCGTAATACCATGCCCCCGCTGGCTGATGGCAGCAATGGCGGCCTGTACGGCAGCATGATCCCGGGTCATGGGCATGGCATAAAGGGGGGCGGAGGAAAAATCCAGCAGGGCAAACAGATCATCGGGGCGGTGGGATACCAGTTCGGACAGAAAACGCTGAGCGGCTACGGCCTTGGATTCATGAGCGGCACCGCCCAGATATTGGCCGGAAAAGTTTTCCCCCATGCTGCTGCTTCTATCCATCAGTAGCACGATACGGGCACCTTCCCCCCGCTGGATCAGCGTTTGCCCGGGCCAATACGGTTGTGCCAGGCCCAATACCAGACCCGCACAGGCCAGGGCGGCACTGAGTCTCAGGCCCCGATCCAGCCACAGCGATACCCCATCAACCGGCAACAGCCCCAGTTCTGGATGGATTTCCGGCCGTTGTCCCCGCCAGCACCAGGGTATTACTGCCAACACCATCAGCAGCAGAAAACCGGGGTACGTCAATCCGGGCATCATCGACGGGATTCCCGTAACAGTCGGGCACACGCCTGACACAGGACGTGCAGACGCGCTATATCCAGGGAAGGCTGTGGTTGGCCGGCTTGTCCCGCCCCGAAGAATATCTGCCCGGAACCCTGGAAAAACCAGCGGATATCCTCTTCCAGCGTCTTGAAGGTGGGGTGTGTCAGAAAAAAATCGTCGAGACCATGTGTCATGAGGGTATATCCTGCCGTCTGATTGAATGCGGCGTGGATGCGCTGCAGGCACTGACGTAACTTTTCGGGCGGGATATCACGGGCGGTAAAGCCGGACACCAGCCCATCGAAAGGCGTTTTCCGATACCAGCGAGACCTGCCCGCTCGATAGGCCAGTACGCTCAATGAGAGGAGCAAGCCGAGTGCGTGCAGCAATGATTCCTGCCGGTTGGCGGGAGGTTCATCGAAAACCGGTGATCTGTTCTGGATCACGACCTGCTCATCCGGCAGGTTGGGCGGAATCAGGGGGCTGAGGGTGAAACCGGCCACCGGCGACGATACGGTCAATGGAGGATTGGCAGCGAAGTGTAGCGTAAATACCGGCAATTCAACGCGCTCTGCTTGTCGCACCCCCTTGAAGACCTGATAGGTCAGGCGGAAATCATGGCGTGTCTTCTGATGATCCAGCCGGGTTTTCCATTCGATGTGACGTAATTCCAGACCCTCTGCCAGCGGCCCCGGACGAGGCAGGTAGTGGTCTTGCAGTGTCAGCACTCCGGAGGTCATGACACTGAATCGCTGCTCTACGATATCACCGATCACATAACCGAAATCCCGGCCTGGTGCGGCAATGACTTCTACTTCGACGGCACCTGCCAATGCGGGGGCAAGTACCAGCCACCCTGACAATATCTGCACCCGATTCATGATGTGCTGGCCACGCCCTGATGAAAATAGGCCGTTACGTGATCCGCTTCAAACGCACCGGACAGGAATAGCGGCGTGCGGCCCCAGGCCAGAAAAAGATCCGTCAGTTGATGGCGACGTTCACGGTAGGCGGCCTGAAACCGGGCCTTGAGCGCAGGGCGCATCCAGTAGCGACGGCGTTCACCGGATTCGGGTTCCTGCCAACAGGCCAACCGGTAATCCGCGACGCTGTCATGCAGGGGCGGCTCCCAGATGACTACCGGGACTACATCATGCCGGGCCAGTGCTTGACACAGGTGGGTAATGTCGCTTAACGGGCCGTGAAAATCCGAAGCCAGGAAGACCAGCGATCGCTGGTGCGGCGTGTGTGGAGCCAGGTCAGCCAATCCGCGAGCCGAATGGCCGGTGACCTGAGGTTGACTGGCCCGGGTACTCCAGGCATCCAGGTCGCCGTACGGATGACCGGGAGGCTGGCAGAGCTCCAGGCGGATGATTGCATCGGCGGCCAGCAGGCCGAAGGTATCGCCGGTACGGAATACAGACCAGGCCAGGCTGCTGGCAAAACGGGTGAGCGTGTCAAATTTGGCAGGATGCAGCATGGAGGTGGATACATCAGCCAGTAGATAGACGGTAATGGCACTGGACTGGCGGAAACAGCGTACCTGGTATTGGCCCTGGGGATCCTTGAGACTGGCCCGCAGATCGAGATGGCGGGCATTGGCCGCTTGCTGTAACACCTGGTATCCCTGAAATTCATGCCCGCCGCCGGTATGCAGACTACGATGATACCCCGGGTGTACGCTGGCCGATCGCCAGCCAATCCAATAATGAAATTCAGGTATCGACAGTACCTTCATGGGGCGGCCACCTGTCTTAGTATGGCGCGCAGGAGTTCGGTTTTGAGATCCTCGCGTCCGAATACATAGACCGGGTTCAAAAATACACGGTGTGCCACGGCGGGAGTGAAAACCAGATGGATGTCTTCGGGCAGGAGGTGATCCCGCCCGGCCAGCCACGCAGCGACCCGGGCTGCCCGGAGCATCAGGCTCATGCCACGCGGACTGGCTCCCGCCTTGATCAGATGGCGCATATCCACGCCTTCCAGGGTAATGCCCCATTCCACCGGAGTGCGGGTGGCCTGCCAGAGATGACGGACATAGTCTTGCAGGGTCGGGCTCGCCTGGACAAAGGTTTGTATCCGGGAAGACAGGCTGGCTACGCCGTGATAGTCGATAAGGCCCGGGTCGATGCCTCCGATCAGATCGTCTACATCATGAAAGCGGGTATCGAACAACAAATCACGTTGCAGGTCGGCCCCGGCCGGAATTTCAACGCTCAGTTCCAGCATGAAACGATCGCGTGCGGCCAAGGGAATCTCGAAGGTTTCCTCCCGTTCGATCCGGTTGCGGTCGGCAAAGACCTGGAGATAGGGAAACCGGTATTCCCGGTTGAATGCCTGAACCTGCCGTTCCGCCATGACCCTGAGCAACAGGGCATGTACTTGCGGTCGGGCCCGGTTGATTTCATTGAAGAAAAACACGGCCAGATCCTCACCGTGTTTGAGCAAGGGGCCTGGATCGATTTGTGGTTTGCCGTGTTGATTGATATGGGTGTGGTAAAGCAAATCACCGGGCAGGAGATCAACCGTCCCTTCGATACGCTCATAACATCCGCCCAACCCGCGGGCGACGGCACGCAGCAAGGTGGTTTTGCCTACGCCGACATCGCCTTCCAGCATGACGTGCCCGCGTGCAAACAGGGCCAGGGTAATGAGGCGAATGATTCGGGACTGACCGATGACCGCCTGTCCTGTAGCCTGTTCAAACCGGAGGGCACGCTGTCGCCAATCTGCCAACCGGTTTTCGATCTGTGATGAAGATTCAGGGGGGGTTAATGACATGATGGTATGGATCAAGATGAACGGAATACGCAGGCTATCCTACCCCCGGAGCAACGCTGCGTGAAGGCCAGACGGGTAAACGGCGGTCATTGTCATGATGACCGTTCGGTACAATCTGGCAGCGGGGGATGGACAGGGATGGATTTCGCCCTGATGAGAATGGCTGTTGGTTGCCCTGGATAAGCCTCTGCGTGTTGAGTCGTAACGGTTCAATACGCGGCGTTTTTACAGTAGGATGACACTACTTTCACCATTTCGGCCCCCAACCATGTCATCACAATACTATGACGTCATCGTAATCGGCAGTGGCGCTGCCGGACACAGCCTCGCCCTGAGACTGGCCGGCCAGGCACGGGTAGCGGTTCTCTCCAAAAATGCCCTCAGGGAAAGCAACACCTTGTATGCACAGGGCGGCATTTCAGCCGTGCTGGATGCCGAAGATTCCATTGAGTCCCACATACAGGACACCCTGTTGGCAGGGGCGGGCCTGTGTCGGCCGGATACCGTCAGATTGGTCGTCACCGAAGCCAGAGCCTGTATCGAGTGGTTGCTGGCCCGGGGCGTAGCCTTCACCGAGGTCGAATCCGAAAACGGTACATCCCACCTCCATTTGACACGCGAGGGGGGGCATACCCACCGTCGGGTGGTGCATGCTGCAGATGCCACCGGGCTGGCTATCGAATCCTCACTGGAGGAGCATACCCGCGCCCATCCTGACATCGATCTGTACGAATACCATAATGCCGTCGATCTCATTACTACCCATAAACTGGGCATGGGAGGGCGTCGGGTTTTAGGGGTATACGCGCTGGATACCGAAAGTCAGGAGGTCGTCACCTTTTCGGCCAAGGTCGTGGTACTGGCCACCGGAGGAGCCAGCAAGGCTTATCTCTATACCAGCAACCCGGATATCGCAACGGGCGATGGTATCGCCATCGCCTGGCGAGCGGGAGCCAGTGTCGCCAATATGGAATTCATTCAGTTTCATCCTACCTGCCTGTATCACCCCGAGGCCCGCTCCTTTCTCATTTCGGAAGCCGTCAGGGGAGAAGGCGGACGACTGCTGTTACCGGACGGTACCCGCTTCATGGAACGGTTTGATCCGCGACTCGAACTGGCTCCACGCGACATCGTGGCCCGAGCCATTGACCCTGAGATGAAGCGGCTGGGTATTGATTGTGTTTATCTCGACATCAGCCACCGACCGGCGGATTTCATTCGCGAACACTTCCCGACGATTCACGCCCGCTGCCTCAGTCTCAATATCGACATGACCCTGCAACCCATACCGGTGGTTCCGGCCGCGCACTACACTTGTGGTGGGGTTTTGAGTGATCTCAGGGGACGCACGGATGTGGCCGGTTTGTATGCCATCGGTGAAACGGCCTGTACCGGCCTGCACGGTGCCAATCGCATGGCCAGCAATTCGCTGCTGGAGTGTCTGGTGTTTGCGAAACAGGCGGCGGCGGATATCCTGGCCATTCTGCCCGAAACCCCGCCGCCGTCGGCATTACCGGCCTGGGATGCGTCTCAGGTAACCGATTCTGATGAGGAGGTGGTGGTATCCCATAACTGGGAAGAGCTGCGTCGGTTCATGTGGGATTATGTCGGCATCGTCAGAACGGACAAACGCTTGCAGCGGGCCTTGCGCCGGGTTGAGCTGTTGCAACAGGAAATTGCCGAGTATTACTGGAATTTCAGGGTCACCAACGACTTGCTGGAATTACGTAACCTCGTGATCATTTCCGAACTCATCATTCGCTCTGCCCTGTCCCGCAAGGAAAGTCGCGGGTTGCACTATACTCTGGATTACCCTCAGGCTAACGAGGATCAGCCAGCCAGTGAAACCGTACTCAAACGGCAATTGACGGGGGGATTCATACTGAATTAAGGATATGGCTCACAATCACCGACCGCCATATCCCGGGACGGGACAGTCAGCCTGCATCAGCCGTTACCGCCCCCGTCCCTGACGGGGGCGTACCACGATCACTCTGCTGACGGTTCCGGTGATTCCTGACGTTCGTTACCGGCATCTTCTTCCCCGGCTGTCTGGGATGGCAATGCGGCTTCACGATCCGAATTCAGCCACTGCAGCAAGGGGGGGAGGGTTGCCGAAGGCTTCTCAGCGTCTTCGACGGGGCTGATTTCCGGCCCGGAAACCGCTTCATCAACCAAATCGCCAACGATTTCTTCGGTATTCATAATGACAGTTCCCTCATCAGGCGGCGTCATGAACACCGCTTCGACTGAGGGAACCGGTGCTTCGACCGGCGTCTCGACGGCTGTTGGGAAAATCCCGCTGACTTCAACGGATTCAATGGCAGGGGGGTCTGCCACAGGTTCCTGATCTGCTGCCACGGGTATCTGGTCCGCTGCGACGGATGCCTGTTCCGGAACCGGTGTCGAATCGCCGCCATGATCGTCGTCCGAAGCAGCCCGTTCTTCCGCAGTCAGTGGTGTCCATCCCTGCATGTGATCGTCTGCCGGTTGGCTCGGCTGAATCAGGGTTTTGAGGTTCCCCGGAATGTCATCATCCTCTCGTGGAATGAATCGCGGCTCACGCAGATGTCGGTAGCGACGTCGCACTTCCCTTGGTGGCGGCATTGCTTCATCCGGGCTTTCTGCGGCGGCAGCGGCCGACGTTTTGCCGATCGGTTCAGGCTCCATCGCCTTCAATACCTCGTCGATGGCAGGATATCCATCAAACTCAAATACCTTGACGGATTTTTCCGGACGTTCGCGAACGGGCTTTTCCGGCGGAATGAAAACAGGCAAAACGGTATCCACAATATCCGGCGTGGACACAACGGATTCAGGTAATGTCTGAGTCTTCACTTCAGGGGAAGCATCATCAACCGACCGTTCTGCCGGGATCTCGGCTGCGCGTCCAAAAGCGGAGTCCCGGCGCGTCCGACGCGAACGACGACTGGTACCGCGGCGGCCGCCTTCGCGCTCACGAAACTTGCGATCCCCACTCTCACCGTCGGCTGATCCTTCGGTATCAGATTCCTCGAACGATGGCATCGTTGTCGTCGGTGAGGTAATGGCTGGAGTCCCTGCCCGGGTGGAGATGAAACGGTTACCGGGAGGAGGAGACTCCACCTGGGGTTTTACCGAAGACCTGGGCGGCATCATCGGCGGGGCTGGCAGCGAAAATGAGGGGGGAGGCATGAATCCCTCTTCATCTTCCGGTCGGGTCCCGGTCAGTATGGTCCAGAATCGCTTGATCAGGCCGCTGCTACCCGGTCGGGCTCCCGCCGTCGCTGAAGAAGGCTGGCCGGGTAAAAATTCCTTGACTACCGGTTCGTAGCTGGTCGTGGTGGGGGTTGTATCCCTGTCCCTGCCGGAGCGAACCGGTTCTGCCTCGGCAACCGGACGAACAGCCAGTTGATAGCTGCTTCTTTTCTCCGGCTCGTCTTCCGTGCCGGTGCTTCTGACCCGCTGGATATCGTAAGCCGGTGTTTCCAGATGTTTGGACGGTATCACGATGATCGAGACCGTATGACGCTTCTCGATGTCCTGCAAAGTCGCCCGTTTTTCATTGAGCAGGTAAGTTGCCGATTCCACGGGCAGGTAAGCAATGACCCTGGCCGTGTTTTTCTTCATCGCTTCTTCTTCGAGAATGCGGAGTACTGACAGGGCCAGTGACTCCACGCCCCGTATCGACCCCTGCCCACCGCAGCGGGGACAGGTCAGGAGCGTGGCCTCACCCAGCGAGGGGCGTAGCCGCTGACGGGAGAGTTCCAGCAAGCCAAAACGGGAAATACGGCCTATTTGTATACGGGCCCTGTCCATCTTGACCGCATCACGTAACCGGTTTTCCACTGCCCGTTGGTTGCGGGCGGCCATCATGTCGATAAAATCGATAACGAACAGCCCGCCCAGATCACGCAGGCGTAATTGCCGGGCAATTTCGTCAGCGGCATCAA
>SXGT01853272.1_pt1 | contig 13351 bp, 12 predicted proteins | sample 3176221 | NCBI WGS metagenome assembly SXGT01 (sample SAMN11356862, study PRJNA531348) | freshwater metagenome | isolation source: freshwater sample F1-120 | place: China: Fuxian Lake, Yuxi | collected 2017-12-25
CCGCTCAACGAAGGCTCGGGTCGGCCGTCTTGGCGGCGGGGGTCGCGACGGGGCGCGCCGCGTGGGCGAGTCGTTCGTATTCGTCGACGTGGCCGCGCAGCACGTCGAGGCTCGCGGTCCAAAAGGCGCCGTCGCGGACATCGATGTCGAAGGCCGCGCCGAGCGCGGCCGCGTCGGCCATGCCGGTGCCGGCGAGCAGGTCGTCGTAGCCGGCTCGGAACCGTTCCGGATCGGCGAGGTGGCGCGCGTACAAGCCGATGCCGAACAGCAACCCGTAGGTGTAGGGCCAGTTGTAGAAGGCGGTGAAGTAGTGCGGTTTCACCGCCCACATGTAGGGGTGGCGGTGTTCGGCGTCGAGACCGTCGCCGTACGCGGCGTCTTGTGCCTCGAGCATCGCCGCGCACAACTCGGCGACCGAGAGTGTCGTGCGGCGCCGGCGCGCGCAGAGGTCGGTCTCGAACCGGAAACGGCTGTGGATGTCGACGACCACCTGGGTCGCGCCGACGAGGTGCGTGTCGAGGAGGGCGAGGCGAGCGCCCGGATCGACGACGCCGTCGATCGCGGCCTCGAAGAGCAACGTCTCGCAGAAGATCGAAGCCGTCTCGGCGAGCGCCATCGGCGTGCGCCGCTGGATCGGCGTCCGATCGGCGAGCGCGACATTGTGATAGGCGTGGCCGAGTTCGTGCGCGAGCGTCGACACCGCGTCGTGGCTGCCGTCGAAGTTCATCATCACTCGGCTGACGTCGTCTTCGACGCCCGCGCAATAGGCACCGCTGCGCTTGCCGTCGCGGATCTCGGCGTCGATCCAACGCTCGGTGAACGCGCGTTCAGCGAGCGCCGCGAGTGCGGGGGAGTACCCGGCGAACGCGGTCCGGACGAGATCGGTCGCTTCGTCCCAGGAGACGGCGTCGCCGGCGCGGAGCGGGGCGAACAGTTCCCACCAGGGCAACCCGGCCGCATGACCGAGGACCGCGGCCTTCGCTCGGAGATACCGGCGGAAGGCGGGGAGCGACGCGACGACGGCGGCCGTCATCGCGTCGAGCGTGCCGCGATCGACATGGTTCGCCCGCAGCACCGGTTCGAGGTCGTCGGGCCACCCGCGCCGACGATTCAGCACCGCCAGTTCGCCCTTGGCTCCGTTCAACGCCGCCGCGAGCGGGACCGAGACCGACTCCCATGCCGCCAGCTCGCCGACGTACGCCGCGCGGCGGCGGTCCGGATCGGGGTGCGTCGCACAGCCTCGGGCCTCGGCCATGGGTACCCGCTCGGTGCGACCGCCGGGCAACTCGAGTTCGACCATCACCTGCGACGAGACATCGCCGTGGAGGCGCTGCCAGGCGAGTCCGCTCGACGGCGCGAGGTCGGCCGCGAGCGACTCCTCGGCCTCGCCCATCTGGTAGTCGGCGCCCTCGGCCGCGCGTTCGAGCGCGAACTGGTGCGTTGCGCCCTGCGCCGAACGCGCGGCGAGCGCCTCGGGTCCGAGTGCCGCGATCCACGACCCGAGCCGCTTCGCGAGCGGTCCGAGCGCAGCAGTGCGCGTCTGGAGCTCGACCGTCAGTGCCGCGGCGCGCTCGTCGCGGCTATCGGTGGTGACGAGCGCGTACAGGAACGTCGAGACCTTGCGCAACGCGCCCTGGAGTTCGTTCGTGGCGACGAGGATCTCGTCGAGCGCGGCAGCGTCGCCCGTGGTCGGCATCCGTGGCTCGATCGCCCGGATGCCGAGTTCGTCGTAGCGCGCGGCGAGGCGGTCGACCGCCGCGAAGATCGCTTCGGTGGCACCGGCGAAGGTCCGATCGTCGACCGATGCGAACAGCGGGGTGAGGTCCCAGCGGGGCGGTACGGCGGTCACGGCGGCTCCTGCTCGTCACTCCCAGGGCTCGAACAACCCCTCGAACTCGAGGCGGCCGTCGCGGACCCGGCCGTACAGCAGCCAGTCGCCCTTGAACAGCTGGTGATCGTAGGGCCCGCCGGCGATGTGAGTGTGCGGCCCGCCGGTCGCACTCGGGACGAACCGAAGTTGTTCGAGCCCGGCCTTCATCCCCCAGCCGGTGAGCACGGGCGCACGGAACGCGGCCTCGGCGAGTACGCGAGCGGTGTCGTACGCGAGTACGGGAATCGCGTTGGGCCACAGCGGAGGCGCGGCACCGTGGCGCGCGACGAAGCGGTCGTGGAAACCCTGTACGAGCGGGTTCGACGGGTCGAGCTGGTCGATGCCGACCCAACCCTCGAACTTGTCGAATCCCATCAGGTAGAACATGAACGACGTTCCCATGATCCTCGGTGGGTCCCATCCGAGGGTGTCGAGGGCGTCGCGCAGGGTCCCGTTCGCGGCGAGGACTCCATAGCCCATGTAGACGAGCGCGTCGGCCTCGACCCGGCGCAGGTTCGCGAGGTTCGCGGCGAGGTCGGCGGGCGCCTGGCTCACCGTCTCCACCGCGGCGATCGCGATGTCGCGGCGACGACATTCCTGGCGGAAGTAGCGGAAGTACTCCTCGCCGTTGGGGGCGACCTCGCTCAGCACCGCAACGCGCTGGTAGCCCTGCCGGTGGAGCCAGGCCACGACGAGGGTTGCATCGCCGCCGCAGTCGCCGTTGCCGAGACGGAAGCAGTACTCGCCGTGGAACCGCTCCGTGCCGCACCACGACACGAGCGGCACCTCGAGTTCGTTCGCGTACCTGCCGACGACCATCGCGTTGTCGGAGCTGTACGCACCCGCGACGGCGATGCAGCCCTCGTCGACGAGATGCTTGAACCCGTCGATCGCGTTCTTCGCCGAGCCGCGCGGCAAGCCGTTCTCTGGATGGAGGACGAACTCGTAGGGCCGGTCGCCGAGGAGGCCGTGCGCCGCGGCTTCGTCCCAAGCGAGGCGATGGACCTTGTCGTATCCGCCACCCGGGCCGTCGAGTGCGGCGCCCAGCCACCCGATCTTGATGGGTTCCATGACACAACTCCTTGGCGTTCGGTCCGTCGCGATCGGTCCGTCGCGATCGGTCGGTCGCGATCGGTGCTCGGCTGCCTGTCGTTCGGGGCGAGCGCGGATTGTATACAGTCGGCGCGTGTCGGTGACCGGCCTCGCCGCCCTCCTGTTCGACCACCCGGCGCCCGACGCGGCGCCGCTCCTCCACTCCGCCCGCACCTCGCTCGGCGCGGGCGCGGCGCGGGGTGAGGCACGGCGGATCGCCGGGGCGTTGCTCGCCGCCGGTATCGAGCCGTGCACCGCGGTCGCGATGCAATTGCCGAACGAGCCCGCGACCATCGCGGCCATGTTCGGCGTCTGGCTCGCGGGCGCCGTCTTCGTCCCCGTGAACCCGAGGGCGCCCGACGCCGAGGTCGCGCGGATCCGGGCGGCAACCGGGCCGTCGGCCATGATCACCACCGCGGGGATCGAGCCGATTCCGGGAGGGCGCCGGTACCCACCCGACACCGCGTTCGTTCTCTGGACGTCGGGAACGACGGGTGAACCGAAACCGATCCTGCACACCCACGGCGGATATCTCGAACTCGTCGATCGGGTGCTCGTGCCGCTGCGTCTCGGCTCGGAGGCTTCGCCGAACGGTGTGGCCGCGCGGCGGCCGTCGCCGAACCTCGTCCCGGTCGGGCTCGCGCTCAACGCGGGGATCTACAACACGTTGTTCGGATTGCGAGCGGGAGCAGAGATCGTCGTGATGGATCGGTTCGACGCGCGCGAGTTCGCCGATCTCGTCGCCCGCTTCGAGATCCGCTCGACGGTGCTGCCGCCGGCGGCGATGACGATGCTCCTCGACGACCCGCGCGTCGCGACGTTGCCGCCGCTGCGCTTCGTCCGCTCGATCACCGCGCCCCTGTCGCCGCTCCTCGCGCGACGCTTCCGCGATCGCTTCGGGGTGTTCGTGCTGAACAGCTACGGCCAGGCGGAGCTCGGCGAGGTGATCGGCTGGACGGCGGCCGACGCGCGGTCCCACCCCGACAAGCTCGGGGCGGCCGGACGACCCCACGACGGCGTCGACCTGCGCATCGTCGACGCTGAAGGGGCCGATGTCGAGCGCGACGCGACGGGGCGGCTGCTCGTGCGCCCGCCGCGACGCGCCCATGACGACGGCAGCGGAACGCTGGAAGCTCGCGTCGACGCCGACGGCTTCGTCGACACCGGCGACCTCGCCCGGGTCGATGCCGACGGATTCGTATGGATCGAGGGCCGCGCCGGCGATGTGATCAACCGGGGCGGGAACAAGGTGCACCCCGACCAGGTCGAGGAGGTGTTGCGACTGCATCCGGCCGTCGGCGACGCCGCGGTCGTCGGGATCGCCGAGCCTCGTCTCGGACAGGTACCGGTCGCGTTTCTCGTCATGACCGCCGAGGTCGGCGACGACGAACTGGTCGCGTTGTGCCGGGAGCATCTCGTCGCATACAAAGTGCCGACTGCATTCCTCCGCGTCGAGGCACTCCCGCGCAACGAGATCGGCAAGATCCTGCGGCGCGACCTCGCCGCCTCGTACGAGCAGTACCAGGAGACAGGAACACCGTGACGGACTACGAGCATCTTATCGTCGAACGGCACGGGCCGGTCGGTTGGTTGATCAACAACCGACCCGATCGGCTCAACGCGATGAACGCGGCGATGCGCGACGAGTTCGCCGACGCGTGGACCGAACTCGACGCCGACCCCGCGGTTCGCGTGATCGTGCACACCGGTGAGGGCCGCGCCTTCCAGACGGGGGTCGATGTCGGGGAGATCGCCTCAGACGGCGTCGGGATGGGGCGCTACCGCGAGTCGGTCGCGAACTTCGATCTGCACTTCACGAGTTGGCATCAGCAGGTATGGAAACCGGTCATCACTGCGGTCAACGGGATCTGTTGTGGTGGGGGCTTCCACTGGGTTGCCGACGCCGACATCGTCATCGCCGCGAGCGACGCGCAGTTCTTCGACCCGCACGTCTCGATCGGGCAGGTCGTCGCGATCGAGGCGATCGGGCTGTTGCGCAAGATGCCGGCCGAAGCGGTGATGCGAATGGCCTTCGTCGGCCGCTACGAACGCATGGATGCGGCACGCGCGTTCGAGCTCGGCATGATCAGTCAGATCGTCGATCCACCCGATCGCCTGCGTGACGCGGCACAGGAACTGGCCGAGAAGATCGCGAAGAACTCACCCGCCGCGATGGCCGCGACGAAGCGCGCGCTCTGGGGCGCACTCGAAGCCGGACTCACCGATGCCTGCCGGGCCGGAGCACAGGAGTTGGTGGGGATGTGGGGGCACCCCGACCAGGAGGAAGGGCCCCGCGCCTTCGCCGAGAAGCGCGATGCCGACTGGGCCCCGATCGAAAGGACTCGGCCATGACCGACATCTACTACGACCCGTTCGACGCGACGATCGACGCCGACCCCCACGGTGTCTGGCGACGCCTGCGCGACGAGGCGCCCGTCTACTACAACGAGGAGCACGACTTCTGGGCGCTGTCGCGCTACGCCGACGTGCTCGACGCGCTCCTCGACTGGGAGACGTTCAGCTCGGCGCGCGGCATCACGATCGAGATGATCTCGACCGATCCCGACACGCCGTCGTTCGTCGACCTGCCCGGGTTCCGTCCGATGGTGATCATGATGGACCCACCCGGCCACGACCGGCTCCGCAAGCTCTTGAGCCGGACGTTCACGCCGCGTCGGGTCGGGCTCCTCGAGGACCGGATCTCCGAGCTGTGTGCCGAGTTCCTCGACCCGCACGTCGGCGGTGAGGCCTTCGACTACATGGAGACCTGCGGAGCGCGGATCCCGGCGATGCTCATCGGCGCGCTGATGGGAGTTCCGGTCGAGGACCAGGATCAGCTCCGCCGGTGGATCGATCTCATGATGAGCATCGACCCCGACGTGGCATCGGAACGTGGCGAGGCGAGCGCCAACATCGAGCGGTACACCCAGGCGCTCGTCGCCGATCGGCGCAAGCGCCCGGCCGACGACCTCATCTCCGACCTCCTTGCCAGCGAGGTCGAACAGGCCGACGGCACCCTGACCCGGCTGACCCACGACGAGGTCATGGGGTTCACGACCTTGCTCCTCTTCGCCGGCAACGAGACGACCGCGCGTCTCATCGGTTGGTCGATGGTGCTGTTGGCGCGCAACCCCGATCAGCGCCGGTTGCTCGTCGAGGACCCGTCGCTGGTGGCGAACGCGATCGAGGAGATCCTGCGGTTCGAGGCGCCGTCACCGATCCAGGGGCGGTACGCGACGCGGCCGTTCACCCGCCACGGCGTGACGATCCCCGCGAACTCCAGGGTCGCGTTGCTGAACGGCTCGGGAGATCGCGACGAGCGCTACTTCGTCGACCCCGATCGCCTCGACGTGCGTCGAGTGATCGATCGGCACCTCGCGTTCGGGTACGGCGCCCACTTCTGCCTGGGTGCCGCGCTCGCACGGCTCGAGGGCAAGGCCGTGCTCGCCGAGACGTTGCGACGCTTCCCCGACTGGGAGGTCGACGAAGCGTCGATCGAACTCGTGCGGACCTCGACGGTGCGCGGCCCGGCGCACCTCACGTTTCGCGGCTGAGGATTCCCCGGGAGCACAACAACCCGACGACCTGATCGCCGATGTTGCGCATGGTCGTCGCGTACTCGGCGGCAGCGCGCTCTCCGTCGCCGACGCGGAGCGCGCGCACGATCGCAGCCTGCCCGCGCTGTTCGATCGCAAGCGTCCCGGGAACGTCGGCGAAGAGGTTGCCGGGCACCAGGTTCGACATCGCACGCAACAGCAGGCGGAGCCGGGCCGAGCGCGAGGCCGTGACGACGGCCGCGTGGAAGTCGAACGCGAGGGTTGCGGCCGCCTCCGCGTCGCCGCACGCCGCGAGCTCGCGTTCGAGTGCCGCGATCGCGTCGAGGTCGTCGGCGTCGGCGTTCGCCGCGGCCTTGCGTGCCGCGAAGCCATAGAGCGTGCCGAACAGGTCGTAATGATCCCGCACGAACTGCTCGTCGATCGCGCCGACGAACGCGCCCCGATGCACCTCGATGCTGAGCCAGCCCTCGCGTTCGAGCGCGACGAGGGCCTCGCGCACCGGGATGCGACTGATCCCGAGTTCCTCGGCGATGTCGTCCTGGGGGACGTGGTCACCGGGGCGCAGCGTGCCGTCGAGGATCAGGGCACGCACGCGTTGTGCCGCGAGATGTGCGCTCGTCGGAGCGGCGGCCAGAGACCGGGGGACCCGCGATCGAGCGACCCGCGGGCGACCGTCGGGTACCCGATCAGCATCGGGTCGAGGGACTGCGGGCTCGATGCGCACCGGGTCATCGTAGGAGTACCCGGCGACGACCGCGCCGCGTAGCGTGGCCGACCCCAGCTCCGATTCCTGGCCCGATCCCTGGCCCGATCCCTGGCCCGATCCCCGACCCTGAGGGAGTCACATGTCAGCACCGCCGGCCGTCGATCGACCCGATCGCACGCCGCCAGATCGCATCCGGCTCGACTTCGACGGCGCGATCGCGACGATCACGAACAACAATCCCGAGAAGCACAACGCGTTCGACGACGAGATGGACCTCGCCTTGTTCGACGCACTGGCAGCGATCAAGGCCCGTCCCGAGATCCGCTGTGTCATCTGGCGGGCCGAGGGCAAGTCGTTCTCGTCGGGCCGCGACGTCGGGGCACTCGGCGGCGGTCAGGTGACCATGAGCCATCACGAGCTGATGTCGCGCGGTCACCGCGGCATCCTGCAGATCTTCGACCTCGATGCTCCGATCATCGTGGCGATGCAGGGCTGGTCGATCGGCGCGTCGTTCCAGCGCGCGCTCCTCTGCGACATCCGGATCGCGGCGGAGGGCGCCCGCATGATGCTCCCCGAGGTCACCCACGGCGTCATCCCCGACACCGGCGGGGTCGGACGGCTCTTCCAGATGTGCGGCCACGGCGTCGCGGCCGACATGGTGCTCACCGGCCGGGTGCTCTCGGCAGCCGAGGCGCTCGGCCACGGGATCGTGTCGCGGGTCGTCGCGCCCGAGGACCTCGACGAGACGGCTCGCGAGATGGCCGACAAGATCGCCGCCGCGCCCGCGGTCACGGTCAAGATGGCCCGGCGCGTCATCGCGCACCTCGCCGAGCCGGCGGTACGGTCGTCGATGGCCGACGAACTCGTCTATCAGACGTTCATCAACAAGTCCGACGACATGGCGGAGTTCCGTGCGGCACGCGCCGCCGACCGCCCCGCGCGGTACACCGGGAGCTGACGATGACCGAGCCGACGACCGACGAGCGACCGCGCGATCCCGGGTTGCCAGAGCCGCCGCCCCTCGGGGCGAGCGCGCTTCCGCCCGACACGTTCGCCGGCCAGTCGATCTTTGTGACCGGTGGCGGAACCGGGCTCGGCCGCGCGATCGCGACGGAGTTCGCGCGGCTCGGCGCCGACATCGTGATCGCGAGCCGCAAGCCCGAACATCTCGAGCAGGGCGAGGCCGCGATGCGAGCCCTAGGGGCGCGGGTTCTCACGGTCGCGTGCGACATTCGCGACCCCGACCAGATCGCCGTGGCCTTCGACGCCGCGACCGAAGCGTTCGGATTGCCGACGACGCTCGTCAACAACGCGGCAGCGAACTTTCCGGTCCCCGCCGAGGACATGTCGCCGAACGCCTGGCGGACGGTGGTCGACATCACGTTGAACGGCACGTTCTTCTGCTCGCGCGAGTTCGCGCGACGGCATCTCGCGATCGGTACGCCCGCGTCGATCATCAATGTCGGGGCGAGCTACGCGTGGACGGGCGGCCCGGGGTTCGCACATTCGGCCGCGGCCAAGGCGGGCGTGAAGAACCTCGTCGAGACGCTCGCGGTGGAGTGGGCGCCCTACGGGATTCGCGTGAACGGCCTCGTGCCGGGGCTGTTCCCGCACGACGACATGACGGCCGACATCCAGGGCAACCTCGTGCGGACCGACGACAAGGACGGCTGCCAACCGGCGCTGCGCGTCGGGCGACTCCGGGAGCTCGGCTGGGCGGCGACGTTCCTCGCTTCCCCCTACGCCGCGGTCGTGGCCGGTCATACCCTCGTCGTCGACGGCGCGAACTGGCAGCGCCGCTCGCTCACGAACCCGACCGTGGTCACGGTGCGCGATCAGATGGGCAAGGATCCGTTTCGCGCGAGTTGAGCCGTGGTGTCGAGCGGTCCGTGCCACGTGCGCGACCGCCTCAGCCGAGGGTGCCGTCTTGCAGGAGATCGACGGGATCGCGGCCGTCGAGGATCCCGAGGTATCCGCCGAGGTCGGCGATCGCATCGTGGACGGCGTAGCCGATGAGTTCCTGTGCCAGCCGCGGCAGGTGCTTGGCGACCTCCGGGGGCGTACCGAGGTAGTTGTTCTCTTCGGTGCGGAGCCACCCCAGGCAGAACGAGAGGTGAACGGCGCGCCGCCATTGATCGGCGGTCGTGTTGGCTCCGCCACCATGCAGGGTCGAGCCGAAGTAGAAGACGGCGCTGCCCGCGGGGAGGTCGGCGTAGGTGATCTCGTCGGCCTCGGGCACGCGCGCGCGATCCCAACGGTGGCTCCCGGGGACGACCTGCGTCGCGCCCATCTCTCGGGTGACGTCGACGAGCGCCCAGATCGACGCGACCTGGAGTTCCGGACGCGGCCGCGGCGCGTGGATCCAGACGTCTTCGTCGCGGTGCAGCATCTGCGCCTCGGCGCCGGGCCCGCGGTCGAGGATCGACGCGATGTTCAACTGATAGCGGGCACACGACGGCAAGAGCACGCGGTCGCACACGGCGAGCAACTGAGGATGACACAGCACCTCGGTCGCGAAGGTGCGCGAGCGCCCCGTGAGCGATGCGACGTGGCGCGTCCGAGGGCCGAAGAACGCGTCGAGCAGCGGATTGATCTGTCGTGCACCCGGCTCGGCGGCCGCGACCCATGGGTCGACCTCGGCATTGATCGCGGCGAGGGTCGTTGCCGAGAGCAGGCCTTCGACGATGACGCCGCCATCGGCGTGCAACTGCGCCACGATCTGTTCGGGGTCGGCATCGGCGCCGAACCGCGCCAAGGCCGGGCCCGGTGTGGCCGTCGCCGGTGTGGCCGTCGCCGGTGTGGTCGTCGCCGGCGTGGTCGGGGCCGGTGGCGTCGTCGTGTGGGTCATGCGCGCAGCCTGCCACACGAAATGCACGCGTACCCGCGCGAGCGGCGATGATGGCGGTGTGCACTCGACCGCCCGAGCCTCGATCGCGCTGCCGTGGGACGCCGAGATCGCCGACCCGGTCGGCGCGATCGCGTCGGCGCGGGCGGAACTGGGCGACACCTTCGTGGTCGCGAGCGGCGGCGTCGATCATCTCTTCGTCTTCTCGCCGGCGGGTGTCCGTAGCTTCTACGCGCTCGATGAGCGCCTGGCGAGCAAGGGCATCGCCGACTGGAAGTTGATGGCCCGGAAGCTGCCCGACGAAATGTTCGCCGGCCGCCGGACCTTGCCCCACGACCTCTTCGGCCGCCGCGCCGGCGCCGCGTACCTCGGCCACCTCGCAGCGGCGATCGCAGTGGAGTTCGATGCGCTCGGCGACGCGGGGACCGTCGACGTGTTCGACCTGACGCGGCGGCTCGGCCACCGCATGGGGTTGGCGAGCTGGGGCGGCCAGGCGCCCGAACCAGGTGAACGCTTCGAGGAGCTCGTCCGCGCCCTCGATGTGCTCGACGGGGCCGACGCGTTCGTCCGCCCCGAGGCGATGGCGGCGATCGCAGCGAACGGCAAGCGCAACGAACGTGCCGCACTCGCGCGGCTCGAGGCCATGCTTGCCGAGACGGTCCGAGCGCGCGATGGCGCCTCACCACGGTCCGACCTGTTCGCAGACATCGTCGGGCGGTGGCACGACGTCGCCGAACCCGAACGGAGCGTCGGGATCGCACGCGATGTCGTGCTCGTGCACATCGGGTCGATGTCGAACCTGTTCGCCGCGCTCGGCTGGACGATCGTCGATCTGCTGAGGCATCCCGCGGTGTTTGCTCGCCTTCGCGACGGCGAAACGGAGCTCGCCGAGCGATGTGCGCTCGAGTCGACGCGGCTCGCGCAACGTTCGATCATGCTGCGGTGGGTGGTCCGACCCGTCGAAGTCGAGCTCGAGACGCGCCGGGTCCGGTGCGATCCGGGCACGATGATCGCGACGCTGCTCCCGCTGACCAACGGCAGCGCCGCTCCCGGCCTCGATCGCTACGACCCCGACCGCTGGGACCGCCGGAGGCTGCGTGATGGCGACCAGCTCGCGGCGCGCGAACTCGTGACGACGTTCGGGCACGGCGCCCATACCTGTCCGGCGCAGCCGTTCTCGCTGGCGGCGATCACCGCGGCGACGGTCGCGTTCATCTCGACCTTCGATCTCGAGCGGCAGTTCACGGTCGCCGAACCGCGCGTCGGTCAGATCGGCGGGGTCGCGCGGAGCGCCGAGCCCTGCGAAGTGGGCTATCGGCGCCGCTGACGCGCCCGCGGTCAGCCGTGGTCGTCGTGGTGGCGTGGGAAGCGGTCGAGCCGGCGCAAGGATGGGAAGGCGACCCACCAGAGCAGAGCGATCGCGATCGTGGCCAGCCCGCCGGTGACGACGGCGACCGGAGCGCCGAACAGTTGCCCGACGACACCCGACTCGAACGCTCCGAGTTCGTTCGACGCGCCGATGAACACGTTCTCGACCGCCAGCACGCGACCACGGCGGTCTTCGGGGGTCAGCAGCGGCACGAGGGTCGCGCGGATGAACACGCTGATGGCGTCGGCACCCGAGAGGATCGCCAGCGCGGCGAAGGCCACGACGTAGCTGCGCGTGAGCCCGAGCACCACGGTGAACGCTCCGAAGATGCCGACGACGACGAGGAGCGTCGCCCCGATGTGTCGCTCGCGTGGCCGCACCGCGAGCACCGTGGTGGTGAGCGCCGCACCGATGCCGATCGCAGCACGCAACCAGCCGAGTCCGATGGCGCCGACTCCGAGACGATCCTCGGCGATGGCCGGCAGCAGGGCGACGGCTCCGCCGAACAGGACCGCGAAGAGGTCGAGCGCGATCGCCCCCAGCAAGACCGGACGGCTGCGGATGAACCGCAGCCCCTCGAAGGCCGCACGCACACTCGCGGGGTCGGGATGGGCGTCGGGACCGGCCTCGGGATCGGCGACGGTGCCGTCGCCGGGTGTCGCGAACGGGCGGTCGCGGGGCGCGATCCGCGCGACCGCTGCCGCGGCCGCGAGTAACAAGGCCGCCATGAGGAAGTAGGGCAGCGCGGGGTCGACCACGTACGCGAAACCTGCGAGGACCGGACCGGCGATGATCGAGACCTGCCACGCGATCGAGAAGCGCGCGACGAGCCGGGGGAGTGCGGCCGGAGCGACGATGTCGGCGGGAAGGGCACGCGATGCCGGTGCGGCGAAGGCGCGCGCGGTGCCGAACCCGACGACGAGGCCGAAGATCGGCGCCACGCCGGTGGGGTCGCTCAGCGCGTAGAGCCCGAGACCGACAGCGGCGACGGCCTCGGCCAGGGCAGCGATCGCGACGACGCGGCGCCGATCGAAACGGTCGGCGACGGTTCCGGTGACGAACACGAGCAGCGCGGCCGGGGCGAACTCGGCGAGTCCGAGCCAGCCGAGGTCGAGTTCGCGGCCCGATAGGTCGTACACCTGCTTGCCGAGTGCGGTGACGCCCGCGACGGTCGCCGTCGCCGAACACACGACCATGATCAGGAGGGCGGCGACCGAACGCCGTTCGTCGACGAGGGTCGGTGCGGCCACCGGCGCACCGTACCGGTCGGCCACGGCACCGAGATCGGCATTCGGACGACCGCAACCTCGGTACGCTGGCCCGATGGCACGCATCGAGTTCGAAGACCGGGGTATGGGCGAGCATGTCGACTGGGCGCTGTCGCGGGTCGAGATGGCGGTCGGCATGGGCGCGTTCTCCGAGGCCGTGTACGGCCACAGTCAGTTGCCCGTTCGCGAGCGTGAGGCGGCGCGTTACACGATCGCGTTGATCAACGACTGCGCGGTGTGTCGGGCGACGCGGGCGGCGGCCGCCGAGACCGCGGGGATCGACGAGGCGTTCTACGCAGAGATCGCCGACTGGCGAGCGTCGAGCGCGCTCACCGACCGCGAGCGTCTCGCCGCCGAATACGCGCAGCGGTTCGCGCTCGACCACCTCGCGATGGACGACGCGTTCTGGGCCGAACTCCGCGCGGCGTACCGCGACGACGAGATCGCCGATCTCACGATGTGCTGCGGTCTGTGGCTCGGCCTCGGACGCACACTCGCGGTGCTCGGCGTTCGAGCGCCCGACGAGCGCCTCGTGGTCTGACCGCGTTGTTCGAGTCGGGTCAGACTGCGGGAGGTCGGTCGCCGAGCAGATACCGAGGGCCCGCGCCGAGGTCGCGCGCCGCATCGGCGGGGTTGTAGAGCGC
>SXGT01024529.1_pt1 | contig 13350 bp, 10 predicted proteins | sample 3176221 | NCBI WGS metagenome assembly SXGT01 (sample SAMN11356862, study PRJNA531348) | freshwater metagenome | isolation source: freshwater sample F1-120 | place: China: Fuxian Lake, Yuxi | collected 2017-12-25
GCGGCAGCTCGTCGATGCGCGTCCGTCGAAGGAAGCGGCCCACGGCGGTCACCCGCGTGTCTCCCACCTTGGCGAGCTGGGCCCCATCCCGCTCGGCGTCGATCCGCATCGTCCGGAGCTTGTAGATCACGAAGGGCCGGCCGTAGGCCCTGTTGCCTCGGCGGTCGGGATTGCGGGGGTCGCGGCGCTCCGCCGTGCCCTCTGGAGGCCCATCCGACCGTTGTCGGCGATCGGGCTGTGGGCGGCGACGGTTCACGCCCACCCGGATCTGCGAATAGACCACCGGTCCGGGCGACGTGAGGGCCACGGCGGCCATCGCGAGCAGCAGGATCGGGAACGTGCCGACCATGAGGCCGATCGCGGCGCCCACGTCGACGGCACGCTTGAAGCGCGACTCTGCGGCGTCCAGGGGCTGCAGGCCGCGGTCCTTACCGGACTCCAGCCACATGAGCGCCGGAATGGGTCCCGGGGAAGGGAACGCAGCTCCAACGTCCGACAGCTCCGGCACCACTACCAGGCGCTCGGGCTCTGCCTGTCTCACGAACGAACGTAGTGCTTGTTCCATGGGTTCCCTCCGGTCTTGCCTGCTCGTCGGGACAAGCCGCTCGGGAAGTTCACCCCGTGGATGGATCCTGGGGTCAGGTGGCACGTTCAGGGCGCACATGCGCCGAATCACCACCTTCGTCCTCCTCTTCGCGCTCAGCGCCTCCGCCGCCGAGCTTCCTTACCGCCGCGTGCTCGCCCGCACGGCCGGCATGGTCGACAACGAGCGCGCGTGGCGCCTGGTGAACGGCCGGGGGCTCGATCTCGTGAACGTGATGTGGGAGGACACCGGCCGGTACTACGGCTCGGCCGTTGGGCCCAACATCTCCGACGTGACGATTCAGGTGCACGAGCGGTATGGGGCCGCGGGCAAGCAGCGCATGCGCACCTGGCTCATGCCGGTGATCCGTTACCCGAACTTCTCGGACAAGACCGGCGATGTCCCGATCGACCGGATCCAGCTGCTCGTTGGTAACGAGCGCGGCGCGCCGCTCCAGGCTGTGGGGCTGCGGGAGCTCCTGGGCGACCTGCGCAAGTACCTCCACGCGCCGGGGTCATGGAAGGGCGAGCGGACCTCGCTGCTCGCAAAGCGTGACAGCCACGTGCTGGTGTCTGCTCAGGCCGCGTTCCTCCCCCTGCCCACGGCCGGTGACGCGGAGGCCACGTTCAACCCCGTGATCTTCAACTACCAGTCCACCAAGCGAAACCCTGCGGTGCTCACCATCCTGGCCACGCGCGAGGGGACCTCGGTCACCGTCGTCGACAACAACCGCGACGCCTTCGACGCTGGCGGCGTCTGGGGCCAGAGGCTGTTCTTCAACGCGAACGGCCAACGCGCCAGCCTGACCGGGAAGCGCGAGTCGGACTTCGTGGCGGCGAATCCCAACCCGTCCACGGTGTCGCCGACGCTGGGCGACGAGGGCGGTCTCAACATGGTGATGATCATCCAGGTCCCGCTGAAATACCGCACCGAGCACCGCCCGATGATGGCCTACGGCGGCTTGCTCGGGTCCAGCATGGACGACGGCGGGGGCAAGGGCGGCGAAGAGAGCCGGGGGAGCGACGTGGAGAACGCGGTGATTGGGCACGGCGCGCTCGAGGGTGATTTTACGGAGCTGGACGGCCTCGCCGTCGCACGCGATCCCCGGTTCCCGGTGCGCGTCACCGTTCAGTTCTACAAGGCCACCAGCAACGGCGTGATCGATCGCGCCGACGTGACCGCAATCCGCGACCAGATCCGCCGGGTGTACAAGGACGCGGACTACGTGGGCAGCCTGGTGACACAGGGGTACACGGGCCGCCCCACCGAGTGGGACGGCGATCACACGGAGCCGGCCGACTGGTGGCGCGACTTCTGGCAGCGCTATTCTGCAGACACCGGGCTCTCGCAGGAAGACGTGATGCGCCTCATGCAGGAGCGCGTCTACCCCCGATGGGCGGCGGCCGGTGGCGCGAAGGCGCTGTGTCTGCCCGACCCGCGCGCCGAGCTCACAGAGCCGGTGCTCTCGACCCCCGTCCTGGAGTAATCGAATGACCTCGAAGTTCCCCTTGCTCCCGACGCTGCTCGCGGCCGTGGCCCTGGCGCTCACCGCGCCGGCGGCTGCGTGCACGGCGTTCCTCCTCGAAGGTCCTGACGGACCGCGCGTGGGCAAGTCGTACGACTGGCATACGACCGAGGGGCGAGTGCTCCACAACAAGCGGGGCGTGGCCAAACGCGCGCTCACGGTGGATCCGCGCGATACGCCGCACGCCTGGACGTCGGTGTACTCGAGCGTGACGTTCGTGCAGTACGGCCGCGACCTGCCCAACGGCGGCATGAACGACGCGGGCCTCGTGGTGGAGGTCTTGTGGCTCGACGAGGCCGTGGCCGAGGCACGCGACGCGCGACCGGTGGTCAACGAGCTTCAGTGGATCCAGCACCAGCTGGACACTCGCAGGACCACCGCCGAAGTGGTGCAACATCTCGGCGGCGTCCGCGTCTCGCCCGTGGCCGCCGCTGTGCACTACTTCGTGTGCGACGTCACCGGCGACTGTGCGGTGATCGAGAGCCTCGCGGGCGGCGTCACGGTCTCGCGCGGCGACCGAGCGATCACCAACGACACGGCGTCCGCCTCGCGCGGAGCCCTGGCGCGTAACGCGGGGTCGACGGGGCGGTCCTCCCTGGCGCGTTACGTTCGCACCGCTCGCGCAGTCACCACCCCGGGTGGACGAGAGCGCGCCTTCGAGCTGCTCGGGTCGGTCGAGCAGTCCAACTACACACGGTGGCAGCTGGTCTACGAGCCCAAAGCGCAGCGCGTGGCCTTCCGCACCACCGCCACGGGGACGCTTCATGTGATCGACGTGGCCAGCCTGGCACGGCAGTGCAGCTCGCCGGTGCTCAGCCGCGACTTGGACACCGGGACCAACTGGTCCGAGTGGCGCGAGAGCGACAACCAGGAGCTGGTAACGAGCAGCTTCGCGCGACTCGGAGGCCGTGTGGCCGCGCTCGCCGGAGCGGTTGCCGCTTGGCCGGGCCGGTCGGTCTGTACGGCGCGCTGATTGTCGTCCTTGTCGGTGTCGCGAGCGCTACAGGGACAGGCCCCTCCTGCGGCGCTCTAAGCGGCGCTAACGCTCGTGAGCGCGCTCAGACCCTGCCCGCTCGCGCGAGCATGGCGTGCAGCAGCACGTTTCCGCCGGCCTCGATGTGGTCCTGGCGGGCGTCCTCCACCTCGTTGTGGCTGATCCCGTCCTTGCAGGGCACGAAGATCATCGCCGCGGGGCACTTGCGGGCCACGTAGACCGCGTCGTGGCCAGCGCCGGACACGAGCTCGAGCGTGGGCAGCTCCAGCGCCGCCGCGGCGTTGCGCACCGCGGAGACACACTCGCCCTCGAACGCGCACGGGGGAAACTGCGTGGCGAGCTTGATGTCGATCTTGATCCCGCCGAGGCGAGTCCGAGTGCCGCCCGCGATCTCTTCGGCCGCTGCGTAGAGCGCCGCCTGCATCCGCTCGAGGCCGGCGGCGTCGAGGTGGCGGAGGTCGACGGTGGTCTTCACTCGGCCGGGGATGACGTTGCGCGAGTTGGGGTGAACTTGCATGAAGCCCACGGTCCCGCGCCCGTAGGGGGCCTCGGAGAGCGCGATCCTGTTCACGGCCTCGATGAGGCGGGCGGTGGCGAGCAGGGCGTCGAGGCGCAAGGGCATCGGCGTGGGCCCCGCGTGCGCCTCCATGCCGGTAACCTCCACATCGAACCAGCGCTGACCGAGCGCGCCCAGGACGACGCCGATCGTGATGTCGGCGTCCTCGAGGACCGGCCCCTGCTCGATGTGCGCCTCGAAGTACGAGCCGAACGCCGGGTAGCCCGCGCTGGGGCCCGCCGGCACGGTGCCGGAATAGCCGATCGCCGCGAGCTCCTGGCCAACGGTCTTGCCCTCGAGATCCGGCCGGACCCACATGTCCTCGGACTTGAACACGCCCGCCCAGGTGCCGGAGCCCATCATGACCGGGGTGAAGCGGGTGCCCTCTTCGTTCGTCCACGCACACACCTCGATGGGCGCGCGCGTCTTCACGTTGTGGTCGTTCAGCGTACGGACCACCTCGAGGCCGGCGAGGACGCCGTAGTTCCCGTCGAACTTGCCGCCCGTGGGCTGCGTGTCGATGTGGCTCCCGGTGGCCACGGCCGGCAGGTCTTCAGTGCCCGGCCGGCGGCCGAAGATGTTGCCGATGTCGTCTACGCGGACCTCACAGCCCGCCTCACGGAGCCAGCGGCATACGAGGTCGCGCCCTTGGCCGTCGAGGGCCGTCAGCGCGATGCGGCAAACGCCGCCCTTCTCGGTGCCACCGATCTGCGCGAGCTCCATGAGGGAGTCCCAGAGGCGTTGTCCGTCGATCCGCATATACATCCTCCTGTGAATCCACCTGCGTGGCCCGCACGGTGCTTTTGCCCGAGCATAGCTCAGTGGCGGACGGCGCGCATCGCCACTGCATGCTCCTCGAGCGTGCGGCACTCAGCCCCCGGGGCCAGCGCCCGCAACAGCGCGTCGAAGGCCGCGAGCTTGGTGCGCCAGGGGACCCGAAGGTCGGGCTGCGCGCGACGCAACGCCGGCAGAGGCACGTCGAGGTCGTCGAGCAGGTCGATCGCGTGCAGCTCCACGTTGGCGAAGTCGAGCGAGCGGAGCGCCGGCGCCATGGCCGTGATGAGGGACGCACCAAGCAGCGTGAGCGAGGTGCCGATCAACGGGAAACGAACGCCGGGTAGGACGCTGATCGGCAGGTCGACCAAGCCCTCTGGCCGGACCCACGGCGTGGTGCGCGTGAACGCGTCACCGACGTTGCCCACGATCGACTGACTCCTTCGGCCCACGAGGCGGAGCGCGCCGATCACCCCGGCCCGCGCCGCGTAGTACGGGGGGCAGGGGAACACGCTGGAGTCGTAGGTGTATCCACGCGCCACCAGCAACGCCCGCAGGGGCGCGCTGATGTTGTATCCCGGGGCCCGGAAGCCAGCGACCGGCGCCCCGCGGATCGCCTCGAGCACGGGCTCGGCGCGCGCGAGCTCTGCCTCGAGCTCGACGGCGTTGCGATGGATGAGATCGTAGGGGTGGCTGTAGCTGTGGCTGGCCAGCTCGTGGCCGCGCGCGACCAGCTCTTCGGCGACCCGGCGCGCCTCGGGGCGCTCGAGGTCCTGCGCTACGGCGAAGAACGTGCCTCGGACACCCCACGCCTCGAAGAGGTCGAGGAAACGCGGCACGCCGACGGCCCAGGCGGCGTCGGCGTCGCCCGCCGGCTCTTGGAGCCCGTGAATGCGGTGGTAGAGCGCGATCCCGTCGACGTCGACGGTGATTGCGAAGCGGCGCACGCTAGCCGCGGACGCGGATCGCCACGAAGAGGCGGGCGAGGTCCTTGAGGACCTTCGGGACCCGCTTCGTCAGGTTGATCGACGGCGGCCGCTTCTCCGCGATCTCGACGGGTATCTCCACCACGCGGAACGACGCCCGCTCGGCGCGGATGACGAACTCCGAGGCGAAGAGGTCGCGGTCTACTATGCAGCGGTTGACGATCCCGAGCAGCCGTTCGCGATTGAAGGCCTTGAGTCCGTGCGTGTCGGTGCCCTTGAACTCGAGGAACACGCGCAGGAGCAGGTTGATCACCTTCGTCCCGAGGCGCCGGAACGCGGGGCGCTTGTCGCGCGCGTCGGCGTGGGCCTTCGAGCCCACGACCATGTCGGCCTGACCGCCCTGGAGGATGGCCATGGCGCGCGTCTGGAACCCGGTGTCGCAGATGTCGATCTCGTCACAGAGGACGAACTTGCCGCGCGCCTCGAGGATCCCCCGCCGCAGGGCCGCGCCGTAGTTCGGCTCGTCCGAGATCAGCGCGCGGACCACGCCGGGGAAGCGGCGCTCGAGCGAGAAGGCCAGCTCCTTCGTGTCGTCCTTCGAGCCGTTCTCGCTGAGGATGATCTCGTACGTGAAACCAGCGGATACGAGGCGACCGATGAGGTCGACGACCGCGGTCTCGAGGAGACCTTCCTCGTTGTAGACGGGGATGATGATGGATGCGTCGGGCGTGGCCATACGGCGCGCCGTCTTAGTTGCGCGCGTTGACGGTGTCAACGGGGACGTTCGAGGTCGCTCACGGCTTCTGCGAATCGTCGGGCGTCCCGGTGCGCCTTGACCGTGAGCGTCGTGGACAACGCCACCACGGCGAGCGCCGCAGCGAAGAGTCCGAGGACAAAGCTGTGGCCGGACGGCGCCATGCCGTCTTCCAGGATCCAGACGGGCTCGCCCGGGCGCCGCTCGTCCAGCTTCAGCGTGGAGCGGTAGTAGTCGGTGACCAGCCGGAAGCGCCGGGGGGCGAGATCGGCGCGCAGGAGGCGCCCCTGAGCGCCGAACGTGGCGGTGAGATCGTCGGGAAGCACCCACTTGCCCATGAAGAGCGGGATGTAGGCCTCGTTGATCGGCACGTTGTGACCCGCCTTCTCTGGCAGAGCCCGCCGCGTGACGACGACGAGGTTGGTGGAGGGCTCGAAGAAGTAGTAGACGCCCGGCGCGCCCTCGCGCTCCTCGACCAGGAGCCCCTTCTCGTAGCGGGCGTAACGGTTGTGCTCGAAGCGCGCCGCGGGGGGGGTGCCCTTGCGCACCGCCTGGTCGAAGTTCCCGAGGTCGAGCGGGGTCTCCGCCTCGAACGCGTACGCTAGCTCGTCCCGCTGAAACCAACCGGCGCCGAGGACCAAGAACGCCAGCACGGCGCTGGCGCGGGTGCGCCAACGGGCTCGGCGTCGCTGCGCGGCCAGCTCCTCTTGCGGATCGAACGGCTCCGGCTCGGGATCGAAGTCGGTCTGTAGCTCGAAGTCGGGCGCCGCCGCGTCAGCGGCACGGGCACGGGCGAACAGGTCGTCGAGGTCGTCTGGGGGGGAGGCCACGGGCCTCTAAGCAGTGCTCTCGCGGAGCGACGACGCGGACGCGAAGCTCGCGTCGATGGGCATCCAGTCTTGCCACTTCCCGGAGTCGCGCATGCGGTACCGGATGGGCACGAAACCCCGGTGTGTGAGCTGCTGCACGAACTTATCGATGAGGTCCTCGAAGGTGGGCGCCTCTCGAATGATGAACTGGATGATGAAGTGGAGCGGGTCGGAGCACTGCGTCTCGGCGAAGAGGCGGGTGCGGTTGCGCTCGGTCTTCTCGAAGACGGTGACCTGGAATACGACCGATCGGCCCAGCTTGGTGGCCTCGAGCTGAAATCGGTTGAATTCCTTGATCACGCGGGCCGCTGTCCTGACGTCGAGGAGCTGGAGGGCCCGCGTAGGATAGCGGGGCCACAGGGGCTGTCAAAGGGTGCCGGGACGCGCGCGGAAGCCCATCGTTGGCGGTTCGGGCGGCTTCTGCTAGGGTGCCGCTCGCCTCGGGCGGGAGTGACGCGTGATTCGATTCGGGAAATACCTGCTGGAACGGCAGCTTGCCATCGGCGGGATGGCCGAGCTGTTCCTGGCCCGGCAGCAGGGCCCGGCGGGCTTCGAGAAGCAGCTGGTCATCAAGCGGATCCTGCCGCACTTCGCCAACGACGAGCAGTTCATCCAGATGTTCCTGGACGAAGCCCGTACGGCCGCGAAGCTCAACCACCCCAACGTGGTTCAGATCTTCGAGCTGGGCGAGATCGAGGGCAGCTACTACATCGCGATGGAGCTGATCCGCGGTGAGTCACTTGCCAAGGTGATCCGCCGGCTCCGGCAGCACGGCATGCACATGCCCCTGCACCTCGCCGCGAAGGTGGTGGCAAGCGTCTGCGCCGGGCTCGACTACGCGCACAACTTCGCTGGCGGCGACGGCATCGCGCTGGGGCTCGTTCACCGCGACATCTCCCCGGACAACGTGCTCGTCAGCTTCGACGGCGCGGTCAAGATGATCGACTTCGGCATCGCGAAGGCGCGGGACAACGAGACCAAGACGCAGGCGGGCTCGGTCAAGGGCAAGTTCTGCTACATGTCGCCCGAGCAGGTGCAGGGCAAGCGCCTCGACCGCAGGAGCGACATCTTCTCGCTGGGCATCGTGCTCCACGAGCTCACCACGCTCGAGAAGCCCTTCGGCGCCGAAGCGGACCTCATGACGGTGAGCGCGATCGTGAACGACGCGCCCAAGTCCGCGTTGGACCTCGTTGAGGGGTACCCCGCGCCGCTCTGGGAGATCATCGCCAAGGCGCTCACGAAGAACCGCGACCAGCGGTACGACAGCGCGCACGCCATGCAGATCGCGCTCGAGCGCTTCATCCACTCCCGCGGCGAGTTCCTGTCGGACCGCGACATCGGTGGATACCTGAAGAAGCTGTTCTCGGACGACAACGTCGCCATCGACGAGCTGCGCGAGATGGCCAGCGGCATCCGGAGCCGGGTCATCGTGCCCGCCAAGACCACGGTGGGCGAGTCGCTGCCCGAAGAGGCCACCGCGATCGGCGACGCGCCGAAGGTGGCGCAGTCCGAGGCAGCGACGCAGGCTGTGGAGCAGTTCGACGAGGAGGCGTTCGCGAAGGCCGCCATGCCACGGCGCGCCGCCTCGATCCCGCCGCCGAAGCGCGCGCCCTCGATCCCCCCCATAGGCATCAGGGAGCCCTCCACGCCCGGGACACCGCTGCTCGTCACCTCGGTGGCGCCCGTCCAGAAGAAGAGCGGCGTGCTCGGCTACATCCTCGGCGTGCTGCTCCTCGGCGGCCTCGGGGCAGGCGGCTGGTTCGGCTGGCAGTGGTACCAGGCGCAGCAGGCCGCGCCCGTGGCTGTTCCACCGGCCGCCCCGAGCGACCCTATCCCCACGGCTGATGGCGGTGGAGACGGCGGCACGCCGCCCGTGATCGCGGCCGCCCCGGACGTGGTTACGATCGCGGCCGAGGCGCCCGACGCAGGGTCCGCCCCCGACAGCGGCGCACCGGACGTCGCGGGCACGGCGCCCGAAACCGGGCCACCGGACGTCGGCGCCACGCCTGACACGGGGGCCACGAGCGATGTCAACGCGGTCGACGCGAGTCCCGAGGCCGCCGATACGGGCGTACCGGCGGCGAATGCGGCGGCGGACGTGGAGGTCGCGGGCCCAGCCGACGCCGGCTCGGCGGTCGCGCCAGAGGACACAGCGGTTGCGGTGGCGGCGCCCGAGGACGTTGGAGTCGCGGCCATGGACGTAGCGGCCCCCGCGGACGCCGGTCCGGCGCCGGCGGCGGACGTCGCAGCACCCGAGGTGCCGACCGATGCCGGAGCCGCGACGAATGCGGGTCAGGGCGGAGCCCCGGACGCCGGCCCTGCACCCACCCCAGACATCGCCGCGCCCCCAGTGGTACTTGACCCGGCTGGTTTGCCAACGATGGGTGAGCTGGTCATCCAGGCACCGCCCGGCACTCAGATCCTGGTGAACGAGGCCCCCAGCGGCCACAAGCGCCGCCTCCCCTTCGGCACTTATCGCGTGAAGTTCATCACCACCGGCGTGAACGGCGGGACCAGCGTGAAGTCCGTCACGCTGAGCCGCGCCCACCCCAAGGTGACCGTTCGTCCGTGAGCCCCGGGGTGGCCGGAGCCGAGAGCGTCCGAGAAGACCGACCCATGGGGGCACAAGAGAGCACACCAACCCACGGCTCGGAGCGCTCGCGGGGCGCACGGCTCGGGCGCTACGACCTCGTCGTGGCGCTGCTCCTCTGCGCCGGGACCGTGGCGACGCTGTCAACCACGGCCGTCATGGGCTTCACCCGCGACGAGAGCTTCTACTTCCGCTACGCCGAGACGTACCAGGGGTGGTTCGAGCGAGTGCTGGCATACGAAGGTGAGCCCGCGCCCGAGGGAGCGCCGGTTCACGCAGGCGATGCCCCCCTGGACAAGCGCGACACGCTCCGCACCTGGCGCGAGAACTTCGAGCACCCGCCGCTGATGAAGGCGCTCTTCGGCTGGTCGTGGCGTCTCTTTGCGTGGAAGGCGCGACCGATCGAGCTGGGGCGCGGGGCGGAGCAGCCCACCCTCCGCGTCAGCGGGCTCACCGAGGGCACTGGCTTCTCGGTCGGCGACCGCGTGACGCTGCATCCGCCGATCCCTGTGGGTGCGTGGAGCGACCGTGACCTCGGAGTGCCGGTGCCCCCTGCCTTCCCGGAGGCGTTCGGCGAGGCGGTCGTCCGCGAGCGAGACGCGCACCACGCCACGCTGGAGGTGGTGGCCGGCGATCCCGTCACGGTGTGCGCCACGCCGCCTGCCACCGGGCCCCCCACCATAGTCATGGGCTGCTCGGCCCGCACCGGCGGCGTTCTCCAGGTACTGCCCGAACACCAGGCGATGCGCCTGCCCACGTGGCTCTTCACGGGAATCCTACTCGGCGCGCTCTACCTCTTCGGAGCCGAGCTGTTCGGGCGCCGCGCCGGCCTCTTCGCAGCGCTCGCGTTCCTCGTGGTGCCACGCCACTACTTCCACGCGCACCTCTGCACCTTCGACATGCCGGTCACCGCGGTGATCGTGCTCACGGTCTACGCGTTCTGGCGGTCGCTCCGATCGCGCGTCTGGGTCTACGTTGCAGCGGTGCTCTGGGGGGTGTCGCTCCTCACGAAGCTGAACGGGTACTTCATCCCCCTGCCGCTCGTGGCGGCCTGGCTGGGTCCGTGGCTGGTGGCGTCGGTCCCTGGGGCCCTACGCGCGTTGCCCGGGCGGCTTCGGGCCTGGCGGGGCGCTCTGTTCACCCGGACCACCGGGATCGCGGCCCTGGGGATCGCTCTGGCGGCGGGGCTGTTCGCCACGGGCCACAAGGCGTTCGGATTGGCGGCCGCGCTGCTCTGCTTCTCCAGGCTGCGCGTCGAGCTGAAGCTGCCCCCCATGCCAAGAGCCTTCATCTGGATGCTGGCGATTGGTCTGCCCATGCAGTTCATCCTGTGGCCACAGATGTGGTTCGACCCCGCCCAGAACTTCGCGTCGTACGTCACGTTCCACGTCAGCCACGTGCACTACCCACAGGAGTACTTCGGCGACCTCCTGAACGTGCCGCCGTTTCCGTGGGTGTATCCGTTCGTGATGACGGCGCTCACGGTGCCGGGCCCGATCCTGCTGATCATGCTGCTCGGGTGTGTGCTCATGTTCGCCACTCACCGTCGCGAGGTGCCGCTGTTCGAGCGGCTGCTGCTGCTGGGCAACCTGCTGCTGCCGATCGGGCTCATCGCGTTGCCCAGCACACCCATCTTCGGCGGCGTGAAGCACTGGATGGCCACGCTCGCGTTCGGGGCGCTGATCGGTGGCTTCGCCTTCGACTGGCTCTGCCGGAGCACGTTGGACCGCTGGCTGGCAACCACCTGGAGGCCCGCAGTAGCGGCCGCGCTCATGGCGCTCGTGCTCGCCTCGGGTGCTGCGGCGTCGGTCCGCTCCGTCGCGTTCGGGACGGGCTACTACAACGAGCTCATCGGCGGCGTCCGTGGGGCGGCTGACGCACGAATGATGCGAAAGTACTGGGGGTTTGCAGCGGCGTACGCGCTCGACGTGGTCAACCAGAAGGCGCCGCGCGGCGCCTCGGTGGCCTTTCACGAAGCCACCTGGGACGCCTTCGAGTGGTATCAGCGCCTCGGGTGGCTGCGCAGCGACTTGCAGTGGCGGCGTAATCCGTCCAGCGCCTGCCGCCCCGGCGACGTGATGTTGTTCCATCACCAGGGTCCCATGGCCGAAGACGAGATCGCGACGCGCCGCTTCTTCGACACGGTGGCGCCAGTTGTCGAGGTGGGCCTGGACGGCGTGCCAATGCTCTCGGTCTATGCCTGCCGCGAACCCGGCCGCTAGAGCTGCGTCACTCCCGCGCGGGCGGGGTGTGTGGGCCGAAGAGCTAGAGCTCGGCCGAGGACGGGAGGGCCCTGCCGTGAGCGATCAGCGCGTCCTTGAGCGCGTGGGTCGCCCGAGTGCGGTGCATGTCGGCGCGGAAGGCCAGGCAGATCGTGTCGGGTATGTGGGGCAGAGACGCGTGGACGCGCCGTAGTCGACCCGGCTGCCCATAAGCCGCCACCCGGCGCGGCAACAGCCCGACGCCGAAGCCAGAGCTGATGATGGCCTTCACCAGCTCGAGGTCGCCGCAGTGCAGGCGCCGCGGCGACGCCATGCCGTCTGCTGCCAGGCGGTCGAGCAGCTGGGCGCACTGATCGACTCGGCCGGCCAGGACCAGCGGGCCCGTACGAAGGCGGTCTTCCGCGGCCTCGAGCGAGCTGCACGCGAATGGGGGCACGGCCTCGCCCTCGTGACCGGAGGCCACCGCGAGGAGGTCGACCGCGTCCTCGAACAAGGGGATCAGGACGAGGTCCGGGTGCGGCAGCGGGTTGACGATGAGCCCGAACTGAACTTCCCGGGCGACGACAGCGCGGGTCACGCCCGCGGAGGTCCCGTTCCACAGGGTCAGGTCGATGAGCGGATACCGCGCAACGAAGCTGGGGATGAACGTGGGAAGAAAGTAGGCACCGAGGGACTCGTGGCAGTCGAGGATGAAGCCACCCGCGTCGCCGTGCTCGATCCCATCGATCGCGGTGCGGGCCTCTTCGACCAGCTCCAGGATTCGTGTCGAGTCCGCGAGGAGCGCCCGCCCAGTCTCGGTGAGCTGAACGCCCGCGTGGTCCCGTATCAGCAAGCGCGTTCGGAACTCGGACTCGAGGCGGTTCATCGCCGCGGTAAGCGTGGGCTGACTAACAGCCAAGGCCCTGGCCGCCGCGCTGAGCGAGCCCGCCCTTGCGATCTCGCGAAAGTATCGGAGCAGCGTGGTGTCCACCGGCCCCCCATAGCCGAATCGTATGGGGGCAATCAAGCTCCCACGTTTTGCTGATGCCGGCGTTGAGGAGTAGGGTGTGGCTATTCATGTTTTTGGGGCGACCCCCAGACCCCCGAGCGGCGGGCCTGGGAGTGTGGCCGGAAGTCCGACTAGGTGGGCGTCAGCCCAGGAGGCACGGGATGCGAGAAGCACGGCAGTGGTTGGTATTGGCTGTAGCGGCAGCGCTCGCGGGGTGCGCGGAGGAGGCCTCGAATGACGCCGGGACGGGTGCGGACGCGACCGACGCGACCGATGCGACCGACGCGACCGACGCGACCGACGCAACCGACGCAACCGACGCGACCGACGCGACCGACGCCACCGACGCCACGGACGCCACCGACGCAACCGACGCAACCGACGCCACCGACGCCACCGACGCCACGGACGCCACCGATGGGACGGACGCAACCGACGCAACCGACGCCACCGACGCCACCGACGCCACCGACGCAACCGACGCAACCGACGCAACCGACGCAACCGACGCAACCGACGCAACCGACGCAACCGACGCAACCGACGCAACCGACGCAACCGACGCCACC
>SXGT01165264.1_pt1 | contig 13350 bp, 12 predicted proteins | sample 3176221 | NCBI WGS metagenome assembly SXGT01 (sample SAMN11356862, study PRJNA531348) | freshwater metagenome | isolation source: freshwater sample F1-120 | place: China: Fuxian Lake, Yuxi | collected 2017-12-25
CTGGCAATGGGTCGCCGGATCGGGTGCGGACGCCGCGCCTTATTTCCGCATCTTCAATCCCGTGACCCAGGGCGAGAAATTCGACGGGGACGGACGCTATGTGCGACGCTGGATTCCTGAATTGGCCGGGCTTTCCGACCGCTGGATCCATGCGCCATGGACCGCGCCGAAAGAGGTGCTGGCCGCGGCGGGAATCCGGCTGGGGCGTGACTATCCGGCTCCGATCGTGGACCATGCCATGGCGCGACAACGCGCCCTGGACGCTCTGGAGGACGTCAAGTCCGCACGGGACAAGGCCTGAGGGGAGGTTCTGATGACCGCAGTGACGCCGGATATCGCCGCGACCGCCGCGCGCACGCCGACCGGGTTCGGCATCCTTCTGAAGGTTCTGGCCGCCAACTGGGCCATCGGGCGGCTGACGGTTCGATTGCCCAACGGCGCGGTGCATGAACTGAAGGGCAAGAAGCCCGGGCCCTCGGCGACCCTGGTGGTCAAGGACTACAGCTTCGCCAAACGCGTCCTGGCCTCCGGCGATATCGGGTTCGCCGAGGGTTACATGGCCGACGAGTGGGACACCCCGCATCTGGCGGGCTTGCTCGAGGTGCTCGTGCGCAATTACGAGGGCATCCAGCGGCTGTTCGACGGCAATGTGATCATGCAGGCCCTGCACTGGACGAGACACAAGCTGAACCGCAACAGCCGCGAGGGCGCGCGCAAGAACATCCACGCCCACTATGACCTGGGCAACGCCTTCTATGAGACCTGGCTGGACCGGACCATGACCTACTCCTCGGCGGTCTTCGAGACGCCGGGCGAGACTCTGGAGACCGCCCAGACCCGCAAATACGCGCGCCTGGCGCAGGCCATGAACCTGAAGGCGGGCCATCGGGTGCTAGAGATCGGCTGCGGCTGGGGCGGTTTCGCGGAGTACGCGGCCAGGGAAGTCGGCGCCCACGTCACCGGCATCACCATCTCCACGGAACAACACGCCTACGCGACCCGCCGCCTGGCCGAAGCCGGGCTGTCCGAGCGCGCCGACATCCAGCTGATCGACTACCGCGACGTCCAGGGCCGGTTCGACCGGGTCGCCTCCATCGAGATGTTCGAGGCGGTGGGCCAGGAGTACTGGCCGACCTATTTCAGCAAGATCCACGATGTGCTGGTGCCCGGAGGCCGGGCCGCCCTGCAGATCATCACAATCGATGACGCCCTGTTCGCGGGCTACGACAAGCGCACCGACTTCATCCAGAAATACGTCTTCCCCGGCGGCATGCTGCCCAGCGAGGCGGTGCTGCAGCCCATCGTGGAGCGCGCGGGTCTGGCGTGGAGCGGGATCGAGCGATTCGGCCATTCCTACGCCGACACCCTGAAGCGCTGGGATGAGCGGTTCATGAGCGCGTGGGACCAGATCCAGCGCATGGGCTTCGATGACCGCTTCCGTCGGCTTTGGCGGTTCTACCTGGCCTATTGCGAGGCCGGCTTCCGCGCCGACCGCATCAATGTGATCCAGCTGGCCCTGAACCGGAACTGAGCGCTCAGCCCGGTTTCACCGCCCCCAGTTCAGCCCGCGCCTCCTCGGCTTCGCGCACCAGCGCCGCGCGCTGATCCTCTGACCAGCGGTCCAGGGTCCGGTACGGCATGGCCAGCCGGGGATTGTCTCGCAGACGCCCCCGGTTCCGCTCCAGGAATCCCCAGTACAGCCGGTTGAACGGACAGGCGCCGGGCCCGGACTTCGCCTTCACGTCAAAGGCGCAGCCGCTGCAGTAGTCGCTCATGCGGTCGATGTAGGCCCCCGAGGCCGCATAGGGCTTTGACCCCACGATGCCGCCGTCGGCGAAGGTGGCCATGCCGCGCGTGTTGGGCATCTCGACCCATTCATAGGCGTCGGCGAAGACCACCATGTACCAGTCGTCCACCGCGTCCGGGTGCACCCCCAGCAGCATGGCCAGATTGCCGGTGACCATCAGACGCTGGAGGTGGTGGGCGTACGCGTGGCGCCGCGCCTGTGTCACCGCGTCTGCTACGCAGGCCATGTCGGTCTCGCCCGACCAGAAGAACCACGGCAGCGCCCGGTCCGCGTCCAGATGGTTGCGGCGCAGATACTCCGGCGCCTTCAGCCAGTAGATCCCCCGCACGAACTCCCGCCATCCCAGGATCTGCCGAATGAAGCCCTCCACCGCGTTCAGGGGCGCGCGCCCGGCGCGGTACTCGGCCTCGGCCCGGCGGCAGACGTCCAGCGGGTCCAGCAGGCCCATGTTCAGGGCCGTGGAGATCAGGCCGTGCCACAGGAACGGCTCGTCGTCGGCCATGGCGTCCTGCCAGTCCCCGAAGCCGGGCAGGATGCGCTTGAGGAAATCCGCCAGCACCGCCTCGGCCTGATCGTGGGTGACGGGCCAGCCGAAGACGTCCAGATCGCCGAAGTGATCCTCGAACCGGGCCTGAACCATGGCGATCATCGCGCGCGTGTCGTCATCCGGCGGACAGCGCAGCCGCGACGGAGGGGCGACTGAGGCGGGCAGCCGTTTGCGGTTCTCGGCGTCGAAATTCCAGCGGCCGCCCTCGGGCTGGTCGCCGTCCATCAGCAGGCCGGTGCGCCGCCGCATCTCCCTATAGAAGAATTCCATCCGCAGCTGACGCCGCCCCTCGGCCCAGCGCTGAAACACCGCGTGGCCGCAGATGAAGCGGTCATCCTCGCGCACCTCGACCGGGGCGACGCACTCTGCGGCGAAGGCGCGAAAAGCCTCGGCCAGCCGCCACTCCCCCGGCTCGGTCAGAATGACCCGCTCAGGGTCCAGATCCTCGACGGCCCGCGCCAGTTCATCAACGATTGATTGGCGGTTGTCCGGATCGTCCAGCCGCACATAGCGGACCGTCACGCCCCGCTCGCCCAGCCGCGCGGCAAACGCGCGCATCCCGGCCAGCACCAGGGCGATCTTCTGCTTGTGATGGCGCACATAGCAGGTCTCGCCCTCGACCTCGGCCATCAGCACCACGTCGCGGACGGCATCCAGATCGCGCAGGCCCGCCAGCCCGTCGCTGAGCTGATCCCCCAGCACCAGCCGCAAGGCCCCCGTCCCAACCGCCGCCGTCATGCTAATCTGCCCCCATGGTCCATCATCCGCTCCTCTCTACAGACGAACTGGCCGCTCTTCTGGATGCCCCCGATGTTCGCATCATCGACGCCAGCTGGCGCATGGACGGGAGCCGTCCGGGCGACGACGAACCCCGCATCCCCGGCGCCGTGCGCTTCGACCTCGACGCTGTGGCGGACACCGCCAGTCCCTTGCCCCACATGCTGCCCTCGTCGGAGGCGTTCGCGGCGGCGGTCGGCGCCATGGGCATCGATCAGCAAGACCACATCGTCGTCTATGATGAGCGCGGCCTGTTCTCGGCGGCGCGGGTCTGGTGGACCTTCCGGACCATGGGCGCCCGGCGGGTCCAGGTTCTGGACGGCGGCCTGCCGAAATGGAGGGCCGAGGGGCGGCCGGTCGAGACCGGGCCCGGGACCCCGACGCCGCACGCCGTGTTCAACACAGACTTTCAGGCCGCCCGGGTCGCCGGCCTGATGCAGGTCCGGCGCGCCATGGACGATCCCGCCACACAGGTGATCGACGCCCGCCCGGCGGCGCGTTTTCGTGGAGAGGCCGACGAACCGCGCCCGGGCCTTCGCAGCGGTCACATGCCGAAGGCGGTCAACCTCCCCTTCGTCGAGGTTTTGAGCCCCGACGGCACGCTGCGGACGCCTGACGAACTCGCCGCCATCTTCCACCGCGCGGGCCTGGCGCCCGGACAGTCGGTCATCACCACCTGCGGATCAGGCGTCACGGCGGCGATCCTGACCCTGGCGCTGGCGGTTCTGGGCCGCGACAGCACGGTCTATGACGGTTCGTGGGCCGAATGGGGCGCCCGGCCGGATCTGCCCGTTCACGCAGAATAGACCGCCGCCTGCCGTCTAGCGGATCGGAAGCCCGTACATCAGACCGCGCGGACTGGCGTTCCACTGCGCATTCAGCCCCCGGGCCAGATTCACGGACGAGCGGGCGCCCAGATTGCGGTCGAAGATCTCGCCATAGTTCCCGACCCCCGCGATGGCGTCATGAGCCCAGGCGTCCGACAGACCCATCATGGATCCGAACCCGTCCTGGACGCCCAGCAGCCGCTGGATCCTGGGGTCCGGCGAGTTCTCGGCCAGTTGGTCCACATTCTCCTGCGTCACGCCCAGCTCCTCGGCCAGGATCAGGGCGTTCAGGGTCCAGCGCACGATGTCGGCCCACTGGTCGTCGCCGCGCCGAACCACGGGGCCCAGCGGCTCCTTGGAGATCACGTCCGGCAGGATGGCGTGGGCCTGGGGATTGCCCAGCATGGTCCGCGCCGCCGCCAGGGCCGACACGTCGCCGGTGAAGGCGTCGCAGTCCTCGGCCACATAGGCTTCGCGCGCCTCCTCTTCGCTGGCGGCCATGACGGGCTCATAGCGCAGGTTCCGGACCGCGAAATAGTCCTGAAGATTCAGGGCGGTCGTGGAGTTGGACTGAACGCAGATGCGGGCTCCATCAAGCTCCGCCGCGCTGGTCAGGGCCAGGGAGCGCCGCACCAGGAAGCCCTGGCCGTCATAATAATTGACCCCCACGAACTCCATCCGCTCGCCCGCGTCGCGGCCCATGGTCCATGAGGTGTTGCGCCACAGCACGTCGATGCGGCCGTCCGCCAGGGCCTCGAACCGGTCCCCGATGGCCAGGGGCACGAACCGCACCGCGTCCGGATCGCCCAGCACCGCCGCCGCCGTGGCGCGGCAGAAATCCACGTCGAACCCGCGCCACTGCCCGCGATTGTCGGTGTAGGCGAAGCCCACCAGGCCCTCGTGCACGCCGCAGTTCAACCGTCCGCGCGCGCGCACCGCCGCCAGGGTTTCGCTGGGCTCGGCGGCGTCCTCGGCCGGCAGCGGCGCATCCGGCGTCCGATCCCGCGCCTCACGCTCGGGCTCGCCGTCGCCGCAGGCCGCCAGCATGAGCAGCCCCGTCATCAGCCCCGCCCGGATTGCGCGCGCGATCATCATCCTCGCCTTCGTCTGAACCGTGCATCAGGTGTTAGAAGCCTTTGGCATGCCTCCGCAACCCGCGAGGCGCCTTTCACAGCCAGACGGGCGCATTCATGAGCCGATCCCCTTCCGACCGCACCCGCCTGATCCGTTCGGCGACCCGCAAGCCGACGGAGGGCCGCCGCCCGGTCAATCCGCCCATCGAGCGGGCCTCGACCCTTCTGAACCCCAGCGCCTCGACCCTGCGAGATCCGTCGCTGGGCCCGGTCTACGGCATCGACGGCATGACGGTTCAGCATGAGTTGCGCGCCCTGATCGCCGAGATGGAGGGCGCGATCGACGCCTGGCTCACGCCCACGGGCCTGGCCGCCGTCACCATTCCCCTTCTGGCCCTGACGCGCCCGGGCGACACGGTGGTCGCCACCGACGCCGCCTACGGGCCCAGCCGCCGCTTTCTGGACCGGCACATGGCCGCCCGCGGTGTGACCACGCGCTATCATCCCGCCGACGCCACCACGGACCAGATCATCGGCGCCATGGACGGGGCCAAGCTGCTGCTGATCGAATCCCCCGCCTCCCTGACCTTCGAGATGATCGACGTCCCGGCCGTCGCCGCCGCGGCGCGTGAGAAGGGCGTCCTGACGGTCATGGACAACACCTGGGCCGCCGGTCTCGCCTTCCGGCCCCTCGCGCACGGCGTGGACGTCAGCGTCCAGGCGATCAGCAAATATGCGGCGGGCCACTCCGACCTGCTGATGGGCGCCGTCGCCGTCTCCGACGCGCGCATCGGCAAGGCCATCTTCAACACCATCGAGGACATGGGCTGGCACACCGCGCCCGACGAGGCCTGGCTGGCCCTGCGCGGCCTGCGCACCCTGCCGCTGCGCATGAACGAACACGCACGATCAGCCTTGCAGGTGGCGGCGTGGCTGCAGGACCGCCCCGAGGTCGCCCGCGTGCTCTACCCGCCCCTCCCCGGCTCGGTCGGCCACGACCTCTGGGCGCGCGACTATGCCGGCGCGGCGGGGCTGATGGGCGTGGTCTTCAACGGCGGAAGCGAGGCGGATGCCGAAGCCCTTCTGGACGCCCTCACCCTGTTCGGCCTCGGCTATTCCTGGGGCGGTTTCGAAAGTCTGGCGACCCATGAAACCAGCCAGATGACCCTGCGCCGCCATGCGCCCGCGCTCAAGGGGCCGCTGATCCGCCTGCACATCGGGCTGGAGGACCCCGCCGACCTGATGGCCGATCTGGACCAGGCCCTGACGGGGTGGCGCTCTAGATCATACCCTGCATGAACCGCACGCCGACCTTTTCGGCGTAGGTCTTCACCAGATCCCCGGCGGCCTGCACATCCGGGTTCTCGGATTTGCGCGCGGCGGTGAAGGGACGCTCCGCGTCGGCGATCGGGTGGCCGAACAGGGAGTTGGCGTACTGCACCTGGGCCAGAACGCGATAGTTCTCTTCCGGATGGACGCCTTTGTGCAGCGCGCTGGTGTCCACCAGGAACAGCGTTCCCGACGGCCCGGTGATGCGCGCTTCCTGATCCATTAAGCCATGCTGGGCCACCTTCTCGTCCGTATGGCGGCCGTCGGCCCACAGGGCGTCGGGACGCTCGCGGTGCGTGCCCGGGATCATGGCGTGGGGGCCGTCCTTGGGGCCCACGTCGGTCAGGTACATGAACAGCTTCACGAACCCGAGCCGGTACATGTCGTGGTGATAAAGCTGCGCCGTGTCCGACAGGTCCTTGGCGCTGACCGGCACGTTGGAGTTCACGAAGGCCACCGGCACGTCGAAGATCGGCGGCACGCCCATGTACTGATGCACGATGGTCAGCAGCAGCGGATCGGCGGCCACCTCGTACATCTCGCTGAAGCTGGTGATCCACGAGAAGTTGGACTTGATCTGGGGCGGCGCATCGGGGGACCCCTCCAGGATCTTGGTCAACTTGTCGCCGTGGATCGATTCCATCCGCGTCAGCACCTTGTCGCGCAGGCTCTCGACCAGGGCCGGCGGGATGGAGAATTTCGCCTTCCACATGCCGGTCTTCTGCAGCGAGCGCACCGCGCCGCGGATGGTGGTCGCCTGGTCCTCGATCTGGAACATGCTGCGGGACAGGGCATATTTCTCGGACGGGACGTGGTCGGCGATCACAGAGCTGAACACCTGGTGGCTCTTGGACCGGGTCTCGGTGAAGGTCTGGCGCAGCAGCAGGTATTCGTCGTTGGTGTTGGTGCGCTTGCGGGCGTAGCCGCCATAGGCGTCGGCCATCTTCCGCACCGCATAGTTGGGCGGCAGGTACTCACCGAGATTACGGTTCAGCTCCGCTGCGGCCAGCCCCTCGACCTGGACGGAATAGTTGCGCGCCTGAACCAGAATCCTGTCGCCGAAGGCCATGGGCTTTCCCTGTACCGAAAGATCAGGCGGCAAGCTCTATGCGCAAGCCGGAAAAGGAGCAAGACGGCGCCGCCTGACGCGAGAGCCGCCTTGGCCCCGTTCCATAGCTGCACTAGTGTGGCGCGCAGCCAGAGGAGACCATCATGGCGGACGACAACAGCGGCGAACTGATCCCGGCGGAGGCCCCCCTCCAGAAATATGTGGTCAAGGAATCAGCCAATCCGCGCTGGAGTTCCCACTTCAAGAACAAGATGATCACGGTGGCCCGGAAGCCGCTTTTCGGTCCCGAGGATCAGATCTTCACCATCGGCAGCTGCTTCGCCGAGCGCATCCGCTCGTTTCTCACGGCCGAGGGCTTCAAGGTCGGCCCGCCCACGGACCACATTCCGATGGCCCCGAACCGCTACAATATCGACCGGCTGCCCCGCTATCCGCATCTGGACTACTACAACACCTTCACCATCCGGCAGGAGTTCGAGCGCCACATCGGCGAATGGACCCAGGCCCCCGACGATTACTGGACCATCAAGGACCCCATGTGGGAGGGCGAGGTCGCCTATCAGGACCCCTATCGCCGCGCCACCTTCGGCCGCACGCCTGAGGACTTGCAAGAGGCGGTCCGCCATACCGACGCGGCCATCGATCGGGGCATCCGCGAGGCCGACGTCTTCTTCATGACCATGGGCATGGCCGAGGTCTTCAGGAACAAGCAGAGCGGCAAGATCGCCTGTCAGAAGCCCGGCTACGCCAAGGGCGGCGGCGAGGAGCAGACCGAGTTCCACATGTCCTCGTACGAGGAAAACTACGCCAACCTCAGGCGCATCGTGGAGATCATCACCCAGGTGCGTCCGGACGCCCGTATCGTCTTCACGGTCTCGCCGGTGCCGCTGGCCCGCACCTTCTCGGACAATGACATCGTCGCGGCCAACACCGAGGGCAAGAGCATCCTGCGCGCCGCCATCGGGGCCATCGCCCGCGACTTCGACGCCGTGACCTATTTCCCGTCCTATGAACTGGTCATGGCCAATTCGCCCTTCAGCTGGCGCGAGGACGACGGCCGCCACGTGGACAACTGGATCGTCTCCAGGATCGTCAAGACCTTCAAGGCGGCCCACTGCACCACGGGCTGAACCCGGCAACCCTCCATCCGTTCTGAGCCGACGACGGTCTCCTTGCCGGAGCGTCGCCGAATTTCGAGCCCTGACCTCATCCCCAGTTTCGAGACCAGCTTGCCAGACTCTCCCACGCCCCTGGATCACCCGCGCTTTCGCGTCTTTCCCCGCAAGTCGGAGAAGCTCGTGATTTTCTTCTCGGGCTCCAACACGGCCGATCATTCTTTCGAGTGGCTTGATACGGCCCTGCGCATCGACGCCAGCGCCATTGTCGTCAGCAACGGTCCGAACCAGTGGTATCAGGCCGGGATCGACGGCCTGGGAGGCGACCGCACCGAGGTGACCCGGTCATTCCGCCAGTGGGCGAAGCATCTCGACGCCCAAAGCCTGTACACCGTCGGCGCCGCAATGGGCGGAACCGGGGCCCTCCTGCACGGCGTCCCTCTCGGCGCCCGCGTCCTGGCCTTCTCGTGCGAGACACAGATGGACCTGGTCGGCGGCAATGTGCAGCGGTTGATGGAGAAGGGGTTCACGCCGCCCGTTCCCGACCTGAGGCCCATGGTGGAAAGGGCCCGGGCGCCGATTTTCCTGTACGCTGGTGAAAGCGATCCCGTTGATCTCTATTCGGCGTTCAATCTCGCCGACCTGCCGAACGTCTTCGCGGACTCCCTGAGGCGCGTGCAGCACGGCGTCGTCAGCTATCTGCACCGCAAGGGCCGCCTCGCCCCGATGATCGACGCCTTCCTGGACAACCAGCATTTGCCGCGCATGCCCGAGGGCGGCTGGGGACTGGATGAGCAGTTCGCCGAGACACTCTATGACGCTCACCGCGCCGACATCGAACGCCGCTGGGGCGACTCGGCGCGCCTGGCGAAACGCGCGATGAACTATTACCCGCGCTCGGATTACGCCAATTACCTGCACGGCAAGGGCATGCTTCATCTGGGCAAGTTCAGCCACGCCGAGACCGCCCTGGCCGCCGCCGTGGCGCTGAACAGCGGACTGACTCCTGCCAGACTCCAGCTCGCGCGCGCCATCGAGCGGATGGGCAGGCTGGACGAAGCCGTCGCCGCCTACACCCAGATCGCCGACCACCCCATCATCGGCGGGCGCGCCAATTTCGCCCTGGGGCAGATTCACAGCCGACGTGGAGACCTGACATCCGCCCTCGCCTGCTTCCGGCGGGCGGTCGAGATGGATCCGCAGCGCGCCAATTTCCGGGCCAAACTGCAGGAGCTGGAGGGCGGCGAAGCGGCCGCCTGACCGCTAGCCCCTGGCGCGCCCGGCAGGACTCGAACCTGCACCCGGCCGCTGAGAAGGCGGATGCTCTATCCGGTTGAGCTACGGGCGCCGTCAGGCATGCGGTGAAGTAGCGCGAAGTGCGGCGGCCGCAACGAAAAATCTCGGCTCAAGTAGCGCAAGGCGCGGTAGCCGAAACGAAAAATCGCGGCTCAAGTAGCGCAAGGCGCGGTAGCCGCAAACAAATCAATGCGTCCAGGGCTGCTTGCGGCCCGGGGCGAAATTGTCGGCGTAGGCTTTCAGGATCACCGGCGCGGCCTGCGGCTCCTGCAGCCTGAACGGGATGCCGTGCCGTTCCGCATAGGTCACCGCTTCCTCGGCCGTATCGAAGGTCAGGCGCACCTGGCCGTTCATGTCCGTGGACGATGTCCAGCCCATCAGCGGGTCGTTGGTGCGCGCCGTCGCCGGCTCGAACTCCAGAATCCAGTCGCGGGTCTTGGCGCGGCCGGACTGCATGGCGGTCTTGGCGGGACGATAGATGCGCGCGAGCATGGCGGGCCCTGAAGAATCTGAATGTCAGAAGCGGCCCAGATAGCGCGCGCCGCCGCCCCGGTCCAGCGCGCTCACGCGGCGACCGGCCTCGAGGCGTTGACGCCCAGCTTGCGCGCCACCCAACCCAGGGTCGGCCCCTGCACCAGGCTGGACACGATCACCACGAAGAACACGATGTTGAAGATGGTCTGTGACCCGGGCACGCCCGCCACGATGGGAAAGGTCGCCAGCACGATGGGCACCGCGCCGCGCAGCCCCGCCCACGACACGAACAGCTTGGCCCGCCAGTCGAACCGCCTGAACGGCGCCAGGCAGATGAAAACGCTGATCGGCCGCGCCACCAGCATCAGCACCGCCGTCACCGCCAGACCTGGCGCCGCGACCCCGCCCAGCTGGCTGGGGAACACCAGAAGACCCAGCGTCAGGAACATCACCACCTGGGCCAGCCAGGCCAGGCCGTCCTGGAATACGCCGATGGTGCGCCGGGCCTGATACTCCCGATTCCCCGCCACGATCCCCGCGATGTAGGCCGCCAGAAACCCGTTGCCGCCCAGCACGGCGGTCAGCCCGTAGCTCAGCAACGCCGCCCCGATGGACACCACCAGCGACATGCCGCTGGTCCGCAGCCGCATCCGCTTGATCAGCGACGGAAGGGCATAGCCGATCACCACGCCAAGCACCGCGCCCAGCCCCATCTGGGTGATGAACTGGGGCACGAAGGGCAACAGGGACGCGTCCGGCGTCGCCACCAGCACCAGCGCGGCCCCCACGAGGAAGATCGCCATGGGGTCGTTGGAGCCGGACTCCAGCTCGATCAGCCCGGTCAGATCCTCGCGCAGGTCGCCGCCCCCCTGCCCCCGCATGATGGCGAACACCGCCGCCGCGTCAGTGGACGCCACAACCGCCCCCAGCAGGAACCCCTGGGTCACCGTGAACCCCAGCAGGTAGACCGCAGCCAGGCTGACGATTCCCGCGCTGATCATGACCCCCACGGTGGACAGCATCAGCGCCGGGCCCGCCGACGGCCGCACCAGCTTCCAGTCCGTGTCCAGCCCGCCGGAAAACAGGATGAACACCAGACACGCCACCCCGATGACCTGGGCGAAGGCGTAGTCGGAGAACACGATCCCGAACGGCCCGTCCGATCCCGCGATCATGCCCAGGGCCAGGAACCCGATCATGGCCGGCAGGCCGAACCGGCTGGACAGGCTGCCCGCCAGCACCGTGGACAACAGCAGCACCGCGACCGCGAGGAAGGCGTAGTCGATGGGGTTCATGGGTTTCTTAAGGACCGGACGAATCGCGTGAAGGCAACACCCCATGCGGCGTCCCGCCGCTTGAACGCGCGTGACTCAGCCGCTAGTCAGGCGCTCCCGTTGGGGAGTAGCCGCCGGCCGCCTTGAAGGCCGGGACCACGTCAACATATTCGCGCTTCGGCGCGTGGCGCGGTCAGCGGAGGTCATCCGCCTGGCGAGACCAGCGCGTCCCACCGTCTCGCCGGCGGCGTGGGATGCGCGTCTCGTCGTCCGGCGGAGTGAGCCCATGACCCCCGGCGCCGTCGCCATCCTGTCGCTCAGCATGTCCACCGACGCCTTCGCCGCGTCCGTGGGGCGCGGCGCGGCGCACCGCCCGTCGCTGGCCCAGGCCCTGCGCGCCGGGCTGATCTTCGGGTCGATCGAAGCGGCCACGCCGGTGATCGGCTGGAGCCTGGGCCTGATCGCCGCCGGGGTGGTGCAGCAGATCGACCACTGGATCGCCTTCGTGCTGCTGGCGGGCGTCGGGGCGCACATGGTCTGGCACGGGGTTCGGCCCCAACGCGAGGCGCAGCCCCCCGTCCGCCGGGGGTTGATGCCCCTGATCGCCACCGCCGTGGGAACAAGCATCGACGCGGCCGCCGTCGGCGTGGGCCTGGCCTTCATCGGGGTGAACATCTGGATCATCGCGCTCAGCATCGGCCTGACCACCTTCACCCTGACCACCCTGGGCATGCTCATCGGCGCCCGCGTCGGCGCCCGCATCGGCAAGCACGCCGAACTCCTGGGCGGCCTCGCCCTCATCGGCATCGGCGCCTTCATCCTGGTCGAGCACATGGGTTGGATGGCCTGACGGACAACGCCTCCAGCGCACGCATCCGGCATTTTTTAACCCGTTCAGATGATTATGGGGCTCAAAGGGAGTTCTGTGATGAGTTGTGTGGCTTGCAGGGACGGCGCCGGGTTTGAGCTGCCGATCACCATGGCGTTCCAGCCCATTGTCGATGTGCGGACCGGGACCGTGTTCGCCTATGAGGCCCTGGTTCGCGGCCAGGACGGCGGCGGGGCGGGCAGCGTGCTGGCGCAGGTGTCGGCCGAAAATCGCTACGCCTTCGATCAGCTCTGCCGGACGACCGCCATCGAGTGGGCCTCGAAGCTAGACCTGGCGGCCGACGGCGCGAGCCTGTCCATCAACTTCCTGCCCAACGCCGTGTATGAGCCGCGGGCCTGCATCCGGGCGACCCTGGCCGCCGCCATGCGCACCAGCTTTCCGGTGAGCCGGATCATCTTCGAGTTCACCGAGGATGAGTCGATGGACACCGACCATATCCTCAACATCCTCCGCTCCTATCGGGCCATGGGGTTCAAGACGGCGATCGACGACTTCGGCGCCGGCTTTGCCGGGCTGGGGCTGCTCTGCAAATTCCAGCCCGACATCGTCAAGCTGGACATGGCGCTCATTCGCGGCATCGACACAGACCGGGTCAAGCGCGCCATTGTCGCCAACACCCTGAACATGCTGCGCGATCTCGGCATCGACCCCGTCTGCGAAGGGATCGAGACCTTTGATGAGCACAACGCCCTGCAGGATCTCGGCGTCTCGCTGATGCAGGGATATCTGCTCGCCAAACCCGCGGTCGAAGCGCTCCCGCCGGTCTCCTGGGCCCGCCCTGTCGAGGACATGGCCCGCACCGCATAACGGGCGTTCCGAAGGTCTGGAAAGAGCCTTCCCGGACAGGAGCCCCTGGTCGGAGCGGCAGGATTC
>SXGT01436959.1_pt1 | contig 13350 bp, 9 predicted proteins | sample 3176221 | NCBI WGS metagenome assembly SXGT01 (sample SAMN11356862, study PRJNA531348) | freshwater metagenome | isolation source: freshwater sample F1-120 | place: China: Fuxian Lake, Yuxi | collected 2017-12-25
CTGGGCGTCAGCCCTCCGCGCGTGTGACTCGGAGGGCTAACGCCCTGCCGCTCGCCTGACAGAGTTACCGAAACTGAGCTCACTCAAACTTGAAAGGCTTCTCATGCTTCCCGGAATCAAGCAGTTCGACCTGACTGGCAAAACCGCGATCGTCACCGGCGGCTCGAAAGGCTTAGGCCAGGCAATGGCCGAAGGGCTCGCGTCGGCCGGTGCGAACTTGCTGCTGACCAGCCGCAACATCGACGAGGCTCAGGCTGTCGCGGATCAGATCAACCGCGAGTACGGTCGAAAAGCAGTCGCCATCGCGGCGGATGCCTCGTCCGAGGAATCCGCGAAAGCGATGGTCGATCGAACGCTCGCCGAGTTCGGGCAGATCGACATTCGGGTGAACAACGCCGGGATCAACATTCGTGGACCGATTGAAGAGCTGACGCTCGAACAATTCCGAAAGGTCAACAGCATCAACACCGACGGCGTGTGGCTCTGCACGCGAGCGGTTGTGCCACACATGAAGTCGCGGAAGTACGGCAAGATCGTGAACATCGCCAGCACGATTGGCTTGGTGGGCCTCGCGCTTCGCTCGCCGTACGCCGCCAGCAAAGGGGCGGTCGTGCAGATGACCAAGACGCTCGGCTTGGAGCTCGCCGCGTGGAATATCACCGTCAACGCGATCTGCCCCGGTCCGTTCCTGACGCCGATGAACGTCTCCATCGCCGAGACCGAAGACGCGAAGAAAAACGTCGTCGGAGCAGTCGCCTTCCAGCGTTGGGGCCGCATGGAGGAAATCCAAGGAGCCGCGATCTTCCTGGCCAGCGAGGCCTCCAGCTACATGACCGGCAGCCTTGTCACGGTCGATGGCGGTTGGACGGCGCGATAGTTCCGTAGCCCAGGCCCTTGTGGCCTGGATGATTTGATGAGCTTGGGAAATCGACCGACCCACGAGGGGTCGGGCTACAGGAACCGCGATGACGGCACGTCTCACGATCTTGGCCAGCGGCAGCGCGGGGAACTCGGCATTGGTCGAGTGCGACGGCGAACGCTGGCTGATCGACCTTGGATTGGAGCCGAAGGAGCTCGACGCGCGGCTGGCGATGGTGGACGCCGATTGGTCGCAGATTCGCGGCGTGCTGGTGACTCATCGGCACACCGATCACTGGAAGCCGAAGTCGCTGAGCCGCTGCTGGACGTCGCGTGTGCCGGTGTTTTGTCATCGCGATCACGCCGCCGCATTCCGTCTCGGATGCCCAGACTTCGCTGATCTTGAACGGAGCCGATTGTTCCGTCCGTTCGTCGGTGAGCGGTCGATCGCCATCTCGGTGAACTGGCAGTGTCGTCCGTTTCGAGTCCGCCATGATGGAGGCGCGACGTTTGGGTTTCGCTTTGAGTCTCCTCAATCGGCCTTTGTCTACGCTGCCGACTTGGGCTGCTGGGATCGCGGTCTCTTGGAGCGATTGATTGACGTCGAGTTGCTCGCATTGGAGTTCAATCACGACCCGGACTTGCTGCGACAAAGTCCGCGGCCACCGTGGCTCGTCCACCGCATTCTCGGCGACGAGGGACATCTCTCAAACGCTCAAGCTTGCGAGTTGGTGGGCGAAGTGCTCAAGCAATCGGGTGCGGATCGGCTGCAGCAGCTCGTCCTGCTGCACATCAGCCGCGAGTGCAACTCGGCTGACCTCGCATCGGCGGCGGCTCGTACCGCGTTGGCTCAATTCGGCTCGGCGGCGAATGTCTTTGCCGCCGAGCAGCAAGAGCCGAGTCCGTGGTTCGTCATCGGTGAATCATTGCCAGACGACATCGTTGCGCCGCCCGCACCGTTGGTGCAAGCCATGTTGTTCTGACCGTTTGGCCGACAACCGTGAGCCGATCGGCCATCGGCGTTCGGCCGGACATTGATTCGCAACGTGAAATCCGACAGGCTCTGCTCATGCTTCGTCCACTCGTTGTTATCAATGTGGTTGGTCTCACGCACGAGATGCTCGGCCCGAACACGCCGAACATCTCGCGAGTGGCGGCGGACGGTTTTGGTCAGCCGATGGGGACGGTGCTGCCGGCCGTGACCTGTTCGGCACAGGCGACGTTGCTGACCGGAACGCTGCCGCGCGAGCATGGCATCGTGGCGAACGGCTGGTACTGGCGAGACCTTTCCGAAGTTCTGTTCTGGCGGCAATCGAATCAACTTGTGCGCGGCGAGCGGTTGTACGACGCGGCGCGGAAGCGAGATCCGAGCTACACGGTCGCCAAGTTGTTTTGGTGGTTCAACATGTACGCCGACGTGAATTGGTCGGTGACGCCCCGGCCGAGTTATCCCGCCGACGGCCGCAAGGTCATGGACTCGTACAGCCGGCCGGCCGACTTGAAGGACCGGCTGCAAGAACGACTGGGAGTGTTTCCGCTATTTAAGTTCTGGGGACCGGCGGCGGACATCACCAGCACTCGCTGGATCGCGGACGCGACGGTTGCCGTCATGCAGGAGCACAACCCGTCGCTGACTTTGGCCTACCTGCCCCACCTGGACTACAACCTGCAACGGCTTGGCCCGAACGATCCGCGCATCGCTGAGGACGTCCGCGCGGTTGATGCCGAAGCGGGCAAGATCATCGACGCAGCGCGATCGCGCGGAGCTGATGTCGTCGTGCTGTCCGAGTACGCAATCACTACCGTCAGCCGGCCGGTTCACATCAATCGCGTGTTGCGGGAGTACGGTTATCTCGTCGCGCGACGCGAGAAACTCGGCTGGGAGACGCTCGATGCCGGCGCGTCGCGAGCGTTCGCGGTTGCCGATCATCAGGTGGCTCACGTTTACGTTCGTTGCCCCGAAGATGTCGCTCCGGTTGCCGAGTTGCTGCGGAAGACGCCGGGAATCGAACGGGTTCTCGATCGCGCCGCTCAAGCGGAGTTCGGCATCGACCACGAACGCTCCGGCGAGTGGGTGGTCATCGCCGCACCGGAGTCGTGGTTCACCTATTACTTCTGGCTCGACGACGAGCTGGCTCCCGATTACGCGCGGACGGTCGATATCCATCGCAAGCCAGGCTACGACCCGGTCGAGTTGTTTCTCAATCCGCAACTGAGCTTCCCGAAGTTGCGGATTGCGGGACGGCTGATGCAAAAGCTGCTCGGCTTCCGGTACTACATGGACGTCATCGGCCTCGACGCGTCGATCGTTCGCGGCAGTCACGGCCGCTTGCCGACGCCGGGATTTGAATCGCGCGAGGCTCCGGTTTTCGTTTGCTCGTCGAAAGCGATCGAGACAGATCAAATGGCAATGGAAGACGTGAAAGAGGCGCTGCTCAAAATGCAGTTTTGCGGGTGAGTATTCCGAAGGCGTGGATCGCGTGAACGTAGCCGACTCGTTCCACGAGGCGGAGCAACGTCCGAAAGACTCCCAATCCTAGAAACCGCCGCTTGAAGTTGTGAGCCGACTGATTTGGCTTCGCCTCGTGGAACGAGGCGACTACGTTTGCACGACCTGCACGTTTCCCAATTCGCGGCATGCTGGAGGAAGTTGCGGACTGTTTCGCGGATTGTTGCGGGACGACTACACTCAGCCCCGCTCGCGCGGAACGAAAGCCGATCGCGAGGAGAACGGAGTCATTCATGTCGTGGCGGCGAATCGGAATTGTGATTGCACTCGCGCTGATGTTCTGTGGGTCAACGCTGTGGGCGGCTGATCGCGCGCCGGAGATTCCGGCCGGGCCGAAGATGATGAGCCTTGGCGAACTGTTCGAGGCCGGCGGGACAATCGGCTACATCATTACCGGGCTGAGCTTTGTGATGGTCGCGCTGATCGTCGAGCATCTCATCAGCTTGCGGTACAACGCCTTGGTCCCGCCGGGGCTGGCGGATTCGATTCATCATCATCTGGCGCTGCGGCATTTCGAGGAGGCTCGACAGCAGTGCCAGTTTCATCCCAGTTTTCTGGCGTACGTTTTGGCAGCCGGACTGCGCGAAACGGACCTTGGCTACTCGGCCGTTGAGAAATCACTCGAAGATGCGGCGGTCGAGCAGTCCGCGCGGCTGTATCGCAAAATCGAGTACTTGTCGGTCATCGGTACGATCGCGCCGATGCTCGGGCTGCTGGGAACCGTGTGGGGCATGATCCTCGCTTTCATGGAGTTCGAGCAGAAGGCAAACCCGCAAGTGTCGGAGCTAGCACCCGGCATCTACAAGGCACTCGTCACGACGCTGCAAGGATTGTGCGTGGCGATTCCCGCGCTGGCGGCGTTCGCTCACTTTCGCAACCGCATCGATCAGTTGGTGGCGGACGGTTCGCTGACGGCTGAGGCGGTCTTTGCCGACTACAAACGCTTCGCGCTCACGGAACCTCGCACCGAACGAACGAAAGCCGCCGCCAGTCTGCGCGGCAAGCCGGCGACCGAGATGCAGCTTGAAAATCCTGGCACGGCCGCCGTTGCGTCGCAGGCAAGAGTGGTCGCGAAAAGCGAACGGTCAACCACCGATCGCGGAGGTACGCCATGAAGATTCCAACTCGCGGGCGGAAACTCGGATTGAGCTTCGACATCACGCCGTTGATCGATGTGGTGTTTCAACTGATTATTTTCTTCCTGGCGGCGACGTACATCGTCCGCAGCGACGCCAACGAAAAGGTCACGTTGCCGAAAGCCACAATGGCCCGAGATCAGCCGTCTGCTTCGCCACGACGTTTCGTCATCACGATCACCGCCAAACGTGTTTGGCTGCTCGGAAACCAACGGACCGAACGAGCGGCCGTCGAACAGCAACTCCTCGCCTCGGCTCAATCGCCGGAGAAAGCCGCCGAAGTCGAAGTCCGACTACGAGCCGATGCTCGCGTGCCATTCAGCGAGATCGAACCATTGATATTGACCTGCGCGAAGCTCGGCATCCGCAAGCTCGGCTTCGCGGTTCTTTTGGAGTAGTCAGGCGAGCGGGGTGGCGTCAGCCCCCCGGTGGGGGAGCCAAACAATAGGGGGGCTGACGCCGCCCCGCTCGCCAAGGCTATCCGACTCATGCGAATTCCCACTCACCGCCACGAAGTTGAGAACACGTCGATGACGCCGATGATCGACGTCATTTTTCAGTTGTTGATTTTCTTCGTGTGCGCGTCGGCTGGTCAGACCGTTGAGTCGCATCTGCCGACGGAACTCGCGGCCGGTTCGGTCGAGTCCGCCAATGCGGTGATCGTTGAGCGACCGTTTGGAGAAGTCTGGCTGCGATTGCGTCGTCGAGCGGCGGAAGGTGCGGAGACCCTCACGGTCGTCGAACTCAACGATCGAGAGTACTCCGACGAGCCTTCGTTGCGAAAGACGCTGCTGGCTCTCGCGGAGACGACGCCGGAGATTCCGGTGATCCTCGACATCGACGGTCCCGTGCCGCTGGGTGATGTCGTGCGGGTCTACGATGCGTGTCAATCAGCGCAATTCCGGCAGGTGTCGTTTGCGACGAAGGCCGGCAAGTAGGTCCGCCTTTCCAGGCTGCCCCGAATTCCGATCGATGTGGAAAACCCATCAGGGTCAGGCTGGAAAGCCTGACCTACGCGGGCGAGATCGGCCAGCCGAGTGTCCAGCCCCAGGCACGAATTTCGGCGGCATGTTGCTCGGTGAGCTGACTCAGTTCCGCGGCTGGGACATTCAGCCGCCGCGCGAGGACCGCCATTTCTTCGGAAACGACGGGTGGCAGCGTCCGATCATCAGCGGTGCCGCGAGTCATCCGGAGAGCGTCGATCAGCCGACGAAAGAAGAGGTACGCCGCGCGAAGCGATTCGTCCGCGTTGCTCGGAATCAAATTCAAGCGTGCCAGTTCCGCCAGCGCGTCGAGCGTGCCGGGAACGCGCAGAGACGGGTGCTGTTTTCCGTGAGTGAGTTGCAGCAACTGCACGAGATCCTCGACATCGACCAGTGCTCCGGGGCTGAGCTTCGAGTGAAACGTACCAGGTTGGACGTGTTGCCGAACTTGTCGTTCGCGCATGGCTCGGACCGAAGCGACTTCCCAACGGACAGAGCCAAACAACAGTTCGTCGCGGCGACGGAACACGGTCTCGCCGAACGCCGCGTCGCCGGCGATGGGGCGCAGCTTGATCAGCGACTGCCGCTCGAAGGGCCAGGCCGGGCCATCGGAGTCGAAGTACCGCGTGAATTCCTCAAGCGACACCGCCAAATTGCCGGCTCGACCGTGAGGCCGCAGCCGCAAATCAATCTGAAAAATGCCGGCTCGCTTGGCGACGATGGTCTGCTGAAACGTCTCGACAAGCCGCTCGCAGAACTCAGACGGTGCGGGGCCGGAGAAGACGAACAGCAATTCGATGTCCGAGGCGAATCCCAGTTCGCGTCCGCCGAGTTTGCCAAGCGCGGTGACGCAATACGTCGGATCGCTTTCGTGTTGGACACGCCCCCGTCGAGTAATGACTTCTCGCTCGGCCAACGCGCAGGCGGAAACGATGACCGCTTCGGCAAGGTCGGTCAGTTCGTGCGCGAATTCGATGAAGTCTGCAACGATGCCCGTCACATGCCGCATGTCGATGCGAAACATCTCGCGGTCTTTGAAGGCGTTCAGCCGGTCGCAACATTCGGCAAACGTCGAGCTTGAAGCCAGCTCGGTCGCAAGTTCCGAGGTCAACAACTCGCGGGACTTTCGAAGCCGCAAACCAACGATGTCGGTGACGACCGGAAACAGGCTCGCATGCTGCAAGCGGAGAAAATCTTCCCACAGCAGATCGCTTACGCCCAGCAGTTTCGCGAGCGCGGCCAACACTTCCGGCCTTTGCAGCGACGTGAGCCGTGTCAGCCAGTCCGGTTCGAGCAATTCCCGTTCGAGCAGTTCTTGGAAATGCAGCAGCGCGGCTTCAGGATTAGGAGACTGCGGCAGCAAATCGGTGAAGTGCTGGATCAACACGACCGCTGTGCGAAGCACTTGCTGACGATTCTCGTCGAGCAACTTGCGACCGGAGTCGTCGGTGACCAGCAACGTGTCTCGCACGCGCGAGCCGTCGGTGCGAATCGTCATTTGCCGAACATCGATTCCCAGCAGCGCCAGCGAGTTAGTCAACTCGTACAAGAAACCGCTGGTGTCGTCTGACGCGATGCGGATCAGCGTCACATCCGCATGCGAGTCGTTATCGAATTCAATCTCAACCGGCGAATGCACCGGACCAGCCGGCCGAGCGGTCGGCAGTGCCTCAGAGACTCGCTTCGCAAGCCTCGCCTGCGCTTCGCATCGACCTCCTGTCCGCGCTTGATTGAGGAGATCGAGCAAATCGTGTTGCAGCGCAACGGCAAACTGCCCAGGCACCTCTATGAGCTGGAGGGTGCTAGCTCCCGGTTCGGATGAACCACACGCGCGAGAACTGGACGCTAGCGCGTTTCGGCTAATTCCGTCGGCAAGGAAACTCCCAACTTCCACACGGCGTCGGACCACAAACGAATTCACGAACCGCAATGGCTGGCTCGAATCCGTAAATCGCTCTTCCGTGAAGACGTCACCCTCGACGATGTCGAACCCGCCGACGAACAGCAGGCCGCACATCATCGACAGGTCGCCCAACTGGTCGAAACCGACAATGGTCACTTTCCCGAGGCTCGCAGACCTTGGCCGCCAATCGACGATCAACGGGTTGTCGTCAGACAGACGGCTCCAGAGTTGCGAACGCAAGCGATCCTCGGCGACGGGACGAGCGATCGACGACGCAGCGTCTTCTGGAAACGACTCGGCCTTGATCGGCGGCGATCCGTTCTCGACCCCGACGTACTTCTCGAAAATGCGCCGGACCGCCGAGCGATGTTGTTGAAAATGCGTCGTCAGTTGCTCGGCCGACGGAAAGTCGAGCCGCCGCGCGAGCAAGTCCAACTCGGCTGGTTCGGTCGGCAATGAATGCGTTTGACGGCTGTGCTTGAGTTGCAAGCTGTGCTCGATGACGCGGAACAAGAGGTACGCCGATGTGAGTTCGCGGTACTCGTCCGCCCGCACGAAGCCCCCCTCGGCCAGTCGCACCAGTCCGTCGAGCGTGTTGATGCTCCGTACCGTCGGCACCTCGTGGCCATTTTGCAGTTGCAAGCATTGCACAACGAACTCGACATCCCGAATCGTGCCCACTCCAAGCTTCACTTCGCCAGCCGCTTTGCCCTTACGCTTCAGGTCTTGCTCAATCCGTTGTTTCGCCTGCCAGACGCTGTGCCGCACGTCCTCGGCCGACGCACTGAAGATCAACGGCTGCGATTGTTCGAGAAATCGCTGGCCGACCGCGAAGTCCCCCGCGATCACGCGAGCTTTCAGCAACGCCTGCCGTTCCCACAACTGAGCTTGCTCCCGCAAATAATCGAGGTACGTCTCGACCGACACGACCAGCGGCCCCGCGTTGCCCCATGGACGCAGTCGCAAATCGACGCGGTACAAGATCCCGTGCGACGTCACATCCGAAAGCTCCTTCGTCAGCCGCTGCACCAACTCCTGAAACCGAGTCGGATCCCCGTCGCAGACGAAGACGAGGTCGATGTCCGAGCTGTAATTCAATTCCTCACCACCGAGTTTGCCGAGCGCGAGCACCGCGAAGGCGAACGGCAGGGCGTCAGCCCTCCGAGGATTCGTACCATCGTTCGTCTCCATGTTCGGAGGGCTGACGCCCTGCCGCTCGCCATGACCAGTGAAAATCAACTCGAGCGCCGCTTGCACGGTTGCATCCGCCAGCAAAGACAACTGATTCGTCACCGAACGCAAATCGAACAGCCCCAAGAAATCGCACACGCCGATTCGCAGCAACTCCCCGTGTTGGAAATCCCGCAGCGCGATCGTTCGCTCATTCATGGTCGTCGCCGCGTTCACCGCCAGCATTGCGGCGTCAAAGAACTCCGGCCGACTGCGCAGGTCACGAAGCAATTGTGGCTGCGTCAACTGCGACAGCAACGCTGGCTCACACAGCAGGAGGTCCGTCAGATACGGACTGGCCGCGAAGATTGAGAGCAAGACTTCGATGGCTCGCGGCGAATGTAGCAGTTGCCAGAACAGCTCACGCTGATCGGGCACCGCTCGCAACAAACGCTCCAGCCCCACCAGCGACAACTCCGCCGACGGCGACTCCGCCAGCAACGCCGAAACCCACGACAAACACCGCTCCGACGCCTCATCCTCGGCCTCATCAAACAACCGCCGCAAACGGTCGTCGAAGTTGGGTTCGAGTTGTGAGCGTGTGAACGTAGCCGCCTCGCTCCCGCGAGGCGGAGCTATCTCCAAGCGACTCTCATTCTCAAGTTTGTCCGACCTCATTGATGCACCTACGACAAGCCGAGGTGACGACACAGGTTTGCGGTTGTGAGTCGTCAGACTTAGCTCCGCATCGCGGGAGCGAGGCGGCTACGTTCACGCGCTCGCGGCTTTGCCCCAGCGACTTCGATTCGTGAAGGAATTCGCCGTCTCGGAGCCGAGCGTTGCCTGGGTTGCGAGTAATGTAACGCCGCAGGGCTTCAATTTGATCGGCCGTGCGGACGAGGTGGTCGAATCCATCCCGTTGCCAGAAGCGGCCGGAGCGTTGCAAGCGGCGGTTGATCTGCGTCGCGGTGAAGTGCTTCCAAGACTCGCATTGAGCCAGCATTGCATCTTCATCGGGAAACGCCGCCAGGACATGCACATGATTCGGCATGACGACGTAGTCCGTCAGGTCGTAACGGTTGTCGTCGAAATGCCGCAAACTTTGGGCCACGATCTCGGCCAACTCCGGCTGCCGGAGAACACACTCGCCATGACAAGCATCGAGATGCTTGTGCCATTGGTCAGAGAATTCGCGGAAGAACTCCACCTGCACACGACGATCCAGTTCGCGCAGTTGCTGACGCCACGAGTCGAAGTGCGGATTGATCCCGTGTCGCTTCAACCAGTCCTCACGCTGCCGAGTCCACAGCTCCAACACGTCCTTCGGGATCGAATCATTGGTCCGAAACGTGATGAAGCAGATGGTCCCGATCTGCGACCAATGCGGCAGCTTGCGTTCGACGACTTTGTAATCCGCCTGCGGCTCAAAGCACCGAAACGGAAACTCGTCGTGAGTCATCGTACCTGTCTCGCGAACGTAGCAGCCTCGCTCCCGCGAGGCTGAGCTACCACCAGAAAACTATCAACCCCAAATAGTTCAATCACCTGACCGAAACTCAGAAATTTTCAGACTCTCAAAATTGGGAGTCGATCGATCTAGCTTCGCCTCGCGGGAGCGAGGCGACTACGTTCACTCGCTCGTGAGCTTACTTGCCCAAACTCGTCGCCGGGACTTTGCCGTCGAGGTAGCGCCAGTTCTTCAGCCAGAAGATCAGATCGGCCATCGCTTGCTGGTCAATGTTCTTCTCGACGCCGATCGGCATCAGCGACAGGCCGGTGTTGCGGAGTTCGTCGATGTCCGTACGCAGCAGCGTCAAGACTTTGCCTTCGGGTTGTTTGAGCGTGATCGACGTCGCGGTCTCGGAGCTGATGACTCCCGATTCCGTTTTGCCCTCTTTGGTCACGACGGCATACGCGAAGTAGTTGGCGTCGATGGCTTTGTTGGGGTCGAGGATGTCCAGCAGGAGTTGTTCGGGTTTCTTGGTGCGTGTGTCGGAGATGTCCGGAGCGACGTTGACTCCGACGTTGTCGACGCGGTGGCAGGTCGAGCAATTCTTGACGAACAGTTCGCGTCCCCGTTTCGGATCGGCCTTGAGCGACAGAGCTGGCTGATAGGCGTCCAACACCTCCTTGCGACTCGCCGGAGCCGCCGCGGCGAGAATGGTTTTTGCCCGCTCGCGAACGGTTTCGTCTTTCGATTGCGTCAGTTGATTGGCCTGCACTGGCCCCAGCTCAGTGGCGGCGATCTCCCCTTGCTCGATGGCCTCCAGCAACCGCAGTTGCCGCTCCTTCGACGCGAACAACGCCGCCAAGATCGCCCGACGAATCGCGGGTGTTTCGGAGCGATAGCGCTCGACGAGCCACGCATCGACTTCGGGAAGTCGGAACGAGGCGAATGATTCGAGAGCAACGAGTCGCAACGATTGATCGGAGAGAGTTTCGCTCAATTGGCGCAGTTGAGCACCGTGGCTGTAGAAGCCATCGAATTCGGCGAAGCGTAACCATCGGATTGCCAATTTTCGGAGTGCAGGCGCAGCATCTTCTGCGATGCTGCGGCCACCACACGCGCGGCTGACATCCTTCAAACCAAACTTCGCCGACTCGCTGAGCACGCCGTCCAAACTCGCAAACGATGCTCCGCGACGCGTCAGGCCATGCGAAACTGCGAGCAGTCCGGACAACCCGACCTCGAATTCGTGCCAATTGCGATGATAGGCCTCACCTGAGCGGACAGCTTGGCAAAGACGAGCAATCGACAAATTCAAATCAATGTCAGTGGCCCGCGCACCGACTTGCTCACCGATCAGGCTGACGAGTTCGGTGACGCCGTCACGTTTCCACAGGTCTCGGTCGTCGCATCGCTGAAGAACTTGGTTGAGCAACAACGCGGCGTTGTCCGCACCAACTGCAACACAAGCCTGTCGCACCCAAGGATCACTCGCATCTGCGACAGCTAGGTCTGGCACAGACGACTGAATCGCGATCGGCGAAATCGACGAGATGAGCGCAAACGTTTGCAAAGCAGTGAAACGGACTCGCGGTTCTGCATGTCGAAGTTGCTCCCACGGAAAAAATTGAATCGTCGTTCCGTCTTTCAAATCCTCTTTGCGAATTTGGACGTCCGCTGTCAGTGGCCGGAGTGTTCGAATCAGCTCGATGTCGCGCGAGCCGTAATCCACTTCACCAGCGAGTCCAGGAAGATTCTCGCTGTGAATCGTTCCGTCGCGCGTCATCAGACGCCGTGCCGTCATCTGAACCCAGCGGTTTCTGGAACGAATCTGCGACACGGGGCGTTCACGCAGAACAGCAAGATCAATCTTCGTCGGTTGCCCACTCTTCGGTCTGATGCGATAGATGCGTCCCTTGTCGTTTCCGAGCCAGGTGTCGGGGCGTTTTTTGAGTTCGTCGGGAACCCATTCGGGGTGCTCGATCACGGCGCGGTACATGTCCACGACGTACAACGCTCCGTCCGGGCCGTTTTGCAGATCGACCGGCCGGAACCAGTCGTCTCGCGACGCGAGGAATTCCTGCGTTCCGTTCGTGAGCGGCACGGCGCTAGCCGCCGGTGGCGTCGAATCTCGCTTCGGTTTGTCTGTCCCCGTTTTACCGGCGGCTAGCGCCGTGCCGCTCAGTTCCGTTCGCCGGTATGGATTCCGCGACTTGAACGTCACGCCGTCGGGTTCGAGGATCGCTCGCTGGACGAGGTTGCCGGTTGGCTCGCAAACAAAAACGTTGCCGCGAAACTCTTCCGGCAGCCAGTCGCCGGTGTAGACCGTCACGCCGCACGCGGCCGTGAACGTCCCCGCATGCAGGTTGCTCGTCGTCCAGGCCGAGGTCAGCGGAAAGACTCGGTTCTTGTCGTCCGCCGGGATCACGTCGTGGACCACCGCCGGAAACGCGACGTGCGGACAACGCTTGATGAAGTCTTCCTCAAAGATCACATGCCGGCACGGATGCCGGTTGTCGCACACGAACCGATTCCCCCACGCATCAAACGTCATCCCGAATTGCCCGTTGCCAGAGATCGCCTCGTAGCGGCCAGTGAGCGGATCGAATTTGAAATCGCGGCCGGTGAGGGAGACAGGCTGCGGTTCCGTAGGTTGGGACTCCGTCCCGACCTTTTCTTTACCGGACGGGTCGGGACGGAGTCCCAACCTACTTGGCCAGTTCTTCTTCTTGGCAATCACGTCGCCGCCGCGGAGGCCGTTGGCGACGTAGATCCAACCGTCGGGGCCGAAGGTCGGATGATTGGCTCGCAGTTGCGGGTTGGCTTGGGCGAAGCCAGTGAACCATGTCTCGCGGAGGTCGGCTTTGTGATCGCCGTCGGTGTCTTTGAAGTACGCGACCTCGCCGGCCAGCGTCACGATGACTCCGCCGTCCCACGGCTGGACTCCGGTCGCGAACAGCAGTTTGTCGGCAAAGATGTGAGCGGTCTCGTAGCGGCCGTCGCCATCCTTGTCTTCGAGCAACTTGATCCGCGACATCGGCGGCTTGCCCGGTTCGGGCCCGTTGGGGTAGTCGCTCAGTTCGACGACCCACAGGCGGCCGTGCTCGTCGAATTGGATGGCGACCGGGTCGATGACTTCCGGCTCGGCGGCGACGATTTCGATCTGCAGGTTGGGGTCGGCAAGGACGAAGTGCTTGAGCGACTCCTCCGGCGAGAGCGGACTTTTCGGCGGCTCGGCGGCTTGGAGCGAGACGGCAAACAGCAGCAAGAGGCAAGACGCGAAGGATCGCATGGCATGGACTCCTGGCGAGATTTCCATTCCGGTCCCCTCTCCCTTTGGGAGA
>SXGT01647912.1_pt1 | contig 13350 bp, 9 predicted proteins | sample 3176221 | NCBI WGS metagenome assembly SXGT01 (sample SAMN11356862, study PRJNA531348) | freshwater metagenome | isolation source: freshwater sample F1-120 | place: China: Fuxian Lake, Yuxi | collected 2017-12-25
ACCACCAGCGGCTTGTCCATGAACAGCGTGGCGGGCTGGATGGTGCGCAGGGCAACCATGCGGCGTTCCTGCTCCGCCAATCGGGTATCGAATCCCGGGTGGTCGCGCGCTGGGGCTCGACGTTGTTCACGCCCGGGCAGTACCGAGATGGCCGCCCGCGGTTCGATCGCCCCGCTGGTGATCCATCGACCCACTGGTTGTCACTCGCCCCACGCGTGATCGACCGCTACCGACCCACGCACGTCGTCGTCGAACTCGACCACAACTACTGGCGCCCTGCCACGGACCGGCGCGGCCAACCGATCACGGACCTCCGCTCGGCATCGGCACGCGCACTCGTGGACACCCAGTTGCGGGTCTTCGTGCGCACGATTCGTTCTCGCGGCGCACAGGTGTTGTGGGTCGCGCCGACTCCGAGTGACACGATCGGTGCTCGCGAGTTGTGGCCGCTGATGCGCGAGCAACTCGACCGGCTCCGCGTGCCGATCCTGGACCCGAACACCGAGATGCGCCAACGCGACGGATCTCGGCGAGCCGGGGCTCGCGACTGTTCGGGCGACCTACAACCGCTGTTCCTTCCCGACCGGGTGCACCTGACTCGATTCGGTGCGGGCGTCTCGGGCACTGCGCTTGCGAATCTGATCGCTCAACGTCTCCGGTTGCGCGTGATCGACGCGGCGGCACCCGGTGCACGCGCGGTCGCCCTCGTGCCGAGCCCGGGGGGCTATCACCTGGTTGCCTGCGACGGCTCGATCTTCCGTTTCGGTGATGCCCCGGCGATCGGGAGTGCGCGTTCGCAGATCGAAGGGGGACCGCCGGTCGTGGACGCCCACGCGGCTCCCGAAGGCGGTGTGTGGCTACTACGGGCCGACGGTTCGATCCTCGCGGTCGGGACGAACCTGCTGCCTCCCACGCCACTCGTCGTACCGATCGAGACCGATGCGTTCGTCGTCGACGATCCTGCAGGTGGCCAGCGCGTGATCGACCGCGTGGGCGTCGTCACCGAGCTCGACGGCGCAGTGGATCTCGGCGATGTCGTCGAGGAACTTCCCGACGAACCGGTTCGACGCGCGTGGGCCATGGCCCATCCGCGACCTGCGGTGATCGCCGCTGTGGGTGTCGCGGGAGGCTTCTACGCGGTGACCGAAAACGGTGAAGTCGTGGTTCGAGGCACGGCGACGCACCACGGCGACATTGCCGACCTCGCGCTGTACACGGATTGACAGCGTTTGTCTCGGCCCGGATTTCGCAGTCGGCGCGGCCCGGTCAGCGGAGCTTGCGGCGAGCTTTCAGCGCAGCCGCGGCGGCTTCCTTCGCGGCGCGTTGCTTTGCGGCACGGTCCTTCTTCTTGGCATCGGCTTCCTTGCGCCGTTCGCGCTTGGCGATCTGCTCGGGTGTCTCGGTGGGCGCCGCGCCGATCGCGCCGATCGTGGGCGTCGCCGTCGGGTCATCGCTTGCCGGGCCGAGCGCAAGGCGGTCGTCGGCATCGAGCAGGCCATCGAACACTTCGGCGCACGGCGCGTCCATTGCGGGATAGGTAGCGAGCATCAACGTCACGACCTTCGGCCCGAACTCCTCGACGAGCGGAGGCAGCACCTCGAGCATGTCGTCGGTCGTTGGATCGTCGGATCGTTCGTCACCCAGATCGTCGATGCAGGCGTCGGCGCAGGGTCCGACGATTTCGAGCGCGGCGACGACGGCGCGTCCGGGTCCGCCGCTTCGGATTCGGGCGCGCACCAGGGCCGCGGGGTCGGGGTGGGCGCGTAGCGCGGGCTTCTTGACGTTCAAGATCTGCGCGAGGTTCGTCAGGTGTTCGCCGTCGCCGAGGTCGCCGATCGCAGCGTTGATCTCGTCATTGGTCATCTGAGCGATGGCCGCGAGCAGCCGGTCGCGCTGGGTGGTGGTCGCCATGGTTCCGTTCCGATCGTCGAGCGCTCGGCACGGTAGTCGCGTCCCGTAGGGTCGATCCGATGCGCCGCTCCGATCTCGATCTCGTGATCTTCGATTGTGATGGCGTGCTCGTCGACTCCGAGCGGATCGCGATCCGCATCGATGTCGACGTGATTGGTCGCCACGGGTGGGAGATCACCGAGGCCGAGGTCATCGAATTGTTCGTGGGCCGGTCCGACTCGTTCATGCGCGACGAAGTCGCCCGGCGTACAGGCCGCGAGTTGGGCGCGGACTGGGATGCCGCCTTCGTCGGCGACTACCGAGCTGCGCTCGAGCGGGAGCTGATTGCCGTGGATGGCATCGCCGTGGCCCTCGACGCGATCGACGCCCTCGGTCTGGAGACCTGTGTCGCGTCGAGTGGCAGCCACGAGAAGATGCGATTCACATTGGGGCTCACCGACCTCTGGGACCGTTTCGCGGGCCGGATCTTCAGCGCGGCCGAAGTCGAGCGCGGGAAGCCCGCGCCCGACCTGTTCCTCCATGCAGCGACCCAGATGGCATCCTCACCCGATCGCTGCGCGGTTGTCGAGGACAGCGCCGCGGGCGTTGAGGCTGCGCTCGCCGCGGGTATGTCCGTGATCGCTTACGCCGGTGGCGTGACACCACGATCGAGGCTCGATCGACCCGGCGTGACGATCATCGACGACATGCGAGAGCTCCCCGCTGCCCTCACGGCCATCGAGCGGTGAGGCGGATTGTTCGGCGTACCCGCTCAGTGAGCGGGCGGGCGGGTGAGTTCCCAAGCGTTGTCGCGCATGATCTTGCGAACCGCGTTGGCGCCGAGGTCGGCGATCTGTTCCGCGTACCCGGCTGGCTCGGGGATGCCTTCGGTGTGGGGCCAGTCGGAGCCGAAGATCGTTCGATCGATCCCGATCGTTTCGGCGGCAGCGGCGTGCGAGTCCTCCCAGAACGGACTCACCCACACGTGACGGTGGAACGTGGTCGACGGGCGCTCGGCGAACCATCCGGGCGTTTGGTGCCCCGCGAGGTCCAGCTTCTTCAGTAGCACCTTGACCCAACTCGCGCCGTTTTCGATCGAGGCGAAGCGCAACCGAGGGTGGCGGTCGAACACTCGATGGCAGATCGCGGCCGCGAGGGTGTCCATGATCGGACGATCAGACGTCACCACCCGTTGGAGCGGGGTCGCGAAGAACGCCCGCGATTGCACCCCGGGCTCCCACGCGTGCACATAGTCGTTGTAGCCAGAGTCGCCGCCGTGCATCGTCACGGTGATGCCCGCCTCGGCCGCCCGAGCCCAGAAGGGGTCGTACTCCTCGGTGAACGGTGAGGTCGTTCCGCCCGCGATGGCCACTGGTGCGGGCAGCATCACGATCAGGCGCGCCCCGCGTGAGATGCACCATTCGAGTTCGGCGATCGCGGCGTCGAGATCGATCAGCGACAAGTAGGGGGCAGCGAAGATGCGATCTCGGTACGCAAAGCCCCAGTCTTCGTCGAGCCAACGATTGAACGCTCGGAACGCAGCGAGGCACGCATCCGGATCTTCGTGGCGCAGCACGACCTCCATTCCGACTCCGAGCGTCGGGAACATCCAACACGCCTCCATGCCCTGATCGTCCATCACGGCGATGCGCGCATCGCGGTCGCGATACTCGGGGCGAATTGGTTCGAGTTCGCCGAACGCGTCGAGCACGCTCTTGTTGCCCTGGCCCTCGCCCTTGAAATAGCTGACGAGCACGCCGGGTTTCGCGATCGGGTCGAACGTCGGGTTCGGGATGAACTTGTTGACTTTGCCGGCGACGAGGAGACGGGTCTTGCCGTCGATCTGCGCCCACTGCATCGCACGACTCCGCAGCTTTGGGTCGATGTGGCGGGTGAAAGCGTCCAACGCTTCGTAATAGTGGTTGTCGGCGTCGAACATCGCGAAGGGCAGCGGGGCGGTCATGGCGAACAACGTAATTCCCTGACGGCCATGTCAGCCCGGCCGGTAGCCTCGGCTCCGGGCCGGGGGAGAGACGATGTTCGACGAGGGTGACGATCCGAAGGCCCGACGCCGGGCCGCCCGATCGTTGATCCGATACCACTTGTGGTTCCGTCGCCGAACCCTGAGTGCCGCCCTCGGCGGAGCGGTGATCTACCTCGCCGTGGTGCTCACGATCCCGCTCGTAGCGGGCGAGGCACTCGACGTTGTCGTCCGCGACGGAGAACGTGATCGTTTCGGCGGTTTCGCGATCGTGCTGGCGCTGCTCGCGGTCGGGCGTGCGCTTGGTGGCGCGATCCGGAAGTACTTCGCGACGAAGAACCCGGCGTTGATCAGCAACGACATCCGCGACCGGTTGTTCGAACACGTACAGCGGCTCTCGTTCTCGTTTCACGATCGAGTGAGCGCCGGGCAGCTGATGGCGCGCGCCTCGACCGACGTGTCGATGATCGAGCAGGCGTTGAGCCCGATCCCTTGGTTTTCGCAGTCGATCGTGTTGTTCGTGCTCGGTGGTGCGATCCTCATCGCCATCGAACCCGTGCTTGCGATCGTGGTGTTCTCGGTTGTGAGCATCGGGACTGCGTTGGCGTTGCGCACGGCCCGCCGTCTTTATCCCGCCGCCGCCGATGTGCAGCGTCGCCTCGGGTTCTTCGCAGAGTTCGTCGAGCAGCAGGTGCAGGGCATTCGGGTGGTGAAGGGTCACGGGTTCGAGCGAGTGTTCCGCCGGCGCGGTGGCGTCATGGCGGCGGACGTGCGAGCTGCCGGGCTCCACCGCAGCGAGATCCGAGCGATGTTCCAGGCATCAATGCTCGGTGTCCCGGGCGCGTCGATGCTCGTCATCCTCGGCCTCGGCGGCTGGCTCGGCGCGACTGGCCGAATGACGCCGGGCGAGCTCTGGACGTTCATCCAGTACCTCGCGCTTCTTGTTGCTCCGGTCGCGGCCGGCGCGGAACTCCTCAGCCAGTGGCCACAGGGTGTCGCCGCGGCGGAGCGTATTGCGGAAGTCCTTTCGTCCGAGCCGGACGTCGTCGAACCCCGACACGCGAAGAAACTCGGACGCGGCCCGGGCCGCATCGAGTACGACGGTGTGACGTTCGGGTATCGCGTCGGCCGCCCGGTCATCCACGACCTTCGGATCTCGATCGAAGCCGGTGAGTCCGTTGCGTTCGTCGGCCGGAGTGGGAGTGGGAAGAGCACGCTCGTCTACCTCCTGGCGCGCTTCTACGACCCGTGGCAGGGCCGAGTGATGCTCGACGGTCGTGATGTGCACGAAGTGCGGCTCCGCGATCTGCGACACGCGGTCAGCTTCGTGTTCGAAGACACCGTCGTGTTCACCGCGTCGATTCGAGAGAACCTGCAGATCGGGGATCTCGATGCGCCGATCGACGCGATCGAACGGGCGGCGCGCCTCTCAGAAGCGCACGACTTCATCATGCAGTTGCCTGACGGTTACGAAACCATCGTCGGACCGCAGGGGTACTCGTTGTCAGGCGGGCAACGTCAGCGACTCGCGATCGCGCGGGCGATTCTGCGCGGGTCGCGGGTTCTGGTGCTCGACGATGCGATGAGCGCCGTCGACCCGCCGACCGAAGCGGCGATCCGTCGTGGGCTCGTGCAAGCCATGCAGGGTCGTACGACGTTGATCGTCGCGCATCGGGTCGAGACGATCAGCCTGGCCGACCGGGTCGTGCTGCTCGAAGGCGGTCGAGTCATCGCGGATGGCCGTCACGCCGATCTCGTCGATCTCCCCGCCTATCGGGCAGCGCTGGCGCTCGACGAACTCGACGTGACCGAAGATGAAGGCGCGTCCATTTCGATCGTGGGCGGTGACTGATGCGCATCGCCGCGGCCTGGGAGCCGCCGCCGCCGAGGCCACCGCTTCGACAGATGTTGACGGAGTTCCGGTCTCACCGCCGCGACTACATGGTTGCCTGCGCGGGCGTACTACTCATGACGACCAGCACGGTTGCGATGCCGCTCGTGGTCGCGATGATGATCGACCGCGCCGTCGAAGGACGCAGCACGAGTTGGGTGTGGGTGTGTCTCGCGCTCGGCGCGGCGTGCGTGGTCGGTCAGTTCGTCGGCAGCTGGATCGAGTACCGCTGGATGGGCCGGTTCGCCGAGCGGTACCTCCACGACCTGCGCGGCTCGTTGATGGATCATCTCTATCGCCTCGATCTCGACTACTTCACTCACGAGCCGGCCGGCCGTCTCGTGGCGCGACTCACGGCTGACGTCGAGAACCTCCAGCAGTTCGTTCAGATCGGTCTTTCGATGGTGCTCCGCGCGGGTGCGTTGTTCACGCTGACGGCGAGTGTCATGTTCATCCGTTCGTGGCAGCTCGCGCTCGCGGCGTTCGTCGTCGTGCCGGTGCTGATCGCGATTTCGTTGTGGTACCGGCCGCGGGCCTATACCGTGCAACTCGACATCCGCGAGGCGACGAGCAACATGTTGGCGCACGTCAACGAGTCGATCGTGGGTATGCGGGTCGTGCAGGCCTTTGCGATCGAGCCAGATCTCCAGGAAGTGTTCCGCGACGTCAGCTACGACACGTACGACGCCAAACGCCGCAGCGGACGATTCGCCGCGACCTACTACTCGACGATCGAGTTGTTGCATCCGATTGCGCTCACCTCGGTCATCGGCGTGGGCGCGTGGTTGGTCTCGAACGACGCGGTCACCATTGGGACCGTCGTCGCGTTCTCGATCTACCTCAACCGACTGTTCGAGCCGATCCAGCAATTCACCGAACTCAACTCGATGCTGCAATCAGCCGGCGCGAGCTTCGCTCGGGTGTTCGAATTCAAGGCTCGCCGACCCAAGCTGGTCGAGCACCCAGGCGCCGTCGACTTCGTCCCCGGCGCCGGTGAGGTTGTCATCGACAACGTTCGCTTTCGTTACGGTCCGGACTCGCCCGACGTGATCCCGGCGATGCATCTCGTCATACCGCCGAGCCAGCGGGTCGCGATCGTCGGCACGAGCGGTGCGGGAAAGAGCACGGTCGCGAAGCTGATCGCGCGCTTCTACGACCCGACCGAGGGCCGAGTGCTGGTCGATGGCCAGGACGTCCGCTTGCTGACGTCGTCGACGTTGCGGCGCCACGTCGTCGTCGTGCCGCAAGAGGGTTTTCTCTTCGACGGGACGGTGGCCGACAACATCGCGATCTCCCGCGAGGACGCGTCGCGCTCGGAGATCGCTGCGGCTTGTGACGCGCTCGGGTTCTCCGATCGGCTCGAAGCGATTCCCGACGGGCTCGACTCGGTGGTGAGCAACCGCGGGCTCACGTTGTCGTCAGGACAACGCCAATTGGTCGCGCTCGCCCGTGCGTTCCTTGCCGAGCCGCTCGTGATCGTGCTCGACGAGGCGACGAGCAACCTCGACCCCGCAACTGACGTCCTGGTCGAAGACGCGATGCATCGGCTGCTCGCCGACCGTACCGCGATCGTCATCGCGCACCGGATCAACACCGCGTTGCGGGCAGACCGCGTGCTGGTCATGGAGCGCGGTCGCGTCATCGAAGACGGTCCGCCGCTCGAACTCGAGTCCCAAGGCGGTGCGTTCGCGCGCTGGGTCGCCGCCACGCGAGCCGCGGCCGAATCTCACGTTCAATGAGCGATCCGGCTGATGATTCGCCCACATCACTCAATGAAGTCAGCTGAGGTTTTGGTGCCCAGTACCGTCGCGTGAATGGAAGATCAGCGCGTCGAACAGTTCGGGGACTGGTTGTCTGCTCGGCTCGGAGTCACGACGGTCGCCGTTGGTGCGATCGAGCGACCGAAGGCGGGTGGTCTTTCGAGCGAGACGTGGATGGTCGACGCGGATTGGGGCCCGGGCCCGCGGGGGCTCGTCGTGCGGTTGCCGCCGGTGGGGGAGGGCCTGTTCCCGGAGTACGACCTCGCAGCGCAAGTCAAGGTCATGGACGCGTTGCGTCGGCAGGGCACGGTCGCGGTGCCGAGCGTGTTGTGGCACGAAACCGACCGTGCCGTGCTGGGGCGCGAGTTCGTGGTCATGGAACGCGTGGATGGCCGGATCCCGAGCGACAACCCTGGGTATCACTTCGAGGGTTGGTTGAAGGATCTCGATGCAGTCGCGCAGCGACGCCACTTCGATGCGCTGATCGACACGCTCGCCGCGATTCATCGCCTGGACTGGGCCGCGGCCGGACTCGGCATGTTGCCGGGCATCGGCATCGAGCGTGAACTCGATTACTGGAGCAAGTACCTGGAATGGGCGGCCGATGGCGAGCGTTTCGACGCCATCGACGCAGCCTTCGGGTGGTGTGTCGAGCATCGCCCCGAACGCGAGCCAACTCCCTCGCTCGTGTGGGGCGACACTCGGCTCGGCAACATCGTGTTCAGCTCCGATCTCGAGGACGAACCACTCGTGCGAGCGGTGCTCGACTGGGAGATGGCAGCACTCGGTCCCGCCGAACTCGATCTCGGTTGGTACTTGTTCCTCGAGCGCACCGCGTTGCAGTTCGCGCCACAGCTCGCAGGGTTCCCAGATCGGGCGGGGACGGTTTCGGCCTATGAGCGGGCACTCGGACGAACCGTCGTCGACATGGAGTGGTACGAGGTGTGGGGCGGCGTGCGCAGCGCCGCGATCATGATCCGAGTCGCCACGGACCTCGCCGCGCTCGGCTTCGTCGGATCCGAATTCCGAGGCGACAACCCGGTGACCAAACTCCTCACGCAGCTGACGAGCTGATCAGCCGCGCGTTGCGAGCACTTCGCCGTGGGGTATGCAGAAGTACCCATCGGGTTTGTTCGACCAGTCGCGAAACGCCTGAGCGATCTCGGCGAGTTCGTCGTTCGTCGTGAGGCCGTAGTCGATGGCCTGCGTTGCGAACGACGATTGGGTCGCGCGGTCGGCCCAGAGCGAACCCCACCAACTCCGTGCCTCGTCATCTGCGAACGTCCACGTCGAGCTGGTTGCCACAACGTTGTCGTACCCAGCCGCGCGCACCCAGCCAAGCAAGTAACGACCCGCGTCGGGCTCGGCGAGATTGTGGCGGGCCACCGCTTGGTACACGTCCATCCATCGGTCGAGGCGCGAGTCAGCGGGCGCCCACGCGAATGCTCGATAGTCGCTGTCACGCACTGCCAACGTCCCGCCTCGGCGCAACACCCGTTGCATTTCCCGGAGCGCCGCGATCGGGTCCGTGAGGTGTTGGAGCACCTGGTGCGCGTGCACGACGTCGAACGATTCATTGTCGAAGGCGAGTGCATACACGTCGCCGGTTCGGAATTCGACGCCCGGAGCTGCATGTTCCTCCGCCTGCGCGATGACCTCTGCCGATGCGTCGATGCCGACGACCCGACCAGGCGCGACGTGGCGTGCGAGATCGAGCGTGATGGTCCCCGGCCCACAGCCGACGTCGAGCAGGTCTGCCCCTGGAGCCAACCGCCCGAGGAGATAGCCCGCCGAGTTCTCGGCGGTACGCCAGCGATGGCTGCGCAAGACCGACTCGTGATGGCCATGGGTGTACACGTCGCGTGGCATCGACCGACCGTACGCTGCGCTCCTGATGGGTGCCGAGGATTTCGCCGTTCGAGCTCGCGAACTCGATCGCGTCGATCCGCTCGCGCCGTGGCGTGAACTCCTCGCGCCCCTCCCCGAGGGCCTGGTCTATCTCGACGGCAATTCGCTCGGTCGACCCACGACCGCGGCGCTCGAGCGACTGGCACAGGTCGGACACCAGTGGTCGACGTCGCTCGTCGAGGCCTGGGACGACTGGATCGACCTGCCGTTCACTGTCGGGGACCGCCTGGCCGTTCTTCTTGGAGCCGCTGCCGGCCAGACCGTTGTGGGCGATTCGACGTCGATCCAGTTGTTCAAGGTGTTGCACGCGATCGCGCACTCGCTCGATCGGCCGACGATCCTCGTCGGTTCCGGCGAGTTTCCCACCGACCGGTACGTGGCCGCCGGCGTGGCCGAAGCCGTTGACGGTCGGCTGACCTCGATGGCCGCCGGAACCGAGCTCGATGGCGCACGATTCGAAAAGGCGCTGGTTGCGTCCGGGGCGAACATCGTTGTGTTGTCGATGGTCGACTTCCGTACCGGAGCGCGTGGCGATGTCGCAGCGCTGACCGAAGTGGCGCGGCGTCGAGGCGCAGTCATCGTGTGGGACCTCAGCCATGCCGCCGGAGTGTTGCCGGTGACCCTCGATGAGTGGAACGTCGATGCCGCCGTCGGCTGCACGTACAAGTACCTCCACGGTGGTCCGGGATCACCCGCGTTCGTCTACCTGCGAAACGAACGCCAGCGTGAGTGGCGACAGCCGATCTGGGGCTGGTGGGGTCAGCGCGATCAGTTCGCGATGGGCGAGCAGTACGACCCCGACAATCGGATGCGTCAGTTCGCAGTTGGCACGCCACCGGTTACCCAGCTCGCGCTGGTCGACGAAGGCGTTGCATTCGTGGCGTCGGCTGGCGTCGTTGCGATCGACCGAAAGCGCGCCGCGCTCACCGACTTCGCGATCGAGTGTGTCGACGCGCTCGTTCCGGGTGCGGTGGTCGTCACGCCGCGCGACCCCGATCGCCGTGGCGCACACGTGTCGGTCGAGCACCCGGATGCTTCTCGTCTGGTGAGGGCGGGCCGCGATCGCGGCGTCGTCGCCGACTTCCGGCCCCCGAATCGCTTACGCCTCGGCGTCGCTCCGCTGTCGACTTCCTACGCGGACGTCGAGCGCGCAGTCGCGACCTATTCGGAGCTCCTCGGTTCCGGTGGCATGGATGCGTATCCGACCGACCCCGGCCGCGTGACCTGATCGCTCTTGCCACGCGAGGACGCGGGCTCTGCGCGCGGGGCGAGACGAGTTCGAGGATCGGCGCGGTACGGTCGGCGCGCGATGGAGCCGTTGTGGACGCCGTCCGACGATCGGAGACGCGAGGCCCGGCTGACACGGTTCCGAGACCGGGTCGGCCACGAGCTCACGTCTTTCGACGAGCTGCATCGGTGGTCGATCGACGAGCGCGAGGCGTTCTGGGCGGCGGTCTGGGACTTCGCCGGCGTTGTCGGATCGCGCGGACCGCGAACCTCAGTCGATCGTGAGGCGATGCCCGGCGCGCGGTTCTTTCCCGACGCGACACTGAATTACGCCGAGAACCTGCTGCGTCGTGGCGACGACGCGCCAGCGATCATCGCAAGCTCCGAAGGCGCAACGGATCGCGTGTTGAGTTGGCGCGAACTTCGGGCGGAGGTCGGCCGGGTCGCTGCTGCGTTGCGAGATGACGGAGTCGGACCCGACGACCGAGTCGTTGTGTGGCTGCCGCACATCCCCGAGGCGGTGATCGTGTTCCTCGCCGCGGCGAGCATCGGCGCGACGTTTTCGAGTTGCTCGCCCGACTTCGGCGCGCAGGGCGTGCTCGACCGGTTCGGCCAGATCGAACCGACGGTGCTCGTTGCGGCGGATGGGTACCGCTACGGGGGCAAGGCGTTCGACCGGCGTCACGAACTCGGCGAGATTCAACGCGGACTCCCGACGCTGCGGCGCACCGTGCTCGTCGGCCATCTCGACTGCGATGCGGTGGCGGCCGATGCGAGTCGCTACGCCGATTGGATCAGCTCGTATCCCGCCACGACCGGGCCCGACTTCGTCGCGCTGCCCTTCGACCACCCGCTCTCGGTGCTCTACAGCAGCGGCACGACGGGTGTCCCGAAATGCATCGTGCACCGGGCAGGTGGCGTATTGCTGAAGCATCTCGCCGAGCAGCAACTCCAGTGCGACGTCCGCGCCGACGATCGGGTGCTGTACTTCACGACGGCTGGTTGGATGATGTGGAATTGGCTCGTCGGCGCGCTCGCAAGCGAAGCAACGATCGTGCTGGTCGACGGATCGCCGTTTCACCCCGATTCGAACCGCTTGTTCGCGACCGTCGAGCGCTACGACGCGACCCTGCTCGGCGTCGGTGCGAAGTTTCTCGACGCGTTGCGGAAGGAGGGCGCTCGGCCACGCGACCACAGCGATCTGTCGTGTCTCCGAACGATCTGTTCGACCGGCTCGCCGCTCGTCGCCGAAGGGTTCTCGTACGTCTACGAGGCGGTCGCGCCTGACGTTCACCTCGCGTCGATCAGCGGCGGAACCGACCTGTGTGGCTGCCTCGTCATGGGCGACCCCACCCGCCCGGTGTTCGCCGGGGAGATCCAAGGTGCGGCGCTCGGCGTGGCGGTCGACATCTTCGACGACGCCGGCGAACCGGCGCTGGTCGGGGCGACTGGCGAGTTGGTTGCGACCGCGCCGTTTCCGTCGATGCCGCTTCGCTTCGGGAACGACCCAGACGGTTCGCGGTATCGCAGCGCCTATTTCGATCGATTTCCTGGAGTCTGGGCCCATGGTGATTTCGCCCGACGCACCCCGAACGGTGGTTTCGTGATCACCGGCCGGTCTGACGCCACGCTGAATCCCGGTGGTGTTCGAATCGGTACCGCGGAGATCTACCGGGCGGTCGAGGCGCTTCCCGAAGTCCTCGAGGCGCTCGCGATCGGCCAGCCATGGGACGACGACGTGCGAGTGGTGTTGTTCCTCCGCCTGGTCGAGGGGCGTCGGCTCGATCCCGACCTCGAGCAGCGAGTTCGTAGCGTCGTGCGAAGCGCCTGCACACCGCGGCACGTACCGGCGCGGATCGTGGAGGTGGCCGATCTCCCACGGACCCGGTCGGGAAAGCTGGCCGAACTGGCGGTGGCCGACATCGTCGCCGGACGGCGCGTCCGCAACACCGAGGCGTTGGCCAACGCCGAATCCCTCGACCTGTTCAAGAATTTGGCCGCATTGGCCGAGTGAATCTGTCATCATCATGTGCAACAGGACGTGACTCCTGGCACCATGGACACCGCGTCGGTTCCATGAAATCATCTAGATCCGCTAGCGCTCTGGCCGATGGGTAGGGATCCCGCCCGGTCCTCGATGTGCATCGGTGCCTCGGACCTGGGACAATGTGAAAAGTCGTGGGAATTCCCCACACGTTGGCCTCGTTGCTGTCACACTCTCGGGGTGCCAGTACGGATCCCGGAATCGGGCAATTCGGACTGTGTGACTGCTCGGACGGCCGAAAGGAAACAGGAAGCAAGTGAAGTTCTCCGACGATCGCGAACGTAGTGAAGACCAGGATCTCGTCCGGCTGTACCTCCAGGACATCGGGCGGCACGAGCTGCTCGACAAAGACGGCGAGGTTCGTCTCGCCCAGCGCATCGACGCCGGGCGCGACGCAGGCGAGGAACTGGCCAACGCCAAGAAACTGACCCCAGCGCAAAAGCGCGCCCTGCGACGCACGGTGCGCGACGGCGAGGAGGCCAAGCGTGAGTTCGTCAACGCGAACCTTCGCCTGGTTGTCTCGATCGCCAAGAAGTACCAGGCATCAGGCCTGCCGTTGCTGGACCTCATTCAGGAAGGCAACCTCGGTCTGATCCACGCCGTCGACAAGTTCGACTGGCGCAAGGGCTTCAAGTTCTCGACCTACGCC
>SXGT01930198.1_pt1 | contig 13348 bp, 7 predicted proteins | sample 3176221 | NCBI WGS metagenome assembly SXGT01 (sample SAMN11356862, study PRJNA531348) | freshwater metagenome | isolation source: freshwater sample F1-120 | place: China: Fuxian Lake, Yuxi | collected 2017-12-25
GCCGCCGCGGATGTTCGCGACCGCGTAGACGCCGCCTTGCGCGAGCCAGCAGGTGCCGACCGAGGCGCTGTAGCTCGGGGTCAGGGACACCTCGAAGCCGCCGTAGCCGTACAGCAGCGTCGGGTTCTTGCCGTCGCGTTTGCAGTCCTTGCGGCTCACCAGGAAGTACGGAATGCGCGTGCCGTCCTTCGACAGCGCTTCGCGTTGCTCGACCGCGAGGCCGCTGGCGTCGAAGAACGCCGGCAGGCTCTTCCACTGCACCGGCGCGCCCTTGCCAATGGTGCCGTGCCACAGGCTGGTCGGCGTCAGGTAGTCGGTGATGGTCAGGAAGTAGTCGTCGCCCGCCTCGTCGTCGACCGCCGAGGCGCCGATCGTGCCGAACTCGGGCAGGCCGGCGATCGCCTCGCGCTGCCAGCCGTCCTTGCCGTGCGTCAGCACGAACACGCGGCTCTTCACCGAGTCGAGCACGTTGAGCAGGATGTGGTTCCTGGTGCCGGAGAAGCCGGACAACGAGCTGCGGTCGGTCGGCGCGAACAAGACGTCGAAGCTGCGCTCGCCGGCCAGGAACGCGTCCAGCTTGCAGGCCAGCAGCGAGCCGCCGGCGAACGTCTTGCCGCCGATCGTCCATTCGTCGCGCAACTGCAGCAGCAGCCATTCGCGATGCACGCCGGCGTTGGCGCTGTCGGGCTTGTCGACCTTCACCGACGTGCCAGCGCGCAGCAGGAACAGCTCGTTGGTGTAGAAGGTCACGCCGCGGTAGACGAAGTCGCGCTCGAAGCCGGTGGTCTGGTCGCGGTAGCCGTAGACGAACACGTCTTCCTTCTTGCCTTCGGCGACGGTCGCCGCCGACGCCAGCGGCGTGCCGCGTTGCCACACCTTGACGATGCGCGGATAGCCGGACTCGGTGAGCGAGCCCGGACCGAAGTCGGTGGCGACGTAGAGCGAGTCGCGGTCGCGCCACGTCACGTTGCTCTTCGCCTCGGGGACGACGAAGCCGTCCGCGACGAACTGCTTCGTCGTCATGTCGAACTCGCGTACCACATCGGCGTCGGCGCCGCCGCGCGACAGCGACAGCAGCACACGGGTGCGGTCGGGCATCAGGAACGAGGCGCCGTGCCACACCCAGTTCTCGTTCTCCTGCTTGCCGAGCGCATCGACATCGAGCACGACTTCCCACTGCGGCTCGGCCTTCTGGTACTCCGCGAGCGGCGTGCGTCGCCACAGGCCGCGCGGGTTCTTGCCGTCCTGCCAGAAGTTGTAGAAGAAGGCGCCGTGCTTGCCGACGTAGGGGATCTTGGCGGTCGAATCGAGCACCGACAGGATGCGCGCCTGCGCGGTCGCGAAGCGTTCGGTCGTGGTCAGCACCTTCTGGCTGTCGGCGTTGCGCGCGCGCACCCAGTCGAGCGCTTTGTCGCCGGTCACGTCTTCGAGCCAAAGGAAGGGATCGTCGGCGGACGTGGGCGCAGGCGTTTGGGTCACGGCGGGCGTCTGGGCGGGGAGCTGGAGTGGGAACAGGAACGCGGCGAGCGCTGCGGCTACCGGCGTGTGGGTTCTCGGCATGAGGTCCTCTGGCCCGGCACGGTAGCTGGTGCGCGCTGGCGCTGCACGTGCGGCGGGGCGAGCGCTACCATCGCGAGGCATGGTCGGACACTTCGCGCTGGTGGCCACGTTCGCCGCGGCGTTGGCGGCGCAGGAGAAGGTCCCGACGCCGGTCACGACTCCGGGCGGTCCGGCCCGCGAGCGGGCAGCCGCCCTGCTGCAGGAACTCGCAGTACCCGAGCGTTGCCTCGACGCCGCGCGCGAACTGTGCGCGCTCGGCCCGGCGGTGTTGCCGGGCCTGCACAAGATGTTGGTCGATCCGCGGCCCGAGGTCGTGCAGCGGGCCCTGTTCGTCGCCTCGGGGTTGTCCGGCGACGTGGAATCGCTGCGCATGCCGATCCGACGTTGCCTGGAGCACAAGGATCCAGGCATCGCCCTCGCCGCGCGGGCCGCGTGGCAAGCGCTCGATGGCGGTGGTTCGACCCTGGTGACCGACTACCAGGCGGGCAAGGTGGTGCGGTTGATCGGCGATGAAGTGCGCGACCTGCTGTCCGACATCCCGATGGCGATGAGCGTCGACCCGCTCACCGATGGCAGCCTGCTCGTGGCGGCCTACGGGCAAGGGCGCATCGTCGAGTTCGACACCAAGGGACAAGAGGTCTGGGAGTTCCAAGGCCTGCAGCATCCCAGTGACATCGTGCGCCTGCCGAACGGCAACACCTTGGTGGCCGACAGCGGCAATCTGCGGGTGATCGAAATCAACCGGGAGAAGGACGAGGTCTGGAGCTACGCCACCGACGTGCGTCCGATCGACGTCGACCGGCTCGGCAACGGCAACACCTTGATCGCGAGTTACGAAGCGAGCGGTGTGATCGAAGTGGATCCGGCCGGCAAGGTCGTCTGGCAGTGGCGCGCCGACAATGTTCGCGACGCCGATCGTCTGCTCGACGGGACCACGCTGCTCACCGACACCTCCGGCCGCTGCGTGCTGCGCGTCGATGCGCAGCATCGCACGCTGCGCCGGTGGCCGATCGATTTCGCCTGCAACGACGCCGAGTTGCTGCCGAACGGCCATCTCGTCGTCGGCGGATCCGGCGCCGTGGTCGAGTTCGACCACGCCGGCCAGGAAGTCTGGCGCACGAAGGTCGGCTACGTCGGCCACCTCGCGCGCCATGGCGTCGCGCGGCGCTGACGGTCGCCGTTCAGAAGCCGAGTTGCAGCCAGACCGCGTTCGACCAGGCGTCGAGTGGCGACGACCACGCGAAGATCGCCTGCGCCGCGAACGGCAGGCCGGCCAATCCCGGATCGGCCGGCAACAGGATCGGCGCACTCCAACTTGAGCCCGGCACCACGGCGGGCCCGAGGAACAGGAACGGCCCGCCGGTGACGTGGTCGCGGCAGCCGCCGCCCATGTCGATCGCCGGCGGCGGTCCGAGCGTGACGAGGAGCGCGTAGAGCGCCGCGGCCGGTGGGTTCACGTTGCGGAACGAGAACGTGCAGCCGGGGCCGAGCAGCGGCGGTGTGCTGGAAAAGCGCGGCAGCACGCCACCGTTCCCGCATGGCCGGTCGATCGCCTTCGCCCAGGCGCCCTGCGTCACCGAGTACAGCTCGCTGCCGAGCGTGCCGTCGTCGGCGGCGAGATAGAGGCGGCCGAAGCTGTCCTGGAACAGCGGCCGGTCGCGCACGGTGGCCGAGGGCAGGCTGGACCCGAAACCCGGTTTGAGGTCGGCCAGCAGGCCCGACAAGGCCGGATCGAAGCTGCGGACGACGAACGGTTCACGGCCGGCCGCCGCATCCTGGGCCTGGCAGTAGAGGTGCCGGTTGCCGAACCAGGTCAGGAACTCGGGCTGCCGATCGCCGGGCCCGGGGACCAATTCCGTGGCCAGGACCGTGCCGGCGAAGGTGCCGTCGGTGAGCCAGATCTCGCTGCCGTTCGCGGCGGTCGTGGCGACGAACGCGCAGCGACCGTCGTCGCTGGCCGTGAATTGCCACGGGTAGCTGCCGCCCGGCCCGAGCTCCAGGTCGCGCAGCAGCACGGTGCCGGCGAAGGTGCCGTCGGTGATCCAGAGTTCGCGGCTCGAAGCCGCGGACTCGGCACTGAACACGACCTTGTCGCCGCACCGCGTCATGCCCTCGGGCTGGCCGGATCCGAACGGCTCGAGGTCGCGCAGCAGGAACGTGCCGGGCCCGGTGCCGTCGCTGATCCACAGCTCGGTGTCGGAGTTCACCGTCGCGGCGAACACGAAGCGGCCGCTGTCGCCGATCTCGCACAGGTCGCGCGGCGACGACGAGCCGAACGGCTCGAGGTCGAGCACCAGCTGCGTACCGGCGGTGGTGCCGTCGGTGCGCCACAGTTCGCGCTCGTTCACGTCGTCGTACGCGGCGAAGTAGACGCGGTCGCGCACGCGCAGCAGGTGGTCGGGCTCCGAGCCGCTGGTCGCGCGGATGTCCTTCACGAGGACCGTGCCGGCGGCGGTGCCGTCGCTGCCGAACAGCTCGCGGCCGCTGCCGGTGCCGGCGTCGGCCGCGAACAGGACCCGGTTGCCGAGCCGTTCGAGCCCGCTCGGAGCGCCGGCCAGGCTGCCCGCGGCGACGTCGGCGACGAGCGTCGTGCCCGGATCGGTGCCGTCGGTGCGCCAGAGTTCCTTGCCGTGGCTGCCGTCGTCGGCCGCGAACAACGTCACCCCGGCGCGCAATTCGCAGAAGTGGTCGGGGGCCGAAGCGCTGGTGGTGCCGTCGGTGCGGATGTCCTGCACCATCGAAGTGCCCGAACCGGTGCCGTCGCTGCGGAACAACTCGAGGCCGCCGTGGCCGTTGGAGCCCTTGCAGAGGACCGTGGTCGCGTTGATCGCCGCGAAATGGGCCGGGCCCGCGAGGCCGCCGGTACCGGGGCCGCCGTTGTAGACGCCGACCACCGTGGTTCCGGCCACGGTGCCGTCGCTGACCATCAGCTCGTCGTAGGCGTTGTTGAGCACGGCGCGCCACCACAGCTTGCCGGCGGCGAACTTCAGGTTGGCGACCTGGCCGGAGTAGTCGAGCTGCGTGGTGCCGGCGAACGTGCCGTCGGACAGGTGGAGGCCCCACGACGTGCCGAGGGCGAGGCCGAGCGGCGTCGTCTCCATGGCCCACAGGAACGGCAGCGGATTCGCCGCGGTCGACACCGGGAACGTGCCTATGACCGTGCCGTCGCTGCGCCAGAGCTGGTGGTTGCCGCCGGGGGCGCTGCTGTCGTTGCCGCGGAAGTAGAAGATGCCGGCGTGGCCGCAGCTGACGCCAAGGTTGGTGCCGGAGTTGCTGCCCGGCAACACGTCGTTCAGTAGGAACGTGCCGGCGGCCGTGCCGTCGGTGCGCCACAGTTCGAGTCCGGTCGTGTTCGGCTGGTTGCGCGCGGCGAAGTAGCAAAGGCCGCCGACGGTGACGAAGGTGTTGGCGTCGATCGGTCCCGCCGCCGTGCCCAAAGCAGCGGCGCCGCCGAACAGGCCGTTCGACGTCCACAGCTGGCCATTGGCATGGCGGAACAGCACGCCGCCACCGGGCCGCGGCGTGAGTTCGTTCGGATCGACCGGGGCCGTGTTCGTAGTCAGTTGCGTGATCGAGATGCCGTCGGTCGCCCACAACGTGTGCGTGACCGCCCAGGTGACGTCGGTGCGACCGCGGAACACCAGCGTCGTCGGCGAGGCCGGGGCGAACTGGCTCGGGCCGAGCCCGCCGCTGGCGAGGTTCGACAACGCCACGGTGCCGGCCGTGGTGCCGTCGCTGCGCCACAGCTCGAACTCGCCGGTGGCGTCGCTGGCACTGAAGTACAGGGCGCCGTTCCAGACGAACAGATGTTGCGGGTAGCCGTTCGGTAGGCCAGGCCGTAGGTCGGCCACCATCCAGGTGCCGGCCGCCGTGCCGTCGCTGCGCCACAACTCGACCCCGTGCACGCCGTCGTCGGCCTGGAAATAGGCGACGCCGCCGAGCACGGCGAAATGGTCGCCCTCGTTCGGCCGTGGTCCGTGTGGGTTGGCCCGGGCCGGCCAGATTTCGCTGCTGCTGCCGATTCCGGACACCGGGTTCACGTCCTTGACGAGGGCGATGGACTGGGCGCAGAGGGCGCTGGCGAGCAGCGCGGGAACGGCGAGGCGGATCGCGTTCATGGTGGTCCTACCGCGCCGTCGCCCGGTCGGTCCCGCCATGGGACGTGGGAATCTCCGCCACCTTGCCACGACGGCACGGGCAGCCACAATGCGGTCCGTCGCCAGAGAACCCCGAATGACTTCGCCGGCCCCGATCGATCGACCTAGCCCGGAACGGCTGACCTTGCTGCTGCACGCGGCCCAGGCCGGCGACGCGGCGGCGATCGAGACCGTGTTCGCGGTCGTCTACGGCGAACTGCGCACCATCGCCGCGCGGCAGATCGGCCACGAACGGCCGGGCCACACCCTGCAGGCGACCGCCCTCGTGCACGAGGTGTTCCTCAAGCTGATGCAGCAGGACAGCACCGGCGCGCGCACGCCGGCCGAGTTCCTCGGTGTGGCGGCGCTGGCGATGCGGCGCATCCTGGTCGACCACGCCCGCAAGCGGGGCCGGCAGAAGCGCGGCGGCGGTGCGGGCGCCGAACCGCGCACGATGCTCGACGGCCTGGCCGAACAGTGGGGCGAACGGGCGATCGACCTGGTGGCGCTCGACGAAGCCCTCGCGGCCCTCGCCGCGCGCGATCCGCAGAAGGCGCGTCTGGTCGAACTGCGGTTCTTCGCCGGCCTGGCGATGGCCGACGCGGCGCGAGCCCTCGGGGTGCCGCTGCGCACCGCGGAACGCGAGTGGACCGCGGCGCGCGCGTTCCTGCGCAGCCGGCTCGACGAGGACCTGTCGTGACCGACGCTGCGCGGTGGCAGCGCGCGCAGGAAGTGTTCGCGACGCTGCTCGACGAAGTACCCGCCGACCGGCAGCGCGTGCTCTTGGATTGTTGCGGCGACGACGCGGCGCTGCGGCAGGAAGTGGCCGCGTTGTTGCGCGGCCACGACCGCGCCGGCGACGACTTCCTCGAACCACCGGCGGCCGACGCCGCGACGCTAGCGGCGGCGGGAGTCGGCGCGATCGTCGGCGGCTGTCGCCTGCTCGAGCCGCTCGGCGAAGGGGGCATGGGCAGCGTCTGGCGTGCCCGCGACGACGCGCTCGGCCGCGACGTCGCGGTGAAGGTGCTGCATGGCGGCGTGCTCGGCCGGGTCGGCCTGCAGCGGTTCGCGCAGGAGGCCGCGGCGCTGGCGCGGTTGCAACACCCGTCGATCGCGACGATCTTCGCCACCGGCAAGGCCGGCGACGGGCCGCTGGCGCCGCCGTTCTTCGTGCTCGAACTGGTCGTCGACGCGTGCCCGATCACCACCTTCGCCGCGCAGCACGGCCTGTCGCGGCGCGGCCGCGTCGAGCTGCTGGTGCAGGTCGCGGACGCCGTGCAGCACGCGCACCAGCGGGCGGTCGTGCACCGCGACCTCAAGCCCGGCAACGTGCTGGTCGGCCGCGACGGCGTGCCGAAGGTGATCGACTTCGGCATCGCCCGGCTGTGCGACGCCGACGGCGTGCACACCACGCGGGCCGGCCAGGTGCTCGGCACGCTCGCCTACCTCAGCCCCGAACAGAGCCTCGGCGATCCCGACCTCGTCGATGCGCGCACCGACGTGCACGCGCTGGGCCTGCTCGGTTGCGAATTGACGACCGGTCGCCTGCCCTACGACGTCGCCGGGCTCAGTTTGCCGGCCGCCTTGCAGCGCATCGCCGACGAGCCGCCGACGCTGCCGCAGGTGCTCGACACGGGGCTGGAACGTGACCTCGCCGCCGTGCTCGCCAAGGCCAGTGCCAAGGACCCGGCCCAGCGCTACGCCAGCGCCGCCGCGTTCGCCGACGACCTGCGCGCGTTCCTGGCGCATCGGCCGGTGGTGGCGCGGCCGGTGCGGCCGCTCGGCGCGTTCCGGTTGTTCGTGCGGCGCTCGCCCGGCCTCGCCGCGGCGTTGGCGGTCGCGGTCGTGAGCCTGTTCGGCGGCACGGCGTTCAGCGTGCACTTCGGCCTCGCCGCCGAAGAACGGGCCGAGGTGGCCGAACGCGAACGGGCCACGGCGACGCAGCTCGCCGACTCGCTGCGCGACATCGTACGCGCCGGCAACATCGCGATCGCCGGGCGCGAGGTGACGATGCGCGAAGCGCTCGACGCGGCGGCGGCGACCATCGAGCGGCGGTTCGCCGCACAGCCCGCGGTCGCGTTCGAGCTGCGGCTCGTGCTCGGGGACGCCTACCGCGTGCTCGGTCGGCTCGGCGACGCCGAGCACCAGTTCGAGGCGGCGTCGGCGCTGGTCGCTCACCTGGCCGATCCGCGGCTCGCCAAGGCGCGTGTGCAGTCGTTGCTGGCGCCGGTGCGGGTGCTGCAACGCCGGCCGGAAGCGATCGAACTGCTGACCGAGGCGTTGGCGGTCTACGCCGCGGATGGCACCGGGCAACCCCAGGCGATCGAGGCGCTGGCCCGCCGGGGCGGCGCGTTGGTTGCGTTCGATCGGCACGTCGAGGCCGAACCCGACCTCGTCGCGGCGATCGCGGCCTTCACGCGCCTCGGCCCGTCGCTGGCCCTGGCCGAGGCCCAGGCCAACCTCGGCACCGCGTGCTTCGAACGCAGCCGCATGCAGGAGGCCGAACGGCACTGGCGGGCGGCGTTGGCGACGTTCGCGGCCGTGGCGCCCGCCGAGCACCCGCATCACGTCAAGACGCTCGGCAACCTCGTGGGCGTGCTGCGCAGCCGGGCCCCGCAGGATGCGGTGGCGCTGGCGCGCGAGGTCGTGCAGATCACGACGGCGCGGTTCCCCGACGGCCACACCGACGTGGCGCAGGCGCGGGCCCAGCTCGCGTTCGCGCTGCTCGAGCTCGATGACGCGACCGCCGACGCCGAGTTCGTCGCGGTGTTGGTGCTGCGCGAACGGCTGCAAGGGCCGCAGCATCCGGCGACGTTGTCGGCCTGCACCGATCTCGGCTACGCGCGGCTCGGCCTCGGTCGCCCCGCCGATGCGATCGAGCCGTTGCAACGGGCGTGGCAGGCCCAGTCCGGCAACCGCGAAGCACCGCTCGCCGCGGCGACCGCGATGCTGCTCGGGCTCGCCCGCACGCGCACCGGGGATGCCGCGGCCGGCGAGGAACTGCTGCGCCATGCCGTCGCGGTGCGGACGCTGAAACTCGGCGCCGACAATCCGCGCACGCACATCGCCAAGAGCGCTCTCGGCGAGTGCCTGCTGACGCGGGGTCGCCTGGACGAGGCGGAACCCCTGTTGACGGCGGCCGAGGCCGCACTCGTCAAGGTGTTCGGCGGCAGCGACCGTGAGACCAAGGCGACGCGGGTGCGGCTCGAGACCCTGCGCCAGCGGCAAGCGGGCAAGTGATTCCAGGAACGCGCTCGCTACGCTGGCGCCCGGCGGTCAGGGCATGCTGCGGATACCCATCGAACAGGCACCGGCTCTGCGTGAGCCCGCGTGGATCGACGTCGATCTCGACGCGGTCGCGCACAACGTGCGCGCGTTCCGTTCCCTGCTCGCCCCGGGCTGCTCGCTGGTCGCGGTGGTGAAGAGCAACGCCTACGGCCACGGCATGGTGCGCGTCGCGCGCACCGCGCTGCAGCACGGGGCCACCGAGCTCGCGGTCGCGAACGTGCACGAGGGCGCGCATCTGCGCGAAGCCGGCGTCCAGGTGCCGATCCTCGTCGCCGGGCCGGTGGCGCCGACCGAAGCCGGGCTCGTCGTGCAGCATGCGCTGGTGCCGAGCGTCGCCGGCGCCGAACTCGCCTACGCGCTGGCGGCCGCGTCGCGGCGTTACCTGCCGGTGCACCTCGAGGTCGACACCGGCATGAGTCGGCACGGGGTGTCCGCGCCGGCGCTGCCGGCCCTGGTCGACGCGATCGAACGGCGCGGGCGGTTGTCGATCGCCGGCGTGTTCACGCACTTCGCCGCCACCGGTGTCGGCGAGGTCGACGCGCTGCGCGACCAGCTGCGGCGGTTTCACGATGCGGTCGCTTCGGTGCGGTCGCTGCGTGGCGTGAAACGGCACGCCTGCAACACGCTCGGCACGTTGGTGCTGCCGGAGGCGCGCGGCGATGCGGTGCGCGTCGGCGGCGGCCTGTACGGGTTCGATCCGTGCCTCGGCTCGGGACCGCTCGAACTGCGGCCGGCGCTGGCGTTGAAGGCGCGGCTCTGCGGGTTGCGCGACGTGCCGGCCGGCACGCCGGTCGGCTACGGGGCCGCGTTCGTCACCGCGCGGCCGTCGCGGCTCGGCCTCGTGCCGCTCGGCTACGGCGACGGGCTCGTGCGCGAACTGTGGAACGGGGCGCAGGTGCTGCTGCGCGGCCGGCGCGTGCCGGTGGTCGGGGTCGTCAGCATGAACCAGACGGTGCTCGACGTGACCGAAGTGAAGGACGCGCTGCTCGGCGACGAGATCGTGCTGCTCGGTTCGCAGGGCACGGCGACGGTGCGCGCCGAGGAACGGGTTCCGGTCGGCGGCTCGGTGTACGAGGTCACGACGTTGCTGCGCTCGAGCCTGCCGCGACGCTATCTCGGCTCGGCGGTGCGCCCCGAGTCGCGTTCGTAGGGCGGCGAGCGCGGCGACTCTGGTTGTGTTCCCACCCATGGGACGGAACTTGAGTAGGACATTGCTCTTGGACGATCGGGTTCATCGAGTCGCAGGCGACAGAGCACTTGCCGATTCTGTGTTGTTGGGTGGATTCAGATGCCTCGAAGCAGAATCGGAAGCCGTGCTAGCAGTCCCAGTTATGTTGGCGGCGTTGAGCACCGAAAGGCGAAAGACCGCATTCTTGCTGCCAACCGCGATGCAGTCGCGAGGCCAGGAGCCAGTTGGCTTGTCGGATCGAGCGACACTTGCGTTCCATGACCAGTTCGCTTCGAAATCTCGACGCCTCTCGCCAAAGGAACTGCACGACGCCGTTTGGCCGTTAGCGATAAGGCATCGATCTCGAGCTGAATCGAACATTCGCCCGATGGACGCGCGCGAGATGGAGTCGTCCTGAGCATCTCGCGAAGAAAAACCGCACGGCGCGCGAAGGTGGAACCCACCAGGCACCCCGGGCACAAGAAGCCGCACGCTTATGGCTGCTCCCTTCCGGACCTGACCAGGTTCACGCCGCTCCCTTGCTCGGGACCCGGCGGGCCCCACCTTCGCGAGCCGTGCGAAAACTGGCGGAGAGGGGGGGATTCGAACCCCCGGCAACCTTGTGGGCTGCACTCGCTTTCCAAGCGAGCTCCTTGAGCCGCTCGGTCACCTCTCCACGCATTCGCTTGCTCGACCGGGGTTGACCGGGCGCCTGGGCGATTGAGTGGGCCGGACCTTGTAGCGCTGCCCGCGAACGGGCGCAACGGTGGCGGCGGGTTCCTCTCTTCCCTGGGGGCGCCCGGGGCGCGATGCTGCGGTAATGGCGGCAGCTCGCGACAACGATGCCGGTTCCTACCAGGTCGTGGCCCGGCGGTTCCGACCGATCACCTTCCAGGAGCTGGTCGGCCAGGACGAGGTCCTGCAGTCCCTGCGCGTGGCGCTGCAGCAAGGCCGCGTGCCGCACGCGTTCCTGTTCTCCGGCAGCCGCGGCGTCGGCAAGTCGACGTCGGCGCGCATCCTCGCCCGCTGCCTCAATTGCGAGCAGGGCCCGACGCCGGAGCCGTGCGGCAAGTGCAAGGCGTGCACGTCGATCCTCGACGGCAGCAACCCCGACGTGATGGAGATCGACGCGGCGTCGAACAACCTGGTCGACGACGTGCGCCGGCTGCGCGAGAGCGTGGGCTTCGCGACCATGGGCTCGCGCTACCGCGTGGTCATCCTCGACGAGGCGCACATGATGACGAAGAGCGCGTTCAACGCGTTCTTGAAGACGCTCGAAGAGCCGCCGCCGCGCGTCGTGTTCGTGCTGGCGACGACCGAACTGCACAAGGTCCCCGAGACCATCCGTTCACGTTGCCAGGTGCTGCTGTTCCGTCGCGTCGGCGAGCAGGACCTGCAAAAGCGGTTGCGCACGATCGCCGACGCCGAGCAGGTGGCCATTCCCGACGACGTGCTCGCCGAGATCGCGGCCTCGGTGCGCGGCGGCGTGCGCGATGCGGAGACGGCGCTCGAACGCGTGCTGCCGTTGGCGCGCGACATGGGCAAGGCGTTCGACCTCGCCGCGTTCCGCACCCTGGTCGCCCGCGTCGGTCTCGATGCGACGATCGGCGTCGTCGAAGCGATGCTCGGCGGGGATGCCAAGGCGGGCCTGCACTTCGCGCGCGATCTGCAGCGCAACGGCACCGACGAGCGCGAAGCGCTCGGCGAGATCGTCGAAGTGCTGCGCTGGTTGCTGCTGCTCAAGGTCGATGGGCCCGACACCGGGCTCGTGCCCGCCAGCGGCGCGATGCGGCAGAAGCTGCAGACGTTGGCCGACGCGGCGACGCCGTCGCGGCTCGACGCGATGATCAGTGCGGGTCTGCTCGGCCGCGAACGGTTGCGCCGGCTCGAAGATCGCGGCGTCGTGTTCGAAGTCGCCGTGGTGCGCATGGCGGCAGCGGGCGCGTTGCCGACGCTCGCCGATCTGCTCGCCGAAGTGCGCGCGGGGGGTGGTGTCACTGCGGCGCCGGGTGGTGGGGCATCGCCGTCGGTGCGGCCGCAGTTCGGGGCGGGGCGATCCCAGGGCCCGGCGTCCGCGCCGAGCGGTGGCGGCGGCGGTGGGGCGCCGCCGTGGCAGTCGTCGTCGCCGACGGCGGGGCCGATGCCGACCGATCTGCGCGGGCGTGTGCTCGCGGCGTTGAAGGAGAAGCCGACCTTCCAGGGCGTGATCGAACGCTGCAAGTTCGATGGACCCGATGCGCAGGGACGGCTCGTCGTCACGCTGCAGAGTGAACAGAAGATGTTCCGCGACCGCTTGCAGTCGCCGCCGGTGCAGGCCGAACTGCTGCAGACGATCCTGCGCGTTGCGGGTCAACCCCTGCGTGTCGAATGGCGGCTGCCCGAACTGGCCAACGACGCCAGTGGCCAGCCGAAGCCCGCGGCGAAGGTCGATCCGGGGCCGGCGACGAAGTCGGTGATGAACGTGTTCAAGGGTCGCGTCGTGCAGGTCAATCCTGAGGATCGCCACAAGCTCGAACCGGCACCTGCGGACGAGCCGCCGCCGCGCGAAGACGAGGCGCCGCCGCCGATCGACGAGCCGCCGCCGAATTTGCAGGAGTGAGCTGCGTCACTTGCTGGCGGAGCCGACCGTGCCGACCAGTTCGTCGGCGCAGTCTTGCAGCGCGCGCCCGAGTTTGCGTTCGGCGCTGCCGTTCACCAGGATCGCCACGGCGACCTTCGCGTCCGGATACCAACGCACTTCCGCCATCCAGCCCGGGAAGAAGCCGCGGTGGCCGTGCGCCGGTCCGTGCTTTGTCGCATCGACGATGACACCGAGGCCGTAGCGCGCATTGCGACCGAGCGGGGCCGGTTGCGCGTCGAGCGCTTGCTGCTTGCCAGTGCCGAGTACGTCGCCGCCCCACAGGGCCTTTGCCCAACGTGCCATGTCGCTCGCGGTCGAAGCGAAGCCACCGCCGGCACCTTCGAAGCCGGCATCGAACGGCAGCTTGCCATCGACCAGCATCGCATCGCGGTTGCCGAACGGGTTGCCTTCGCCAGCGTGGCCTTGCACGAGGCCAGGGATCGCGCGCCCGACGCTCGGGATCGTCGCCTGCAGCTTGAGCGGGGTGAGGAAGCGGCGCTGGATCTCGTCGTAGCACGGTTTGCCGGTCACGCGTTCGAGCACGAGGCCGAGCAGCACGTAGTTGGTGTCGGCGTA
>SXGT01473881.1_pt1 | contig 13347 bp, 15 predicted proteins | sample 3176221 | NCBI WGS metagenome assembly SXGT01 (sample SAMN11356862, study PRJNA531348) | freshwater metagenome | isolation source: freshwater sample F1-120 | place: China: Fuxian Lake, Yuxi | collected 2017-12-25
AAGGCCATGTCCTGACCGCGACGAGCACCAGCCCAACGACACCAACCTCGAACCAGAGCACGGCGACCTCACGCTGAGTCCCACCAGTGCGCGAAGGCCGAGACGCTAGGCCATTCGCGAGCGGTGTCCGAGCCCGCCGCTCGCGGGACGACCTCCGCATTCACCCCTCGCATCTGCCGCCGATCCAACGGCTCAATAGTCTATGGTCGACGCAAATCATTCGCGGCCAACCGAAGCCAGCAACAAGCAACTTCCTTGCCGCGGGATTGGGGGCCCGCGCAGGCCATTGGAGTTCCCCGGCGGCTCTGCTACGGTCGCGCCGCATGCGCAAGGAGCACCAGCCGAAGGCCCTCTCCGAGGTCACGGCGCGCGTGACCAATCGCGTCCTCGCCGGCCGCCTCGGACCGCCCCGCCGGGTCATCGAGGAGACGCTCTACCAGGAACGCGTGCGGCTCGAGAAGGCGCGTGACCGGTACGCCTGGGAGACGGCGGATCTCGCGTTCTGGCGCGACCTCTCCAGGCAGCTCGTCACCGCGTCCGAGGCCACCGAGCGCGCCGCCATCAAGGCCATCACCGAGCGCTTCGTCTCTGACGTCATGGGCCACTTCGACCCGCGCGTCTATGCCATGTCCACCCGTGCGCTGCCGACCGGCATGGCGCTCCTGCTCAACTCGCTCGATCCACGGCGTCTGCTGCGCGATCCCAAGGCTAGCCTCGAGCTCCAGCACAACATCCTGGTCCGCGGCGAGTCCGAGGCAGCGCGCCGGCTGGCGACCCTCGGCACCGTCGTGGTCGTGCCGACCCACGTCTCCAACATGGATAGCCTCATCATGGGCTACGCAGCCTACCTGATGGGGCTGCCGCCGCTGCTCTACGGCGCCGGGCTCAATCTGTTCACAAATCGGCTGCTGGGCTTCTTCATGTCGAACCTCGGCGCCTACCGCGTCGATCGCCGCAAGAAGTGCGACCTCTACAAGGAGGTCCTCAAGGAGTACGCCACGTATTCGCTGGAGCTCGGCTACCACAACCTGTTCTTCCCCGGTGGGACTCGCTCGCGGTCGGGCGCCGTCGAGACCAAGCTCAAGCGCGGCCTGCTCGGCACCGGGCTCATGGCCTACCAGAACAACCTGCGCGCCGGCAGCCGCAACCCCAACGTCTATGTACTGCCGTGCACGCTCAGCTACGGGCTCGTTCTCGAGGCCGAGACGCTCGTGCGCGATCACCTCGCCGAGGTCGGCAAGTCGCGCTACATCATCTTGGACGACGAGTTCAGCCGCTGGGACCGCATCGTCCAGTTCGTCAAGGACCTGCTCAAGCTCGACGCCCGCATCTATCTCACGTTCGGCCAGCCGCTCGACCCGTTCGGCAACCCGGTGGACTTCCAGGGCCGCAGCCTCGACCCCAAGGGGCGGCCCGTCGATACCCGGCGGTACGTGCTCGAGGACGGCGCCGTCGTCGCCGACGAGCAGCGGGATCGCGAGTACACGACCGAGCTCGCCACGGCCATCGGGCAGCAGTTCAAGGACACCAACTGCGTGCAGGCCACCAACCTGGCCGCCTTTGCCGCGTGGCAGCTCGTGCGTCGTTCGCAGCCGGGCGCGGACGTCTATCGGCTGCTGCGGGAGGGCTCGGGCGTCGTCGGGTTTGCGGTCACCGAGGTCATCGCCGTTCTCGAGCGCGTGCTGGACGCGGCCCGCTCACGGGTGCGCGCTGGCAAGCTCAAGCTCGATCCGCGCCTGGAGGTCCCCGGAGACGACCGCGCCGACCGCGTGCTCGACCACGCGCTGCGCGCCTTTGGCGCCTACCACACGCGCCGCGCGATGGACCGCGAGGCCGACCGCGTTCATCTGCGCGATCCGGAGCTCGTGCTCTACTACCACAACCGTCTCCTCGGCTATGGCTTCGAGAGCGCGCTCGACTAGCGCGACCACAGGGAAAGGACACTCATGCACGCTTGGCTTCTCGTGTTTCACGTCTTGGGCTTCGTCATGTGGGTGGGCGGGCTCATGCTCGTCTCGCGGCTCCTGGGCTGGCACGCCCAGCAGACGCCCGAGGTCCAGGCGCCTGTCGGCGTCATGCTCAAGCGGCTCTACTACGCGGTCGCGGTGCCCGGCTCGGTGCTCACGCTCGTGGCGGGGCTCCTCATGTTGAACGAGTACGGCTGGGCGCCGCTGGACGCCAAGCTCGAGGGCGCGGGCTTCCACATCAAGCTCACGCTCGTCTTCGGCCTCATCGTGCTCGACGTGATGACCTACCTCGGCGTCACGCGCCTTGCGTCAGGCCAGGTCACGCCCAAGGGCAAGGCCATGGCCATCCACGGGCTGGTCGGGCTGCTGCTCATCGGCATCCTCGTGACCATCTTCGTCGTGCGGCCGGGCATGAAGCAGAAGAAGGCGGACGAACGCGCGGCCAAGGCGGCGATCGAGGCCGGCGCGCGATGAAGCGGTGGGTCGGCATCGACGTCGGCGGGACCCGCATCAAGGCGGGGCTCGTGACTCCCACATTCCAGGTCGAGCGTGAGCAGGTCGTGCCGTTGAGTGAGGCCGATCGCACCGAGGACGGCATCCTCGCGTGCTTGAAGCGTGTGATTGACGCTGTCGATCCGAAGCGCAAGGCGGTCGCCGTCGGCGTGGGTGTGCCTGGCGTGCTTTCCTCGGAGACCGGCGCGCTCACCGTGTCGCCCAACTTCCCGGCGTGGCGCGACTTTGCCTTCAAGCGTCGCCTCGAAGGCGTGACCGGGCGGCACGTGCTCTGCGACAACGACGCCAACTGCGTCATCGCCGGCGAGGCGCTCGTTGGCGCAGGCGCGGGCTACCCCAACCTCATCGGCCTCACGCTCGGCACCGGCGTCGGCGGCGCGCTCGTGCTGCATCGCGCGCTCTGGCGCGGCGAGACCGGGATGGCGGGCGAGCTCGGTCACGTCACCATCGACCCGAATGGCCCGCCGTGCGGCTGCGGGAGTCGCGGCTGCCTGGAGATGTACCCGTCGGTCGTCGGCTTGCGTCACATGCTGCGCGCTGAGCCCGTGGCTGGCGTCGAGGCCGAAGCGGCCGACGTCCCCGAGCAGCTCGCGCGCGCCGCTCAGGCCGGCGATACCACGGCCCGCCGTCACTTTGCGACCGCCGGTCGCGCGCTCGGTCAGGCGCTCGCGGGGCTGCTGAACGCCCTCAACATCAAGCGCGTCGTCCTCGCCGGCGGCGTCGCGGCCACCTGGCCGCTCATGGAGACCGCGGCCCGGGCGGAGCTTCACGCCCGCGCGTTCGCCGGAGTCGTCGCGGGCGTCGTCATTACGGTCGGGACGCTCGGCGACCGCGCCGGGATGCTCGGCGCAGCCATGCAATGGAAGCTCCAGCCGCACGACTGAGGGATGGGCATGCCCGGACCACTCGCGACGACGCTCATCATCGCCCTCGGGCTCGGCTTGGCCGGGCTGCTCGTCCTTGGCGTGGCGCGTGCGTGGCCGCGGACCGGCGCCACGATCGCTGAGACGGCGCGCGCCGCTCTCATCACCGCTGGCCTCGCGACGGCGTGGCTCGCGCTGACGTGGCTCGCTGGCGTCCAGGGCTGGTTCGCCCGCTTCGACGTCATGCCGCCGATGCCGCTGCGCGTCTTCGTCCCGACGGCAGCGCTCACGGTAGGTCTGGCGTTCTCGCGCGTGGGCCGACGGCTCGCCGACGGCCTCCCCATGGCGGTGTTGGTCGGCTTTCAGGCGTTTCGCGTTCCGGTCGAGGTCGCGCTGCACGCGCTCCACACCGACGGGCTCCTCCCTGAGCGCATGACCTATGTCGGCTGGAACCTCGACATCGTGACCGGGCTCTCCGCCGCAGTGGTCGGCCTGCTGCTCCTGAAGGGCAGGGGCTCCCGCGGCCTGATCCTCGCCTGGTCCGTGCTTGGCGTGGGGCTCCTGCTCACCATCCTGACGTTGGCCATCGGCTCGGTGCCCGGCCCGACGCGTCTGTTTCACACGGATGTGCCCAACGTCGTCGTGTTTTACGCCCCCGGCATCTGGATCCCGCTCGTCCTGGTCCAGGCCGCCATCCTGGGGCACCTGCTAGTGTTCCGGAAGCTCGCCGCTATGCCGCGCTGATGCTCTCCTCGGCGGCCGCGTGCGCGTCGGGGTCGCTGTAGAACTGCTTGGCCCACTTGCGGAACTGCATGATGCCCCAGTCCGACTTCGAGGCGACCGGCCGATTGAGGTAGGTCTTGTGCTGCCACACGCTGATATCTTCGTTCACCGTCTGGTGAAAGAGCCGGCTGTAGGTGCGCTTGAACATGGCCGTGAGCGGCGGAAACGCCGTCTTTTGCACCCGATGCAGCATCTTGAGCCGCACGCGCGACTCATCGACTGGCGTGGTCGTGGCCAGCGTCTGCGTGCGCATCTTGAGCCCGCCCACCAGCGGGAAGTCCTGGTCGATCCAGCCAATGGCCAGGCCATACCGGCGGCTCGTGATGTCGCTGACGACGTGCTTCGGCAGTGGCACCTCGAAGGGCAGGCCGAGCAGCGTGAGGTTGGGCCGCATGCGCAGCCGCCAGGTGAAGCACGCGCCATCGACGTCCATCGACTGATTGGGCCGCTCGTCGGTGAAGCCGTGCATGTGCGGCGAGTGGGACGTGTCCGCGTCGTTCTCGCTCACGTCTTGAATGGTGGCGCGAATCGTCCACTCGTCCAGCACCCAGTCCGACCACGCGCCCTCGAAGCTCGGGAGCAGCGGGATCTGCCAATTGGGTGCGGCGCCCTGGTCGTGCCACCAGAGGAGCACCATGCCGGAGGTCTCGTGGATGTGCCACTGCGTGAGCCGCGCCTGCCGCGGGATCGGGTCGCCATTGGGGATGTGCGCGCACTTGCCGCTCTTGCCCTCGTAGCCCCACCCGTGGAACGCACACCGGAGCTGCGTGCCGACGACCTTGCTCCCATGCCCGAGGTGCGCGCCGAGGTGCGGGCAGAACGGGTCCACCGCGTGCGCCTCGCCGTCCTCGGTGCGAAAGACGACAACCTGGCGGCCGAGCAGGTCCAGGACCTTGATGTCGCCCCGCTTGAGCAGGTGCGAGAACTCCGCGAGGTACCAGCCGTTGGGAAAAGGGGTGAGGCGGGAGCCTTGGTCGAGCATGCCGCACGATGGACGCGGCCTCGCGAAATTTCAAGCGCGAAGTGAGGGGCGGGCCGGCGTCGGCGACGTTGCCGAAGGTCCGGCGAAACGCTACACCCCTACGCGATGACCCCTCAGCACCCCTCGACCTGGCTCGTCGCGCTCGTCGCGTCCCTTGCCATGTCCAACTCCGTCGCGGCCGAGCCGCCGCCGCCATGCGACGCGCTCTACTACGGCATCGACCGCAAGGTGGACCTCGCAGCCGCCCATGCCTGCTACGCCCGCGTCGGCGACCACGAGATGCTCGCGCTCATGGCCGCCAACGGCGAGGGCACCCCGCGGGACCTCGACCGTGCGCGAGAAGAGGCTCGTCTAGCGGTCAAGGGCTCCTCGAATCCGCAGGGCCAGCAAGCGGACGCGCTCGTGAGCGCGATCGAACGGCAGGCCGGGACCAGCGCAGCGAAGGCCCTCGCCTACTGCGACGACGTCGCCCGTGCCGATGATGCGCTGAATCGGTGCGCGTGGATTCGGCTCGGCGTCGATTCCACGCGTCACGACGCCACACTCGACGCCATGGCGGCCAAGTTGACGCCTCCGAGCGTGCGCGCTCTCGCTGCGCTGCGCACCACGGTGCGCTTGCTGAGGACCGCCGAGAACGCTCGCGGGCAGCTGAAGTACCACCAGGGTTCGTTGAGTGTGCGCATGGGGATCGCCCACGAGGCCAGCGTGCTGGACGCCTTCGTCACGCTCGTCACCGAGGTGATCGCGCGGGCTCAGCCGGCGTGGACCGCGCAAGAGCTCGCGACCGCGCGCGCCGAACTCGCAGCCTCGGCCAAGCGGGATCTCGCCGACTTTGCCGGCGCGCACCCGACGCGCGATCCCGACCCAACGCAACGCGCGCTGATGAAGCGGCACGTCGGCGACTATCGACGGGCCTCGGCCGACTGCGCTACGCGCTGGACCGAGCTCGAGGCAGGGCTCCGGGCCTTCGCCATCGCGACCCACGGCCCGGCCGGTGCCGACCCCCTCGCGAACGTGGCGGTCGACCTGTGCACTGCGCGCCGCATGCTCCTGGACCTCCGCGGTGACGGCGAGTAGCCCGGCGAGGACGCCGCAAGCGTTGGGGACGAACACGACGCGATCGCATTCGCTTGGCCATGCCGTGCAGCGGCTACGCGGGGTCGACGGCCTCGACTCCCGCGCTCTCGGTCAACGGGAGCTGCCTCTCGAGCTCCGGCTCGAAGCACCGGCGGCAGCGCGCCTCATACGTCTGCGCCGCGCCGACGACGACTCGCGCGCTCGACTCCGCCTGCGCTGCGGCCAACCGCTGGCTCCGGTTGGCGGGCGCACCGCAGTGGCTGCACACCGCGAGCGTCTTGGTCACGTACTCGGCCACGGCCATGAGCGCGGGCACGGGGTCGAACGGCCGGCCCAGATAGTCCTGGTCGAGCCCGGCCACGATTACCCGCTTGCCGAGGTTGGCGAGCCGTTCGCACACCGAGACGATGTCTGGCGCGAAGAATTGGGCCTCGTCGATGCCGATGACCTCGGTGCGATCGGAGACCAATTTCAGGATCTCGGCCGGCTGGTCCACCGGCGTTGCTTCCAAGCGCAGGTCCGAGTGCGAGGCGATGGCGTACTGCACGTACCGATCGTCGATGCGCGGCTTGAAGACCTGGACGCGCCGGCGGGCGATTTGCGCGCGCCGCAATCGGCGGATGAGCTCCTCCGTCTTGCCGGAGAACATGCTCCCGCAGATGACCTCGATGTGACCGAGGCCGGCGACACCGGTAATGCCGAGTGACGACATCTGCGACCGAGCTAGCTTCGCTTGCGCACCGGCGGGCCCTGGAGCGTGCTCCGGCCGAGGTGCTGCGGCGGCGGAGGCTGGGAACCCCCGTCCTTGTTGCGGCCGAAGAACGCGAGACCGGCGAGGATGAGCACCGGCCCCGTGAGGTAGAGCGGCTCGGCCGGGAAGGGCTGCTTGACGACCCCGACCAGCAGAGGGCCCACGGCGCCCAACACGAGCAGGCCAGCGCCGGCCTTGGGGTAGCCGAACAGCAGGAAGATGCCTGCCGAGAGCAGGACTCCGCCGACGACCTGGAGCGTGAGCCGCATCGTGTCCATCTTGCCCGCATAGTGGCTCGTGTCTGACTGAATGTAGCTCGCGAAGCTCTCCAGCTGCTCGCGCGCCGACTCGCCGTTCAGCTTGGCGCCGCGGCCCTCCTTGACGATGGCGGTATAGGCCTTGAGCGCGCGCTCGTACTGGAAGTCGATCTGGCGCATGTCGTCGCCCATGATGAACCCGAGCTTGTACTCCGAGTGGGCGAACGCGTGGGAGCCGCGGACCTTGGCCCAATGCATCATCGACTCCTCGTCCTTGCTGGCACCCGGGTCGGTCTGCTCCACGGCCGAGCCCTTCAGCGTGGCGAGGACACCGAGGGATGCGCCGTAGAGAATGGCGACGATGCCGATGAGCTTGCCCATGAGTGACCCCTACGCAGCAATGGGCGCACCGGTGAGCCGGCGCACCTCGTCGAGTGAATGACCCTCTGCGATGTCCACGAGGCGAAAGCCGTCGGGCGTGATGTCGACCGTCGCGAGATCGGTGACGACGCGATGCACGCAGCGCAGGCCCGTGAGCGGCAGCGTGCACTCGCCGACCAGCTTGTGCCCGCCGCCCTTGGCCGTGTGGGTCATGATGACGACCACGCGCTTGCAGCCGCTGACGAGGTCCATGGCCCCGCCCATGCCGTTGACGCGCTCGCCGGGGACCATCCAGTTGGCGAGGTCCCCGCGCTCGGAGACTTGCATGCCGCCGAGGAACGCGACGTCGACGTGGCCGCCGCGCACCATGGCAAACGACATCGCCGAGTCGAAGACCGAGCCGCCGGGCACGATGGTGACCGTCTGCTTGCCGGCGTTGATGATCTGCGGATCGAGCTCCGCCTCGGTGGGGAACGGGCCCATGCCGAGCAGGCCGTTCTCGGAGTGGAACCAGACGTCGACCCCCGCGGGCAGGTAGTTCGGCACGAGCGTGGGGATGCCGATGCCGAGGTTGACGATCGCGCCGTCTTCGAGCTCTCGGGCGGCGGCCATGGCCATCTGTTCGCGGGTACGCGGCATGGCTCGTCACTAGCACGGCGCCGTGTCGGGGGGAAGAGCCCTCAACCTGCGTCGAGCAGCTCGTGTGAGCGGACGAAGGCCGCGCGCTCATCGTCGTAGACGCGCAGGCCGAGCGACCAGAGGTCGTAGACCCACGCGTGGAGCTCCAACGTCCCGGCCTCCAGCGCGCGCGCGACGGCCGTGAAAGTCGAGAGGTTCGCGAACTGCGCAAGCACATTGGCCTCGACGGCTTGGTCCCATCGCGTCTCAGTGTCGGTCACGGGCAGCGCCTCGACCGTCGCTGCTACGGGAGCCAGCCACTCGACGACGCTCGGCATCGACGACAGCTGGTCGAGCCCATCGATTGCGGCCTTGACGCCCCCGCAGCCGTAGTGACCGCAGACCACCACGTGCGGCACCTTCAGATGCCCGACGGCGTACTCGATCGCGGCTCCGACGCTCGCGTCCGCGTTCTGAAACGTCGGCACCAGGTTGGCCACGTTGCGTACGACGAACAGCTCGCCCGGTGTGCTGTGCGTGAGCAGCTCCGGGATGACGCGCGAGTCCGAGCACCCGATGAACAGCGCGCCTGGGCTCTGCTGGGTGCTCGCGAGCCGCGTCAGGAAGTCGCGCTGGCTGCCCGCGCGCTTGGAGAGGAAGCGGCGATGCCCGCGCAGCAGCGTGTCGACCATGCCGCCGAATGTAGCGGCTCCGCCCCTGCCGTGCCACCCTCGCGCGATGACCCGTCTCGAGCTCGCCCGCCTGAGCCTCGTGCGCTTTGGCGCCTCGCTCCTCATCCTGCTCACGACGGCCGTGCTCAATCGGGTGCTCATCGTCGAGGTCGGCCTCGCCGCGGGGCTCGTCACCGTCGTTCTCGCGTTCCAGCACCTGACGAGCCCGCTCGCGCTCGTCTCCGGCCGCCTCTCGGATCGCGTCCCCCTCGGAGGCCGCCGCCGCGTGCCCTGGATCCGGCTCTGGACGCTCATCGCGGGGCTGACCGTGCCGGTGCTGCCGTGGGTCGCCTACCGCATGGGCTCGGGCGTCGTCGCGCTGGTGTCGTCCGCCGTGCTGTTTGGCCTCTTCGGCTTCGGGCTCAAGGCCGCGAACCTGCTCGTGAGCGCGCTGATCGTCGATCGTGTCGCCGACCCGGCCGAGCGCGGGCGGTGCCTGAACGTGGTCTGGATCGTCGCGATCGCCGGCTTCATCGTCGGCGGGTTGCTCGTTCGCGCGCTGCTGCCCGATGAGTCGGTCAGCTCCGAGCAATCGCTCGCCGCCGTCACGCGCGCCTGCGTGCTGATGGCGCTCCTGGCGGTCGGGCTTTGCTGGCTCGGGACCATCGGGCTCGAAGCGCCCGCGCCGCCGCGCGAACCCACCCCGCTGCGCGCGCTCGTCGTGGAGCGGACGCTGGGCTCCGGCGGCCGCGCTCTGCTGGCGTTTTTGTTCCTGGCCGACTTCTCGTTCTTCCTCCAGGAGTTCGTTCTCGAGGCCTTTGGCGGCGAGGTGCTCGGTCTCTCCGCAGCGCAGACGACGGGCTTCAACGTCACGTTCGGCCTCGGCCTGCTGCTCGCCATGACCTCGGCCGGCGTCGCCGGAACGCTGTTCCCGACGTTTGCCACCCGCCGCGTTCTCGCCATCTCGTGCTTCAGCGGCGCCGCGGGCTTCCTGCTGCTCGTCGCCTCCGCGCTCTGGCGGTCGGCGCCGATGCTCACGCCAGTTGTCCTGCTCCTCGGCATCAGTAAGGGCCTCTACAACGTCGGTCTCTCGTTCTCCTTCACCGCGCTCTCCACCCCCGCCGATGCCGGCGCCGTGATGGGCCTCTGGGGCGCCGTCGGCGGCTTCGCGGTCGCGCTCGGCAGCCTCGGCGGCGGGCTCGTCAAGTCGGTCGCCGAGGACGTCGTCCGCTCCACCCCCGCCGCATACGCCGCGGTCTTCGCGCTCGAAGCCTTCGGGCTCCTGGCCTGCCTGCCGCTCTTGAGGCGCGCTCGGCTATGACGCGCGCCGGCCGGTTGCTCTTGCAGCTCTTCGCGACGTGGCACGCCGTCGCCATGATCGCCTTCTCGTGGCCCGAGTCCGACGCCGAGGAGCGCGTGCGGCCGCTGTTCGAGTCCTATCGCCGCGTCTTTGGCCTCCACGGCATGTGGGACTACTTCGCGCCCTCGTCGTTTGGCCACAAGACCCTCCTCGTCGTGCACCTGCCCGACGGTCAGACGCTCCGCGAGGACCTCGGGCTCCGCCACGGCGCGCTGTCCCCCGCCCGCACGCGCCTGCTCACGATGCTCGGCCCACTCGACGAGGCACCGACCGAGGCCCACGTCGCGGCCTTCGTGGCCACCTTCTGTGCCGGCCTCACGCCGTCGAGCGCGGTTGGCTTCGAGCTCGTCGCGCCCGACGAGCTCACGCCCGCCGAAGTCCGAGCGGGCGCCGTTCCATGGGGCCCCGACACGACGCGGCGCACGACGCTCGGGCCTTGGACGTGCCCATGAGGTGGCTGACCTCCCTTGCCGACCGCTCCGAGCGCTTCTGGTTCGGCAGCCCCGACCTCCGCGCGCTCGACCGCGTGCGCATCGGCCTGTCGCTCTGCCTGCTCGTCGAGTTCGCGCTGCTCTGGCCTCACGTCCCGCTGCTCTATGGCCCGAACGGCCTCGCGCCGCTGCACCTGGCGCCACATTGGATTCAGACCCCGTTCCTCGGCTCGGTGTTTCTCCATCTCCGCTCGGACACGGCCGTCCATGCGATCTACGCCGTGTTTCTTTTGGGCCTCGGCTGCCTGCTGCTCGGCTGGCAGACGCGCTGGGCCAAGCTCGTCGTGTGGGCGCTGCACCTCTCGCTCTATTTCCGCAACCAGAACGCGGTCTACGGCGCCGACCGCGTCGTGAGCTGCGCTTTGTTCCTTCTGGTCCTGGCCCCGATCGGCCGCCACTACGCGCTCGATGCCCGTCACCGTCGCTGGGACTTCCTTGTCCCGGAGCGCGCCTCGGTCGTCGGCCGCTTGCTCAAGCTCCAGCTCCTCGTGCTCTACGCCTACGCCGGCCTCGGCAAGCTCCGCTTCGACCACTGGTGGCGCGGCGACGCCATCTGGCGCGCGCTCGTCAACCCCGAGTTCGGCAGCGCGGCCCTCGCGGACTGGTTCGCGCAACACGCCTGGCTCGGCGCGGTGCTCACCCACCTGACGCTCGTCGCCGAGATCAGCTACCCGTTCCTCGTCTTCCAGGCGCGGCTCCGCCCGTGGGTCGTGCTCGGCATGATGGCCCTCCATGCGGGCATCGCCGTCGTGCTGGGCCTCGTCTACTTCTCGGGCGTGATGATCGCGGTGAACCTCGTGTGGCTGACCGAGAGCGACGGCCTCCGAGCGGCGTTCGCCGAGTTGGCCCGCTGTTCCGAACGCCAAGGGCCTCGGCGCATGAAGCGCGAGGCCGACCAGCGTGGACTCGAGCGCTAAGTTCTGGCCGCGTTGACGGACCGAAGGCGCCTGCCTACACTGCCTACATGGCGCTGTTGAACATCCGCAATCTCCCCGAGGACGTCCACGCGGGGCTTCGCCTGCGCGCCGCGCGCTCCGGCCGCAGCATGGAGGCCGAGGCACGGGCCATCCTCACCGCTGTCTGCTTGCCGGAGAACCCTTCACCCGAGCCACAGCTCATTCAAGCCTGGGTGACGTCACTCTATGGCGCTCAGATGCCCACCGGGGTCGTCGATGACCTGCTTGCGGCGCGCCGCGTCGAAGCGGCTGCCGAGTGACAGTACTCGATGCCTCGGCGCTCCTGGCTTTCCTGTTTCGCGAATCCGGGCACGAGCAGGTCGCCACGCTTCTAGGCACGGCCTGCATCTCCGCGGTGAATCTGTCGGAGGTCCTTGCACGGTTCGTCCGCGACGGACATGACGCCGTCGAGGTCGCGCGGCATCTGGCCCAGCTGCCGCTCGAGGTCGTGCCCTTCACGTCGGCGGACGCAACGGCGACCGCGGCATTGGCGTCAGTCACGCGAGACTTTGGGCTGTCCATTGGAGACCGAGCCTGCCTCGCCTTGGCGAAGTCGCGCTCGCTCCCGGCGGTCACCGCCGACCACGCCTGGACACGGCGAGACCTCGGGGTGACGGTGCGGGTGATCCGCTGACGTGGCGAGTGGCAGGGACCGAACCACTGGGACCGTGACGGTGCCGCTCGCCTTCGCGCCGGCGGTTTCTGGATCTTCGATGACCTCGAGACCATCGTGCTCGCTGGGGTTGGAGAACACCCGCAGCGCAGGGGATGAGCGCATCTATCGACCGCCGAAGGCCTGGTGCACGCCGCGCGTCGGCAGGCGCGACGGCGCACCCGTCAGCCACCCATCGACTGCGCGCGCGCACTCGCGACCGTCACTGATCGCCCACACGATCAGGCTCGCGCCGCGTTGGCCGTCGCCCGCGGCAAAGACGCCGGGCACCGAAGTCTGAAAGCGACCGTCGGTCGCGACGTTGCCGCGCCGGTCGAGCGCGACGCCGAGGCCGGTGCTGAGCGCCGCCGCGTGACGGGGCCCGACGAAGCCCATGGCCAGCACGAGCAGGTCGCACGGCAGCGTGACGCGATGCTCTGGCGCGTCCTCCAGCCCGCCGCTCGCGGTGAGCCGCACGCCGACAGCCTCGATCGCCGCGACGCGTCCGTCCGCTCCCGCCACGACGCGCTCGGTGCGGAGCGCGAACTCCCGCACGCCGCCCTCGTCCTGGCTCGACGACGTCCGAAACACCATGGGCCACTGCGGCCACGGGTTGCCCGGGCTGCGCGCCTCCGATGGAGCGGGCAGGAGCTCGATCTGAGTGACCGACGCGGCTCCCTGCCGATGCGCCGTCCCCAGGCAGTCGGAGCCCGTGTCGCCACCGCCCAGGATGAGCACGTGGCGGCCGCGCGCGCTCTTGTCCAGGTCCACCTCCGGATCGCCCGCGCAGAGCCGGTTCTGGCGCTCGAGGAAGTCCATCGCGAGCACGACGCCCGGCAAGTCGTGGCCCGGGACCTCCAGACGGCGCGGCGCCTCGGCGCCAAGCGCCAGGAGCACCGCGTCGTGCGATGCGCGCAGCGCGCTCCAGGTCGGCGCGCTGCCGACGTGCGCGCCCGTCTGGAACTGGACGCCCTCGGCCAAGAGGAGCTGCAGGCGGCGGTCGATGACGTGCTTTTCGAGCTTGA